>Ga0209979_1002529_pt1 | contig 17351 bp, 15 predicted proteins | sample AnhtaG_FD_183114 | JGI IMG/M metagenome (GOLD analysis project Ga0209979, IMG submission 183114) | Deep subsurface microbial communities from Anholt, Denmark to uncover new lineages of life (NeLLi) - Anholt_01485 metaG (SPAdes) (version 2) | ecosystem: Environmental > Aquatic > Marine > Oceanic...
TACGGGCGCTGGTTTTCTCCTCCCGGGTGGCCATGGGCGAGGAGGAGCAGGAGGTCGGCAGCGGCTACATCTGGGGGACGCTGGCGGTCAGCCTGACCTTCGTGGCCGCGGTGTTCTTCGTAGGGCCGGTGGTCCTGACCAAGTGGCTCGATGCCCTGGTAGGCAGCGAGGCAGCGGTGGTAGCCCTGGAGGGGTTGCTGCGGCTGGTGATGCTGATCGGCTACATCTGGCTCATCGGCCTGTTCCCGGACATCCGGCGGGTGTTCGCCTATCACGGGGCGGAGCATCGAGCCATCCATGCCTACGAGGCGGGCGAGCCGCTGGAGGTGGAGTCGGTGCGGCGCTTCGGCAACGCCCATGTCCGCTGCGGCACGGGCTTCCTGCTGACGGTGATGGTGGTGGCGGTGGTGGTGTTCGTGGCGATAGGGACGGAGCCGCTCTGGTGGCGATTCGCCTCCCGGGTGCTGTTCCTCCCGCCCATCGCTGCCCTCAGCTACGAGGCCATCCGGCTGAGCGCCAGATTCGCCCAGAATCCGCTGGCGGCCTGGCTTCTCTGGCCGAACCTAGCCCTCCAGACCCTCACCACCCGAGACCCCGACGACGACCAGATCGAAGTGGCGCTGACCGCCCTGCGGGGCGCCCTGACGACCGAGGAGACGGCAGAGACGCCGGAGGCGCCTAGTCCCTGAAGCCTTCCTTCTCCAGCTCGCGGTGGAAGCAGGAGCGCTCGCCGGTGTGGCAGGCGGGTCCCGTGGGCTGGACACGCACGAGGAGGGCGTCCTCGTCGCAGTCCTTGAGGATGCGGCGCACGTTGAGGAAGTTGCCGGAGGTGGCCCCCTTGTGCCAGAGCTCCTGGCGGCTACGGCTGTAGAACCACACCTGGCCGGACTCCAGGGTGCGCCGCAGCGACTCCTCGCTCATGTAGGCCAGGGTCAGCACCTCGCCCGTGTCGTCGTCCTGGACGATGGCGGGGATGAGGCCGTTGTCGTCGAATTGCAGCGCCATAGGTCCTCCCGAAGTCTACAGGCGCACGGGGATGTCCCGTTCGGCCAGGTACTCCTTGACCTGACGAATCGTGTACGTGCCGAAGTGGAAGATGCTGGCGGCGAGGACGGCGTCGGCCTTCCCCTCGACGATGGCGTCGTACATGTGCTGGGGCTCTCCACAGCCGCCGGAGGCGATGACCGGCACCTCCACCGCCTCAGACATGGCGCGAGTGAGGGGGAGGTCGTAGCCGTCCAGGTGGCCGTCGGTGTCCATGCTGGTGACCAGCAGCTCGCCAGCGCCCAGCTCCACCACCTGCCTGGCCCAATCCAGGGCGTCGATGCCGGTGGGGCGACGGCCGCCGTGGGTGTACACCTCCCATTTCCCCTCGCCGATGCCCTTGGCGTCGATGGCTACGACGATGCACTGGCTGCCGAAGCGCCGGGCGCAGCGGTCCACCAGCGCCGGGTCAGCCACCGCCGAGGTGTTCAGGGAGACCTTGTCCGCGCCCGACTCCAGCAGCCGGCGAACGTCCTCCTCGCTACGGATGCCGCCGCCGACGGTGAAGGGGATGAAGACGTGGTCGGCGGTGCGTTTGACCATGTCGTAGACGGTCTCGCGCTCCTCGGCCGAGGCGGTTATGTCGAGGAAGACCAGCTCATCGGCGGCCTGCTCGCTGTAGTAGCGGGCGAGCTCGGCGGGGTCGCCGGCGTCGCGCAGGTCAACGAAGGAGACGCCCTTGACCACGCGCCCGCGATCCACGTCAAGACAGGGGATGATACGTTTGGTTAGCATGGATCAGGCCCTCACAATCTCCCTACTGTCGCCCTGAACCTTTAGCCAGCCCGTAGCTGTCAACAGCAATTCCCAGATCTCTTGCGTGGAGACAAGGCCTCGCTCGAGCTGATCGAGCAGCCTGACCAAGTCGACTGTGCGGGCCACCAGCACGTGCTCCTTGACGGCGTTGGAACACTCAAGAGCTACCACCCGCTGTCTCGCCTTCTCCTCCTCAGTCTCAGCCTCGGCAAAGGTGTTGACGACCAGCAGCGATGGGTAGTCGTCGGGTAGATCTCGCTGGTCTCGGTGGAGCGCCAACGCTCTTATGTGCTGCCGCTTGACGTTCTGGCTCAGCGCCTTGGTTTCGCAGATCGCAGCGTCCTTGCCCTCACCATCGAGCAGCCAGAAGTCTTCTTTGTACTCCTCGATCCTGCGGGTGGCTATCCCTAGATGGGTGCTGATCCACTCGGGGATTCGCTCCTCAAGGGCTCTGTCTCTCAGAAAGAGGATGTCCTTCCTGGACTCGTACCCCGCGAGGGAAGCGTCAAGCTCCTCCAGCTCAGCCTGCTTGGCCTGCCGCACATCCCGAAGCTTCGCCTCCTCAGTGAAGACGAATGACTGCACAATGGCAGCGGTCGAGGGCCGCAGGACGGCAGACGAGTGCGCAGCGATGCTGTCCGCCAAGGCAGAGAGTAGGGCGAGTTCAGACCCTGCCACCAGATTCGCTGGCACAAGGTAGATCAGGCCAGTTCCCTTCGCCACGGCGAACGCAGAGAGTTGCTCCGTCTCCTCACTCGGGCCTGCCAGTGGGTGGAAGCGCAGACGCACTATGGCAGGTCTTACAAACACCGTGCCCACCGCGCCATGAACGGCGTACTCGTCGAGGTATCGCTCGAACTCGGGAGCATGGATGTGCTGAAAGGGGGCCGGAGAGGGTACCACCTTCATGCGCCAAGCACGGAGCAGCTGACCTCCAGCGAAGTCGGTCGATTGTGGATCACTAGAGTAGAATAGACAGACCCTGGCACCCGACTCACTAGCTCGCAATATCCTTCTTACCAGCAACTCCGTGGCGCTGGCGTGCTCGCTGTCGTAAGGGCTTAGGTCTGCCAGGGCCGGCAGCACCACCAAGTCGGCGTTGCCAAAGTCGAGCGATGTGCCCAGATTCAGCAGCCGGAACCGATGAGAGCCATACTCGATGTCTCCCGTCCGGTCCTGCCCCGGCGTGCTTCGATCCCTCACGCCGAACACGCGCACGTTCATGCGGAGCGTCGCCCTCCTATCGCTAGCGCCTCTCTCAGGTCCACGCGCCCACCATACAGTGCGCGGCCGACGATGGCACCCTCCACCCCTATCGACGCCAGGCGGCGCAGGTGCTTCTAGAGAAACCTCTGGAACTCCTGCGGTGTCATCTCAATCTGCTTGAGCAGATGGGCTAGAGTGGAGCGTTTCACCGGGCTGTGACGGGGGATAATGGCCATCACGTTTCGCTGCTCACTGTACATGGCGATGTGCTTCCCTTGCCGCACCACTTGGAAGCCCGCCCGCTCGAGCGCCCTGACGATCCGCCGGTGCGACAGTTCAGGCACCCTGGTCATAGGGTAACTTCTACCTGACGCACCTTGCCTCTCCGCCTGGCTGCAACGTCCTCCCAGGCTTGATGCCAGAGGACGATGGCATCCTTAATGTTCTGGAGGGCCTCCTCCTCGGTCTCACCCTCAGAGACGCAGCCTTTCAGGGTAGGCACATACACGGTGTAGCCGCCGTCCTCAGAGGGCTCCAACACCACATCGTAGATGAGAACTCGCTTCTTCACCATCGCCGGTCATTCCCTTCTGTCCGACCGCCAGGCTCTGCCGGCCGCTGCTACGTTCTCCTCCGCACGGCCGCCAGAGCCTCCCGCAGCCCCACGCGCCCATCATACAGCGCGCGGCCGACGATGGCACCCTCCACCCCTATCGACGCCAGGCAGCGCAGATGCTCCAGGGAGGCGACGCCCCCGGAGGCGATCATGGCCGCCTCCACCGCCTTCACCGCCGAGCGGTAGGCCGCGAAGTTGGGCTCGGTCATGGTCCCGTCGCGGGCGATGTCGGTGTAAACGAAGCGCCGCACGCCCAGCTCGACCATGGCACGCATGAGATCCTCGGCGCGCAGCTCGCTGGTCTCGCGCCAGGCCTCGGTAGCGGCCAGGCCCTCCCGGGCGTCCACCGAGACGACGATGCGCTCCCCGTAGCGGGCGCAGGCCTCGCGCACAAGGTCGGGCTCGCGGACGGCGGCGGTGCCCAGGATCGCCCGGTCGGCTCCGGCGGCGAGCAACGCCTCGATGGCCGCCATGTCGCGGACGCCGCCGCCCACCTGCACCGGCACGGACACGGCCCCGATAATGTCGGCGATGACCCGCTGGTTCACGGGCCGGCCCTCGCGGGCGCCGTCCAGGTCCACCAGGTGCAGCCGCGCCGCCCCCTCGGCGGCCCAGCGGCAGGCTACGGCCACGGGGTCGTCGGAGAAGACGGTCTCGCAGGCGTAGTCGCCCTGGTAGAGGCGCACGCAGCGGCCGCCGCGAATGTCGATGGCAGGAATGACCTCGATAGCGCGTCTCCTACTGTGCCCCGGCGCGACGCCCGCCCTGCCACGGGCAGGTCAGGGGCAGAACCCGGCCAGGAAGTTCCGGTACAGCCGCAGGCCCACCTCGCCGCTCTTCTCGGGATGGAACTGGGTGGCCAGCAGGTTGTCCCGCGCGACCACCGAGGCGAAGGTAACCCCGTAGTCTGTCTCCCCGATGACCACGGAGGGGTCCTCCGGGTCCGGGTAGTAGCTGTGCACGAAGTAGAAGTAGGCATTGTCGGGGATGCCCTCGAACAGGGGGTGAGGCCGACGCTGGCGAACCTGGTTCCAGCCCATGTGAGGCACTTTCAGGCCCGGGGGCAGGCGGCGGACGCGGCCAGCGATGACACCGAGACACTCGTGCTCGCCGCCCTCCTCGCTGACGCTGAGGAGGGCCTGGAGGCCCATGCAGATGCCCAGGAAGGGGCGGCCGCTCTCGATGTACTGGCGCACGGGCTCCAGGAGACCCCGCTCGCGCAGGTTGCGCATGGTGTCGGCGGCGGCGCCGACGCCGGGCAGGATGAGGACGCGGGCGCCGCGCACGGCGTCCGTGTCGCTGGTGACGCAGCCCTGCCAGCCGACCTGCTCGATGGCGCGGGCGACGCTGCGCAGGTTGCCGGCCCCGTAGTCAACGATAATGATGCTCCTGCGGCCCATGAGGGGTCCATTCTAGCATAGCGACCTTCCGAATGAGGTGAAGGCCGAACGACGGTGCTATACTTTTCGTTGCCATGACCACTGACCGGGCTCTCCAGGAGGCCAAGCTGCGGGTCGAGGAGCTGCGGGCGCAGATCGCGCACCACGACTACCTCTACTACGTGCTGAACAGCCCCGAGATCAGCGACGCCGATTACGACGAGCTGATGCGGGAGCTGCGAGCCCTCGAGGAGGAGCACCCCCAGCTCATCACCCCCGACTCCCCTACCCAGCGGGTGAGCGGTCAGCCAGTGGAGGCCTTCGGCATCGTGGAGCACAGGGTGCCCTTGCTGAGCCTGGGCAACGCCTTCGACGACGCGGAGCTGCGGGCGTGGTATCGCCGCGCCACCAACCTGGCGGAGACCCACGACTTTGCCATGGTCTGCGAGCCGAAGATCGATGGCCTGGCGGTGGCGCTGGTGTACGAGAACGGCCGCTTCAGCACCGGCGCCACCCGAGGCGACGGCATGCACGGCGAGAACATCACCCAGAACCTCCGCACCATCCGCAGCGTGCCGCTCACGGTGCGGGACGGCGCACCCCCTCGCTTCGAGGTGCGCGGCGAGGTGTTCATGACGAAGAAGGGCTTCGAGGAGCTCAACGAGCAGCGGGCGGAGGAGGGCCTGCCCCTCTTCGCCAACCCCCGCAACGCGGCCGCGGGCTCGGTCCGCCAGCTCGACTCCCGCATCACCGCCCAGCGGCCCCTGGACATCTTCATCTACCAGCTCGGCTGGGCGGAGGGAGCGCCCCCACCCGATTCCCACTGGGACACGCTCCAGTGGCTGGGGTCCCTGGGGTTCAAGGTGAATCCTCAAATCGCCCGCTATGAGGGCATCGACGAGGTGGCCCGCCACTGCCGCCGCTGGACGGAGCGCCGCGAGACCCTCGAGTACGAGATCGACGGGATCGTGGTAAAGATCGACAACGTGGGCATCCAGCGCGCCCTGGGCGTCGTAGGCCGGGAGCCTCGCTGGGCGGTGGCCTACAAGTTCCCGCCGGTGCAGCGCACCACCAGGCTCCTGGACATCGGCATCAACGTGGGGCGCACGGGGACCCTCAATCCCTACGCTATGCTGGAGCCGGTGAACGTGGGGGGCGCCACGGTCAAGCTAGCCACCCTCCACAACGAGGACGATATCCGCCGCAAGGACATCCGTATCGGCGATACGGTGATCGTCCAGCGGGCCGGCGACGTCATCCCCCAGGTGGTGGGCCCGGTCCTCAGCAAGCGCACCGGCAACGAGCGCATCTACCAGATGCCCAGCCGCTGCCCGGTGTGCGGCACGAAGGTGGTCCGGCCCGAGGGCGAGGCCATGAGCTATTGCCCCAACCGGGCCTGCCCGGCCCAGGTCTTCCGCCTCCTCACCCACTTCGTCTCCCGGGGGGCCATGGACATCGACGGCGTCGGGGAGAAGCTGGCCTACGCCTTTCTGCAGGCAGACCTAGTCCAGGACCCCGCCGACCTCTACTACCTCACCAAGGACGACCTGCTGAAGCTAGAGCGCATGGCCGACAAGAGCGCCCAGAACGTGCTGGATTCCATCGCCGGGAGCAAGGAGCGGCCCCTGCCCCGGTTGATCTTCGCCCTGGGCATCCGCCATGTGGGTGGAGAGACGGCCGAGCTGCTGGCGGGCCACTTCGGCAGTCTGGACGCCCTGGCTCGGGCCAGCCTGGAGGAGCTGGAGGCCATCCCCACCATCGGGCCGACGGTGGCGGCGAGCGTGTACGACTACTTCCGCGACGAAGCCAACCTGAAGCTCATCGAGAAGCTGAAGGGCGCGGGCGTGCGCACTAAGGCGGAGGCGCCTGCCGCCCGCGAGGGAGCGCTGAGCGGCCAGACGTTCGTCATCACCGGCACCCTGGCCGCCTTCAGCCGCAACGAGGCCGAGGCTCGCATCAAAGCTCTGGGCGGCGCGGCCGGCTCCAGCGTCACCAAGAAGACCGCCTACCTGGTGGTAGGCGAGAACCCCGGCTCCAAGCTCCAGAAGGCCCAGCAGTACGGCGTCAAGACGCTCAGCGAGGAGGAGTTCCTGGACCTGCTGCGGCGGCACGGGGCAGAGTGAGGGAACGGCAAGCACACGGAGGATCGGACCATGACCTACACCGACATCACCTTCGACGTTGAGGAGGGCGTGGCCCTGCTCACCCTCAACCGGCCGGAGAAGCTCAACGCCATGAGCTGGCACTCCTGGGAGGAGTTCTTGGACGCCCTGCGCCGCGTCAACGAATCGGACGACATCAAGGTGCTGATGGTTACCGGCGCCGGCCGCGGCTTCTCCTCCGGCACCGACCTCGTGGCCGCCCAGGCTGCCGAAGGTGAGCCAGCGCCTGAGCTCACCCGCGGCGAGAAGCTCCGCTCCCGCTACCTGGTCACCGCCGAGGTCATGGCCTGCCAGAAGCCCACCATCGGCGCCATTAACGGAGTGGTGGCGGGAGGGAGCCTGGCGATGAGCCTGGCGCTGGATATCCGCATCGCCTCGGAGGGGGCCCGCTTCACCACCGCCTACGCCAAGCGCGCCCTAGGCCCCGACTTCGGAGCCACCTACCTGCTGCCCCGGGTGGTGGGCATGTCCAAGGCCCTGGAGCTGCTGTACACTGCCGACATCATTGACGCCAAGGAGGCGCTGCGCATCGGCCTGGTCAGCCAGGTGGTTCCCCAGGACCAGCTCATGCCCACCGCTATGGCGCTGGCCCGGCGGCTGGCTCAGGGCCCCTCGCTGGCCCTGGAGGTCACCAGGCGCCTGGCCTATCGGTCCATGTACCCAGAGCTGGTGGACCACCTCCAGATGGAGGAGTACCTCCAGCGCATCACCCTGAGCAGCGAAGACCTGCGGGAGGGGATGCGCGCCTTCCTGGAGAAGCGCGAGCCGGTATTCAAGGGCCGCTAGGCGCATTCACGTTTCGGTTAGGGATCAATTCCTTTTCGAAACCTCTTTCGATCCCCTCCTCGTTCTCTTTTCACACAACCGCCCTTAGGCTATAATCGCGGACGCGTTGACGATCCGCCCGGAGGCGTCTGGCATGTAGTAGGGGTGCAATGGCCTTCAATCCTTTGACCGCTCTGCTGGGTCTCTTTTCCCACGACATCGGTATCGACCTGGGGACCGCCAACACTGCGATCATGGTGAAGGGTCGGGGGATCGTGATCGATGAGCCCTCGGTAGTGGCCATCGACCGCATCAGCAAGAAGATCCTGGCGATCGGGGCGGAGGCCAAGCGCATGGTGGGCCGGACTCCCGCCAACATCGTGGCGGTGCGCCCTCTCAGAGACGGAGTCATCTCAGACTTCGGGGTGACGGAGCGCATGGTCCACTACTTCATCCGCGCCGTCCACGACCGCTCCTACTTCGGCATCCCCAGGCCTCGGGTGGTCATCGGCATCCCCAGCGGGGTGACCGAGGTAGAGAAGCGCGCCGTCCACGACGCCGTTCTGAACGCGGGTGCGCGCGCCGTCTACCTGGTGGAGGAACCCATGGCCGCGGCCATCGGTGCGGGGCTGCCCATCATGGAGCCCCACGGCTGCATGATCGTGGACGTCGGCGGGGGCACCACGGAGGTAGCGGTGATCGCCCTGGGGGGCATCGTGGTGAGCACGTCCATCCGTATCGCTGGCGATGAGATGGACCAGGAGATCATCGCCTATGCCCGCCAGGTGCACAACATGCTCATCGGTGAGCGCACGGCCGAGGAGATCAAGATCCAGGCGGGGTCAGCCTTCCCGCTGGAGGAGGAGGAGACGGTGGAGATCCGGGGGCGCGACCTGGCCACCGGCTACCCCAAGTCGGTGGAGGTGAGCACGGTGGAACTGCGGGACGCGCTGTCGGGCTCCATCAATGCCATCGTCGAGGCGGTGCGGTCCACCATCGAGATCACCCCGCCGGAGCTAGTGGCGGACCTCATGCATCGAGGTATCGCCCTGGCAGGCGGCTGCGCCCTGCTCCGGGGCCTGGACCGGCGGCTGGCTCAGGATACCAAGTTTCCCGTCTATGTCGCCGAGGAGCCTCTGTACTGCGTGGTGCGGGGCGCTGGCGAGGTGCTGGAGGAGGCCGCGATGCTGGCCAAGGTCCAGGCCAGCCTGGCTGCCCGCAAGCCTCCTCGCTAGCCTCGTCCGTCCTCTTGGGCTATCATCACCCCATCCGAGGGTACAGGCCGCAAACCATCCCAAGCGAGCGGAGGCCAACCGGTGAGTTCCCGAATCTGGCTCTGGCTGGGCGTGGTCATCGCGGCGGGCCTGGTACTCATGGGCGCCAGCCGTCTAGCCGTGCTGGAGCCCGTCGAGAATCTGGTGCTCAGCGTCACCTCCCCCGTTCAAGACGCCCTCCGCGACGCCTCCCGGCCCCTGGCTGACTTCCTGACCAACCTCACCGACGTCAACGAGCTGACCGACGAGAACCAGCGCCTGCGGGAAGAGGTCGACCGCCTGACCAGCGAGGTCTCGCGCCTGCGGGGCAGCGAGATACGCCTGCAGCAGCTTCAGCAGCTCCTCCAGGTGAAGGAGGCGCACCCTGAGGAGGCGTATCTGGTGGCCAACGTCTTCGCCCAGGACCCCAGCAACCTCAAAGAGGTAGTAGCCATCGACCGGGGCAAGGCGGACGGCGTCCGCGAGGGGATGGTGGTGCTGACCGAGGGCCGCAGCCTGGTGGGAAGGGTCACCAAGGCCCTCGATGACTACGCCTGGGCGACCCTCATCACCGACCCCAACAGCGCGGTAAGCGCCATGATCCAAGAGTCCCGGGCGCAGGGGGTGGTGGCAGGAAGCCACAGCCGCCGCCTCAGCATGGAGTTCGTGCGGCAGGACGCCCCGGTCAACGAGGGCGACGTGGTGCTCACCTCTGGCTTGGGCGGCACCTTTCCCCAGGGCATCGTCATCGGCCAAGTTACGGAGGTAGAGCAACAGGCTCAGGAGCTCTTCCAGTCGGTGTGGGTAGAGCCTCTGGCAGGGCTCTCCGATCTGGAGACGGTGCTGGTGCTGGCCAGCTTCGAGCCCACCCACCTGGAGGCGCCATGAGGTACTACATCGGCGTGCCCCTGGTGATCTTCCTGGCGCTGGTGCAGACGGCCTCTCTGCCGCTGTTCTCCCTCTTCGGCGCCCATCCCAACCTGGTGCTCATCTTCCTGGTGAGCTGGGCGACGGTGCGGGGTGAGACGGAGGCCATGGTTCTCATACCGGTGGCCGCTGTGGCGCTGGGGCTCCTGGACAGCCAACCTCTGGGGCTTCACCTGCTGGCCCTGGCGCCGCTGGCGCTCCTAAGTGGGGGGCGCCAGGCAGGCTTTATCCAGGCCGATTACCTGATGGCCCTGGCCCTGGTCTTCGCAGCGACCCTGGCATACGAGGGCATCTTTCTGGTAATCTTGCGTCTGACGGGCGAAAGCCTGAATTGGTGGGGGAATCTCAGTCAAGTAGTTATTCCTGCGGCCATCGCGAACACTCTGCTCACACTTCCCGTGTACTGGCTGGTCTGGCTGGGGAGTGCCGACCGACGCCGCCGCGAGGCCCTGTGACGCCCGCCCGTGCAGGATAGCCCGCCTCAATAGAGTTGCCGCTTGGCGGCGAGCTGAGAACCGATGGGACTGTCGTTCAACCACCGGAGGCGCTGGCGCTCGCGGAGCCGCGAGCAGGCTCGCCCAAGTGATGTCCTCCAGTACAAGTTCCTGGCCCTCCGCCTGCTGATCCTTCTGCTTTTCGCGGCTCTTACCCTCCAGCTCGTCCGTATGCAGGTCATAGGCGCAGAGTCCTACCAGGAGCGGGCGAAAAACAACCGACTGCGCCTGGTCCCAACGATGCCCTCGCGGGGTCTCATCTACGACCGGCACGACGATCTGCTGGTAGAGAACGTGCCCAGCTTCGCTGCTGGGGTGATCCCCGCAGACCTGCCTGACGAGGAGTTGCTGCCTGTCTTGGCGGAGCTGGACCGCCTTTTGGACATCCCCCTCGGCGAGGCGGCGCTGGAGATCGCCGCGGCGAAGGAGAGCAAGGACCCTTTCGCGCCTGTCATCGTGAAGACTGACCTAGACGAGGAGACGGCCTTCCGTCTGCGCGAGGCCGAGCCGACCCTGGCCGGCGTTCAGGTGCTGGTGGAGCCCAAGCGCCATTACACCGAGGGGCCGCTTCTGGCGCACATTCTGGGCTACGTAGGCAGACTGGACGAAGCCGAGTACGTGGAGTTGCAGGACCGGGGCTACGAACTTAACGACCGCATCGGCAAGACGGGACTGGAGGCGGCCTACGAGTCGATGCTGCGCGGCGTGCCCGGCCGCAAGCAGGTGGAGGTCGATTCCAGCGGTCGCGAGATACGCACCCTCAACTCGTTGGCTCCCCGACCGGGGCATAGCCTGGTGCTGGCCCTGGACCTGGACCTCCAGCGCAGGGTCACGGAGATCCTGCAGGGAGCCATGGGCGCCTCCGCCAACGCCGCCGCTGTGGTGATGGACGTGAACAGCGGGGAGGTCCTGGCCATGGTGTCCCTCCCTAACTTCGACAACAACCTGTTCTCCGGCAAGATCGATGAGGCGCAGCTCCAGCATCTTCTGGACGACCCGGCCAAACCTTTGGTCAACCACGCCGTCGCCGAGATGTATCCGCCCGGCTCCACCTTCAAACAGGTGACGGGCGTGGCGGCCCTGCAGGAGGGGGTGGCGACGCCGGGCACCACCATCACCAGCCACGGCTACATCACCGTTCCGAATCAGTACGACCCCGAGGTGGTCTACGTCTTCCGCGATTGGGCGGCCCTGGGCACGCTCAATTTCTACGGAGGCGTGGCGATGTCCTCGGACGTGTACTTCTACTATCTGGCCGGCGGCTACTATGAGGATGGGGTGGAGATCTTTCGCGGTCTGGGAGCCACCTCTCTAGCGAGCTACGCGCGCGCCTTCGGTCTGGGCGCACCCACCGGAATTGACCTGCCCGGGGAATCGCCCGGACTGGTGCCAGACCCCCACTGGAAGGAGCAGACGCTGGGCGAGCCCTGGGTGACCGGGGACACGTACAACTTCGGCATCGGCCAGGGCTACCTGGCGACCACTCCCCTCCAGATGGTCAGGGTGACCGCGGCCATTGCCAACGGGGGCGACGTGCTGGTACCCCAGCTGGTGCGGGAGGTCGTCGACGCCGACGGCCGGCTGGTGCGTCCGTTCGAGCGGGTGGTGCAGCGGCATCTGGAGGTGTCCCCGGACAATCTGGCGGTCTTCCGAGAGGCCATGCGGCAGGCCACCTCCTGGGGCACCGCCCACAACGGAGCGGTTGCGGGAGTGAGCGTGGCCGGGAAGACGGGGACCGCCGAGTTCGGGCTGCCCCTGGCGAACGGTCAGTACGAGAGCCACGGCTGGTTCACCGGCTTCGCCCCCTTTGAGGACCCCCAGGTGGCGGTAGTGGTGTTCTTGGAGAAGGGCAACGGGTCGATCGACGCGGCGCCGGCGGCGGCCAAGATCCTGGACTACTACTTCCACCGGCAGAGCTTTGCGCAACAGGCAGAAACCCGATGAACGCCCGCGCCGTCCGCGACTTCGATTTCATCCTGCTCCTCTCGAGTGCCGCACTGGTGGCCTTCGGGGCCCTGCTCATCTACAGCGGCAGTCTCACCACCTACGGAGAGCTTACCGCTTCTCTCTCGCACCCGGTGGTGCGCCAGGTGGCCTTCGCCGGGGTGGGCATCGCCCTGTCCATCGCGCTGGCGCGTCTGGACTATCGAGCCCTGGGTGCGATCAGCACGGGTTTGTACGTGGCAGCCGTGGTTGTCCTGCTGTTTGTGTTGGCGGTGGGGGAAAGCGCCTATGGCTCCCGTCGCTGGATGATGCTGGGCGACGTTCAGGTCCAGCCTTCGGAGGTGGCCAAGCTGGTGGTCATCATCGTGCTGGCCAAGTACCTGGCAGACCGACAGGAGCGGCTGCATGACCCGAGGGTGTTCCTTACCTCGCTGGGCCTCGTGGCGGTGCCCACAGCCCTGGTCTTCGCCCAGCCGGACCTGGGCTCCGCGGTCATCTTTGTGGCGATCTGGCTGAGCATGGTGGTGATAGCAGGGGTCAGGCCTGCCCACGTGCTCGGGCTCTTGGGCGCGGGGCTGGTATCTGTCCCCTTCGCCTTCCTGGCCTTCGTCAGCGACTACCAGCGCGAGCGCATCGCCCTCTGGCTGGACCCTGCCAGTGACTCGTTGGGCTCGGGCTTCAACATCCTCCAGGCAGAGATCAGCATCGGCTCGGGAGGCATCCTAGGGAAGGGGCTGACCCAGGGCAGCCAGACACAGCTCGACTACCTGCGCACCCAGACCACTGACTATGTGTTCAGCGTGCTGGGCGAGGAGTTGGGCCTGGTGGGAGCCCTGGTGCTATTCGGGCTGTTCATCATCCTGCTGTTCCGAGGGATGCGGGTGGCCTCCCTCTCCCAGGATGTGTTCGGGCGGCTCATGGCCACAGGGATCGTTATCTTCATCGTGCTCCAGGCCTTCATCAACATCGGGATGAACCTGCAGGTTGTCCCGGTCACCGGCATCCCCCTGCCTTTTATCAGCCAGGGGGGGAGCTCCCTCATCACCCTGTTCATCGCCCTGGGCATCCTCCAGAGCATCCTGGTTCGCCACCGACGGTTCATGTTCTGAGGCGGCTGCGTGCACCATATAGAAGCAGGGGAACCTTGGTTGAGGTTCCCCCCTCGGTCAAATGGTGCGTCGTCTTAGGGGTCAGGTCAGGGCAGGCTCTGACAGGCTCTTGAGGATGACCTCGCCAGCCTCGCAGTCGATCTGGACACGCTCGCCAGGCTGGAAGCGCCCTTCCAGCAGAGCCTCGGACAGGCGGTCCTCGATCTCGTTCTGGATGACCCGGCGCAGGGGCCGGGCGCCGAAGACTTCGTCATAGCCCTTCTCACCCAGCCAGTGGCGGGCAACGTCCGTCACCTCCATGGTGACTCCCCTGAGGATCAGCTGGCTCTCCACCTCCTTGAGCTGGAGATCCACGATCTGACGGATATGCTCCCGGGAGAGGGCGTGAAACACCACCGTGGCGTCGACGCGGTTGAGGAACTCCGGCCGGAAGACCCGCTTGAGCTCGTCCAGGACCTTCCCCTTCATCTTCTGGTACTGCTGCTCTGCGGTCTTGGCCTCCTGCGTCTTTACCTGGAAGCCCAGGCCCGTCTCCTTGCGGATGAGGTCGGAGCCCACGTTGCTGGTCATGACGATGATAGTGTTGCGGAAGTCCACCCGCCTGCCCTTGGCGTCAGTGAGGTGACCATCATCGAAGATCTGGAGGAGCATGTTGAAGACGTCGGGGTGGGCCTTCTCGATCTCATCGAAGAGGATGAGGCAGTAAGACTTGCGGCGCACCGTGTCGGTGAGCTGGCCGGCGTCTTCGTAGCCGATGTAGCCCGGCGGGGCCCCCACCAGCCGGGAGACGTTGTGCTTCTCCATGAACTCGGACATGTCCAGCTTGATCATGGCGTCTTCGCTGCCGAACATGAACTCCGCCAGGGCACGCGGCAGGAAGGTCTTGCCCACACCGGTGGGCCCCAGGAACATGAAGACGCCGATAGGCCGCTTGGGGTCCTTCAGCCCGGCACGGGAGCGCCGTACGGCCTTGGCAATGGCGGTGATGGCCTCATCCTGCCCCACCACCCGGCCGTGCAGCGCCTCATCCATGTGCAGGAGGCGCGCCGACTCTTCGCTGGCGATGCGGGAGACGGGGATGCCCGTCCACATGCCCACCACCTCGGCGATGTCCTCTTCGCTGACGACGGGCTTGCCCTCCTCGATCTCCCCTTCGAGCCCCTGCTGCAGCTCTTCCATCTTCTGCTGGAGCTTGACCTCGCGATCCCGCAGCTCGGCCGCGTACTCATACTGCTGGGAGGAGATAGCCGCATCCTTCTCCCGGCGCAGGCTCTCCAGGCCTTTCATGACCTCCTTCAGGGAGGGCGGGGTGAAGGAATGCTTGATGCGGACGCGGGAGGCCGCCTCGTCCACCAAGTCAATAGCTTTGTCCGGCAAGAAGCGGTCGGAGATGTAGCGGGCAGCCAGCTTCGCTGCCGCCTGGACGGCCTCCGAGGAGATGCTGAGCTTGTGGTGCTCCTCGTATCGGCTCTTGATGCCCTCTAGGATCTCGATGGTCTCCTCGACGGTGGGCTCTTCCACCACCACGGGCTGGAGGCGGCGCTCCAGGGCGGCATCGCGCTCGATATGCTTGCGGTAGTCATCCATGGTGGTAGCGCCCACACACTGGAGCTCGCCGCGGGCCAGGGAGGGCTTGAGGATGTTAGCAGCGTCCACAGCACCCTCGGCGGCTCCAGCGCCCACCAGCATGTGCATCTCATCGATGAACAACATGCAGTTGCCGGCGTTCTTGATCTCCTCAATGACCTTCTTGAGCCGTTCCTCAAACTCGCCCCGGTACTTGGTGCCAGCCACCAGGGAGCCGATGTCCAGGGTGAGCAAGCGCTTGCCCTGGAGGCTCTCCGGCACGTCGCCAGCAACGATCCGATGGGCCAGGCCCTCCACGATGGCCGTCTTGCCCACGCCGGGTTCACCGATGAGGACGGGATTGTTCTTGGTCCGACGGGACACGATCTGGATGACCCGCTCGATCTCCTTGTGGCGGCCGATGACCGGGTCCAGCTTGCCCGCGCGCGAGGCTGTGGTCAGGTCTATGCCGAGCTGGTCCACGGTGGGGGTGCGGCTGCTGGCCCGGCCTGCCGTGGCCGCGCTCTGTGGCATGCTCTGAGCGAGGATGCGGGTAGTTTCCGCGCGCACCCGCTCCAGGTTGACCCCCAGGCTTTCTAGGACGCTCGCCGCGATACCCTCGCCCTCACGAACAAGGCCCAGGAGCAGGTGCTCGGTGCCGATGTAGTGGTGGTTGAGGCGGCGAGCTTCGTCCACGGCCAGCTCGATGACCTTCTTGGCCCGCGGAGTAAGGCCGATCTCACCGATCACAGCGCGGTCGCCACGGCCGATGATGAACTCGACGGCGGAGCGCACCTTGCTGAGCTCAACGCCCAGGTTGGCCAGCACCTTGGCGGCCACCCCTTCGCCCTCCCGCACAAGACCCAGGAGCAGATGCTCGGTGCCGATGTAGTTATGGTTAAACCGCTGGGCCTCTTCCTGGGCCAGGGTTAGAACGCGACGCGCCCGCTCAGTGAACTTATCGAATCTGTCTGCCATCTCGCGCTTTGCCCGGATTTCCCCCTCTATTCCAAGCTACCACACCGCTTCTCCCCGCGTCTAGAGCCGAAGCGACCTCCTAGGGTCGGTCCTCCTCAGACTCCTCCGACTCGGGGACCTCACCTTCTGCTACCGGCTCCTCGGGCGCAGCCTCCTCAGCCGCAGGCTCGGCGACAGCCTCTGCCACCGGCTCCTCAGGCGCAGCCTCCTCAGCCGCAGGCTCGGCGACTGCCTCCGCCACCGGCTCCTCAGGCCCAGCCTCCTCGGCCGCAGGCTCAGCGATAGCCTCCGCCACCGGCTCCTCGGGCGCAGCCTCCTCAGCCGCAGGCTCAGCGATAGCCTCCGCCACCGCCTCCTCAGGCGCAGCCTCCTCAGCCGCAGGCTCGGCGATAGCCTCCGCCACCGCCTCCTCAGGCGCAGCCTCCTCGGCCGCAGGCTCGGCGACTGCCTCCGCCACCGCCTCCTCAGGCGCGGCCTCCTCAGCCGCAGGCTCGGCGGCTGCCTCTGCCACCGGCTCCTCAGGCGCGGCCTCCTCGGCCGCAGGCTCGGCGGCTGCCTCTGCCACCGCCTCCTCAGGCGCGGCCTCCTCAGCCGCAGGCTCAGCGACTGCCTCCGCCACCGGCTCCTCAGGCGCAGCCTCCTCAGCCGCAGGCTCGGCGACTGCCTCTGCCACCGGCTCCTCAGGCGCAGCCTCCTCAGCCGCAGGCTCAGCGACTGCCTCCGCCACCGGCTCCTCAGGCCCAGCCTCCTCGGCCGCAGGCTCAGCGATAGCCTCCGCCACCGGCTCCTCAGGCCCAGCCTCCTCGGCCGCAGGCTCAGCGACCGCCTCTGCCACCGGCTCCTCAGGCGCAGCCTCCTCAGCCGCAGGCTCAGCGACTGCCTCCGCCACCGGCTCCTCGGACGGTGCCAGCCCTTCCCGGGCCTCGATCTCCGCGCGAATATCGTCGGGCACGGTGATGACCTCACCGCCGTCACTGAAGACGAAGCCAGCTACTTCGGCCTCGTCGCGAGCGCGGCGCAGGCTCAACCCCAGGCGGTGGCGGTCCCGCTCGATGCGGACGATCTTGAGGGGGAGGATATCGCCCTCTCGCACCACTTCTTTGGGATGGGCGATGCGTCGCTCCACCAACTCGGACACGTGGATAAGCCCTT
>Ga0209979_1002530_pt1 | contig 17350 bp, 17 predicted proteins | sample AnhtaG_FD_183114 | JGI IMG/M metagenome (GOLD analysis project Ga0209979, IMG submission 183114) | Deep subsurface microbial communities from Anholt, Denmark to uncover new lineages of life (NeLLi) - Anholt_01485 metaG (SPAdes) (version 2) | ecosystem: Environmental > Aquatic > Marine > Oceanic...
ATATCGGACGGATTCGAATTTCTCGCCGACCTTTTTGAGCAACGGCAACCGACCTGTTTCGAGGCACAATTTGACACCATTCTCCTCGGCCATTTTCACTATCTCGGCAGCAAAATCACCTCTGCTGCTGGCTTGCTCCAGCAAGTCGCTGGGGTTAAGCTCCGGAACGTCAGGAATGCCCATATTTTGCAAATCAGTTACAATATTTGCGCCAAGCAGCTTGGCACATTCGATTTGTTCGTGCCATTGCTCTAACGTTGGACGGTCACCGCGGGAACGCATCGCCACTAACATATCATTGGTAGCGTTGGCAAGCCTGGTCCAATTACGCCTCTGGTAACGACAATCACTCTGACCCTTTATATTGGGCCATAACTCTATGCCGAAGCCCAGCGACCTTAAGAATTGGCACTCTTGCTCAAAAGATAACGGGTGCTCACGTCCCCAAAATACCATCGTAGAAACAGCATACCTAATTTGCATTATACACCTTCTCCATATTCGACCAATAAATGTGCCTCTCTGTATATAGTGTGTAAAACAATACTATTATCGAATAAAAACAGGTGCATATTAAAAGTTTCTCAAAAATTTCTTGTGCTACGTAGCGATTTCGCAGAGGAGCAGGAGCATTTTTTAGGGTAATTTTTAAAGAAAATTGGGGGGGCAGGCAAGAAGTGGGTGGCGGCTGGTGCCTCGTTTGAAATTGGCTTTGTTTGGGTTTGTATTTTGGGAGCCTGAAGGCGGTTTCATTCTCATAATCCTTTGTGACAAAGACGTTTGCGTTCATTTTGGGCTTTTCGGAAATTGGGTTTGAATTGGGTTTGTTTTTTCGGACTGCGAAAGCGTCGTTTTTTCTGTAATCCTTTGTTATAAGTGAGTTTACATTCATTTGGGCTTTTTGGAAATTGGCTTTGATTGGGTTTGAATTGGGTTTGTTTTGACCAAGTGTCCAATTGGCAATATTTTCATAATCCTTTGTATTATATGGAATTATATTCATTTGGCCTTTCGGAAATTGGGTTTGTTTTGCATAAAAAGTAGCTGATTTGTAGAGCGTTCTCTACAAATGTAGTGCCTTATAGGCACGTAAATATCTGCTGCCTTATAGGCAGGTAAGTAAGTGAAGAGTGAGCTAAAGTGCCTAAAGTGAGCTAAAGTTGGATTCTCGATGCTCATGATTGGTAATTCCCCTAAGGGTTTTCCGTTTTGCTCTAATATTTACTCCGTCCAAGGAAGGCCGGATCCCGTCAAACAGATGCCGGATCTTTGACTTTGACTTCGACCCGTCAAAAGGCGCCGGATCTTCGATATTTACGCACGATGCTTTTTGGCGTGTATCTGCTGATACGAAAACGTGCGGTTCTCCGCTATATGATATACTATATCATATTTAGATGAGTATTATACCATAAAACAGGTTAAATTTCAAGACAATTCGTTAAAAATGTCCGTGACTTTTAACTCGTATTGCGTATTGAGTATCGCGTATTGCGTATCTAGTGAAGCGTATTGCGTATCGCGTATTTTCGTATCTTTTCGCCCAAAATCTGCTTGATTTTCGTTGGCCGGGGTGGTAATTTTGAGTTTTTGAGAGGTTTGCATCACGTGGGGTTATTTTAAGGGAATGGCGAAATGGTGGAAAAATTGCCTTTTTGGGTACTTCGTGAAAAAAAGGTTTCACACGCAAAGCTTATTAGGTAAGCAAAAAGGGCAAGCTATCGGCTTGCCCTTTTATAGTTATAATATGAGGAGATCCAAAAAATGGAGCACTCCGCATCTTCACGAAGAAGATTTATTATAACTTGCTCTCAAATATTAGATTATCTTTACGAAGTGAGAATGTCAAGACAAAAATGTCAAAAAAGATAAAAATTTGAGGTCGAAATAATGAACAAGGAAAGAATTGTTTTGGGATTGGATATAGGCGTAGGATCAATCGGCTGGGGTTTGGTTCAAATCAGGGAGGAAGAATATTGTGATGAAAGAGAAGACAGGACAATTGATAAAAAATACAGAATTACAGACGGCAAAATAATAGATATGGGCGTAAGGACTTTTCAAATACCCCAGGACAGACAAAAGAAAAGTCTGGCCCTTCAACGAGGAACTGCAAGGAGAAGCAGGAAAACAACGAGACGAAAAGCACAAAGATTAAAAAAGCTTATTAAACTCGCAAAAGAATTTAATCTGATTGATAACAACTTAAATAGAGATGAAATTCTAAAGCCCCAAAAAGGAGATAAAGAAGCTAAATGGGACATATGGTTTATCAGGAAAAAAGCTCTTGAAGAAAAACTTTCAGATATCGAATTATTCAGAGTTTTATACCATATAGCAAAACATCGCGGTTTCTTTTTTCATACAAAAGCAGAGGAAATTCAAGAAGAAGATTCAAAGTCTGAAACAGGAAAGGTAAAAGCAGGGCTTTCAAGAACAAGAAGAAAACTTGAAGGTAGCAACTGGAAAACTGTCGGCCAGATGTTCTGTGACGAATTCAAGCAGACGAATAAAAAATACAAAAGAAAAAGAAACACACAAGATAAATATGAAAATGCAATTCACAGGAGTTTGCTGAAAGAAGAGATTGAAATAATTTTTGACAAACAGCAGAAGCTCGGCAATTCAAGAGCTAAAGAGGAACTTAAACAGCGATACATAGATGATATCTTGATGAAAGAAGAGGGAATTGATGATAAGAGACTTCAAAAGATGATGAGCAAATGTGAGTTTATACCAGGTAAACTGTGCGCACCTAAGGAAAGCTACACAGCCGAAAGGCGCAGTTTATTTGACAGGCTCAATACTTTGGAGTTGGTTGATACGAAATATAGAGACAAAAATTCGTCGCTTGATAAAGGCCAGAGAGACAAGATAATTGCCCTTGCTTATAAAAATGCCGGGGGAGTAAAATTTGCGCAGGTAAGAACGGAATTAGGACTTCAAGACGATTTGCATATGAGGTTTAATCTTTGCTCATATAGCGAAAAAAATCCTGAATATAATAAAAAACTCGTATGTAATATAAAAGACGGTCGGCTGGACTTTGAGGAAAAGCATAAACTTCAGATAGTTGATATAAACACGGGAGAGACAAAGGCATTAGATAAAGAAATAAAAGAAATTTTCAAAAAAAGAAAAGAAACATGGAAAAACGCAAAGAAACTATACGTGTATTATTCTGACATAAGAAAACAGTTAAACATCCCCGACGATTTCAGATTTGCAGAATTAAAGGGATACACAAAATCGGCAGCAGAATTAGGCAGTGAGTCAAAATATATAAAGCAGTTTGAAGATGATACTTTTATAGAGCTTAAAGGGTATCACAAAATAAGAAAGGCGGTAGAAAATTGTGACAAAAACAAATGGGACGAGCTTGCCGGAGACACAAATAAGCTGGATATTATTGCCGAGGCACTTGTTTATCACAAGAGCGATGAAACAAGGACAGATTATCTAAAAGAAAACGGCATTATTGATGAGGACATTATAAATGCCGTATTGACTATCAATATGAAACAGGTTGCCAATCATTCAAAAGAGGCTCTTAAAAAATTGTTAGAGTATATGGAGACAGGGGATTTGTTCCACGAAGCGAAGGAAAAGGCGGGTTTTGGTGGAATTGAATATGAAAAACAAGCGATACTTAAGCCTTACGGCGGATTTTTTGAAAACAACCCGGTTGTTGCAAGGGTAATATCACAGACAAGAAAGCTGGTAAATGCCTTAGTACGAAAATATCAAAAACAATTTCCAATTGACCAGATTCATATAGAGGTAGCCACAGAATTAGCAAGCAGTGAAAAACGAAAAAATCAGATAAGGCAGGGACAACAAAGATACAGGGAAGCTAAAGAAGCTGCGGCAGCAAGATGCCGAGAATGGAAATTGGACCCCGAAGAAGGGCAGAACCTTTTGATGTTCAGATTAGCGGAGCAGCAGAATTATTTCTGTCCTTATACGGGTACGAAAATCACATTGTACCCAACCGGGGCTGTAAATGAGGTATATATAAAAGAGTGTGAGATTGACCATATATTGCCGATGAGCCGGTCATTCAATGACAGTTTGAATAATAAAGTACTATGCAGCCCGGAAGCAAATCAAAACAAAAGGGACCGGATACCTTTTGAGTGGTTTGAAGATATTTACGGCAAAGACAGCTTGCAATTGATGGAATTTGAAAACAGAGCAAAAAAGATGTATGGCATGCCGTATCCTAAAAGAAGGAATCTAATCAGAAAAAGCTGGACGGAAAAAGACAAAGAACAGTTTTTGAGCAGAAATCTCAATGATACGCGTTATGCAACAAGGCATATAGCCGATTATCTGCGTAAATATTTTGATTTTTCAAAATCCCAAAGGGACGACATAAAAGATGTCAGCAGGATACAGTTACGAAGCGGCGGGATTACGGCTTTTCTGCGGCACATGTGGGGATTGAATAAAAACAGAGGCGAAAACGATTTGCATCATGCGGTTGATGCTTTGGTCGTTGCATGCTCGACCTATGGCCATGTTTATCTTGTATCCAACTTAGCCAAGCAAATAGAGAGGAAAGGCAAGAACTGGTATAAGCATTTTGGACGAGACAAGTTTAAGCCCTGGGATAATATCAGAGATGACATTCAGGCAGATGTTGATAAGCTCTTTGTTTCGAGAATGCCACGGCATACGGTAACTGCTGCTGCTCACAAAGAAACTATATTAAGAAAAGCAGAAGCAACCAAAAAGAGGGTAATTGAAATCAACAGAGGATATGCGGAAATGGGTGATATGGTTAGGGCAGACATATTTGTGGACGAGGCGGGGGAAAATTATGTTGTGCCAATATATTCAATCGACATTTACACTAACAAACCATTGCCGGATAAATACGTTCCACACGACAGAACTATACCCTACGAACAATGGCCAAGCATTTTTGATAACGACCTGAAATTTAAGTTTTCTTTTTTTAAAGATGATTTAATAAGTATTAATGACAAAATGTATTATGTGAGTTTTTTTGAAGCAACCACTGTTAATGTAAATGTTAAAAATATAGATGGGTCGGTTTTCCCTAACAAGAAAAATACAAAGGATCCCTATACGAAAAAAATAGGATATAGGCCAAAAAGTAGAACAAAAAAGTGTGTATTGAGAAAATTCTCTGTTGATATACTCGGAAATTACAAGGAAGTGAAACAGGAAAAGAGACTTGGAAACAGATTTGAGAACAGAAATTAGAAAAATATTTTAACTTCAAAAGCTACGGATTTATATGGAAGATTTTGATAAAAAAATGGCTTTGCGGTCGTTTTTTGCGGGGGGAATAAGACATTTTTTGTACGCAAATATGGCTGTAACCTCCTGCAAACAGAAGGTTACATATCTGCTATTATAGCAGATATGAAAATGAGAGCAAGTTATAACTCATGCCTAAAGCGGGACAAATATGCTCTGATTATAGCAGATATGAAAATGAGAGCAAGTTATAACTGCTGCCCTTCGATTTAGAGACGGGTTTTTATTATAGCAGATATGAAAATGAGAGCAAGTTATAACGAACGGGATATGTTCACTCTACGCAAGGCAATTATAGCAGATATGAAAATGAGAGCAAGTTATAACTTTCAGGGTTTAACGTCCCTAAAGGGATACATTATAGCAGATATGAAAATGAGAGCAAGTTATAACAGGGCATACTTTGAGAAGCTCAGGACGAAGATTATAGCAGATATGAAAATGAGAGCAAGTTATAACCGGACACGCGGGATTGCCAATTGGGGGCCTATTATAGCAGATATGAAAATGAGAGCAAGTTATAACTAAAGGAGCTATGGTACGATGTCAGGGTTATTATAGCAGATATGAAAATGAGAGCAAGTTATAACCATGTGTTATGGCGGATATGTTTACTTAGAATTATAGCAGATATGAAAATGAGAGCAAGTTATAACGTATTGAGAAGCTGCATGGAAATTGAGCGAATTATAGCAGATATGAAAATGAGAGCAAGTTATAACTTCGCAGTATATCAGGAATGGCCGAATCTTATTATAGCAGATATGAAAATGAGAGCAAGTTATAACAATTGAGAATAAACAAGGTAGATTAAACCGATTATAGCAGATATGAAAATGAGAGCAAGTTATAACATCGCCGCCCTGCCTGCGCATTTCATCCGCATTATAGCAGATATGAAAATGAGAGCAAGTTATAACAAAAAGAAGGCAATCAAAAAGCCGGCAGTCATTATAGCAGATATGAAAATGAGAGCAAGTTATAACATTATAATTTATATATAAGGAACAATTTCAATTATAGCAGATATGAAAATGAGAGCAAGTTATAACCGACCGAACGTATCGACGCCGCGAGCTCGTATTATAGCAGATATGAAAATGAGAGCAAGTTATAACGTTATTATCATCGGAACGATTCCTGTAGAAATTATAGCAGATATGAAAATGAGAGGAACTTATCCCGGCTTCGCCGGGGACTTTTTAATCTTTCAGCGTAAGACATTTTAATTCTTTCATCGCCTATTTTGCCAATTCGGTTATGGTTGTTCGCAGAGAACAGCCATGGAAAGCATCGATAAAAACACATTCAAAAGAATCTTTTACGACCATTGGGATGCATTTAAACCGTCTCGCCCACGCTTTGATAATCCGGACTACAACGAGACGGTCAATAAAATGCTTGGCTGCGGCGACCCTGACAAGATGGGCTTTGTTCAATACAGATGCTGCTACTGTGGAGAAATACGCCGAATTGCTTTCACCTGCAAGTCCTGCTTTTGCCTTTCCTGTGCCAAGGTTTATACCGACCGCTGGGCAGACTTCATCGCTCGACGACTGTTGCCTGGCGTAACTTACTCTTATATCCCCTACGAGATGATGCATAAAAAATGGCAGTACCACCTCTTGAAAATGTTGAGGGAAAATGTATCCGATCCGGCCATTGAAAAAGACATTGACAGGGCATGGAGAGATTATCCCAAGGGCTTTGTCGCTTTTCTCCAGGATGGAGAAGTACCACCTGGTGGAAAGGGGCTGGCACAATACCTGGCAAAGTATGTTGTATCGCTGCCGTTCTTGTGACCATACTGATTGGGTCGAAGATATCGTTGTTGATTCTTTCCCACCAGCCGAACCTGGGGGATTGGCTGCCATCGTCTGCCCCAAATGCGGCGGCCACTTCCGTTATGACCCATCTGAACCGGTGAAACGTTCGCTCCAACACCCCGATCACTCCTTCCCTGCTTTGCAACATACAAAACCGATTGACAACCATCTATGTGCATCATAAGCTAACAAATACAAATTCCTATACTATCGAGTTCCACCGGAGGTTGACTTTAGACTTACTCACGTCTTGTATACAAGCCCACTGACTACAAACTAACAGACTGTGTTTTGTCCCAAAATCAGGAAAAATGCAGCTCAATAATATCTTTATCGTTCAGAACGTGGTTTCGTTGGGCGTTTTGGCCGTCATAGACACCGGTGCCCCAGATTCTTGCGAACCTGAGTTTCTCAGCTAACTGGCGGTGAACAGCGGTGGCCAGATCCATAACCGTTGAGCCGGCCGGCAGTGTGAACGGGTCTGTCATATCGGCGGGCTTGCCCGGCGGCTTGGAATAAATGCGAATGATATCCAATAAGCTAAAGAGCACGCCGGAGAGTGTCTCAAGACCTGTACCGGTTTGGGCGGAGATTTCGACAAATTCAAAAGGATATTTGCAAGATTGCTTCAGCCTCTGGAGAGCGTCCGGCGTGGCGATATCGGATTTAGTACAAATGCAGAACGCCCTTTTAGCCAGGACGTTGCCGTGTTCATCCAAGGCTGGGGTATCGACATCGATGAGCAGGTTTTTCGATTCGAGAAAATCAAGGCAGGTCTCTAATTGTTCCTGCACCTCGGCGGAAAGGTCAATGACCACAGCAATCAAATCACAGTTGCGGTACGTTCCGACCTGGCCCGGCGCGAGGTAGTCGGCGGTAATCGGCGGCATATCGATTAATTGAATGTGCACATCCTCGAATGTCACCATCCCCGGAACTGGACCGGTCGTTGCAAACGGGAAATTGGCTACGTTCACCTTCGCATTGGTCAGGGCCGCAACGATGGAGCTTTTGCCGCAGTTCGGCATACCAAGAAGAACTATCTGTCCGGCGCCGCTGCGAGGCACGTGGAAAATGTCAACGTGTTTGCCGCTCTTCTTTTGAGTCGCGACCTCTTTGAGCTTGCTCAGTTTCCTGCGCAAATCGGCCTTGAGATGGTCCGTACCCTTGTGTTTGGGCATCACGGCTAACATCCGCTCAAGTGCCAAGACTTTTTCATCTGTGGTTGTTGCCTCACGAAACCACTTCTCAGCCTTCAAATATTCAGGTGTAAGATTAGCCGGCATCTTCTTGAAAATCTCAAAATCCGAATATCGAAATCCGAAACAAATACGAAATTCAAATATTTAAAACTTACTGTTTTGGTCATTTGTATTTATGTTATTTGAATTTGTTTCGTATTTCGAATTTCGTGCTTCGAATTTCATCTACAGTTAGGTCTTTCTACTCGGCGACTTTCTCTGCGACCAAGTCTCCTACTTCGCTTGTTGAATATCCCATTCGACCGGCCTGCAGGCTTTTTAGCTTATTGGCGGTTACAAACTTGACCGCATCTTCGAGCTTTTCAGCGGCCTTTTCTTCGCCTAACGTCTCAAGCATCATTTGCACAGCGCAAATAGCAGCTAACGGATTGATAACTCCTTTACCCGTATATTTAGGTGCGCTTCCGCCGATTGGCTCGAACATACTAACGCCTTCGGGATTGATATTTCCGCCCGCCGCGATGCCCATACCGCCCTGGACCATTGCCCCAAGGTCGGTGATGATGTCACCGAACATATTGCCGGTTACGATAACATCGAACCATTCGGGATTCTTGACCATCCACATACAGGTGGCGTCAACGTGATAATATTCTCTTTCTATATCCGGATATTCGGCTTGGCCCATTTCGTGGAAAGCCCGTTCCCACAGGTCGTAGATATAGGTCAGCACGTTGGTCTTGCCGCAGAGGGCAAGGGTGTTCTTATCGCCTTTACCGCGTGCCTTCTTGCCGTATTTGCGTGCGTATTCGAATGCGTATTTCAAACAGCGGTCAACCTGGAAACGATTATAAACAGCCGACTGCACCGCCACTTCCTGCGGCGTTCCTTTCATTGTGAAACCGCCGGTACCCGTATAGAGGTCGCCGGTATTTTCACGAACGACAACAAAATCTATATCATCAGGCCCTTTATCTTTCAAAGGCGTCTCTACACCCGGATAGAGCTTAACCGGACGCAGATTTATATATTGGTCCAGTGCAAAACGGGCTTTGAGCAAAATACCCTTTTCTAAAATTCCCGGCGCCACGTCCGGGTGCCCGATTGCACCTAACAGGATTGTATCGAATTTGCGAAGCTCTTCGATTGCGCTGTCGGGCAGAGTCTCGCCGGTCTTTTTGTATCTTTCGCCGCCGAAGTCGAACTCAGTCAAATCAATTTTGAAACCGAACTTGTCCGCAGTAGCTTTTAATACCTTTACCGCTTCAACAGTTACCTCCGGCCCGGTCCCGTCACCAGGTATCACTGCAATCTTGTACACTTGTAGTCTCCTTGTTAATCTGAAATTAACGTTTATCCGTTTACTATTTGCCTCTTGAGTCCTGCCATATCTTGAAATCATCCCGCGGTCCCGAAGCCGGCATCTTCGCCTTCATTTGCCTTCGCCATTGGTGCAACATTCTGCGAAGCTCCGCAGCTTTTTCCGGCATTTCCTTCGTCAGATCATGCTTTTCGCCCATATCGTTTCGCAGATTATACAGCTCAACGCTGTTATCTTCATACCATTCTATAAGCTTATAATCCCCGGCCCTCACTGCACCACTCGGCCGATTCCCGCTGCCGTGATAGTGAGGGTAATGCCAGTATATCGCCTTGCGTTTCAGCTTACCCTCGTTTTTCAACAGCGGCATCAAACTCACACCGTCAATGTGCTGTTTGGGCATTAGCGGCAGTCCCGCCATCTCTAACATAGTAGGATAAAAGTCCGTACTGGTCACCGCCTCTCTGCATACGCTGCCCCGCCTGACTACGCCCGGCCACTTGATAATCATCGGCTCGCGAATGCCCCCTTCATACAGCCAGCCCTTGCCCGCGCGCAGAGGCAGATTGCTCGTCGGCGCCTCTCGCGGCACGGTGGATAGCCCCCCGTTGTCGGACATGAATATCACGACCGTATTGTCCGCCACGCCCAATTTCTCTAACTTTTTCATCACCCGCCCGACACTTTCATCCACACTTTGAACCATCCCCGCAAAAGCCGGATTGTCCTGAACCTGTCGTGTTTTGTAACGACCATACACCGGGACAAACCGGGGCCCTTCGCTCACCGGCAGTCTCTCCGCCTTGGTCTTATATTTGTCCGTCAGTGTCTGCTTCGATTCTATCGGCGTGTGCACCGCATAGTGTGAAAGGTACAGCAAAAACGGCCTGTCCTTGTTCGCCTCCAAAAACTTGAGCGATTCGTCCGTCAGCCTGTCCGTCAGATATTCTCCTTCCTCACCGCCCGGCGGCATCTCCTCCAACGCCCGGTTCCTCTTCTTGTACGGATAGAAATACGTCGGCGGAGCACCGGACCAGTCACCTCCAATATTGACATCGAAACCCTGCCGGTCGGGATAGAAATCAGCGCGGCTTTCAGAATCACGCCTCGACAGGTGCCATTTACCCACAAAGCCCGTCGCATAGCCCTCGCTTTTCAACGCCTCAGCTATCGTCACCTCCTCAAGCGCCATATAGTGCCGGTACTCGGTCGGCTCATTACTTCCCCCTATCCATTGCGTTATACCTAACCTTGCCGGATACTTGCCGGCTAAGATACTTGCCCGCGTCGGCGAGCAGACCGGACAGGCCGCGTAAGCCTCGGTAAACCGCATACCTTCACTCGCCAGTTTATCGATATTCGGCGTCTCATAGAAACTGCTCCCGTAGCAGCCCACGTCCGTCCAGCCCAAATCATCGATGAGAAAAAAAATAAAATTCAATTTTCTACCCGGCTTATTTGTTGCTTGCAAAGTGCCGCTCGCGCACCCCGGAACAGCTAATGCCACTGCACCTAAACCGATTGTCTTTATAAAATCACGTCTATTCATAAAATCATTCCTCAAACCACAGATTTCACAGATAAACATTCACTTGTCATTCTCGTTTTCATTTGTCATTCCCGTTTTCATTTGTCATTCCCGCGGAAGCGGGAATCCAGATATTTAGCCCCGCGTTTTACGCGGGGTTCGTTCCTTCTAATTGCCAATACTATACTCTCCAGGCACCGGCTTATCAAGAAAATCTACACCCCTGGTAGGGTGTGCATCGCACACCATTATTAGCTGCTCGGGAATCAATAGACAAACATATATTTCTGTTGCCCCCCCACCCCGGTTTCAGAAACCTGTCTTGGGTTTTACGCCTCGCTGAACTCTAAGGAAGTCCTGGAGTTCGCCGTCTTGCCTGACGGGCTGACCAAGTTCATTGAAAATCTTCGGGGTAGCCCATCGCCAGTGCTCGACGTGGCCATCGGCGAAAGAGAAGTTACCGCCTTGCGAATGCCGGCCGGCCGGAAGATCCCACCACTGCAGCGGCTCCTCGGCGAAGATCGAACCCCGGGGCGGGATACCGAAGTGGGAATCGAGAATGCTGTCCTCGTGGACACCAACGAAGAAGAGGAGTTCCGATGGCGATGGATCGTCGATTTCGGATTCCTTGGCGAAGCTCGGGGGGAAGAGCGTCTTGTCGTGATACGGCGTGCCATTGATGGATTGGCTCAAGTTGTAGCTGCGCGTCCTCCGAAGATGCAGGGATTCACCTTCCGGCGTTCTTACCCGCGATTTGTCGGACGGACACCGATAGATGTCGGTTGATTCGTTGTAAGGAAAGAGAAGGCCCCGTTTGATATTCTCGGTGGTGGTATCGAAGGGCGCCAGCCCCGGACACCATGTCAGGTCGTTGCTGAAGCCGAGCGAAGGCGCTTTGGTGTAGATGTTATAAGCGTATCGGTTCGGCGGTAGGAGGTCGTCGTGGTCCAGCGAGTAGAGTTTTGCACAGGTCTGAAGCTGCTTCAGGTTGTTCAGGCAGGTTACTTCTTCAGCCTTCGCCTTGGCCCGAGAAAGAGCCGGCAGCAAGATCGCAAGGAGAAGGGCGATAATCGCGATGACGGTCAGGAGCTCGATCAACGTGAAGGCCGGGCGATGCCGTCCGACCAACGAGTCGGCAGACGTGCCATCCCTCGAGTTCGAGATCTCGTCGAACACAATTGGCGTCTGAGTTCGATGTCGCATCCTGCACCAAATACCAAATCTTTGATCTCGAACTACATCATAACACATTGCAGTTGTAATCCAAGCAAATACTATCTCATACTTAGGGTTTTTTTGAAAGAGCCTTTTAGCTAATTGGAAAATCAGGGAAGAGAATTATTTCTGTTTTTTTGTTATGTGCTCTAATAATCCACCATCGTTGATTATCTCAAGGGCAAAGTCCGGCAGCGGATTAAAGCTAATATCAATACCGGCTGTTTGGTTTTTAATCAAGCCATTGTTGTAATCAATTTCCACTTCGTCGCCGTCGTTGATTTTTTCGAGTGCGCCCGGCGATTCAATAATATAAAAGCCGTTGTTAATGGCATTGCGATAGAAGATTCGGGCGAAAGATTTTGCAATAACCGTTTGGACCTTTGCACCGCGGATGGCCCAGACAGCATGCTCTCTGGATGAGCCACAGCCGAAATCCTCACCGGCCACAATCACATCACCTTCTTTGACCTTGTTAACGAAGTCTTTGTCCAAATCCTCCAGACAATGACTCGCAAGTTCCATTTCATCATCCGTATTCAAATACCTCGCCGGTATTATCTCATCCGTATTTATATGGTCTCGTCTGTAAACGTGTGCTGCACTCATTATTATAACCTCAAATAAAAATTTAATCTCTCAACTGTAATATTTATGCCCCTTACGGCACTAATGTGTCATTCCTGCGAAAGCAGGAATCCAGTCTTCCAAATCATAGTGTTTTGAATTTTACTTTGTCATTTTGCATTTTGATTTCTTTAAGTTATTTGCTCGGAGAGTTTCGATCTCCTTTAATTTATTCCCTACAAAAACTCTCTCAATTTCACCATTTTCCCATCTCCAGCGCTCGTCAAAAGGCCCATTAAACAAATCCGCAGTAAGCACCTTTCGTGCGAAAGGATTTTCAACCACCACGACTCTTGGCACATGACTACTATTATGGTTTTTGACAATCTTTATATTGATTGCAACCTTCTCTTCCAGCGTAAGCGTTTTGCTTCGTTTTATCAATTCTGCCTTCAGCGCCTTCTGAATTTCACTGTCATCACGAAATTCCTCCAATACGATAATAGCACTTATAGTCGTATTCTGGAGACGTCCCTTCTTATCATCGATCATTTTGCCGCTATCAAGAAAAGCGTTTCTTTCCGACCCTGCAATCGCTTCCCCTTTGTTGCGGTCATAATCCATCTTAAGACCCAGGTTTCCCAACATTGCTCCGAATATAAAAATCGGTTTAAGTCTGGCTTGCCTATCGTCGACATTGAAAACCACAAGTGAACAACTGTATTCTTTATATTCTTTAAACTGTTTTCGAACCTCATTTATTTCAGTCCGAAGGCTTGAGTATGGATTGATATATGCAGCTCGATTAGTTGGCTCATTAGGTTTTTTTCTCAATTCCTTGACCTCAAAAAAGTGCTTTTCCCCTTTCCAATTCAACAGGTAGTCAGGTTTTTTGATTTTTCCGATTATCGAAGGCTCATAAGTCCATTTACCTTGGAAACCATTTGAATCTAGGTATTGCTCAAAAAACTTCTCGGATTCGTTTTTGATTCCCATAGTATTTCACACGGATACGTTCAGAAAATTTAAACGCTTCGTTTTCTAAAAAATGTTTTGTATTTTGAATTTATGTCATTCGAATTTGTTTAGAATTTAGAGTTTAGGATTTAGGATTTCGACTGCATGTATTTCCTGCAGTCCGCAAGCTTTCCTTCTACCGCACTCGCCGCCGCCGTGGCCGGGCTGGCTAAATAAACCTCACTCTCCGGATGTCCCATTCTCCCGACGAAGTTCCTGTTGGTTGTGCTGACGCACTTTTCGCCGGAGGCTAAGACACCCATAAAACCGCCCAGACACGCTCCACAAGTCGGTGCGGCGATTACACAGCCGGCCTCATAAAATATATCGAACAGCCCTTCGTCTTTCGCCTGTTTCCAGATAACCGGTGTCGCCGGCACAATCAGCGTGCGAATAGCTACCTGTTTTCCTTTAAAGATTTCCGCTGCGATTCGCAGGTCCTCGATTCGGCCGTTTGTACAACTGCCGATATACGCCTGGTCCATTGCCTTGCCGCTGCACTCTCCGATAGGCACGCCGCCGCTCGGCAGGTGCGGAAGAGCAACCATCGGCTCAATAACCGAGCAGTCAAACTCTTCGCTAATATCGTATTCTGCATCACTGTCGGATTCATAGACAGTGTAATCTGTTTTATCTTTGAGGTGCTCGTCGAGATATTGTTTTGTTACATCATCGAAACCGATTATGCCGCTTTTCGCCCCGGCCTCGATGGCCATATTTGTTATCGTCATTCTCGCTTCCATCGACATATCACCCAGCGCTGGCCCGACAAATTCCATCGCTTTGTAAAGTGCCCCGTCCGTGCCGACCCTTGCAATTATCGCAAGGATAACATCTTTGCTATAGACACCGGGACCAAGTGAGCCGTTAAGTACGAACTTAATCGAAGCCGGCACTTTGAACCAGAGTTGTCCCGTCGCAATTGCCGCCGCCGCATCCGTCGAGCCGATACCTGTGCTGAATGCTGCAAATGCTCCGTAGGTGCACGTGTGCGAGTCGGGCCCGACAATAACTTCGCCCGGCCGAATATGTCCCTGTTCCGGCAGCAGTGCATGACAGACGCCTGCTCTGCCGATTTTGTAATAGTATTTTATATTGTGTCGTTTTGCCCAGCCGTCGAGCCGTTTATGAAGCTCAGCGCTTTTGATGTCCTTGGCCGGCTGAAAATGGTCAGGCGTTACAACAATCTTTTCCTTATCGAACACCTTATCGATACCTTTTTCTTCAAGCATCGAAATCGCCGGCGGCGTCGTAACATCAACACACAGAACAATGTCAATCTTCGCATCGATGAGCTCACCCGGCACAACTATTTCCTTGCCGACCGCCCTTGCAAGTATCTTCTCGGTTAAAGTCATTCCCATTGTTTCAATCTTTCAATATTTGCATAATTTTCAGACACAACCTTGCGCTGTCCCGTTCATTTGCCACAGAGGCCACAGAGAACACAGAGATTGATCTGTTTGTGTTTCCATCAATCGATTCTGTCATTTTTCATAAACTGCCATGCCTTCGTGCCCGCAGGCATTCAGGATCAAATCAAACGAAGCCCTCAACATGTCCTTTCCGGATATTCCAGAATGCTCGATGAATATCTCCGGCATGATCATTTCATCTCTGTCGATAGGATAAAGCCGTTGAGAAGGCCTATTCTGACCTAAATTAAGCTTGTAACCCTTGACTCCTAGCAAGGACATGCCCGCCCAGACGGGAAAACCGACATCAATGCTACTCATCGTCGAGATAAAACTGTCAAACGCTTGTACAACTTCTTGTTTGAGGTACGACAAGTGAATCTCATTGTTTCCATGACTTAGCAGGTCAACATCTAGCGCCTCGATTATTCCGTTGTGGAATACTTGCGTATAGCATGAGGCTTCTCTCCCTTGGGCGACCATCAGATATGAAATGAAACCATCGTAGTTGTACCGTCGCCCGGTGCAATACTCTGTGCCCATGAGTTTTACATTCGAGACCGAATTCTTATTCAAGTCACAGTTCTTACCCAACTCAAACGCAGATTCAGGTATTAAATGCAGCACTGTTTTGGCACCAGGCTGTATCGGCATATGCGCTTGCCCTGAGGCAATCCGAGCGATCCTGTCGTTTCGAAAACTCCTGATCCTCGTGGCCAGCGTTTCAGAAGCCAAAAAAGCACGGCGCAAATCATCAACTTCCAGCATATGTACTCCGCCGGAGTTCCTTCCGTAAAACTTGAAGTGCTTCTTTATCTTAACCACGTGAGGCCGAGCAACACTCTTTGGCACCTGAACAACGATTACCTTCTTCGAGCCTTTGAAATCAACGGGGTGAAAATTCACTCCTCTGATAGGAGGATCAACGCCGGTTCTTAGTAGATTTTCAAAGCGAAGTTTTAGCTTGTCGAAATCGTCAACTTCTACACCCTTGATACCTGTCGGTATCGCCTCTTTTTCATCAACGCCGTAAATAAGGTGTCCCCCGACGGTATTGGCGAATGCACTAATATCCTTCAGAAACTCCTTATTGCCCGCGTCAGTTCCCGGATGCACTTCGAGCTTGTAATCTACAGCCCTGCTCTCTGGGATTTTATCCCGGACAATTGTCTCGATATCGTCTATCGAAACTTCACTTAGTGGTTTGCCAAACAATTCCACTGGAGTAGTCTCCACAAACAACAAACACCATTATCAAGATAAAAAGAAATCCTTACATTCACGACAAAACTGCTAAATCTGTTTGTTTTGAATTTTGAATCTCTATCATTTGAATTTGTCCGTTCTCCGAAGTATTACTACGAAGGATGAATTTCGAGTTTCGGATTTCGTGCTTCTTCTTTCGAGTTTTCCGGCTTTGCCGGCTATAGTTCCTCTTTTTCTTCGGGCGGTTGACCTCTGTTTTGTGTAGAGACCATTTTGTTGATAGCATCGATATATGCCTTTGCGCTCGCTTCTATAATATCGGTCGAGATGCCTCGGCCTATGAAGGTCCTGCCGTCCTCTGTAATTCTGACGGTAGCTTCGCCGAGTGCCTCTTTGCCGCTGGTAACGGCTCTGATTGAATAGTTTTCCAGCTTGGGCGACAGGCCTGTAGCTTGCCTTATTGCTTCGTATGCTGCATCCACCGGCCCGTCGCCGCAGGCGGCGGCCTGTGTGGTCTGGTCCTTGGATATTATTTTGACGCTTGCGGTCGGCAGTGTGCCGGTCCCGCAGGCCACGTGCAGGTACTGCAGCTCGTAGATCTGCTCTACAACGTGAATCTCGTCGCTGATTATCGCCGCAAGATCCTCGTCAAAGACCTCCGTTTTCTTGTCAGCCACGGCCAAAAATCGTTCATACGTCTTGTCCAGCTCTGCTTTAGATAATGTATATCCCATCTCTTCGAGGCGATGTTGAAGGCCGTGACG
>Ga0209979_1002531_pt1 | contig 17347 bp, 25 predicted proteins | sample AnhtaG_FD_183114 | JGI IMG/M metagenome (GOLD analysis project Ga0209979, IMG submission 183114) | Deep subsurface microbial communities from Anholt, Denmark to uncover new lineages of life (NeLLi) - Anholt_01485 metaG (SPAdes) (version 2) | ecosystem: Environmental > Aquatic > Marine > Oceanic...
ATAAGACATTAAAACCAGTAATTGGATGGAGAGAATTCCCGGAGCTAATTTTTTCTTTTTCATTTTAAAGAGACAAAAATTAACAAATCTTTCCTTCTATTTCAATCCTTTTATGATGTAGGTAAGCGAGTCCTATCGGACTTAGTAAGATACACAAACTATTAGAAATCTTCAATCGCCATGGCCTTAGACCAAAACTGAGACAGCTGGGACTTCAGGGAGCATGAGGAGTCGGAGAAATCTGGCTCCTCTTTTTTTTATAGGAATAAAAGATGAAATGAAAAGGCTGTAAAAAGGAAATAAGTGAAAGGAGATCTCTCCATTTCAGTAATAGGCACGCTAGGGAATTGGGATATTGCTCCTTCGCATGCGCATTATCAGATTTAGGAAATACTAAAGCGTTCGAATTACTCCAAGATGCTGAAAATAAGGCAAATACGGCTAAAAGGGGCGAACTATGAACGGAATTACTAGGGCAGACGCGTGGACAGCGCTCTGGACGTCCGATCGCAACGTTCCTAATACTATGATACCTTTTTAACTCGATTAAAGCCAAAAAAGCTTAATATAAAAATGGAAGGAGAAATTAAATGAACAAAATGGAAAGAAGAGACAAAAAGCTTCGTACAGCAATAGAAGCTGGAGCAAGGATGGTCGAAATGAGTTCCAGTAAAATCGCTTGGGACAAAGGCCATGATAAGGTCAAAGTGACTTCAGGAAAATTGGATTATAGAGCCTATCAGGTTCTAGATTGTGCCTCAGATTTAATTGCTCAAGAGCATTGGTTTGGCACAATGATAAGTGATTGGGATAAGGCGAATACAAAAGAGCCTGAGCGCTTTCTTGTGCCAATCACCTATAAACGATTTTTGAAATTCATAGGCGATAAAGGTAGTCTGAATGTTAAGAAAGTTACTGAAATCTTTAAGGCCGTTCCTAAAATTATTTTAGAAGGAGAAATGGATATTCCTTATTGCCTAGCTGATAAAAATTGGCTGAGGATAAGTCAATATATGGATAATATTTGCGGAATTGCCGTTGCTCATGAGGATAAAGAATTTGGGAAGCATCGTTCTGAAAGAAAATTGAGAGGCAAGGGTGCTGGAAAGGAAGAGCCTGTTTTCATTCTCTTATTTTCCAGTCCCTATGGTCTTGCCTTTTTTCGCAACGCTATGAATCGAAAAGGGACTCAGCTTCAAGATCCAAAGCTTTATAGATTGCTTCCTGAAGCTCAAGAATTGTTTCAAGCTGTACGCTGGAAGCGTGACCTAATAGCGCTTAATACTGAACAAATAAGCAAAATTGTTGGATGGATATGGCCACCAAAGAATTTTTATGACAGAATCTATCGCATTCGCAAATTGCTAAAAATCTTACATGAAAATGGGTTCATAAATAAGCCGACTGAACATGGCAAAAATGTGGAAAAAAAGGCTTGGGTGTTTTATGTAAGAAAAAGGAAGTTAATAGTTTATCGCCAAAATGATAATAGTTTATCGCCAAAAAATGAAAAATGACGAAAAGGGAATTTTCTCGAAGAAAAGAATAGGTTATTGCCAAAAAAATCACAGCCTTAACTCTAGTCTTTTCTTAACTCTAGTAAGTTAAGAGAGAGAAATGAAAAACAACTTCAAAATCGTCCCTCCAAAGTCGGGACGATGCTCGCAAGCTCGCCTTCAAAACCTTTAAGATTTTTTCTGAAGGAGAGAAAAGATAAATAGGAGTAAATATGGCAAATAATGAGAATGACTCAGCCATTCATATAAGGGGTTGGCCTAGAGATAGGTGTGAGGACGAATTGGCCTCAGTTCGTTATGCTATTTTGACCAAAGTCCGACGCATGTGTCGTGATTGGGAAGCTATAGTAGAGTTGAATAAAAGGAAAGAAAGAATTGAGACGAGGCTGGAAGAGTTAGGATTTCGTCAGGATAAAAAATGAGTGAAGTATATTAAATTGCAACAAAAGGAGGACATCATGAAAAAGTCTATCGCAATAATTCTTGCTTTTCTGTTTCTTTCGGTTTCAGTCTTTGCGCAATCCCGTTTAATACTGGTTCCTTGCTGCTCAATGTTGCAGACCGATCAATATCCTGTCGTAAATGACATTTTAGAAAAACAGATAGATGAAATATTTGCCTGTAAATGAACTGCTTAGTAAAATTGCTACGTATATTTGAATTATTCTGTGTGGTTTATATTGTTTGTATTTGTCATTTCTGCAAATAAATAGTAGTTTGTTAATAGAATAAAAATATAGGCAGTTTGACTATATAATGGAAAGTTAGGAGCAATGTTATTTCCAAAATTTCTTATGAAGAAATACAGTTTAATAAGGAGGAATAGGTATGGTATCGAAGACAGTTGATCAAAATGAGTTTAAAACAGCAAGCCCCAAATATTGGGTTGGATTAATAATAGCGCATCTCCTCATACCACTGGTTCTCTTGATATGCGGATGGGATCTCGGTTGGTGGCAGGGTTGGCTTTATTCAGCACTGATAGTTGTAGCGGGTATAGGTCCACGTATGTGGGTAGAAAAAAGACATCTGGGATTGCTGGCAGAACGAGGCAAATTTGGAAAAGCTCAGGATGTGAAATCGTGGGATAAAGTGCTTTCTCCATTAATGGCAGTGAGTATGACTTTCCCATTAGTTATTGTGGCGGGACTAGATCACCACTTTGGGTGGTCACCTGTATTCCCGACATGGCTTAACATCTTGGGTTTCATCTTGATTGTACTTGGATACACCTTCGCTGGATGGGCTTTGGCAGAGAACCGCTTCTTCTCAAGCGTAGTGCGTATTCAGACGGACCGAGGGCATATGGTATGTGACAGCGGTCCATATCGGATTGTAAGACATCCTGGTTATGCTGGAAATATTCTAGCACTACCGGGCATTGTGCTGGCTTTAGGCTCTGTTTGGACAATCATTCCAGTGATAGTAGCGCTGATCATTGCCGTGATAAGGACCGCACTGGAAGATAAAACTTTACAAGAAGAATTGCCAGGGTATCGGGATTATGTGCGTCGTGTGCGTTATCGGTTGATTCCAGGTGTCTTCTGAGGAGCATAATTCCGTGATGCAATTTGGCGAAGGTTGTTATATTCCATTGATGGAAATGATACAGCGCCTAACATTGGGTCATAAAGCTTTATTTGTCTTATAGCAAAAAAACCGCCACAAGTGGATTTGTAGTCCAGTCCAAAAGTCGAGTAAATAAGCCATGGTGTTTGGCTATATATAGCATTAATTGCCATAAAGCGTCATCCTGCTCCAAAAAATAGGGTAATGAGATGAAAGGAAAAAGAGAATAGATATGGGACAAGGATTGGGACACATACAGCGTCGTATATTAGAAGTGTTGGCTGAACTCACGAGAAGGAATAAAAGGAATTGGTTCAGTTTGGCTTTCGTCACAGTGTTCCTCTATACGCCTCATCAAATAGACCCAGAACATCCGAGGAATAGGAATAGAATAGGGAAGTTCAGAGTAGATTGGAGATATGAGAAAAAGCATCATAGAAGAGTATGGGAATCAACGAGAATGCTGGAAAAAAGAGGTTTGGTTGAGGTGAGGATCAGAAGAAGAGATGAAGGTAGAATAGGAGGTATATGGGGAGGAGAACAGTTTTGGATGGAGATAAGGATAAAGAGAAGATAAGATCATTTGAGAGAGTGATATCATTCCTATCAATATGGTATATATTCCATCATATGGTCTTTGGTTTGGGGATTAGGTTTGGAGAAGACATCACAACAGGTGTTTATATATACGGGTATTCTTAGCGTTTCCTAGTGTCCACGGTATCCTCTGGAATCTGAATGTGATAGACAATTATCTCATCTCAACCGAGAGAACAACAGCCTTGCCTCAAACGGCCTATGTTCTCATAATCTTACTATTCGAAAGACAGGTACAGGTCTCTTTTGTCAGTCGAGTAGAATGGAAAATGGCCAAAACATTTACGTACATGCGTTTCTCTGTGCACTGAACTGGATCTGAAAAGTTACGCTGGATGGATTATCCCTATTACCCCGAGAGGATAGTATAGAGGATGCTATGGGGGACGCTATCCATAACAGAGCGATAGAGCATGGATAATACTAGGCTTAATGGGCTTAATGGGACATAGACCATAAAGAACGGTGATTTACGGGCATTTGAAGCAAAGGAGAAGATGCTGGCAGGAGAAAAGGTGCGAAAAGGTGCACCAACGTGCAAAAGGTGCACGTTGAAAGGGTGCACGGATTAATATTAGAATATGATGAACAGCCTAAATAATTTGGATCATTTGCTCCGCAGGATTCACTTAAATCCATTTGGGAGTTACCAAGAATTGTCTCATCGCCAAAAGGAAATGTTGAATGCCATCAGCCAAATGATAGCAAATAATGAGTACATTTCTGAGGATACCATCAAGCGCCGTATTTCTAAGGACACAGATTTCAAAAACTGCTTTTGGGGACTATGGCATAAACGTATTTTGATAACCTAATTATTCAACAATAATAATCTCATCTTTTCTCAGTTTGTGATACAGTAGAGCCACAAAAGGAGGTAAAAGTGAAAGGTTTAATAATAAAAAAAGAAATTCGTGAGCAATTCAACGAATTGCCTGAAAACCATCAACTTGAGGTATTTTTTTGGTGCTGGAGAAAAGGAATAGTTAAGTGGAAGTTTAGAAAATCGAAGATTAGAAAACCAAAGTTTAAGTTTAGAGGGGAAATAAATAAGCAGATGTTTGAACAGGCTTTAAAAGAATTGAAGGAATCTGGAGAAATATCGTAAAGGAATATAATAGGAGACAAAATGAGCAAGGAAAAAGAGTTAGCCAAGATTCTAAAGACCCTAGGGGATTTTGTGGAAGAAAGAGAGGGTCATGCCTTGGGAGTGATAATCTATCCTCCCAGCGATGAGGCAGCGAAAGATGAGTTTATTGCTCATGAGTGGGTTCATTGGATAAAAAAGGGTAACACCACCATCACGCTGGACCTGATACGCCACAAATTCGCTAAGATATTGAAGCGATTAGAAGAGAGAGATAAAACAATAGCCAGAGACATAAAGAAAAGAGAGAAAGCCAAGAAATAACCATCAGGGTCAGCGCTAAACAAAATTACAACCGCACCAGCAAGCTATGAGATAACATTGTATCTTGAGAACATAGGAATTTTATAATTTTGTATATTTATTGAGTTAAGATAAATAAAAATATGGAGTTATAAATGAAAAAAGTTACAATAAGTGAATTCCATAAAAAAATAAAGTTATTCCCTGTTAAATTTCCTATAACTTGTAAAAATGAAGAAATAGGAAAATTAACTGTGAATTTTGAATTATCTCCAAAAATAGCAGATAGAGATAGCAAAGAACAGAAACTAAAAGATAGGATTTATGAGTTTGATTGGCATTTAAGATTTGAGATAAAACATTTTATAGAAATAATTAAATCTGAATTAGAATTGATTGATAGATATTTGGACTCTATAAAAAGGACAGATAGTATGATGCATTTTAAAGATCCATTTGATTCCTTAGTGTATTCAGCACTATATAGCGATGATTTACCAATGGAATTGTCCGCTCCTTTAAATAGCTTTCTATTTACAAACCAAGGAGAAATTTTTAAATTAATAGAAATTGAGGGACCTAAGATCCTAGCTAATAAAGGAGTTCAAAAGAAAATAGAACATTGGATAAAATCTAAAGATAGTGCCTCAATAAAGAAACTAAGCGAGTGTTTAATTGCATCATTTAATCCAAAAGATATGCCTCTTAAAGTAGGGAAACCCTCCAAAAAATTTCAGAAAGAAGGAATTAAAGAAATTTATGACTATATCTTACCAAGACTTCAACTTATGAGACAATTTAAAGATTGGGAGCTTCTTAATAATTGGGAAAGAAAGCAGGTAATTGAATTAATAGAAAAATCGGATGATATTGATAAAGAATGGTTAAAGAGTTGGCTTAGGAAAAAAAATTATAACGTTACATGGCGAAATGTTATTGAGAAAGATAGTAAACTTAGAAAGGAGTTTTATAGATTCGAATGGATTCCATTTGAAATGACGCAAAAAGTTTTAGCAAAATATTTAAAAATTTCAGTTGAGAAGCTGAAAGATATCTTATGGCGCAAAAGATAATAATATAACATAAATTTCTCCTTCCAAATTCATCCCTTTTATTTAGTTGGAAATCAACAATTTCTACCTATGGTAATAGGGTAAAAAATAATAATTCCCACCAATTCACTTAATACACATAAATTCCTATTATTATAGATATGAAATTTAAGGAGAAAAAAATGGATTTATTACAAGCAAAATTTCCTGGGTCAAAAGGCGGAAGATATATTTCCTTTCTCAGGATAATGACAAATGGTGAAGATAGTTTTGTCTTCGAGGTTACCGATCATCTTAGAAAAGAAGGCAAAGCTATTGCCGTGTGTGCGGTGGACGAAAAATTTCTTCAAGGAGATTATTTTTTTACTACTCGTCCCGAAGATGCAGGACACGAAGAGCTGTGCAGATTATTATGTAAGCGAGGAGTCAGAGGAAATTATTTAACATGGCTGGGAGCTATTGAGAACGACAATAAACCATTGGCTGAAGCGGAGGAAATGAATTCCGTTATTTGTTTTCCATGTATCTCTCTTGGTGAAAAAGAGGCTTCAAGGTGGAAGATCAGTTGAAGGAAAAGCGAGAGAAAGAAAGGCTAAAAACTCCCCAAAGAAACGCTTTTAGTACCTAAAATCGTTCGCAAAAGCAATAAAGAGGACAATATAGCCTTCATAGCTATTTCGGCCTTGGAACAGCGTCTCGACCAATGGTTACGTAGGGCGGTAGCCTACCCCAACCACGGAAAACGCCTCTGCAACGCTCTGCAAGCGTTTTTTTTAGAATGAAATGTCTGCACCCTGAAAAATAGCCTGTTTTTGGGTGGTTTTCAGAGAGGAGGTTTGATTTTTCAGATATCAGAAGAATTGGTAGGGAGAACGGCAGATTTACCTCATTATTCCTTATCATTTTAATTAGATTATATAATGGCATGCCTTTTGTGGTAGAATACAGTCAATAAACCTAAGCAAGAGGAGTAATCAAAATGGAAAAAAAGAAGGATAGTCAAAAGTCGAAAAATCAAAAACGTGCCTATATGCCTCAAAGTGAATTTCCAAGATTGTCTCTGGAAAAAGCTCTGAAAATCGCTGAGGCAATTTGGGATAATTTTGCTGGCAAAGGAGCACAACCGCATCAAATTGCTATGGCATTGAATTATTCTCCTACTAGCGGACCTTGGCGGGTACTTTGTGGCGCATCTATTGCATATGGTCTTACTGAAGGCGGTTATAATGTAGCACAGATAAAACTTACCAAATTGGGACGACGTATAGTTGCGCCCACCAAAGACGGAGATGACCTTGTGGCAAAAGTAGACGCAGTAATACAGCCTAGAATAATGCGTGAATTTTATCAGAAATATGATAAAGCGAAATTTCCAAAAGAGTATATAGGGGAGAATGTGTTAATTAGTCTTGGAGTTCCTAAAGACCGTGCCAAGGCGAGCGCAAAGATTCTTCTTGAAAATGGAAAATACACGGGAATATTAAACAAAACAAAAACAGGATTGTTCCTTGCCCTTGGGACTCCTACTCCAGTGCCTCCTCCAGATGAGGGAGAGGAAGAGAAAGAAGAACCTGAGTCTCCAGAAAAAGAAGAAATCGCTAAGAAAGTGGCAGCAGAAGAGCCGTCGTTGCCAGAAAAGAAAATCGAAAAAACTAATAGAGTATATATAAGTCATGGTAAGAATAAGGAAATTGTTAACCAGGTGAAAGAACTGCTTAAGTTTGGACAATTCGAGCCAATTGTCTCTGCTGAGCGAGAAAGCACTTCTGTTCCTGTGCCTGATAAAGTATTTGATGATATGAGAGAATGCTCTGCGGCTGTTATTCATGTTAGTAGTGAAGGTAAGTTGATAGATACAGAAGGTGAGCCGCATATAAAAATAAATGAGAATGTGTTAATCGAAATTGGAGCTGCGATAGCTCTGTATAGAAAGAATTTTGTCTTACTCGTTGAGAAAGGAGTGAAATTACCCTCAAACTTGCAGGGTTTGTACCGATGTGAGTACGAGGGTGAAAAGCTCGATGCTGATGCAACAATGAAATTACTGAAGACTTTCAATCAATTCAGATAATTAAGGTTGAAGATTTGCTACATAAAAAAGTTAATATTTGAGGCAGATGGAAGCCAAAGACCATCGAAGCCTTGGCCTCCTGATAATGAAAAAGACGCTTAGCGCATAGCGTTGTTTTCGTCTCATTACAGAGACAGTTTAATAGGAGAATAATTCTTTAAAAGGGAGGGGACAAATGCCAAATTTGGAAGATCCCAATGCATTTCCAGCTAAAATGATGACGAGGCAATTCCAAGCCCTAAAGGATTACATTTCCAGTAAAAATATTGAGGCTGATCTGAGGCGATCAGTTCAGCAGAACAGATTTCGGAGGTGTGCAACATATAATAGAAATGAAACAGAAAAATGGCTCACAAATGGATGGAACACTGAAAATATATTGATGATGAGCAATGATTTGTTTGATGATCCTAATAACTCATTTGCGATTCAATGGGCTTTTCCACAGGCCTACTATTCGTGTTATTGCATTAGTTTAGGCTTTTTTAAAACAGCTGGATTTACAGAGGAACGTCATTCAACAGTAATAAAAAAAATTGGGTATTCAATAGAAGAAGGAAAATATCCTGATTTTCTTTCTTTTTATGCAAATGGAGGTATGTATCGAATATCTCAAAGCGGTGTGTCTAGATCTTCTGGAGGAAGCACAGTTGAATATATACCTGGAGATGAATGCTCAATGCAAACTCAAATCTCTCAATTTTTAAATGCAACCCGTCAAAAAGATTTGAAAACAAGAAAGGGAGATGTGAAAAGGTATACATTGCGAAGGAAAAGAAAAACATCCTTCAATAGAGGAGATTGGGAAATAGTATCGGATAAGTTAGGTCCTACAAATATTTTAAGTCTATTATATCGTAAGAGAATAAAATTCAATTATGATAGCATTGCAAGTGTTTTCAGTGAGGATTTAGATGCTAATGCAATCTATAACAGTCTCCAATTTCTTGTTAGTAAGATCAACTTAGTTCACGAAGCATATATTTATAAAATATTAGGAAGTACTGAATATAATGCGATAATTCGATCGAATGCTTGCCCTGAGTTTGTAAATGACAGATTAGAGATAATACAGAATCGTATTATAGTTTAATTCCATGAATCTCCGCCTTTTTTAAGTAAGGAAAAGGTTGAGAATATCACCTGAGATGGAAAGACTGAGCCAACTAGAAGCCACGACCACAAAGAGCCCTGTCTTCCCGATTATCGAAAAGCCAGCATAGCTGAGAATTGCGCCTCGTTAGAGCGATGGCTTGTATCAATAAATTTTCTCAATGCCAAAATAGCGATTTGAAAATTTTATATAATGACAAAAAATAAAAAAGAGGAATGTATTCTTATTATTGGTTCAACAAACCATCCTGGATGCGATTGTATAAGATGGGATAAGAAAGATTTTCCAAGCGCAGTCGATTACCATTTGATAATCGTTGATTGCACTACTTTACCTGATGAGAACAAAACAGATTTTTTTCCTGAAAATCTTGACAGATTAAAACATGATTTATTAGATTTTTTACTTGCTGGTCATGATATCCTTGTAATAGCAGATAATAAAAATATTAAGATAAAAACCTATCTCCACGGTCAGGAAAGAGAAGCGATAATAGATAGCTTCTATTGGTCGCCATTACCAGCTGTCTTCACAAAGAGGTCTGGTAAACATATAGAGGAAGTTGAAAGATTTAAAAAATATTTTGAATTTTTAGAGGGATGGCCTTTTGAAATCTTATATCCATCAAGGGAAGATTTAGACTATTTATATAGCCGATATGACCTTTACACAAATATCAATTTAAGATTTATTCCTTTTGCTTACAATCCAGCTAATAGACCAATTGCAGTTATTGAAAGGTTTGAACTAAAGACCATAGGAAGTTTGAAACCACATACAATATCAGGTAATGTTTTTATTTTTCCTCCTCCAACTAAAATTAATTCAAAACAAGCAATTAATTTTATTCTTAAAGAAATTATTGGTAAATATGAAGAGCTTCCACCTCCTGATTGGGTTGAGGACTACAAATTGCCTGTTAAACAAACACTGGAAAAGCAAGAAGTCGCTAAAACAAAAATACGAGGTCTTTATGATGAATTAGTTAAAATAGAAAAACAACTGAATGAATTACTAATATTTAAACAGCTTCTATATGAGACAGGAACACCATTACAAAATGTCGTAGAAAAAGCCTTCGATTTTATTGGCATACCTATAACTAAACCAAAATATTCAAATGCTGACCACCGTATTGAATTTGGTAATGTTGTTTTTCTTCTAGAAACAAAAGGGAAAAAAGATGCAATTGATATTAAAGATTTGAGGCAATTAACTAGTTATATAGACGAGTGGTATTACAAGAAGAAACCATCCGACCCTGATTGTAAAGGTATTCTCGTAGGAAATCCTTGGAGAGAGGTGAATCCAAAAGAAAGAAATCAGATGTCTTTTACTCAAGATGCAGTTAATCAAGCAAAACGTAGACAGGTTGTTTTGATTACGACTTTATTTTTATTTGATTTAGTAGTATTAAAAATGAGGGGGGAAAAAATCGACAGTAAAAAACTACTTACTGATTTATCTGAGTTAGATTTGGAATTAAAAAAAATTGCGAAGTATTATTGTATTTAATTATATTTATGGAAATTTATAAAACTTGAATAAGATACGTTGAGCGAATTTAGCGCCTCGATAGACAGACGACTCGCGTAAACGATTTTTCTCAGATTCTATGGCACAGCGAGCCAATTTAGAAAAGACTGGTCGTTGTCTCTTAGAGTCCCAATCCTTTAAGCAAAAATAAGCATTCCTACCTGAAGAGGTCAGCAAGAATATTTTCCCCATTCGCAGAACGCCTCCAGAGGCGCTCTGGCAACTTTTCTCAGGGTAGAACGTAGTATCGGCCTAGGACAGTTTCCAGAGGTGCCACAAACTATTTAAAAAAAAAGGCCATATCCCCCTTTTTAAAAAAAGAAAAGGATTAATATTAGTAGTGAGATGAGATATGGTGATTTGATTTTCCCTAAGGCACTAAATCTTCATTTGCTTTCAGAGATTCTTGATGATGACCAGATGATGAAATTGGTTCTGAAAAATGAAGGCAAGGAAAGAAGAGCAAGAAGGATTATTTTACCATCTAGGAAGCTTTTGAGAAAGTGTGTTATTTATTTTTATGCGAAAAAACATGACGGGGATTTTGAAGAAGTCTTAAAGGCCTTAAAGGGCGATTTTGAGACACCAGAAGAAGCAGGTCTTCGCAAGGATAAAATAATTGAATTGTACAAAACGAGATGTAAGGAAATTGAGGATGAAAAAACTTAACTCGTTCATTCTACTCCATGCGGGGGAGCAGGTCTCCTTCTTTCAAGGATTTCAGTATTTCAGCCATTTTTTCTTGCTCTCCCGCATACGAAAAGACGATTCATTTTACTCTATATCTGTTTTATGAGACCAGGGGATCTTACAGACATTCCCTGGTTGAAAAGTAGAGATTGCGATGAAGCAATTTCTTAAAAATATAAATAAGGAAAAAATAATGAAAAAAGAACTTAGAGAAATTATAGCAATTGAAGAGCTGACAATTCTTAGCGAACGAAAGGCTAAAGACGGTTCAATGACGATTTCTGCACCTTGGATAAGAGCGGGAGTCAAGAACAAAAATGGCAGATTATACTCGCTTTCTCTACTTGAAAGAGAAGTTGCTAAAACACAGAAACGAATCGAAGCTGGTTCTGCAATAGGAAGTGCTGACCATCCTTTGGGTGCTCACACTACGCTAGGTGATGCCTCACATATCATCACAAAATTGTCGATCGACAAAGATGGCAGAGGAATGATGGAAGCCAAAATTTTACCAACTAGCAAGGGCAAAAATGTGATTGAGATTATTAATGCTGGTGGCGAGTTGGGAATCAGCGCTAGGGGCGCAGGTTCAATTTCTCCTTCAGGAATTGTAGGAGATGACTACACACTTTTAGGCATAGATTTTTGCACCTCACCTTCAGAACCAACAGCTGTTTTTAACAAATCAAATGTCTTCGAATCTCAGAATTTTGAAGAAGAAGAAATTGAAGAAGAAGATGACAGAGAACAAGTTATGTACACATTATTATCAGCCAGTTATGGGATGGCGTTGAATCAGGGATTCACGGGAGATTTTGATCTTTATTGCACCCTTCATGAAAAAGGATTAAGGGAAGTCATGGCTCTTCCAGCGAATGATAGAGTTCCAACGCAGATAATAGCCGACATTGAAGAAGCTATTCGAGATCGCACATACGGCTATTATCTTGAAGCGCAAAGCGCTGGATACAAAGGCACATATGAAGAGTGGAAGGAAAAATTTCCTCAGCTGGTTGAGTCTGCTGGAGAAAAAGCAGAACCAAAAGCACCAGAAAAAAGCTCGGCAACATGGGGAGAAATTAGAGAAAGCGGGTATAGAGGATCGCAGGATGAATACAAGAAAGAATTTCCTAATATCACAATCCTTTTGCCAAAAGCTCCTGAGAAAGTCATCGTTGAATCATTGGAAGCTGAAGCAAAAAGAATTTATGAAGGCTTAAAAAAAGATAATCCAAATTCTTCCCTTCAGCTAGAAGATGTCAGAAATATGTTGTTCAAAGAAGGTGAGGGAAAAAGAGCGAGGAAAGAGAGAGAACTAGCAGCTTTCAGAGTGAGTAGATCACTGGCTGGTAGTGGATCAGCTCTTCCCCAAGCGGTGCTAGAGAAAATGGTTCAAGAGGAAATAGAATCTATTAAGGAACAAAAAGCTGAGAAAAAGAGAAAGAATTGGGAAGCGTATAAAAGATTACTTTCTGATTAATGAAATAATTATCTAGGAGCACAATGGAAGAAAGAATTAAAGGAAAGCTTAAATTTTTCTCATCAGTAAAGGGATATGGATTCATTACTGCTGATGGGATCGACTACTTTTTTCACGCCTCCGAAAACAAGGATGGCGATGAATTTTTGGGCGGTGACGAGTTGGAATTTTCCATAAGACAAACAGAAAAGGGATTTTCGGCCATAAATGTCACCCGTATAAAGGAGTAAGAGACAATGGCAACATCATTTACGAAAAATTATTCAGTGGATGTAACTTTCAAGCTTGATGACGGGGGAACTATTGCTGAGGATGATTTGAATCCTGAAATTTTGCGAAATGAGATAATTGAAAGAATTGAGAAGGCCTGCCGTATGTCAAAAGGGATATTGCAGTCTCGTCCCGGTGATGTAACTGAGACATAAAAATAAACTATAAAGGAGGCTTAAATGCCAGAACTTAGTGAAAAATATTTAGAGGTTTTGATACAGGTAAAAGGGAAAAATCTTCGACCTGCCAGCACCAACGTAGTGATTGATCATTATGATGAGGAGCTGAAAAATCTGAAGATCTCAGAGGAAAGATCTGACGGGAAACTCTTCAAAGCATCTGTGAACGTTGTTGACGAGAGAAAACATGAACTGGTGGACAAAAATACTCTTCTTCTCAGTAGGCAGATCAAATTTAACGTCTTCAATCCATCTCCAAGAAATGCTAACAATGGCGCTCACTATATCTATGTTAAACTCCATCAAGCACTTATGAGCATCGTGATCAAAGAAGTAACACCTGATTGTGATGAAATTGTTATCAGAACTATTGATAGTTCCCAAAGCGGTGATTACAAAAAGAGAAAATGGCCACAAGATAGAAGAGATAAGCTTGCCGAAGCTGTCTAATAAAGAGACAAAAATGACACCTTTTGAAAAACTCATAAAAGTTCTTATTGTGGAATACGGGATGGAAGAATCTCTCGCAACTCTCAAAGCAGACAAAATAATAATCGAAATGATGAACAATGCTGAAAATGAAAAAGATCCTGAGGTGAGGAAAAAGAAAATAAAGGCCTCTCAATTTTTACGCCCAGAGCATTAAAGGAGATAATAAATGTCAGAATTACCTTGGATCACATCGGAGTCCTTAGCATTACTACGTGGTGCAGAGGATTTGGCAAAACGAGGAGAAGGTGATCGAAAAATTATATTTGAAGTTCCTATGTATTGGATTCAAAAGTTCGAAGTATTCAAAGACTTTCTTCTTCAAGACCCTTATGAAATCGGTGCGACAGAACTTTCGTGGGATGAAGGACATTTTTATTATGTAGAGAGCATAACCTATGATTTTAATGCGGACAAACTTGTTATCACAGCCATAGATTTACAATGGCTGATGAGTCAATATATTGTAGTCTATGATGAAGACTTGCTTGAAGATAATTGGTCTGTTGCAACTCCTGGGAACAAAAAATACTTCTTTGCTTGTGATGAGGTGACAGGGAAATTTGAAGATGGTGAATCAGGAAAAATAGCAGGAAGTGAGGAATATGATTGATCCTTTTGCTGGAGCGGGATTTTAATAGGGATAAGGGCTTTATACGAGGGATAGGTAAAAGACCCCATACAGCGCCTTACAAACGTTTCTCCAACGTATTTTCATTCATATTATAGGCTATTTAATGATCAAAATAAGGAAAATTGACCGATCTACGAAACATCTTAAAGGAAGGATTGTTCTCAGCGATGATAAATCCATCACATTCCCTAGTTCTGAAGCGATGTTTTTACGAAAATTGGAAGAAAAAATCCTGATGGAAGTTAAAGGATTTACACATTCTGGGATAAAACTTGAATTCATGGATATCACAATAAAATAGTTTTTTCTGAAAAAGGAGGAAAAATAATTTAAAATAATTCCCTCGAAGTCGAGCTAAGTTGCAGAGAATACTGGCTTTACAAAACGGGAAAAAAGTTATATCTTATATAATAGGTTGTAAGGTAAATGAAGCAATTCTTAATAATATCAAAATTAAACACAGGCAGGCAGGGCTGTCATCGTGACCCAATTCTGGGAAACCTTACAACCAACAGCATGAGGGATTTTTTTATTTCGACCATAATTCTATTCCTTCACCTGCCTGCCCATCCTTATATAAAGGAGGTCAAAATGAGCCAAGACAAGACAATGGCAATCAACAGATTGCGAGACATTCAGGGCGAGATCGACGGGCTAGTAAACGAAGCCGAGAGGTTGATTCGCCAGAACGGAAGTGAGTTTGCTCACAGTCGAGCAACGAGTTATTGGATCGGACACATCAAAGGAGCGCTATCTGGAAGAGGAAGCATGGTAACAATGGAAGAAACAATTTCCGAGCTTGATGAAGAGGTAGTTTCCGAGCGGAGGGAACAATGAAGAAAAAAGAGAGAACTTATTTTCAGAATCTTGAAGAAGTCCCAAAGCTTAAAAAAGTTGGAGACGAGCCAATTTTTTATCACCATTCAGATTGTGATTGCATCACTTGCAGAGCAAGGACTGAAAAGGGTGGACTAGATTACGATCCTACGAATGATGATGAGGAATTTGAAGAGCATGAAAGGCAAGTTTTCAGAGACAAAGGCATCACAAAAAAGGAGGCAAAATGAAATTTTTAAGCATTGAGGAATTAGGAACTCTAAAGGCCGTAGTAAATCGCACTTGGCAAGAAATCGGGCATGATTTGGTGGAAATAATCGGCAGTAATCCTTCATGGGATAATGTGTTTGAAGTATGTACAGACAGATTAGCTACTTTTGCTCATTCACCTGATGAGAAAAAAATTGTAAGCAAATTTCTCTCGTTCAGTTGGAAGAAGATGCAGTCGCTGAAGAAGGAACTACTACCTTTTGCATACTACGAATAGGAGGAACAATGAAAAATTTAAAAGCAAAAAAGGCTATCATCATCGCAAGAGTGAGTACTGAGGGACAAGGCGAGAACGACCATTATTCGATTCCTGCCCAGTTGAAAAATTTAAGAGATTATGTAGAACGTGGGGGCAAATTCGGCGAACTGAAAAATATTCTGGCAGAACATGAATTAAGAGAGAGTGCCTTTCAAGGAAATAGGCCAGAATTTACGAAGATTGTTGATGGTATAGAAAATCTTGATGAACCTGTCGCTCTTGTTTTCGATGATATTGATAGGTTCGCAAGGCAAGTCCGTAGTCAATTATTGATCAGGCTTGATGACTTGAGAAAAAAGGGTAAATTGGAGCTACATTTTGTCACCACAAATCTAGCGCTAACACGGGACAGTTCGGCAAACGAACTTATGATTTGGAACATACTTTTAGCTGTAGCTGAAGGGCAGTCGAAAATGATATCCGAGAAAGTTAAAAAAGGAAATAGGGAGAAATTAGAGCAAGGGAAATTTATAGGCTATAGTCCCACGGGCTACCAAAATGTTGTCACTCAGATCGGCGATGGCTCTTTTAAAAGAGAAATTCAGGTTGATGAAGAGAGAGAGAAATTCATAAGAAAATGCTTCCATCTTTATTCCACAGATCAATATAATATGGAGGAAATCGCGAGGTTGATGAACAACGCTGGATTCACCATGAAGATGAAGAAAAGTCGTAATGGGAACGGCAAACTTGAGGATAGAAAAAATGGGAGAAATGTTACCCGTAGTGACATTGACAGTATCCTTCGCAATCCATTTTACTATGGAAAATTCTATCGTGAAAATCCTGAAAGTGGAAAATGGGAGCTTTTTCCTAAAAGCGGTTTAGCTACGAATTACGATCCGATAATTTCGGAAAATCTCTTCAATCAGGTTCAGAAAATTATCGATTCCAACAATACTCGTCACAACGGCTATGATAAAAACAGCTTCAAATTTCGAGGACTTCTTGAATGTTCTTTTTGTGGTTCAGCACTAACTGCTGAAGAAATGAGTCGAACCTACAAGGATAAAAATTCTGCCAAAGCAAAAGATTCAATCTACTATCATTGTAGCAATGGAAAGACACTTTTAGATCCTGATTTTTACGAGAACAAATTTGGCACAGATCATAGCGGAGTTTACACTTCTAAAAGAGGAAAGAAAAAAGGCCAAAAAATAGTTGGTTGTCCTCAGCGATGGTGGAAAGAATCAGAGATTGAAGAGCTCGTTCTTCATGAATTCGACGCCATGCATTATGACGATAGTGTTTACGAAGCGCTAAAGAGAATCGTGAGAAAGGACTATGATGAACACATGCAGTTTGCTGATAAGGAAATACGGGGTCTTAAAATTAAGATCGGAAAAAATGAGGAGATGATAAAAGCATTTACACACAAATTCGCTATTATTAC
>Ga0209979_1002532_pt1 | contig 17346 bp, 13 predicted proteins | sample AnhtaG_FD_183114 | JGI IMG/M metagenome (GOLD analysis project Ga0209979, IMG submission 183114) | Deep subsurface microbial communities from Anholt, Denmark to uncover new lineages of life (NeLLi) - Anholt_01485 metaG (SPAdes) (version 2) | ecosystem: Environmental > Aquatic > Marine > Oceanic...
CGCCCAGGAGTCTCTAAAAGTGATCATCGAGCCCCAGCGGTAAAGGCTATATAACGCAATTACACCTGATATTTCTATAATTCATACCAAGTTTGTCCCAAATTTCCAGGGTTTCCTTGCAAAGCGCAATATCGCCATAAGTATATTTTTCTTTCAAGTATTCTATGAGTTCATGGTACATTGAATATCTTATATTGAAATCTACGCGCTTGCCCCAGTTGGATTTTTCAGAAAGATATTCTACCCATGCCTTATCGGAAGCCTGATTTATGGTGCTCTGAAGTCCCCTGAGAGAGCCAAGCGTTATGCGCGATGGGATAAATTTGGAGAAGATATTATCTACTAGATCTCTATAACTATCCTCCCAATTAGGCACTGGCACCATCGGGTCAATGCGAATCCTGACCTCGTAGCCTACTTTCGCTAGCTTGCTTGCAGCGTCTATGCGCTCCGCCACAGTTGGAGCGCCCTTTTCAAATCTCCTTGCTACAGCGTCAGCATTCAGGCTGAAGCTAATTATGGCGTTATTTTGGTAGCCACCTTCAAGCAGGTTTTCTATGTTTTTAGATTTTGTAAGGAAAAGCACCTTGTGCCTTTCCTGTTCACCAAAGAGTGAGAGTATGAATATGGAGAATGGGTTGCCATTTTTTTCCCACATTAAAGAATCAGCAAGTTCGCCCGTATTTAGTAATTCCCCACATCCATTCGCATTTTCTAAAAAGCTTCGTACATGCTGCTCAATTTTTATATAGTCTTTGACATAAGGTCTAGATTTCTTGGGTAAAAACCTCAGTGTCCCTTTTAGATAGCACCAAGCGCAATCAAAGTGGCAGCCTGTTGCCCACTTTAGCTCCATAAAATGGGGGCAGACAACATCCGTTAGTTTGGTGGGGAGAGGCGTCTTTTCAAACATGGTTATAATTGAGCCATCCCCGACGCGCTTTACAAGTGTTTTTCTTGAGCCATCAAGTAGTGGATATTCCCATGTGGTGACTTTTAGGCCTGGCATTTGCTTTCTATACCTCCGACAAGGGCATTCTTATTTGTCCACTAGGTGATTTTAAGCTTATCTTATCCCAAAATTCCTTTCCACGCGAATGTTTGCTTGCAAATATCAAATAATATAAGGGGATGTTTCTAGGGCCTCTTACCAGCACCCAGTCTTGTATATCTTCCTTCTTATATCCTAGGCCTCTTATTCTTTTCTCATAGGCGTCGAGCAACACACGGCTTCCTTCACGTCTGCCTGATCTTATCATGTTTCCATATTCTTCTCTCCACGTACAATCGCCAAAGAAATCATCCAACTCTTCTGGGGCGTCATCAGCACATCTTTTTATTGCACCAACGTGGAAAGTTATGGCAAGATCAATTTTCCTATCTTTCGCTAGCCGTCTAATAGAATCGAATTTTATTTGCCAATTAGTAGGATCGATAAAGCAGAAATCAAGAGAGTTAGATGGTAATTTCGGAAGCAAGTGGTCTATTACTTCGTTACAATCCCTGTTGAAGTAATTTATATCGGCAGAGGTAAAGGAACTAGCGCGGTTTTTTAAGGCGGTCAGAGAATCTTCGTTTAACTCATTAAAGAAATAATGTGTAAATGGCACCCTGCATTTGAGAGCTACAATAGGCGAACCGTCAAATTCTTCTTGTGTTTCCTCAATTTTACATCTGCCTGGACCAGAGAATAAATCAATATAGGTGCGAGTGCTCCATTTATTTTTCATTCCTTTGTTGAAGATATCACAATAAGACTGGATGTAATACAGCTTGTCTTTTGCCCATACTCCAGCTACCATTACTGGTTCACCGCTATGATCTTTAATAAGATCGCCAGTAGGCATAAAAAATTCCTCAAAGCCTTCTAATAACCCCGATGACCTTGCCCTGGATCGCCACATTCTCCGGGTCGGCGTAGATGGGTGCCATCTCCTCATTGGCTGGCTGAAGGCGAACCCGCCCTGACTCCAGGTAAAACCGCTTCAGGGTTGCCTCCCGCTCCCTCTTCAGCCAAACCGCAACCATCTCCCCGTTCTCTGCGGTGGCCACCTGCTGCATCAGCACCATGTCGCCATCACCGATCAGGGCATCGATCATCGATGTCCCCTTCACCTTGAGGGCGTAAACGCCCTCTTTGCCCCTGGTTAGCTCCTCGGTGAGCTCCAGGGACTCCAACTCCTCCATGTTCCAGCTATCGGAGGTAGGCACGGGTATCGGTTCGCCGGCGGCGATATGCCCGATGATGGGCACGCGCACGACTCGCCGTGCACCCAGCTCAATGCCCCGGGAAATCTCGCGAACCCTACGGATATGCCCCTCCCGCTCCAGAATCCTGAGGTTGTATTCCACAACCGATGTGGAGCTTATTTGGCACCCGTTTTGGATATCCCTGATGGTGGGTGGGTAGCCTCGCTCATGGAAAAAGCGATGGAGGAAATCTATGATGCGAGACTGCTTGTCAGAAAGCTGTTTCATCCTTCTCTCCTCGAACACTTGTTCTAATAGAATAGCATGAGAGGGGATGTTTGTCAATCCTTCTCTTAGTATAAAGAACACCGCCTCTTCGGGCGGTGTTGCTTCAGTCGCCAGTGGCTTATCTCACTCTTCCCGCTTGGTGCTGGCAGCGAGCGCTTCGTTAAGCTGCTTCATGAGGCGGGACTTGCGACGGGCGGCATTATTGGGGTGGAGCACCCCCTTTTGGACTGCCTTATCCAGAGCCACTGTTGCCTGCTTTACCGCCTCCTGAGCGGCATCGAGGTCCTTTTGGAGGATCAGTTTCCTTGCCTTGGTGATGGTGGTCTTCACCGAGCTGCGGATGGGTTTATTGCGCTGCGCTTTTTGCTGCATCAACTTTGCTGACTTCTGGGCTGACTTTTTACTGGTCAAGCTTTATACCTCCTATGTGTGTCGTGCCACGCTGATCACCCCGCGCACCCCCTCCAGCTTGGAGAAGAGCCGACTTAACTGCCCAATACCTTTGGTCTGAAGGGTGAGTAATATCGAGGTTATCTGGTCCTCGTGGTCCGTGAGGCTCGCCGCAGCGATGTTCACCCCCTCCTCAGCGACGATGGCGGAAATATCCCGAAGTAGCCCCACCCGATCCAAGGCCTCAATGTGAACCGGCACCGAATAGAACTGGTCCCGAGGGCCCCATTCTACCTTGATTAATCGTTCCTTCTCATCTATATGAGCGATGTTGGAGCAATCCTTGCGGTGGACGCTTATACCCTTGGTGCGGGTCACATAACCGATGATCGCATCGCCGGGCACGGGATTGCAGCAGGGGGCGAGATGAGTCAACAGGTCCCCCACCCCCATCACCTGAACTGCTGAGGAAACCCCTGGCTGAGGCGGTGCAATCTTGGGGAGTGGTTTCTCTTGCTGCACGGCAAGCTTGGCGGCGATTTGATGGGTGCTAATATCACCATAGCCAACGGCAGCAAAGAAATCCTCCACGCTATCACGCTTAAAGAGGTCGGCAAGATCCTCCTCGGATATTGATATTCCCAGCCGTCGCAGCTCCTTCTCCAGGAGTTCCCTGCCCCGCTGGATGTTCTCGCTACGCTCCTGCTTACGGAACCACTGCCTGACCTTCTCCCTGGCGTGTGAGGTGTTGAGGTAGCCCAGGGCGGGGTTGAGCCAATCGCGGCTCGGCCCTTTACCCTTCTTGGTGGCGAGGATCTCTACGATATCGCCATTCTGGAGATGGTAGCTCAGGGGGACCATTTTCCTATTCACCTTTGCCCCAATGCAGCAATGACCCAGATCGGTGTGCACCCGATAGGCGAAATCGAGGGGGGTGGAAGCTGCGGGCAGGTCCTTTATATCGCCCTTGGGGGTATATACCAGAACGCGGTCGCTAAAGACATCGGCGCTTATGGACTCCACGAACTCAGCGCCACCCACATCCTTGTACTCATCGAGGAGCTGGCGCAACACCGCGAGCCTCTCCTCAAACACCTCGTCCCCTTTCGTCCCCTCCTTGTAGCGCCAGTGGGCGGCGATGCCATATTCGGCAACCCAGTGCATCTCATGGGTGCGAATCTGTATCTCGAGGGGGGTGGTGCCCATGCACATTACCGTCGTATGAATCGACTGATACACCCCCTCTCTGGGGTGGACGATGTAATCGTTAAACTCCTTGGGTAGTGGGCGCCAGAGGCTATGCACCACCCCCAGGGCGCTATAGCAATCCTTCACTTCATTCACCAGGACGCGAAAACCCAAAAGGTCATAGATGTCGCTAAACTCCTTGCTCTGGGAGGCATATTTCTCCATCTTTCTATTTATACCGTAGATGTGCTTTGGCCTCCCGGTAACCTCTGCCTCGATCCCCGCCTTCCTCAGCTCCTCCTCGAGGATCTTGGTGACCTGAGCAATATACCTCTCTCGCTCCTCCCTTTGGGCGGCGACGAGGTGAACAATGTCACGGTATTTCTTCGGCTCCAGGTAGCGGAAGGAAAGGTCCTCAAGCTGCCACTTTATCTGCCAGATGCCTAGGCGATGGGCCACCGGGGCGAAGATCTCCATGGTCTCCTGGGCGATCGCGTGCCTCTTCGCCGGGGGCATCTGCTTCAGGATACGCATCTTATGCAGCCGACAAGCAAGCTTGATGAACACCACACGGATGTCCTCGGACATTGCCATGAGCATCTTTCGTAGGCTTTCGGCGTGGGTTTCGATATCGATAGCGCCCTTTTTTGGCTTGAGCTCCTCTGGCCACGAGATCTTGGCCAGTTTCCCCACCCCTTCAACCAGCTTTACCACCTCGGAGCCAAATTTTTCCTCTATCTCGGTTAAGGTTACTCCAGATAGCACGGGGACCTCATGAAGCAACGCCGCCGCGATGCAGTGTTCATCGAGCTGAAGCTCAGCGATGGTGACCGCGGTGTTGAGGGCATGCTCAACATCTCCCTGGCATGACTGGGAGACAAATTCGTAGGCATCCTCGATGAGCGCGAGGGTCTCGCTGGGTAGATACTCCTGCGTCTTATCGATAAGCGTCCTGATATCGATCTTCTTCGCCATAACCCGTTTCCCCTATCAGTATACCCCAGGGATGGTGGTGGCGCAATTGCTTTTTTCGCACTTCCCCAATGTTACTCCCTTCCAACCCACTCAAATCTTGGCGTAACCTGTCGGGTTTGAGGCAGCTAGTTATACGGGCTTTGTAGCCTCCTAAGTGGCACTTTTATGCACTTGACAAAAACATCACCATATGGTATAAAAAAGTATAAAATAGTATAATGAGGTATAAAGTAGTCAGACGCCAAACTGCTTGAAGACTGAACATTAGGTTCCGAGAAAGGCGAACCGTCCAAAAGGCGGTGATTCAAAGCCACGGGTCTAAAGTTATTGAGCATGAACAGCTGGGCTACCGAAGATAGAGTTAGTTCTCAAAAGCGTTTCTCGGTTGCGGAAGGCTTTCTTATTTGGGAGGTACACGCTATTGAAAACACAAACCAAGACTGAAGAACAACTCATAACTGAACTGGCGGAAATGCGCCAACGAATCGCTGAGTTGGAAAAGGCGAACACCGAGCACAAGCAGGTGGAGGAGCTGTTTAAAAGCTTAACCGGTAGCTCACCGATTGGCATCTACGTTGTCCAAGACGGAAAATTTCAGTTCGTCAATGCCCAGTTCCAGAAATATGCAGACTACAGTGAAGATGAATTGTTAGGCATGGATTCCTTGAGTTTTGTCTTCCCGGACGACAGGAATAGGGTCAGAGAAAATGCTGTGAAGATGTTGAAGGGAGAGCGTTCTATCCCGTATGAATACCAGTTTGTTAACAAAGAGGGTGAGGTCAGGTGGATCATGGAGACGGTTGTTCCCATCCAGTACCTGGGAAGGCGAGCAGCCTTGGGAAACTTCATGGACATCACTGAGCGCAAGCAGGCGGAGGAGGCGCTGCGGGAGAGCGAAGAGAAATACAGGACCGTTCTCGAAGACATAGAAGATGGTTACTTTGAAGTAGGCATTGCCGGAAACTTCACTTTCTTCAATGATCCTTTGTGTGGGATAATCGGATATTCCAGAGACGAAATGATGGGTATGAATAATAGGCAGTACATGGATAAAGAGAATGCCAAGAAAGTGTATCAAGCATTCAATCGAGTATACACAACGGGTAAACCTAGCAAAGAATTTGGTTGGGAGATCACAAGAAAGGATGGCACAAAGAGATTTACTGAAGCCTCCGTTTCCCTGAAAAGGAATTCAGAAGGTGAGCCAATCGGGTTTCGAGGTATTGTCCGCGACATCACCGAGCGTAAGTGGGCGGAGGAGGCGCTGCGGGAGTCTGAGGAGAAATACCGGGACTTGGTCGATCAGATGGGAGAAGGCTATGCGGTAGTACGTGGCAATCGAATAAGGTTTGCCAATAGAAGATACGCTGAAATTGTGGGAGTACCTGTTGAGAAGCTAATTGGGGAGAGTTTCTGGAAATTTCTTGTCCCTGAGGACCTGGAGCAGGCGAGGCAAATCGGTGAAATGGTCACGGGCGGCGGGAAAGTAACTCGGCTCTACGAATTCGTGCACCTGGGAGAAGATGGGCGTAGGGTTCCTTTTGAGGTTAGCTTTAGGGAGGTCATCTATGAGGGCGAGCCTAGCTACGCTGTGGTGTTGATGGACATCACCGAGCGCAAGCGGGCGGAGGAGAAGATAGAACACCTGAACACCGTGCTCCGTGCTATCCGCAACGTCAACCAACTCATTGCCAGGGAGAAGGATAGCAAAAGGCTGATTAAGGACGCATGCGTCGAACTCGTGGAGACCAGTGGGTACTTTAACGCCTGGATTGCTCTGTTAGATGAGTCCGGTAGGCTGGTGACCACCGCCGAAGCCGGGTTGGGCAAGCATTTCAAGCCAATGGTCGAGGTGCTGAAGCGCGGCGAGTTGACCGATTGCGCTAGGAAGGCATTGAAACAATCGGGGGTTACGATAACTGAAGACCCGCTATCCACCTGCACTAATTGTCCATTGGCGCATAAGTATGACGGCCGCGGGGCGATTACTGTCCGGTTGGAATACGACAGAAAGGTCTATGGGCTCATGTCTCTCTCCATCCCCATAGATCGAGCCGAAGTCGAGGAAGAACAAGCCTTGTTCCGAGAGGTTGCTGGAGACATCGCTTTCGCCTTGCACAACATAAAACTGGAAGAAGAGCGCAGACAGGTGGAGGAGGCGCTGCAGGAGTCGCAAGAAAAAATACGCAATCTGTTTGAGTCCGTTACCGATGGCATATTCGCTATCGACTTGAATGGTGCCTACACGGAAGTCAATGAAAGAATGCTGGAGATGCACGGGTTTAGCTCTAAGGATGAGATCTTGGGGGAAAATGCCTTTGAGTTCGTTGCCCAACGCGACATTGACAGAACAGCGATGGTCGACATGAAGAGAACTCTGGAGCAGGGGTCAGTTGCGAGTCTGGAATACACTGTTGTAAGGACTGACGGCTCTGAATTCCCCGCCGAAGTAAACGCAAAGATGCTGAAGGATGCTTCCGGTAATCCAGTTGGCTTCATCGGAAGTATAAGGGACATCACCGAGCGCAAGCAGGCGGAGGAGGCGCTGCGAAAGAGCGAGGAGAAATACCGGGCTTTGGTCGATCATATGAGAGAAGGTTATATGGTAGTTCGTGGCAATCGGATAAGGTTTGCCAATAGAAGATACGCTGAAGTTATAGGAATACCTGTGGAGAAGCTAATTGGGCAGAATTTCTGGAGATTTCTGGCCCCTGAGTCGCAGGAGCAAGCAAGGCAAACCTATGAAACGCTCACTGGCGGAGGGAAAGTACCCCCTATTCAGGAATACGTGTATTTGACAGAAGACGGGCAGAGGATTCCTATTGAGATTAGCATCAGGGAGGTCATCTATGAGGGCAAACCTAGCTACGCTTTGGTCCTGAGGGACATCACCGAGCGCAAGCAGGCGGAGGAGGCGCTGCGGGAGAGCGAGGAAAAACTTCGCCTTATATTTGAATCCATTAACGATGCGGTTGCCGTCACTGACTTGGAAGGCAATTTGGTACAGGTGAATGAGGCAGCAGTTCGCATGACCGGCTACAGTAATAAGGAAAAGCTCCTTGGGCGAAACATGCTTGAATCTATTATTGCTAAGAAAGACCGTGCTAGGATCATAGAGGACATGACGAAGACACTAGGAGAGGGACACGCCTTGGGGACGCGCTCGTATACACTTTTGGCCGCGGACGGCAGGGAATTTGATGCCGAGTTTAGCACTGCTGTGCTGCGTGATAGCTCGGGAAATGTCATCAGATTTATTGGCGTTGCCCGTGACATCACCGAGCGCAAGCGGGCGGAGGAGGAATTGAGGAAATACCGCGAGCACCTTGAGGAGCTGGTGGAGGCGCGCACTAAGGAGCTCCAAGATGCCCAGGAGCGGCTGGTGCGCACAGAGAAGCTGGCCGTCATCGGGCAACTGGCTGGCGGGGTGAGCCACGAGCTGCGCAACCCGCTGGGGGCCATTAAGAACGCCAGCTACTTCCTCAACATGGCTATAGAACAGCCCGAGCCGGAGGTAAAGGAAACCCTGGAGATACTGGAGCAGGAAGTGGCAACATCCGAGAGGATCATCAGCAGCCTGCTCGACTTCGCTCGCCCAAAGACAGCGACCCTGCAAAACGTTCATATCAACGAGGTCATCGAAGAGTCGCTGGGCCGCGTGACTGTGCCGGAGAACGTCGAGGTGGTGAAGCGCCTCGACGAAACGCTGCCGATAATTCTGGCTGACCCCGGTCAACTCGGTCAAGTCTTCACCAATATCATCCTCAATGCCATCCAGGCTATGCCCGAGGGCGGCCAACTGGTGCTCAAGTCTGCGGTCCCTAGTCGGGGGTGGGCAGCCGTCTCTTTCACGGATACCGGGGCAGGCATCTCTGAGGAGAACTTGGAGAAGCTCTTCGAGCCGCTCTTCACCACTAAGGCCAAGGGCATCGGGCTGGGACTGGCCATATGCAGGACTATGGTGGAGACGCACGGAGGCACCATAGAGGTACAGAGCACAGAGGGCAAAGGCAGCACTTTCACCATAAGCCTGCCCGTAGGCAAAAAGGAGGAGCACTAAAATGGAAGAGAAAGCTAGCATCCTGATAGTTGATGATGACACCAGCCTGTGCAGGAGCATGTCCATGGTTCTAGGGCGCAAGGGCTACACCGTGGCCACTGCAGTAGACGGGCTGGAGGCCATCGAAATGGTTAAGGAGAGGACCTTCGACATGGTCTTCATGGACATCAAGATGCCCGTCATGGACGGAGTGGAGACCCATAGAAGGATCAAGGAGATCAGGCCCGATGCCACGGTGATGATGATGACCGCGTACACGGCCGAAGAGCTGGTTCAGCAGTCGCTGCAGGATGGGGCCTATGGGATAATCTACAAGCCACTGGATATGGAAAAGGTGGTTACTATCATCGAGGAGTCAAAGGCGAGTACAGAGGGAGCGCTCATCCTGGTGGTTGATGACTCGCCAGAGCTCTGCAATACCCTGGAGAGCATACTGGCCAAGCGGGGCTACAAGATAGGGATCGCTCATACCGGCGAGGCGGCCATCGATATGGCGCAGCAGCAGGAATATAGCATCATCTTAATCGATATAAAGCTGCCGACCATCAGCGGCCTGGACACCTACCTGGCCATTAAAGAGATCAACCCGAAAGCGGTGGCCATCATGATGACAGGCCACCGTCAGGAGGTGGCTGACCTGGCGGAGGAGGCTATTAGAAATAATGCCTACACCTGTCTCTACAAACCCTTTGACATGCATGAGATGCTCAGGTTGGTTGCGGGAATCCGGCAGCGGATACAGAAGGCGGGATGATTGGGGTAAACTAAGAGATGGACGAGAAGGATAAAATGGCGAGAATCCTTATCGTTGACGACGATGAGAGCAGCCGCAGAAGCCTATCTCTTATACTGGGCAAGAATGGGTATGAGGCGGAGACGGCTGGGACAGGGCGAGAGGCGCTGGAGAAGGCACAACAGAGATTCTTCAACCTGGCGCTTCTGGACATCAGATTGCCTGACGTCGAGGGGACAAGACTAATAGCGCCTTTGAAGGAAATGCATCCCAGCTTGGCGGTGATCATGATTACCGGCTATGCCTCTGTAGAAACCGCGGTGCAGGCCCTGACCGATGGGGCATCGGCTTATGTCACCAAGCCTTTGAACATGGATGAGGTGCTGGCCACCGTAGAGAGACTTCTGGAAAAGCAGCGCTTGATTGAGGAGAAGGAGCGGGCGGAGGAGGCGCTGCGGGAATCAGAGGAAAAGCTGCGTTATATGTTTGAATCTATTGGAGATGGGGTTATTGTCAGTGATTTGGAAGGCAATATTGTAGAAGTGAATGAGGCGGAACTTCACTTGCTAGGGTACAGTAATAAGGAAGAAATTATTGGGCGAAGCGGCTTGGAGTTTATTGCTGAGCAGGACCGCGATAGGGCCATTGAGGATATGATGAAGGCAGTGGAAGTGGGGTATGGTGCCGCAATGCAGTATACATTTGTGGACAAGAACGGGAGAGAATTTGATGGTGAGGCGAGCGCTGCTTTGCTGAGGGATAGCTCTGGAAGTCCAGTGGGATTCATTAGCCTTGTGAGGGACATCACCGAGCGTAAAAAAATTGAGGCAATGAAAAGCGATTTTGTTTCCCTTGTTTCTCATCAATTGAAAACACCCGTGGCGGGAATAAGGGCAGGTATAGAAAACATGCTGGGGGGACTGGCCGGTGATTTAACCACCAAACAAAAGCAATATCTTCAGGAGATGCACGAGATTTGCACCAGGAATTATCGTTTAGTTTCTGATTTGCTCAATATATCAAGGATTGAACGCGGGGTGTTATCGGTAGATATAGAGCCAATCAAGCTGAGGGAAATTGTGGACTTGGTCGTTCGAGATAACCGAAAGGGTATCAAGGAAAAAGGATTAGCCCTGAATCTTGAGGAAACGGATGAAGGAGTCGTTGTTCTTGCAGATATGGATAAGATGGTTGAGGCATTGAGCAATGTCATCAATAATGCAGTCAAGTTCACCGATAAAGGATCAATTACCATTAAGATAACCAGAGAAGGTAAATATGGGGTTGTTGAAGTTCGGGATGCCGGGATTGGGATGTCCGACAAAGTTCTAGACAATTTATTCACCAAAGAGAGAGCTCTTAGCGGTACCCCAACGTCAAGAGGCGGTGCAGGTCTTGGTCTTTATATTGCAAAGGGTTTTATGGAGGTACAGAAAGGAGATATTACAGCAACCTCCGTTGTTGGCGAAGGAAGCACCTTTGTTTTAAGGATTCCGAGAGAATAGCGTGGTTAATTTAATAAGAAAATAGAGGTAGAAATATATGGGCACCACTGATGTAAAATCTAATAAGGCAACAATATTAATTATCGAAGATGAACCCTTGTTTAGGCATGTCTACCAAGATGTTCTTACGAACAATGGTTACAAGGTTCTAGTGGCTGAAGATGGTGAGAGCGGATGGCGATTGGTAAAATCAGAGAAGCCAAGCCTGACCCTATTGGATTTGAACTTGCCGAAACTTCACGGACTCGAAGTTTTAAGAAACATTCGTGCTGACGTAACAACAAAAGACATTCCTGTTATTGTTCTTACGGTATTAGGGGAACAGGAGGATATTCGAAAAGGTCTTGATTTAGGAGCAGATGATTATCTGGTAAAAGGGTTTTATTCGCCACGGGAAATATTGACCAAGATTAGCACACTACTAGCAGTAGCTGATATCAAGAAAAATATTAGCTCATATAAACTTTCAGTGAAGGAAGGAAGGGCAGACGCAGCAAAGTTACAGCAAGATATTGGTCTAACCAAGTTATTTCATTGCCCTCACTGTAAACAAGAAATGTCTCTGGAGCTTATTCCCGATTATACGCGGACTGATGGCCACTGGTTTGTGTCGCATTTTGTGTGTCTGAACTGTAAAAGGTCTTTCTGACTCCTGTCACCGGTTCCAGCCAGGGCAGGGCACTGGCTGGGGGGTACAACTTGACAGGGGGAGACTGCCGCAGATCGCTGGGGCAATTGCAGAACCCCTAAGGTCAGGGCTTCGAATACCCCATTCAATATAATTGATTCCACCCCTGCGTTGCAGCATGCCTCTGCCTTTCCAATAGCGAGAAGGTATCAGCAATGGTGGGCAATCTTGAATACAAATAGCCTCGAAAGTCCCATTCTACATAAAGTGTGGGCTTTGTATTCCTGGTAAAGCTCTTTTCACCCTTCCCTTTGTCGCCCCCCCCCCAACCTATCCAAAATCTTGTAGCAACCCATCTCGTTTTATTTAAAGAGGTAGATGCCCTTTACAACCCCCTTTACCCTAGTGTATGCTAGCCTGGGAAAGGGGGCTTGTCTTGTATAAGGCACCGAGGGGCACAGCAGATATCCTGCCCGCGGAACAGGGCTACTTTAGATACATCGAGGAGCGGGCAGCGGATATTTGTCAGCGCTATGGCTATGAGCGCATCGATACCCCCGTCTTTGAGGACGCCCGCCTTTTTATTCGTACCATCGGCCCGGGCACGGACATTGTGGAGAAGGAGACCTACTCCTTTGAGGATCGCAGTGGCCAGGGGATGACGCTGCGCCCCGAGGGCACCGCCCCTATATGTCGCGCCTACCTGGAGCACGGTATGCATAACCTGCCCCAGCCGGTCAGGCTCTATTACTTCGCCGCCATCTTTAGATACGAGCGACCCCAGAAGGGGAGATACCGACAGCATCAGCAGTTTGGCTTTGAGGCGCTGGGCGAGGGTGACCCCGCCCTGGACGCCGAGGTTATCGAGATGACGTGGCGTTTCTTCAAGTCTCTCGGCTTGCGCAAGCTATCTATGCAAGTAAACAGCATCGGGTGCAGGGAGTGCCGCCCCGCTTATCTGGAGAGGCTTAAAGGGTATTACTCCCAGCATATCGACCGGCTGTGCCCCGAATGCAAAGCAAGGTTTCGGAAGAATCCACTACGCCTGCTCGACTGTAAGAAGCCCCTGTGTCAGGATGTAGCCGCCGCAGCCCCCAAAAGCGTAGAGCACCTGTGCCCCGGATGTAGAGAACATTTTAAAAGTGTGGCGAGGTATCTCCGTCTTTTAAGGGTTCCTTTTAAAAAGAACCATCGTCTGGTGCGGGGGCTTGACTACTATACCAGGACGGTCTTCGAGGTCCAGCCCCGGGGTGAGGAGGGGGCACAGAGCGCCCTGGGCGGCGGTGGTCGATACGATAACCTTATAGAGGAGCTAGGAGGCAAGCCTACCCCGGCCATCGGCTTTGCCACCGGGATAGAGCGGATCGTGCTCAATCTGAAGGAGCAGGGCATCACCCCACCGTCTGCGGAAGCCCAGGCGATATTCGTGGCCTATGTGGGGGATGAGGCAAAGGCTGAGGCGGTTAAGCTCGCCGCAGAGCTGCGCCGTGCCGGCATTCTGGTTTACTGGAGCTTTGGTAGTAAAAGTTTGAAGGCCCAGATGCGTCAGGCGAATGTCTTAGGAGCAGAATATGCATTCATCTTTGGTGAGGACGAGGTTAAAAACGGCACGGTGGTGTACCGGGACATGGTGGGGGGGGAGCAGTGGGAGGTCCCGGTGGGTGAGGTGGTTGCCCTGCTCACACAGGTTTGAAAAGTAGCCAGCTTGTGGTATAATAATACGACCCCCTTTCGGGGTCTTTTTATACTTAAAAGGACGAAAGATGCTAAAGAAACTGGAATCGATCGAAAAGCGCTACGAGGAGCTGAACCAGCTCATGGCCCAGCCTGAGGTTGCCGCTGACTTCGGGCGCCTTCAGAGCCTGGCCAAGGAGCAGGCAGGGATTAGCGAGCTTGTGGCTAAATATCGTGAGTATAAGAGGACATCTCAGACTCTTGAGGAGACGCGCGCCATGCTGGAAAAGGGCGTGGACGATGAGATGGCGACACTGGTGAAGGAAGAGCTGGAAAGCCTCGAAGCGTGTCTGGAGAGTCTGACCCGGGAACTGGAAGAAGCCATTACGCCCCGCGAAGCCTATGGTGAGAAGGATGTCATTGTGGAGATTCGCGCTGGCGCCGGTGGAGAGGAGGCCGCACTGTTTGCTGCCGACCTGTTTCGGATGTACACCCGCTACGCTGAAGCTAGAGGGTGGCAGGTGGACGTGGTAGATAGTAACCAGAGTGGCATCGGGGGCTTCAAGGAGATCATCTTTGAGGTCAAGGGGAAGGGCGCCTATAGCAGGCTCAAGTATGAGAGCGGGGTGCACCGGGTACAGCGGGTGCCGGTCACCGAGGCCGGCGGCCGCATTCACACCTCAACCGCTACCGTCGCCGTCCTCCCCGAGGCCGAGGAGGTGGAGGTTAAGATCAATCCCGATGACCTCAGGGTGGACATCTTCCGCAGCGGGGGTCACGGGGGGCAGAGTGTGAACAAGGTAGCCACCGCGGTGCGCATTAACCACCTGCCAACGGGGATTACCGCCAGCTGTCAGGATGAGCGCTCCCAGTTGCGAAACAAGAATAGGGCGATGGCGGTGCTCCGGGCTCGCCTCCTCGATCGGGAGCAAAGAAGGCATTCTGAGGAGATCGCCAGGGAGCGCCGCTCCCAGGTGGGCAGCGGGGAGCGCTCCGAGAAGATCCGTACCTATAACTTCCCCCAGGGAAGAGTATCCGACCACCGCATCGGACTCACCCTCCATAACCTGGAAAGCATCCTTGGCGGGGAGCTGGACACCCTCATCGGTGCCCTCGCTTCGCGAGATCAGGCAAAGCGGCTGGAGGAAGCGTGAGCATAAAGCAGGCCCGCCATCGAGCTTCACGAACCCTCGCCGCTCACGCCATCGAGGACGCCCCTCTGGAGGCAGAGTTGCTGCTGATGCACCTTTTAGGCATCGACCGCGCTCATCTCTATGTCCGACTTGAGGATAAACTCTTGTCTCATGAGGAGCAGGCCCTCGATCAGTTGATAGATCGTCGCCTCTCTCATGAGCCTCTGGCCTACATCATCGGTCATCGCGAGTTTTACGGACAGGATTTCTACGTGGCCCCAGGGGTGCTCATCCCCAGAGCGGAGAGTGAGCTCCTGGTGGAGGAGGCCCTCGATTTTGTGGAAAGCCATTTCCCCGATAAAACCCATCGCTCCCAGAGGGATGAAAAGGTTGAAACGTCCGGGAAAGAACTGCCAACGGAGCATAAATCGCCGACAGTGGAAAAGTACGAAAAAATCGCCGAGATCGGCACCGGAAGCGGGGCCATCGCCATCTCACTGGCACTGCGTCTGCCGAGGGTGATAGTCTATGCCACCGACATCTCACCGCGCGCCGTGCAGATAGCGAGGGTTAATTGTGAGAAACACGGGGTCCAAGATCGGGTCCAGCTCCTGGAGGGCGACCTGCTGAACCCCATTCCCGAGCCGGTGGATATCATCATCGCCAACCTCCCCTATATAAGGGATGAAGAACTAGGGAAGCTGAGCGCTGAGATAAGGATGTATGAGCCTGTGGTGGCACTCGCTGGGGGTCGCGACGGGCTGGATAAGGTGCGCCAGCTTCTGGTTGATGCGCCCCAAAAACTCCGCCCCGGGGGCATCGTTCTTCTCGAGATCGGGCCCGCGCAGGGGCAGGCGCTAACCTCATGGGTAAGGTGCCTCTTCCCTGGAGCGGGGATAGAAACGATCACGGACCTCAGTGGCGTGGCTCGGGTGTTGAAGGTAGTATTGACAAGACATTGAATAGGGATATAAGCTATCGGCGGGGAAGGAGGATTTGACATGGCAACCAAGGCTGAAGCGGCCAAAGAGCATGTTCTCAAGATGGCAAAGGAGCAGGGTGTGAAATTCATCCGGCTCTGGTTCACCGACATCCTGGGCTTTTTAAAAAGCGTGGCCATCACCGTAGAGGAGCTGGAGAGGGCCCTGGGGGATGGGGTAGGCTTCGATGGCTCCTCAATCGAGGGTTTTGCCCGGATCGATGAAAGCGATATGGTGGCCATGCCCGATCCTCTCACCTTTTGCATGCTCCCCTGGAGACATACGGAGCATACGGTAGCTAGGATGTTCTGCGACATCCTGATGCCTGGTGGCAAGCCCTTCGAGGGCGATCCCAGGTATGTCCTGAAGAGGAACCTTAAGAGGGCCGCTGACCTTGGTTACACCGTCTATGTGGGGCCAGAGCTGGAGTATTTCTATTTCCAGGATTCCGAGAGCACCAAACTACTGGATCATGGGGGTTACTTCGACTTGACCCCGGTGGACGTGGCTACCGACCTGCGCCGTGAGACGATCCTTGCCATAGAGGAGATGGGCCTCAAGGTGGAGTTTGCTCACCACGAGGTCGCCCCAAGCCAGCACGAGATCGACCTGAGGTATACCGAAGCCCTGAGCATGGCCGATAGTGTGATGACCTACCGCCTGGTGGTGAAGCAGGTAGCCCAAAAGTTTGGGGTTTATGCCACCTTTATGCCTAAGCCTATCTCTGGGGTAAATGGCAATGGCATGCATGTGCACCAATCGCTATTTAAGGGCGAGCGCAACGCCTTCTTCGATAAGGATGATGCGTATCACCTATCCAAAGTAGGAAAATGCTATGTGGCGGGGTTACTGAAACATGCCCCGGAGATCACCGCCATCACCAGCCAGTGGGTAAATTCCTATAAGAGATTGATCCCGGGCTATGAGGCGCCCGTCTATATCTCCTGGGCCCGCAGAAACCGCTCGGACCTTATCCGCATCCCTGAGTATCAGCCGGGAAAGGAGAACGCCACCAGGGTGGAGTATCGCTCCCCCGACCCCGCCTGCAACCCCTATCTCGCCTTCGCTGTAATGCTGGCCGCCGGGCTGGAGGGGATTGAGAAGGAATATAAGCTGCCTGCGCCGGTGGAGGAGAACGTATTTGAGATGGCTGAGGAGGAGCGGAAGCGGAGGGGGATAGAGACACTACCGGGGAACCTATTTGAGGCCATCCAGCTCACCGAGGGGAGCGAGCTGGTGAGAAGGGCCCTCGGTGACCATGTTTTCTATTCCTTCATCAAGAACAAGAAGATTGAGTGGGACCTCTACCGCACCCAGGTAACCGACTATGAGCTGAAGCGCTATCTGCCCATCCTGTGAAAGAACGCGGAGCGGTGACAAAGCGTCGCGGATACTGGCACTCGTTATCCTGTCTCTGGCGTTGATGGGGCGTCAAAGTCCGACATCTCAGGTATTGACAGATTAGGATTAACTGTGGTAATATATATTAAGTGGTACGCGAGCGAGATAAAACTGAATAGTTGACTTAGGTTAAAGGCTGATGTAAACTTAGAGGCGGCTTACATCAAGCCGTCTCTTGTTGTGTGAAGCACCTTAAAAACT
>Ga0209979_1002533_pt1 | contig 17338 bp, 19 predicted proteins | sample AnhtaG_FD_183114 | JGI IMG/M metagenome (GOLD analysis project Ga0209979, IMG submission 183114) | Deep subsurface microbial communities from Anholt, Denmark to uncover new lineages of life (NeLLi) - Anholt_01485 metaG (SPAdes) (version 2) | ecosystem: Environmental > Aquatic > Marine > Oceanic...
ATAAATTAATCAGCTGATATTGCTTCGGTTGGACAACTCTCTACTGCTTCTTCAATACACTCTTCATCACTTTCTTCATAATCATTCTTGATAACTTCTGCTATATCTTCATCCTCATTTAATTTAAAAATATCCGGACATGTTTCTTCGCATAAACCGCAACCGGTGCAGAGATCTTTATCTATTTTTACTTCCATTGATTTCCTTTCCACTTTTTAATTTATAAATCTTATTTATTCTTCAGCAATATTGTTATGTAATATACAAAATTTTTTTTTCTATTTCAACAAAAAAAATTTTTTATTTCTCTATAGAAATATCAGTTAGAAACAGAGGATTTATTGACTATTAAAAATAGGATTGCTATTATTTCCTGGTTAATCAATTGGTATAATTTTTCTAAAGTTTAGAAGACTGGTAGAAATTATTTAATGGAAATTCTTATAAAAAATATATTGCCTGGAGAGTTTTACAAGAGAGATACCTTGGAAGTTGCCAGAGATTTACTTGGTAAAGCACTGGTGAAATTCAAAGGACCAGAAATGGTTGGGGGAATAATTCTGGAAACAGAAGCTTATTATGGCCAGGATGATCCTGCAAGTCATGCTTATGGTGGAAAGACGCCCAGAAGCGAGATAATGTTTGGAAAGCCAGGCATTGCCTATGTCTATATGTGTTATGGGATGTATTATCTATTAAATGTTGTAACCGAAAATGAAGGAAAACCAGGCGCAGTATTAATAAGAGCTCTAAAACCTCTCTGGGGAATTGATATTATGAAAAGAAGAAGAAATGCTAATCTGGAGGACAGGCTTACAGACGGACCGGGTAAATTAACCATAGCACTGGGAATAAATAAACAGGACAACGGTGTCGATATCGTAACAGGTGAAAATGGATTATATATATCTGATTATAAGACTGGGGGCAATAGTCTTAAAATAATAGCGACAGAAAGAATAGGCATAAAAAAAGGGGAAGACAGGCCACTTAGATTTTTGATTCAAAATAAATAAGTATAATTTTTTAAAATATATTAAATAATATGTGCTTGGATTGTAGAAATACTTTGAATATAATTGGTTTAAAGAATTATTAACGAGTTTTTAAGGGATGGAGTAAATTTTATTGGAGTTATAAATATGGAAGATTTTAAAAAATTAAACAGGTTACCGTATATTACTAAAAGGATGTATATAATTAAGAACATATGTGAATTAAAAAAGGTTGATTTAGAATATTTATTTGGCCTTTTTAATTTATACAACAAGAAGAATAGTGGGAAATGGTTCTGGCAGAAAGCAACCTTTACTGGAATGCTTAAAGATGCTTATGACAATTTTAATGCGGCTGTAGATGAAACTGTAAAGGATTTAAAGCAAGCTGATGAGAAAAAAACAAAAGAGCAGATAAAATCTGCTTCTAAAATGTTCGATAAACTCATAGTTGGTTTGGAAATGAACTGCAATGTTAACCGGGAAAATGATTTTAATAATGTTAAAGGGTTTTTAGATAAAAATTTAAAAGGATTAATTAATGATAGTTTGAAAAGAATGGAATAGTATTTTAATCAGAGATTGGGTATTCCTCTCTGTATTTTTGGCCTTCCTCGTAGGTTACTTCACCATAATAAGGTAAAATATCCGCATTGCTTAATTCTGAAGCAGCCTCGTATGTACCAGCGTTGATCTTTATTTCATCAGAGGTGGAGTTTTTTTCAACTTTTATTATTTTATATTCAGGCCCCTTTAGATATACAGTTAAATCAAATTCGGTGTTGTTTTCAATTATCAATATACTTTTTTCAGGACCCCAAAATTTACGCTCGGGAACAGCTGGCGAAAGCGAGTTATAAGTTGAAGAGGCTATCAATTTTAATTTTGAATCAACCAATAAGGGATTAATTTCTTCCTCTAGTTCAGGGTTATATTCAACTATTATTTCATAAAGAAACAATGCTTTTTTATAACTACCGGAATTATATTTATCTCTGGCAATACTTTTAAGGGTATTGGGTGGTATACTGTGGAATACATTCCTCTTTTTATAATCTGGTATTTTGTTGTAGCTATTGTTTTGAACTTCAAGGTCCAGAATTTTTAGAAATTCTTCAACACTTTCTACATATTTAAGATTACTTGCAAGTTCTGTTGCCTTATCAATGTATGTATTAAATAAGATGTAACTGGCGTCATCGAAATATTCACTATCATTATAGTTATTAATTATATTCTCAAGTACTTCTATTGATTTTTCCCAGTCTTTGGTTTTATTAAAATTCAATGCTGTATTATATAAATATTCAGGGATCTTATAAATAGCAATAAAGGCTTCATTTGTATCAGGAAAGTTACTGTTAATATCTTCAAGCACTTCAACTGCATTTAAATAACTTTCGGCAGATTCAGTATATTTTTCATTGTTGTAATAATACTGGGCTAATTTTAGGTAACAATCTTCGAAAATCCCTTTTATTTCCAGATCGTTATTACTAATTACTTCTGAATCTATAGCTTTTTTAAAATGGGTAATTGCTTCTGTGTAGTCGCTGTTATAATAGTAAGTAAATGAAATTTTTTCCAGTGCATTATCTGCCAGTCGGCTGTTAGGGTAGTTTTTTAAAAGTGTTTCATAATAATTTATTGATTGGGAATAGTCTTTATTATCAAAGCTTTTTTCTGCTTTATTTTTCAGAGCAAATGGACCCAAAAAATTTAATAGTATTAGCCCTGTAAGAGACAGTGTAAAGAATACGACGAAGAAAGAACTTCCTCTGGTTCTCCTTGTAAAATTAAATATCGTAAGTATAAGGCTTATTATGATTGCCGGTATACAGACAAATGGTAACATATCCCAGAACTTTCCTTTGTCCATATAAAAGAGGTAACCCATACCTATAGTGATTAATATAAATAGAATCATAAAGAAAATTGAACCAGGACCAATTCTATGTTTTCTTCTATATGCATACATAGTTTTAGACTTTTAGTAATGAATTTTAAAATATTAGCATAAAAATTGATTATTAAAAATAAAGATTATAATACATAAAATAAGTATAAGCATAAAATTTAATATTTATGCATGGATAGGTATATATGTGTTAAATGTTCTATATAGTTGGATATGAATGTTTGAAGATATATATAATAGTTGGAGAATCCCCCGCATTGATGCGTGGGGAGTTGTCAAGTTTTTTTAAGCTCCATTATTAAAGTGTCCCAGTATTTTCCATTATAAAGATGATTTTTCTTCAGAGTCTGAATCAGCTTAAATCCACATTTTTTATATACTTTTATTGCCCGGCGGTTATATTTATAAACATTTAATTTGATACTTTTAAGATTCAGCTCAGACATTGCGAATTTTATAACATTTATTATTGCGTCAGAGCCGTAACCTTTATTCCAGTAACCTTTCTCCCCAATTACAATACCCAGCTCACAGGCACCCTTTTCCCAGTTGATCTTGTGCAGGGCGCAATTGCCAATATGAAGATTTGTATTTATGTCTTCAATAGCAAAGACTATATCATTATTGGAACTTTGAATGAATTTAAACCATTTAAGTTCCTGGTCTTCTGTATAGTCACAAAAGTTCTGGCTCAGATACATATTGACAGAGGGGTCCTTTAACCAGGCCAAAGTTCTTTTTAAATCACCTTTTTCCAGTACTCTGAGGATTATTTTCCTGCCAATAATTTTTTGTGCAGAGTAATTATTTAAATTTTTCTTTCCAGACAAGTTATTTATTGCCTTTTATTTTTTACCAAGCTTCTCAATAAATACTTTTACAAGATCAATAGGAACCGGGAATACAATGGTTGAGTTCTGCTCTGCTCCTATTTCTTTTAAAGTTTGCAGGAATCTAAGCTGTATCGAAGCCGGATATCTGCTTAACACCTTTGCAGCCTCAGCTAATCTTTTAGAAGCCTGAAATTCTCCTTCCGCATTGATTATTTTTGCCCTTCTTTCTCTTTCAGCTTCAGCCTGTCTTGCAAATGCTCTCTGTATGGATTGAGGCAATTCAACATCTTTAATTTCGACGGTTGAGACTTTAATTCCCCATGGATCTGTTTGCTCATCTATTATTATTTGAAGTTCTTTATTAATTTTATCTCTTCTTGCAAGCAAATCATCCAACTCAGCCTGGCCAAGTATACTTCTTAGTGTAGTTTGAGCTATTTGTGATGTTGCTACTATATATCTTTCTATTTTTATCACACTTTTTGCGGGATCCATTACTCTAAAATATACTACCGCATTTACTTTTACCGGTACATTATCCTTGGTAATAACATCCTGTGGCGGTACATCCATGGTGATAGTTCTTAAGTCAACCTTAATCATTTTATCCACAAACGGAATTATCAGGAATATGCCAGGCCCTTTTGTTCCTCTTAGTCTTCCAAATCTAAATATTACACCCCTTTCATATTCTCTTAGAATCTTAACAGCTGAAAGCAATAATATTAAGACAATAATTATACCGAATATTATTGCTACTACTGGACCTACTAACATCTTGACCTCCTTTTTTGTTTTAATTGTTTTTTTTATTTAATATTTTTACCAGTAAAGTCAGACCTTTTAAAGATATTATTTTAACTTCCTGGCCTTTTTTAATTTTTTCCCCATCCACGGATACTGCCTTCCAGATTTCCCCGTATACTTTAACCAGACCCTGTGGATTTAAGTCCTGGTAAACTACTGCGGTTTCTCCGGTAATCCCTGCTTCACCGGTAGTTGGTTTTTGCCTGTGAACCTTATAAACTGCCCTTATTACAATAATTAAAAAACCAGATACTATAACTGAAGCACTGATTATCAGGCTTGTAGCTATTTTAAGATAAGGAGCATCAGTGTCAACAAGTAAAAAGGATCCTATAAGAAGTGAAGCTACGCCTGCTATTGAAAGCATTCCACCCAGGCCAAGCACTATATCCAGAATGAATAAAATTATGGCTAAAATTATAAGAGCCAGCCCGGCATAGTTTATAGGAAGAATGCTAAATGCATAAAACCCCAGGATTAGAAATAAGACACCGATTGCTCCTGAAATGCCCAATCCAGGCTGGGAGAATTCATAGATTATTCCAAATATACCTATAATAAATAATATATAGGCAATGTTCGGATTTACTATAATATGAAGAAACCTGGAAATAAAACTCATTTCAATTTTTTCAGTTCCGGCAATCTTTGCGTTTATAAGGAAAGTTTTACCTGATTTCTCAATGACTCTGCCGTCTATTTTTTCGAGCAAGTCTTCTATATTTGAAGCAGTAAGGTCTATTACTCCAAGCTCTAATGCTTCGGCGGCTGTAATAGAAACACTTTCCCTTACTGCCTTTTCTGCCCAATCAGCATTCCGGCCTCTGGATTCGGCAAGATTTTTTATGAAAGAGACCGAGTCATTAGTTATTTTATCCAGCATATCCTGGGATATTTGTTGTTCTCCCCCCAGGTTTACCGGATGAGCAGCTCCTATACTGGTAGAGGGTCCCATAGCAGCCAGATCGCTGGAATAAGTTATAAATACCCCGGCGGAAGCTGCCCTGGCGCCTTCAGGATAAACAAATACTATAACTGGAATATTTGTATTCAGGATATCCAGTATTATTTCTCTCATAGATGCTTCAAGTCCTCCCGGCGTATCCATTAATATAATAAGACCGTAACCGGAATCAAGTGATTTTTTCAAGCATTTTCTTAAGTGATTGGATGTAGGAGGATCTATTATGTCTTTAATCTCACATATATAGAAATTAGTTATTTCTGTATAATTTATTTTGTCATTACTGCTTTTATCATCAGGCGCAGGGCTGTTGATTGAGCCTATTAAAAGAACTGAGCTGATAAATAGCAGGATAATTAAAAGTTTAATAATATTTAATTGTTTAAAGGCCGAACAGTTCATTTTTATTTTATCCAGGTTGTTTTAAAGACTTTTTTACCTTATCATTATACTACAAAGTATTAAAAAATATTCAGGGTATTTTCTGTAAGATCTTAAAATCTGATTAAAATTTGTTGAGTCAAAGTCATAAAACAAAAGAGAGTAGGAATGGAAAAGTGGGAATGCCAGGTTTGTGGCTACATTTATGATCCTGAAAAAGGCGATCCAGAAAACAATATAAAAATTGGTACAAAATTTGAAGATTTGGCTGATTATTGGGTCTGTCCCGAATGCGGGGTATATAAGGATGAATTTGAAGTATATGAAGAATAATTATGATTGTAAGAATAATTATGATTTTATATTAAATTTAAATATGAACTTTTATTGCAGAAACAGGACAGCAATCCAGACATAACTCACATAAAATACATTCGTCTTTATTGAATTTTAATTTAAAACTTTTATGGTCAAGGGTAAGAGCCTGAGTGATACATAAAGAGGTACAGATTCCACAATCCACACACTGGTTCTTATCTATTATTATGTCTTTTGCCGCTTCCTGAACGGAAACTCCGGTATCTGTAAGATATTCAATTGACTGGTCAATTTGAGCCTTATCACCCTTGAGCTCGATTAGCATTTTACCCTCCATATTAGGAGTTATTTCAGCCCTGAGTATATTGAATTCCAGATTAAATTCTTTTACCAGTTTATATGTAATTGGCTTTGTGACAATATTTTCCGGAAAACTCAAAACCAGTTTTCTTTTTATCATCAGAGTTCCTCCTTACTGAGTATATCAAGACTTGAGTATTTCTCCTCCAGGGGTAGGGGGGCTACACTGGCAGTTAAATAAAATTTACCATTTTCAATTTCTTTTTTAAGCGTATTGGATATTTCCAATGCCCTGGAATAACTTGAAATTGAGCCGGTCTGAACAAATTTACCATTAATTTTTATTTTTCCGCTTCTGAGCTGCTTATAATTGACCTTTCCATAAGAAGGTTTATTTCTTCTTTGAACAGAATAGTCAAAAATTTCGGTATATATATCCTCATCTTTAATTTTTACAAATTCTACCATTTCTTCATCAATCACCGGGATAGGAATACCAATACCTATAAATATAGTAACACCATATAAGTGGAAAGTGCATGCTTTCAAGTATTGGGGTGACATCTCTTTTAAATTGCCTATAAGAGCGAGACTCCCGGCCGGACCACATGGAGTACCATTGGGTAATCTCTCTTTACCTGGATTATGCTGGGTACCATACCAGGAGACGTAACCCTGACTGCCTCCAAAGAAGATTCTTGTACCTATCCCAATAGTCCTGTAATAAGGGTCATTTAGAAGTGGGCTGAGTTGACCTGCGCTACAGTAAGTGGCATTACCAAAATTAGGTAATAACTTTCCCATATAAGTATAAATTGTCCTGTTAGAAGAGTTGGTAGCTACTGCATAATTCTGGTAAGCGTTTCTGGGATTGAAAAGATAAGCCTGGTTTATTGTATCCCTGGTTATGTAAGTTTCAATTTCTCTTCTAGGATAACAATCAGTACCATATGCTGTCGCTCTTAGTTTTACTGGTTTTCCTAAAACTAAATCTTCAATTACATATGCTCCACCGTAATTCATTCCTTCTGTCTCTGAAAGTTCCGTGGCGCCGACATATACATCTACGGCGGCTATTCCAGTATATGCTGGTACATCATTTAACCACACTTTTGTCATTTTTATAGGGGGATCCGGGTGACCGAAATTTATGAATGCTCCTGAGGAACACATAGGACCAAAAGTTGCAGTTGTCACCACATCTACTTCTTTGGCTGCTTTTTTTATTCCTTTTTCTTTAACATAATCAATAATTTCTTCAGCGTTTAATACTACAACTTTTCGGCTTTTTATTTTTTCATTTATTTCTTCAATTGTTTTTGCCATGATATTTAGGTCCTGATTTAGATTTAGTAAACTATAATACTCTAATATTGGTATTTTGCCAATAATCATTTGGTTCATTTGGTTTAAAAATAGATTTTTACCTGGCTATATAATATAATTTTTTAAAAGGTTACCGGAACCGGTCACTTAAAATTATAGAAAAATTTAATTTTGTAGATGATATAGCATTTTTTTATAGAAAGGTAGTTATAAAAAATTGATGAATCCAAAATTTAGAAACCCGCTTGTTTTAAGTATTGCGGCAACTGTTTTTTTAATACCGGTTCTTATCCTGACAATGTACATGTTTGATTCGGTTAATTGGATAATGTTAATAGTTACTGCTGTTATTTATTTGGCGATTATTTTTTTGGTTTTTTTATATTACGGCAGTTTTAGGAGAAAATAACTCATAAGCAATGACACAAAGTTATAATATAAATATTGAGAGGTTGCTTGCTGGCAAGCCTGATCTGGATAGAAGTATATATAGAAACAGGGTTAAATATAAAGAGAAATATAATTGGAGGATTATATACAAATATAGTGATCTTTTAGTCAGCTGCGATAGAAATATCATTCCTAAACTTGAGAGATTAATTAAGGAAATTTACCATCTGCTGGAATCCTGTATAAAGGAAAATCCATCCTTTCAAAAAAGTTTATCCCCCTTAAAAATTAAGCCTGGGTATCCTCCTGTAATAAAAAAAATGTGTCAGAAGGCGGCTATTTTTAATGTAGGCCCAATGGCTACTGTTGCCGGGGCAGTATGTGATTATCTTGCTTCAGGTTTGGATAGATACTGCAACCGCTTAATAATAGAAAATGGTGGTGACGTTTTTATAAAGACCAATAAAGATATAGAGGTCGGTGTATATCTTAAGAATAAGCATTTTGAAGATAAGATATATTTAAAAATAAAAGCGGCTGGCACTCCTTGCGGGCTTTGTTCTTCATCGGGAAGTTTTGGCCATTCACTTAGCATGGGGAGTAGTGATTTAGTTGTGGTTATGGCAAAATCTACTATTAGCGCAGATGGTGCAGCCACTTCAATTGCAAATAATATTAGAGGCCCTAAAGATATTTCTAAAACTATAAGCAGTTATAAAAATATAAAAGATATAAAAGGTATTTTAATTGTAAAAGATGATAGACTGGGTGTTTGGGGAAATATTGAGTTTATAAATAATTAAATATTCTTGACTTTCTGGGCATCATCAATATCTTTTTTTTTATCTTTTAATTTAAAAATATCAGCATTTGAACTTATCAGACTTTCTCCTTTGAACAGCCCACCTTTAGCTATTGTTAGGAGAGCATCTTTCTGAGTTAAGTTTCCAATAAATTTTCCTGTGGTGGTAACTTCAACTTCTCCAGATGCTATCATATCTCCTTTATATGTACCGGCTATTACTGCATTTTTGGTTCTAATATTAGCTTCTACTTTTCCTTCTTTTCCAATTATAATTTCTTTTTCTATTGTAATTTCGCCATTGACTGCACCGTCAATTCTTGCTGAACCAGGGCAGTTAATTTTCCCTTCTACTTTAACTCCCTCAGCAATAATAGTAATATTTTTTGAGCCTTTTATTTCAGCGCTTTTTCTTGACAGCATACTTTTTCCCCCTTTAAAATTAGCTACTTTTGTAATTATAAATTTTGAATTGTAATTATTTTTTGCAAGTTATTATAACACTTTTTAGCCAAAATTAATGATAATTTTATCACTTTAAGTTTTATCTATAAAAATATAGAATGATATTAAATTATGAACTAACCTTATAGTTATAAAAAGATGAAAAGCAAAAATTTATTTACCCATGTTTTTACATTAATCTTAATTCTCATGGCTATATCAGTAGCATATGTTTCGTGCCAAATTACCTGGTATGGTGAGAAAGATATTTCTGAGGCAGGAGAAGCCGGGGATATGAATGAGGCCGGTAGCCAGCTTCAGGAGCAAGCAGGAGAAAAATCTGAAGATGAAGCGGAAGAAATTACTACAATAAGTCTCTGGATCAGTAACCTTATTCCAGAATATATAAGCACAGAAGTCAGACATGAGTTAAGTAAAATTTTTGATGAAATAATAATTGCAGATGAGAAGGACAATTCTGATGTATGGGTTGAAATTGATATTAGTAGTAAGGAATCAGAAATAAGATGGGTTTTAGTGCCGGTGGTTTCATTTTTCAGAAGTTTTGACCATATATCCTATGAAAATATAAAAGAATTCTGGGCCGGGAATAAGGAGGTTTTAAATTATATATCAGTTGATGGCTCTGAACCGGAACTTATTGTAACTGAAGAAGTTTTTAAGGTGCTTGAAGAGATTTTTGGAAAGAGCGGAAATGAAAATATAAAAATAGTGGGTAAAGAAGAGCTTTCATTAAATATTGAAAATAATAATAGTCTTTCAATTATCCCTTTTAATGATATTGAAAAAAAATATAAGGTACTAAATTTGGATAATATGTCTGTCTTTGATAAGGACGTGGATATCAACAGTTATCCACTGGCTATAAGTATAAGTGTGGGAAGTAAGGATATGGAACTTAAAGAAATTATAGCTGAAAGTTTTTCTGATATTTCGCTTACCAACAGGGATATGGAAAAGCTTGCGTCGGTCATTATGACCGGGGTAACGGCAATAGTCAGGCAGGTGGCAAGAAAAATAGAAAGTGATGGAGTTTTATCTCCAGGTGAAAAGATTGCGGAGGTACTAAGAGGCGCAGATATTACTCATATAAGTAATGAGATACCTTTTGTGGAGGGCTGTGCAGGAACAAGACCCAAGGGTTTAGTTTTCTGTAGCAGTCCTGAGTATATAGAACTACTCAAGTATGTTGGAACTGATGTAATTGAACTTACCGGAAATCATATGAATGACTATGGTCATGAATGGATGTACTATACCCTGGATATGTATGATGAAGAAGGCTGGCCCTATTTTGGCGGGGGAAGAAATCTCGAGGATTCATACAAGCCGGCTACTTTTGAGATAGGAAGTAATAAAATAGCATTTCTTGGCGCTAACACGTTTGGTCCTGCCTATAACTGGGCTACAGAAGATACACCAGGTTCGGCGCGTATAAATATGTGGGGTGAAGTAGAAAAAGAGGAAGATATGAGAAAGTTTAAAGCAATAATAGAAGAGTTAAAGAAAGAAGGTTATATAGTAATATTTACTTTTCAGTATGAGGAAACTTATAGCTATACTCCTACTGAGGTTCAGATTGCTGATTTTAGAAGAATTATTGATGCTGGAGCTGATATAGTAAGCGGTAGCCAGTCTCATTATCCCATGGGTGTAGAATTCAGGGGAGAGGGTTTTATAAATTATGGGCTGGGTAATTTATTTTTTGGGCAGCAGTTGGCTATTCTTGGTAATAATCCTGGAATAATCGCAAAACACATCTTCTATAAGGGTAAGCATATAAATACTGTTTTAATTACTACTATGCTTAATGACTTTAGCCAGCCAAGACCTACTTCTCCTGAAGAGAGAGTAAAGCTTTTAAATTCTATTTTTGCTGGCAGTATAAAATAATTATAATATTAACATGCTTGCATAGGTTCTGCTTTTTCTAGTAAGGGGAGAAGTGGTAACTGTAAAACACCTCGGAATGCAGCAGAGAATTGTATATATAATTATATAGCTTCTATGTGCTATAATTACTCTTCTTTGAACTGTGTGGATACAATGATTACAGAATGCACCCCGGTTATTGGTGCCCATACCGGGCCTGGCTTAATCGGTGTAATTGTAAGTAAATTAAACCGCGATATTGCTGATTTATTTATCTGACCGCTGTTTTTCTAAATCTTTTTCCCCGAATACTATGGCAGAAAAGATAAAAATTTCTGTAGTTTTCTGTTTGTAGCAGTCCTTATCCAGGCCAGCTTTGTAGCAGGTCTGTTCCAAAAATTGAATCCTGTTCCACCCATAGTCTGTCGCTACCTGTGGTAGAAGCAGACCCTGGTAAAAACCTTCCTTTATAAATAATCCATGTTTTCCCACTTCTATTTCTTCTAAATTATTTATTCTTTTTAAAGGAGATAGTACAGAAATTTCAATATTAACACTTTTAAGCTCCCGAGGAGAAACCGAAGGGAATCTCGGGTCTCTTAAAGCTGACTCTATGGCCATATTCCTTATGGTTTCCCAGAGAGGTGTTTCAGCGGTTATATTGCCTATACACCCTCTTAAATTGCCATCAGAATGTAAGGTCACAAAGGCGCCGCACATAGTATTAAGTATAACATCATCTATTTTATATTCTGGAGCTGCTCTACCATTGACTGCGCTGTCAATTGATTCCCTGGCTATTTTAATAAGTGTTTTTTTATGCTCAAGAGTAAGTTCAATATTTTCCATATTTTGTCACTTTTTAAATAATAATTTGAAACCAATGATTATTATTTTTTATAAAATGCCGCAGACAGGTACCCTACCACCGCGCTCCTGTCACCTGTAATGTCTCCGGAATTCTTGTAATTTAAAATTTTAGAACTGTTTGCACCCATAATTTTTGAAGCAATCATAGCAGAAATTACCGGACCGCCCCCGCACATCTCGGCATTATTCCTGAGAAATTCTAACATCAGTTTTTCAGGATCAAAATTATTTACTAACTCTTCTACTTTTTTATCTAAAGTGACAGCAATGTCATAAGGGTGATAATGTGATAGATCTGTGCTTGCAACAATTAATATGTTTTCATTTTTGAAAAGGTTTCCTACAGCGTTTCCCAGCTCTTTTATGTTCTGGCTGTTTTGCTGTCCTATTACTATGGGGACTATTTTTATATCTTCAAATAAAACCTGTAAGAATGGAAGTTGAACTTCAAGGCTGTGTTCATCATTATGACCGTATGTTGACAATTCTATAACGGAGCTTTTATCTGCAAGAATTTTAGCTCTTTCTTTATCAATATACACCAGTCCCAGGGGGGTTCTATAGGCGTTTCCATTATAAAGAGAAATAAAGTTAAAATATTCTGAATGAGATGGCGCTATTATAAAAATACTGTCAAATTTTTTTCCAGCTATTTGTCTGTAAGAGTATGCCGCAACCTGACCGGAATAAATATAGCCAGCATGGGGGCATACAATTGCTTTAATGTTTTCCATATCTGAAGATTCTGTACTATCGAGAAATTTATTTATTTGTCCGCGGAGTATATCCGGGTCACCGGGATAGAAACTACCATCTGCTATACTTTCTCTGATAATCTCATCTTTTACCATGTGATAGTCCTCCTGAAGTCTTATTTTCTAATAAAGAATCTGATAACTATATTTAAAATTATGGTAAGAACAATACTTAAAATTATACTTGAGACAATGGGAAAATAGAAGGTAAAATTATCTTTTTGGATATTAATATCCCCCGGTAATTTGCCCATAAAAGGGACTTTAGAAAATAATAATATCAGTCCCCCTAGTATAGCTATACCGATGCCAATAAAAATTAAAATTTTCCCCAGATTGCTAAAGTTTACGAAATTCATTACATTGTATAATTATATTTAAATTATTTTTTTTTAAAACAATATATTTTTTATCGGTGATTTGGATTAAAAAGTTTAAAAAAATCTAAAAATTTACTTGTCAATGAAAAAAAACAATATAATATTATGTTATTATTATAATATCTATGGGGTGAATCCCTACAGTTAGACACATTGTATAAAAATATTACGGAAATATAAAATCAGGAGAATTAAATGAATTATATTCTGGGAGTTGACGGAGGAGGGTCAAAAACCACTGTTCAAATTGCAGACATTAGTGGAAAGGTCATTTCTCAAGCAGTTTCTGGTTCAAGTAGTTATAAAAGTGTTGGAATAAATAGAGCAATAGGAAATCTCAATACAGCAGTGTTTGACGCTGTTAAGAAATTAAAAGTTCCCAGAGATATTTATTTTATAAGTTCTTGTTTCGGTTTTGCTGGTAATGATGCTGGAGAAGATTCTAAAACTTATAGGAAAATTGTATTTAACGATAAACTTAATAGTTATCTTAACCCGAAGGGGACTATTATTTGTAATGATACAAGAATTGGTCTTGAGTCAGGAAGTGAAAGTAAAAACAAAATAATAATTATTGCCGGGGCCGGTTCTAATTGTTTTGGGATAAATGAAGATGGTAAACAGGCAGGAGCATCCGGCTGGGATTTTATTCTTGCAGATGAAGGAAGTGGATACTCGGTAGGTCTTAAGGCCTTAAAAGCAATTGTGAAGGCTTATGACGGACGGGGTGAAAAAACTCTACTGTCCAAAACAATACTGCAAGAATTGAATTTGGATGAGATACCAGATTTAATCAAATGGGCATACGGTGGGTTATTTCCAAAGGATAAAATTAGCGCACTGGCAGAAACAGTAAGTAATACCGCAAAAATGGGGGACAAGGTGAGTATTGACATACTGGCTGAAGAAGCTGAAGAAGCTGTAATTTCTGTTACTACAGTTGCCGATAAACTTGGTTTTAAAGATAAAGCTTTTGATCTTGTATTAGTTGGTGGTTTGTTTAAATGTGAAGAGTATTTTAAGAATATTTTAATAAACAGGTTAAGAGAAAACTTTCCAAAAATTAAATTCATGCCTCTTGTAGGAAGTCCAGCAGGAGGAGCTGTAAAAATGGCTATTGAAAGATTGAAAGATTTTTAATAATATTGCTCTGCCTATTGAATTTTAGAGTTTTGACACCTTGACATTATTTAAGTGTATAATAATAATGGTTAGGCAAAAATAGTTTGCCGGTGTAGCTCAATTGGTAGAGCAGCTGATTTGTAATCAGCAGGTTGTCCGTTCAAGTCGGATCGCCGGCTCCAGCGTGGAGGAGTGCCCGAGTGGTTAAAGGGAGCAGACTGTAAATCTGCCGGCGAATGCCTACAGAGGTTCGAATCCTCTCTCCTCCACCATAAAGATTTATCAAAGCTTCCAAAAAAAGATCTAATAAGCAATAGTATTGCCCGTGTAGCTCAGATGGTAGAGCATTTCCTCGGTAAGGAAAAGGTCATCGGTTCAAGTCCGATCGCGGGCTCCAGAAAGAGAGCCAATTAACTTTTTTTAGGGAGTTTATAAAATTATAAGTGGATTTCTTCTATAGGGATCCACTTTTTTTATAGGAAAAGAAATAGTTAATCTGAGCAAAGTCTTTAAGAAGCAAAGAAACTTTTAATATTTGTTTTAATATTTTTAACAATATGTATTTGTCTTGAACTGATTATATTTATATTATATAGTAACTTATAAATTTTTAAAGATATTTTTAATATTTACTTATAATTGGAAATGAATAAAAAAAATAATTCAGGGAATAAAATTAGAAATAATTCTATAAGAATAGGAAAATTAATAGAGGAGAAATTGAAATTTACTAATAATGAGCTAAGTGTGATATTGGGAGTAGTAGCTGATGGCATACGGGTTATTGATTCAGATTTTAATGTACTGAGAGTCAATAAGCAGTTTTGTAAAATTTTAGGAGTAAGCAAGAAGAAAAATTTGACCGGAAAATGTTACGAGGTTTCCCCCGGGCCAGACTGCCACAAACCTACCTGTACATTAAAACAGATACTGGGCGGGGTAAGCCGGATTGAAAAAGAGGTGGGGAAGGTTAGAAGCGATAACAAGGTAGTTCCTTGTATACTTACTGCGCTTCCGCTAAAGGACGCCAGTGGAAATATAATTGGTATAGTTGAGAAGTTTAAGGATATATCTGGAAGAAAAAAAGCTGAAGAATCTATATTGGAGAGTGAGAAAAGATATAGAGAGTTGGATGAAACGTTAAATGAAATAGTAGTTGAATTAGATCCCAGGGGAAAATTTATCTATGCTAATAAAAAAGCACTGGATGAAACTGGTTATACAAAAGAGAGATTTAATAAGGGGCTTAATGTAATGCAAGTAGTAGTGCCGGAAGATAGAATTAAGCTTGCAGGTAATTTTAAAAAACTCCTGAGAGGAAAAGAATCAGTAAGAGCTATCTATACCGTTAAAAGAAAAGATGGCACTACCTTTCCTGCTATTGCTCATTCTAATTATATTTTAGATAGTAAAGGTAAAGTAACTGGCATAAGAGTAGTAGTGATAAATATCTCTGATATTAAAGAATCGGAGGAAAAGGTAAGAGAAAGTGAAGAGCGCTATCGTTCATTATTTGATAATTCTCTTGATGGCATATACCGTACAACGTTAGGGGGAAAATATATCGATGCTAATCCTGCCCTTGTAAAAATGCTGGGCTGTGGCAGCAGAGATGAGCTTCTTGCAATAGATATTCCTACGCAGTTGTATTTCCGAAAAGAAGATAGGCCGGGACCCAACCAGAGAAATAGGATATTTGAAACTCAACTTAAGAAGAGAGACGGCTCTGTGATATCAGTAGAAATAAACTCAAGAGTAATCTGTAAAGACGGAAAGCCTGTTTACTATGAAGGGATAGTCAGGGATATAACCAGACAAATAATAGCTGAAAAAAAGCTTAAAGAAAGCTACAGGAAACTACAAAAAACTTTAGATGGTGCCATAAATACTCTAGCCTCTATAGTAGAGACCAGAGACCCATATACTTCCGGTCATCAAAAAAGAGTGGCATCACTAGCCACTGCCATATCAGAGGAGCTGGGTTTAGGTAGAGATAAGATAGAAGCTATAAGTACTGCTGCATTGATTCACGATATAGGAAAGATTAATATACCTACCTCTATTCTGGCCCGATCGGGGAAAATATCTAATGTAGAATTTGATATGATAAAAACCCACTCCCAGGTAGGTTACGATATTGTAAAAAGGATTGAATTTCCCTGGCCTCTAGCGGATATTATACTCCAGCACCATGAAAGAATTGATGGTTCAGGTTATCCAAAAGGCTTAAAAAGGAAAGATATTAAATTCGAAGCCAAAGATACTTGCAGTGGCTGATGTAGTAGAAGCTATGGCATCTCACAGACCTTACAGACCTGCTTTAGGTATTGATAAGGCTTTAAAAGAAGTTAAGCAAGGTAAAGGAAAGCTGTACGACCCTGAGGTAGTAGATGCTTGTGTTAAACTTTTCACAGAGAAAAAATTTGATTTTGATTAAATATCCTTTTTTGATTTGCATAGAAAAATATATTTAAAAGAATATTGTCCTGGTCACAGAATATTTAAAGGTTCATTTTATTTCAATTTTTAATAACATTTGACACTTAAAATCTTCTTTTATAAAATTTATCCTTACTTTAAAAATAATAAAAATTAACTATAATTACTCTTACCAGTAAGGTGTTTGTAAAATTTTAGCGGCGGTGTAGCTCAGGGGTTAGAGCACACGGTTCATAACCGTGCGGTCATTGGTTCAAATCCAATCACCGCTACCAATTTTATAGAATTCAATACAAAGAAAGGATATATTATGGCTAAGAAAAAATTTGAAAGGACCAAGCCTCATATAAACATAGGGACTATAGGGCATGTGGATCATGGTAAGACAACCCTGACCTCAG
>Ga0209979_1002535_pt1 | contig 17333 bp, 10 predicted proteins | sample AnhtaG_FD_183114 | JGI IMG/M metagenome (GOLD analysis project Ga0209979, IMG submission 183114) | Deep subsurface microbial communities from Anholt, Denmark to uncover new lineages of life (NeLLi) - Anholt_01485 metaG (SPAdes) (version 2) | ecosystem: Environmental > Aquatic > Marine > Oceanic...
CACTTTAGGCATTTTAGCTCACTCTTCACTAACTTGCCCTCTACAACTGTAGAGGATTCTTTACAAATCAACCCTTTTTATGCAAAACAAAGCCAATTTCCGAAAAGCACAAATGAATGTAAACTCACTTATAACAAAGGATTATGAAAGAAATGACATTTTCGCAGTCCCGGAAAACAAAGCCAATTCAAACCCAAACAAACCCAATCCCCCAGCGCGATACGCAATACGCAATACGAGATACGAGATACAAACCCAATCCCCCAACCCCCGTTTTTACCCCAAAAACCAACGTTGCCCCGAAAAACAACCTCAAAAAATCCTATTTTCCCCCAAATCAGCCCAAATTCAGGAAAAAATCACTGGTTGCTGCATTTTCTGGAAGGTTCAAAGACTTTCACTGTGTTTTTACCTGCCTGCTTGGCCGTATACAGTGCCTGGTCGGAACGGCTTGTAATATCCTCGGGGTTGGTGTCAGCGTCATATTGACCAAGGCCCACGCTAATAGATAGTGCTATCTGCTCTTTTTTCCAGGTCGTTGGAGAATGCGCAACCGCCCCAACCATACGCTCGGCAACAACAGTAGCATCGGTGAGCGAAGTGTTAGGTAAAATGACCGCAAACTCGTCACCGCCGTAACGTGCTGCCGTGTCGATTTGCCGGATGCATTCTTTTACTTTTCTGCTGATTTCCCTGATGACCTTGTCGCCGGCACGGTGGCCATAGGCATCGTTTATCTTCTTGAGATTGTCAACATCAACCATAATCAGCGAGATTTGTCCGCCGTATCGGCGGGACCGCCATAGTTCCTTTTCTAAAATTTCGTAAAACGTCTTGTGGTTCGCAAGACCGGTCAGCCCGTCTGTCGTGGCCTGGCGTTGTATCTTCTCAAACAGTTTTATATTGCCGATTGACGCACCGACCAACTGGCTGAACAGCTCTATCAGTGCAATGTCCTCACAATCGAAGCTATCGCCCTCCGTCTTATCTGCCAAATTGAGTATACCAACTACTCTGTCCTGGCAAACAAGAGGAACAATAGCACAATTGTTGGTCTTATAATTTCCGGAAAAGGCACGCTGTGATTTTCTAATTATAGGCTTTTTGTGGGTGTCTATGTTACTTACCAATATAAGCTCTTTACTTCTTACAGCCATAACCATAGGGGACGGCGGAACCTGATTCAGCGAAACTATTTTGTTTATAAGAAATGGGTGATTGTGTTTATGCAGGTGCAAGATATTGTTTGTTTCATCAAGTATATACAGCGAAGCAAACCTTACGCCAACCAAATTCGGAATGTTTTTAATACAAACATCGGCTATTCGTCCGAGGTCGAGACAGTTTATCTGCCGGGCCAACGGAGTTACCTGCTCAAGCAGGGAAATGCTGCCGCCAGGGTCGTCAATAGTATTTTCAGAACTTTTATTGCTTCGGTGCATAGTTTAAAAGTAGCACAGCTTTGTCCTATTCACACGGTTTCAGGTAGTACTATAGGTTCCCTTATTTTTGTATCGGATATTTTAGTAGGGGCATTTGGGAAAAAGTATCGGCTAAAGGCCGAAATAAACCCAAGCCTTTGCATCAAACACCTGGTCATCGGCATTCGGCAAGAGATATCGGGAGCTTTAGAGAAAAACCACAGATTCTTGCCCTGGCTCTCCAGCTAAGGATATTTGGAAAAAGCCCGCTCAGCCCAAAAAAATGGCCCAAAAAAAAATTTCAAAAAAAATCAAAAAAAAGTTGACATCCGATAAAAGGGGTTTTACATTTTACAAAATGTAAAACCCCTTTTGAGGCCTTGATTGAAATTGACAGCCGCTGTTTTGAAAAAAGTTAATAAGCTGGGTTTGAATTGTGATTCTGGGTTTGAGCTGCGATTCTGGGTTTGGACTGTGATTGCGGGTTTGAATTATGATTCTTCAAAATGGAAGCTGCGAGCGACGATTAGATGTGTATAGCCACTTTTTCTTTTTATTTTCTTAATCTTCTGGATTCTTAATTATCAGATTTCTAACGAGTTCATTATGAAAAGTTTTTAGCGATGCAAACAGAAATTAAAAATCGCCCATTACAAATACCCGCCAAGCTCTATCGAATTGGCGAGTTAGTTCACTATACCCCCTTTTCACGGCAAACTATTCATAACTACACGATAATGGGACTTATTCGTGAGACACAATGGACTGAAGGTGGACATCGACTCTACGATGAGTCGGTATTTGAAAAATTATCGAAAATCATTGAGCTTAAGAAAACAAAAACTCTTTCGGAAATAAGGCGGCTTCTAAGCAAAGAAGAAGCCACCAGCAAAGCAGCGGGTTACCGTTCGCAGTCTGAAAAATAACTAAGAAGGGACAGATTGATTCCGGCCAAAAGCTGGTTGGCTTAAGTGGAATCAACTAATTAACCGGATATCGGAAGTTGGAGCCGAAGTAAAAATAAAAACAGTTTTACCTCCTTGAGATTGCTTCACCCCGTAAGTTGACCGCTGCTCTTCGGGGCTCGCAATGACAAACAGCCTGCTGTAGGAATTCAAGGAAGAGACGAAAGGATCAAGGATGAGAAAGACAGCTTCGCCTTTCACAAGTTATCTTTCCTGTTTTTTCTCACCCTTACACTTTGCTAAGAAACGTACGGCCAGGAGCTGATTATGGAAAAACATAACACCGATATAGGGGCGGAGCTGCTGTTTCTTTTAAGACAGCAGCGTTATTTATATCATCAGCTCAAAATTCTGACCGACAGGCAACAACAATTAGTCGGAACGAACTCACCAGAGCTGCTGTTAGGGCTTATTTCCGGGCGGCGCAAACTTGTCGAAAAGCTTCGGGAATTAGAGGACAAACTTCGGCCAATAAAAGCAAACTGGCAGAAGCTTTCCAGTCGAATCGGCCCTGAACATAAGGTTCAGGCACATAAAATGGCAAATCAAGTACAAGAAATTATCGGAGAAATTTTGAGAGCTGTCCCGTCTGAAACGGCTCAAAATCTACGACTAAATGAGAATTGCAGATTTGATGAGCTTTTCGCTGAGGCCCAATTTTAATAGTAAAGGATTGCGTATGAATCTGTCGTCACCGGTAACAGATAATATCACTGAACTACTCGTTAAGATAATCGAGTTCACACATACTCGCCAAAAAATCCTTACCCAAAACATAAACAATATCCACAGTCCCGGGTTTGTACCCAGGGATTTGGTGGTGGATGAGTTTTCCGCCGTCTTGAACGAAGCAATCAACGAGCATATCCAAAACGAGCGGCTTGTGCTGCGTGACACTGAAAATATCAAATTCGGCATCTGCGGCAGCTTCGAAGTTAAACCGGTAATTGATAAGTATGCCAAAGAGCTTCTTAAAGAAAATCGAAACGAATATATCGAGCTGCAAATAAATAAGCTTTTGGAAAATTCGCTCAACCAAAGGGTAGCAGCAAAATTGCTGAAGCACAAGCAAGGAATGATTTCAATTTTCGAGTAACTCCCAAGCGGCAAAATCGAGTAAGGGTTTGGCCGCACAGCCCGACAGCGCGGTATTTTTTAAGAAAGTTGTTGACCGGTTCTTCTAAAGTTATCGGCCAAAAGGTCGATAAGGAGTTGGGTAGGTAGTATCTCCGGTTGTACAGCCGGAGAGCCACGAGGTAAAAAAGAATGCCGGTGTTTATAGAACTTAAAGGTCGGCTCTATAAAACTTGTTAGGAGCATAAAATCCGGGTTCCCGCAAGGCGGGGCCCCCTTCACGGAGGAATCCTATGAAAACCAACCAACAACTCGATATCGACCAGATATGGGAACAATTCCACAAGACCCACTCCGAGCATTTTCGTAATCTACTTATGGAACATTATAGACACCTGGTAAAATATGCCGCGGAGCGGTTACACAGCAAATTGCCTGATAAGGTTGAATTGGATGACCTTATCAGTGCCGGCATTTTCGGGTTGATGGACGCTATCGATGCTTTCGACCCTGCCAGGGGTGTAAAGTTTGAGACATATTGCTCGCCTCGCATAAAAGGTTCCATTCTGGATGAGTTGCGGAGCATGGATTGGGTGCCGCGATTAGTCCGTGCCCGTGCTCACCAGCTGACAAAGGCCACGCAGTCGCTGGAGACGCATCTTGGCCGCAAGCCCACAGAAAAAGAAACTGCTGAAGAACTAAATATAGATATGGAGGAGTTTAGCAGACTGCAGCGAGATGCCAATGCGGTCACCCAGGTGTCATTGAACACCAAATACAGTGATGGCGACGGCGAAAAAGATATTCGCGAAATAGATGTAATTAAAGACAAAAAAAGCGAGGACCCCCTGACGGAGGCTCAAAAACGAGACCTGAAAAATCTGCTCACCAAGGGTCTGACGCGGGCCGAACGGCTGATTGTTGTCCTGTATTATTACGAAGAGATGACGATGAAGGAAATCGGCGCAACGCTGGATTTATCCGAGTCCCGCGTCTCGCAAATGCACTCATCCATTATGGCACGTCTAAAAGCCCAGTTAAACAGCCGCAGAAAGGAATTTGCATTTTAACTAAAGACTCCAGACTTAAGGCACAAGACCAAAAACCTACGATTTAAAGGGATTTGCCACCTAACTAAAGTTATATAGTTCTGCACATTTCTACAAAGATAGCAAGATTTTCCAGTACAATCTTGATTTCATCCTCCCGTGTGCATATAGTAAAGCGGCTTTCATAAGGAGCGGTAAGATGAGATTTACTAAAATGCACGGGCTGGGCAATGACTACGTTTATGTCAATTGCTTCGAAGAAAAGATTGAGGACCCCGCAAAGCTGGCTCAAATCGTCAGCGACCGGCACCGCGGTATTGGCGCCGACGGGTTGATTCTGATATGCCCGTCGAAAAAGGCCGATGTGTGGATGCGCATCTTCAACGCCGACGGCTCAGAAGCTGAAATGTGCGGAAATGGTATCCGGTGCGTTGCAAAATACGCCTACGAACATAAACTGGCTGAGGCGGGCGGGTCGTTTTCTGTTCCCGGCCAGCCCCCCTGCCCTGCTTCTTTTAATATAGAGACGAGCAAAGGAGTTTTGACGGTTGGCCTTATAACAGACAGCAATGACAAGGTCGAAAAAGTCTGCGTCAATATGGGTGAGCCGGTGCTGACGCCGAAGGATATACCGGTGGGGCTGTCCGGCGAAAAAGTTATTGAAGAGCCAATCGAAATTCTCGGGCAAAAATTGCTAATGACCTGCGTATCGACTGGCAATCCGCACGCTATATTTTTCTGCGATGATGTCGGGTCAATTGAGCTTGAAAAACTCGGGCCCGCTATCGAAAACCACCGGCTTTTCCCCAACCGAGTCAACGTACATTTTGTTCAGGTCGATAAGCCGACGGAATTTACGATGCGGACCTGGGAGCGAGGCAGCGGAATTACTCTGGCCTGCGGCACGGGCGCTTGCGCCTGCTGCGTGGCGGCGGTGCTTACCGGCCGGTGTGAGCGAATATGCACTGCACATCTACCCGGGGGTGATTTGGATTTGAGCTGGTGCGAAGAAGATAACTGTGTCTATATGACGGGCCCCGCTGTGGAAGTCTTCGAGGGCACCTTTGATATGAAAGCCTTTCAAAAACGTCTTGAAGCTAATTCTTTAAGCACTAAAGCTTTAAAGGCCATAGAGAAACACATAGAGCATCGTCATAAACCCTCGAGGCGGAGAAGATAATGGCCTGCCGGTAATATGGATGTGTTAATTGCAGCAACCACAATGGCAGCAGGACATAGCATGATCACACGCGATATGTCTCACTTTGTAAATATTCCGCAACTGACGGTAGAGGAATACTGACAGAGCAAAAGTAAACCTTACGTGCAAAGCTTCGGGGGCCGGCAAAATTCCAGAGCCACGCCATACCTGTCGGGAGATAAATTGGAATCCGTATGAGAATCGCAGATGCTATTAGCTCTCAAGACCCTGGCGTGAGCTGAAATCCTGCCGCCAAATTCGAGCAGCCCCACCGTCGGCGGTATTGACAATTTTATTTCTACCAGGTTGTCCGGCTTTAATGTGTCGGCTGCTGTCTCAAAATACAAGCCGCCGGGACTTACATTCACCGTGCAGCCGGTATAGAGCTTATCTCCTGCCGAACCAACTTTGCGACACAATAAATCAAGCTTTATCGGCAGTCGCTTGTACTTTCGCTTTTCAGACCTCCTCATCAAATGCCTCCCTGCATAACCGTTGGCCGCTGCCCTTTGTAAGTCCGTAATATGCACGTTTTGTGATGTTATAGTGCAAAATCCGTTCCAAAACGACAGATGACCAAATACCCCATTTTAACTTTTACAAATGCTTACTCGGCATAAGGTTAAACAAAATTGTCCAGCCAGAATCGACAGATTTAGCAAAGAAGACGCTTATAGCGTTGATAAATAGCAACATCAGAGACCAGCTTCACACGCTGGTGGTTGAATACCGACACAGGACGAAGCTATTTAGCTGCTTATTCTATAAAATGTTACGTTTCTCGCTAAACAAACAGCTCTCTCAATCCGAAAAAAGAACAAGTATGTTGTTTTTTTGCAACATCTATACTTGACAATGAGAACATAGGGTTTATTATTTGAACTATGCCAGAACGCCGGAAACTACATCCAAAGAAGTCAGATAAAACCGACGAACGACCAAAAACGGACATCAGAAACGAGCATTTAAGATTTGGGCTGCTTGGCAAATCAATCATCCAGTCATTACCGATAGGAGTTGTTGCTTTCGATACGGATTTGAAGATTATCGAGGCCAATTCCCAGGCGGCGAAGCTAATCGAGCTAAGTGATTACATTGATAAATCATTAGCAAAAGGTACCGACGACAAGGTATGGCCGGGCTGGACGGAACAATTAAAATCGGTCGTGTCAGAAGGAAAAACCTGCGAGTTCGACAACGTAAACTATACATTGAACGGCAAAACAAAATTGCTGCGAATCCTTTGCACACCACTGAAGGCCAAAACAGCAAAAAATCTTGGCGGCACCGCCATAATCGAAGACATAACCGAAAAGGTCAATATCCAGAGACGGCTGGCTAACGCTGAAAGACTGGCTGCTGTTGGCAAGCTTGCTTCTAAAGTAGCCCACGAATTAAATAATCCTATGGATGGGATACTGCGATACATCAATCTTGCGATAAGAATTGTTGAGCAGGAAAACCTCGAAAAACCCAAAGAGTACCTCACCCAGTGCCGGCAGGGACTTATGAGAATGGTTCAAATCGTAAGCGAGCTGCTGGAATTCTCTCGCAGCACTTACGCATCATTAGAATATGTCAAAATAGAGCAGATTATCGAAGATGCCATAAAAACAATGGACACGAGAGCAGAAGCTTCAAATGTTCGGGTATTACGAAACTACGCGCCCGGCATACCACAAATCGGAAACGGCAATCTGTTTCAGGTGTTCTGCAACCTTATAAAGAACGCGCTGGATGCAATGCCGGACGGCGGGGAAATGAGCATCTCAACCCGCCTGGCAGCGGACGATACTGCCATCGTGCAGTTTCGCGACACGGGAACAGGTTTTGCGGCGGAAAATGCCGACGCTATATTCGAGCCGTTCTTCACGACAAAAGACAAAGGCAAAGGAACAGGATTGGGATTAGCAATATGCAAGGACATAGTTGAAAGGTATCACGGCCGAATAACTGCTGAAAATGCCCCCCAGGGAGGCAGTATATTCACTGTGTATTTGCCAGTGGTAAGTAATTCAGAAAAGAATTTATAAAAGCCGGTGAGGACAACCCTATGAGAGAAAAGAATATCCTTGTTATAGACGACGACAGAATCATATTGGATTCGCTGTGTGAGTTTTTGTCACTCGAAGGATTCCAAACCAGCGGGGCCGAAACATTAAAGGGCGCCGTCGCCGAGCTGCAGAAGCAAAGCTATAGTCTGGTTATAACAGATATTAATCTGCCGGACGGAAACGGCTTTGAATTATTAGATATGGTCAGGAAAGAGCATCCTCAAACAGTGGTCATTGTGATAACCGGCTACGGCACTATTGAAAGCGCGGTCCAGGCCATCAAAAGAGGCGCCTACGATTACCTTACAAAACCAATCATCGACGACGAGTTGCGGTTGGCAATTGAAAAAGCCATTAAACAACAATCGCTTATGAGCGAAAACGAACGCCTGCGATTGCAGCTCGAACAAAAATACAGTCTGGAAAACATAATCAGCCACAACTACAAGATGGCGAAAATTTTCGACCTTGTTGAGACCGTTGCCGATAGCACGACCACAATACTAATGGCCGGTCCGTCGGGCACCGGCAAAAGTGTGCTGGCAAGAGCAATACACCATCGCTCCGGCCGGCGCAATAAGCCGTTTGTAGAGGTAAGCTGCGGAGCACTTCCGGAGACGCTGCTCGAGAGCGAGCTGTTCGGCCACGTTAAGGGAGCATTCACTGGTGCTGTAAAAAACAAGGAAGGAAAATTCCTGGCTGCAGATGAGGGGACGATTTTTCTCGATGAAGTTGCCAACGCCTCGCCGGCCCTTCAAGTCAAGCTTCTGCGGGTTCTGGAGGACAGGAAATTCGAGCCGGTCGGCAGTAATAAGACCAGGACCGTCGATACGCGAATTATAATTGCTTCAAATCGCAACCTGACTGAGGAAGTAAAGCAAGGCAGATTCCGGGAAGATTTGTATTACCGGATAAATGTGGTGACGATAGAACTGCCGCCTTTGTGCGAAAGAGTAGGCGATGTCCAGCTGCTGGCGGAGCACTTCTTGCGGATGTACTGTGCGCAGCACAACAAAGAAAAGCTCGGTATTACCGATGAGGCAATGGAATATTTAGAGCGTTACCCCTGGCCCGGCAACGTTCGAGAGCTGGAAAACGTAATTGAGCGGGCGGCTTTGTTAAGTAAAGACAAATTCATCGGTCCCGACGATCTGCCGGACTCAATCAAACAGGACCAAAGTCAGCAGCAAAAAACATATAAGCCACTGAGCTTGAAGGAAGCACTGGCTGAGCCGGAGAGAAATCTTATCCGTCAGGCACTTGAAGCCAACCACTGGAACAGGCAGGAAACCGCCAAAGCACTTCAAATAAACCGCACAACCTTATTCAAAAAAATGAAGCACTACGGCCTTTACGCCGAGGCCGAACGATTAGGCCTGACATAAAATTGATTATTGACCATTGAAAATCAACAATTGGAAAAGAAACCAAATAGTTCAAATACGGGCTTTTCTAAGTTGTTATGGGAATTGAGGTTACATTAGTATTGACAAACACTTATGACCCTGGCCGAAGACTCAGGCGAGGGACAACAGAGCGGGAAACGAGCAAGGTTCGTGCGCGCTTCGTGCGCAGCCGCTGGTTCGCATATACTGGCAGGACCAGTCCTGGCCTTCACGTCACCTTTTCTGATCTCTGCGTTAGATAAGGCAGAAATACAAGGTCGCAAGCATCCGTACTTGCTGCCTTAAAACAGCTTCTTCTCATCAGACAATTCCTCAACCACAATCCCACCAGATTTGGCCGAATGGCTTGAATACAGCTCCTGCGATTCCACAGAATCGCTTGCCTTACACGAGAGTCCTTGTTAAAATGCCATAGTAAGGTTTCTGTGGCAAACTGTAATTAGACAGGAGAAGTACTCATGAAAAAGACGTTCCGGTTCCTCACAAAGCTCCTACTGCTTTTATGGATTTTATGCACGTTAGCAGCTGTGATAGCTCGGCCAGGGGGTCATGACCAGAGAGCCAGGCAAATCATAGATGTCACTGGCGTCAAAGGCGGACTAATCGTTCACATTGGCTGCCGTGATGGAAAGCTCACTGCTGCGCTTAGGGCCAATGATAGCTACGTGGTGCATGGACTTGACAAAAGTACAGTGAACGTAGCACGAGCCCGCAAGTACATCCGGTCGCTCGGTATCTACGGTTATGTGTCGGTGGATAAGCTGCAGGGTAACCGCTTGCCGTATGCTGAAAACCTTGTCAACCTCCTCGTTGCGGAAGACCTCGGTGACGTCACGATGGCCGAGGCGATGCGTGTGCTGGCTCCCGGCGGCGCGCTGTATGTCAAGCAGAATGGCCGCTGGAGCAAGACCATCAAGCCACGACCCGAAAATACTGACGAGTGGACGCACTTCCTTCACGATGCAAGCGGAAATGCGGTTGCCCATGATGACGTCGTCGGGCCACCTCGCTACGTCCAGTGGATCGCGGATCCTCGGCACACTCTCAGTCACGAACACACTCCGAGCATCAACGCTTTGGTCTCGGCTGGCGGACGGATATTCTACATCGCCGACCAGGCTCGGATTGCATCCATCCAACGGCCTCCCAAATGGCATCTTGTCGCCCGCGATGCATACAACGGAATTCTGCTCTGGAAGCGGTCCTTCAGTCCATGGTTTCCCCATATCGTCAACTGGGGCGCTGCGCCCCGTCAACTTCAGCGAAGGCTGGTTGCTGTCGGGAATCGCGTCTATGTGACTCTCGGCCTACACGCCCCGCTAAGTGCCGTGGATGCGGCAACGGGAGAAATCCTGAAGGTTTACGAGAAGACCCGGGGCACGGAGGAAATTGTGTACCACAAGGGGATTCTCCTGCTCACCGTCCGAAGCGTCACCGACGAACGAATGGCCGAATTGGCAAAATGGGCACAACTCGCAGAAAAGAAGCACTCTCCTCTGTATGCGAGAGAGACCGCCCAGCCGCTGCTCAATCGTTTTCGCTCGGTTGAAGCAAAAGCGGAGAAAGCTGTCCTTGCCCTCAATGCCGATACGGGCCGTTTACTATGGAAAAAAGTGGGCACGGATGTCACCGGCCTGAGACCTGTCACTCTGTGCGCCATAGGCGAGCAGGTGTTCTATCAGAAGGGAAAAGACGTTGTCTGCCTGGATCTGAGAACGGGAAGAGAACAGTGGTCGGTATCCTCTGCTCCTCTGCGCGTGGTCTCCGATGACAGCGTCATCTGTGCCAGCGGCCGGACCGTTACCGCCCTGTCTGCGGAGACGGGAAAGACCCTTTGGAGCCGGCCCAGCTTGCTCACTGACATTCGGGATGCGTTCGTTGTCAAGGGTTCGCTATGGCTGGGCGGTTTCAAACCATGCGAGGGAAAAAGGGGGCCTGTGTGGGGGCCGTATTTTGTTACGCAGCGTGAACTGGCCACTGGCAAAAAACTGAGACACATCGAACCCGAGAACCCGGGGCACCATCATCGATGCTGGAGGAACAAGGCCACCGAGCGATATATTCTCGGCGGCAGAAGAGGCGTTGAGTACATTGATCTACAGACGGGCGATGTCCTGTGGCACAGTTGGGTGCGAGGCGTCTGCAAATATGGTGTGATGCCGTGCAATGGCCTGCTCTACGCACCCCCTCATGCCTGCGGATGCTACATTGCGGCGAAGCTGACAGGTTTTTATGCCCTGGCGTCAGAACGCCAGATGTCAGATGTCAGAAGTCAGAAGTCGGAGATACTGGAGCGAGGCCCCTCCTACGGGACAATCGAAAATCGAAAATCGAAAATCGAAAATCCACATGAGTGGCCCACTTATCGGCACGATACCCAACGCAGCGGCTTTACGCGGCACTCGGTGCCCGCCGTCCTGCGTCGCAAGTGGCAGGTGGATGTCGGCGGGAAGCTCACCAGTCCCACAATTGCCGGGGGCAAGGTGTTCGTGGCCTCTGTGGATGAGCACAGGGTCTGTGCGATGGATGCCGATTCGGGTCGCTCGATGTGGGACTTCACGGCGGGCGCTCGTGTGGACTCGCCGCCGACTCTATACGCAAACCAGGCTATTTTCGGGTGCCGCGACGGATACGTATACAGCTTGCGAGCATCGGACGGCGCGTTGGCTTGGCGTCTGCGAGCGGCTCGCGCTGAACGGCGCATAACGGCCCGCGGCCAACTCGAATCCGCATCACCTATACACGGAAGCGTGCTGGTCCGGGATGGTGTGGCATATTTTACGACGGGTAGATCATCTTATCTGGATGGTGGGATTGACCTTTATCGACTTGACGCCCAGGCTGGTAAAGTGCTGTCGAGAACGCAGATCTATAGTCCCGACCCTGAAACCGGCAGACAGCCAGAACAGTATGGGCCTGCCTACATGCCCGGAGCGCTCAGTGATATTCTTTCGAGTGACGACCAGTACGTCTACTTGCGGGACATGGTTTTAGACAAGCGCGGCGGCGAGAAGGGAAACCCCCACTTGCTCACGTTGACGGGTTTCCTGGATGACTCGTGGCCTCACCGCTCTTACTGGATCTTCGGCACACGCTGTTCCCTCTCGACCGGTTGCAGCGGGCGCGACAGGAATCTCATCTACGGCAGGTTGCTTGTCTTTGACGAATCGATGATTTACGGATACGGACGGAGACAGGTCCATTGGTCGAACCAGCTGCAAGACGGAGCATACCGGCTGTTCGCCGTGAGGCGTGGCGAGGGGACAGCGCAGTGGGCGAAGCCCGTGACGCTCCAGGTCCGGGCGATGGTCCTGGCGGACAAGGTGCTGTTCGTGGCTGGACTGCGCGCCGACGCAGGCGATGGGCCGGTGGGTCGTGACGAAAACCGGGAGGCGCTGCTCATGGCCGTCTCGACTTCTGACGGGACCGAGTTGGCGCAATATAGACTCGATTCGTCGCCCATCTTTGACGGCATGGCCGCCGCCAATGGCCGACTGTATCTGTCACTGGAAAATGGGCAGGTACTATGTATGGCAGGACCCCGCACCAATTGAACCAGTATTAATGCTCTCAGCCTCATCCAAGTCTGGGTCTTTCGCCGAAGGACAATTGGTGCGGGGCTAATGCTCGTCTCTTGATGCTGGCTTGGCTCCATTAATTGTTTGAACGAAGATTGTGTCCAGACAAAATTACCAACCCTATTGCATTGAAGCCTAAAAAAACTCGACCCCCCCTCGCCTCAATGCCTGTTAGCCCCCCAGTTTTTCTTATAAAAACCGCGACGTTTCACGTCGCTTCAATATCGGTTAGCCCCCAGCTCGGCTGGGGGTCATAATTACTCCGCAGGGGGTCTTCTTCATATTTCCCCCATCCCGCGCATCTGCACTTCGACATTGGACATTCAGATTCGATATTCGATATTCTTTTTTCCCTTTTTTTCCTTTGACTTTTAAGGTCTTTTCCGCTATTCTTTGCCTTCAACACGAGATACGCTTCACGCAAGCGTTATGCCCACGGCCCTAACAAAGAGCTTGTCATTCCCGCGAAAGCTCCAAATCCATAAGAAAATGTCATTCTGAGCGCAGCGAAGAATCTCAATCCCTCAATCGTAAATCGTAAATTGAAAATAGTCAATCGCCAACGCCTAACAGCCAGTGATTGGCAAATCTGGCAAAGTCCGCGAAGTCCACATCGCCATCCGGCTCAAAATCACCGGCAATCGGAAATACCTCGTCGGCGCCCATATCCACCCGGCCGTAGGCAACCCGCGGCTGATTGTCAACGTCAACCTGCCCGCTGTAGTCACCTCCCGGGTCCCCGGCATTGATGCATGGCGAATAGCCCCGCAGATGCACGTTATCATCTTCGTCGTCAGCCGTACCGCCGATTCCATCCAGACCGTTGGAGTCAATAAAGACCGGGTCCTCATCGATATTACCGGTTCCGGTGTAGCCGCCTGCGATATCGCTGTAAGTTACGCTCGGGGTGGAGTTAATGTTGAATATCTCCGGTCCGCTGGGAGCTGAGTCACCCCACAGGATGCAGTTCGTTACCGTCGTACTCCCCCTTAAGTTGTACATCCCGCCGCCTTCGCTGCTTGCCGAGTTTCCGCTGAACGTGCAGTTCGTAACCGTCGGGCTGCTGTCCGCGCTGTAGATCCCGCCGCCCCAACCTGCCGAGTTTCCGCTGAAGGTGCAGTTGGTCAAAGTCGGGCTGCTGCCGACGTTGTTGAGCATCCCGCCGCCTGAGTTTGCGGAGTTTCCGCTGAAGGTGCAGTTGCTAATCGTAGGGCTGCTGGCCCAGTTAAACATCCCGCTGCCATTTTGCGAAGCCAGGTTTCCGCTGAATGTGCAGTTGGTTACCGTTGGGCTGCTGGAGGTGTTCCACATCCCGCTGCCGCTCTCTGCCGCATTTGCGATGAAGGTGCAGTTGGTTACCGTTGGGCTGCCGGAGATGTTATACATCCCGCCGCCAAGAGCAGTAGGAGAGGGCCAGGATCCACTGGCATTCCCGGCAGTAACGGTAAATCCATCAAGCACGGCCGTATTATTCGTCCCGCTGCCGATAACCACGTGGTAGCTGTTCTCGGCACGGGTCGGCTCGGTCAGTAAATCACAAGGGTCGTACACTTGCACGTCATTGCCATCAAGGTCGCCGCTGAGAATGGTCTCGTTCGTTTGCCAATTCCGCTCATTTGGGTCAGTCGCACCGTAACCGGCATAGCCGCCATAGAGACCCACGCCGTTGATAAGCTGAAACGTAGCGGTTCGCTCGCCGCTGCCGGGATTAGCAGTATTCGCATCGGGCTTATATGTCCCCTCAGCCACCCAGATCTCATCGCCCGATGCCAGATTGGCATCGGCCAAGCCGTCCTGCAGGTAGTTATAGGCATTGGCCCAGCTCGTCCCATCATTTGCACCCGTCGCATCCCCGTCAACATAAATGGTCGCTGGTTCGCGATAATACTCATACGCACCCATGTCCACGATAGGTGGCGCGCCGGTGCCGGTATCGACCGTGTCCGGGTCATCCACGAATCGCAGCTTACCGTCGAGGTCTGTCGTAACGCCGCTAGGCACGGCTGTATTATCACCCGCATCAATACACGGCGAACCCGCCGACAGCCGCAAGTTGTCGTCTTCCGTCCCGACGATGTCATCAGGCCCATTTGCATCCACAAAACACGGGTCGGCGTCAATGTTGCCGGTACCGGCGTAGCCGCCTTGCACGCAACTGTAGGTGACGCTGGCGGTGTCGCCGGTAATCTCTCCTCCGGTATTGCCCCACATGATGCAATTGGTAAGCGCCGGGCTGCTGGCCTGAAAGTTGTATATTCCGCCGCCGCTGTTGTTGGCCACGTTTCCGCTGAACGTGCAATTGGTCAGGGTGGGGTTGTAGGAAACGTTGTACATGCCCCCGCCCCGGGAATCCGCCGAATTTCCGGCGAACAAGCAGTTGGTCAGTAGTGGCGTGGCCCAGTCGTTGGATATTCCGCCACCGTCACCGTTGGTTCCGGTTGAGTTCCCGATGAACGTACAGTTTGTCAGCGTGGGACTGCCGAAGGGGTCGTTGTACATCCCGCCGCCGCAGCCGCCAGCCGTGTTCCCGTTGAACGTACAGTTGGTCAGCGTCGACATGCAGTAGCGTCCGTTGTTCATTCCGGCCCCGCTGTTGGCGTAGTTTGCGCTGAAAGTGCAGTCGGTCAGAGTCGGGCTGCTGTTATCGTTGGTATAGAGCCCGCCGCCCTTGCTGCCGGCCGAATTCCCGCTGAATGTGCAGTTGGCCACCGTTGGGCTGCTGCCGTTGATGTACATTCCGCCGCCCTCTTTTTCACCTCCGCCGCCCTCAGGATCCCAGAGGTCAGCGTTGCCGCCCTTGATGGTGAAGCCGTCGAGGACGGCAGTAGCGTCGGCCGCGCTCCCGGCGGTTACCACATGGTAACCGTTCTCGCCGTTGTTGGCGAAGTTGAGGCCATCGTCACCGTCAAGGTCCCCGCTGAGGATGGTTTCGTTGGTTTGCCAGTCCCGCTCATCGAGACTGGTCTCGCCGCCGGCAAACCCGCCGTAGATGCCCACGCCGTTGATGAGCTGAAACGTGGCGTACCGGTCACCGCCGCCATCTGGATCGGCTGAGTTCGCATCGGCCTTGTAGGTGCCCTCGGCCACCCAGATTTCATCGCCGCTTGTCGGTGGCTTGTGGAGCGCATCCTGCAGATACTTGTACGCCGTCCCCCAGGTTGTGCCATCTCCTTCCGTTGAGGCATCGGCATCAACATAGATAGTCCCTCCCGCAGCAATTGCTGGAGCCATCCCCACCAAAAATACTGCCATTACCACCCACATTTTTAGATTTCTTTTTTTAGCCATTTTTTACCCTCCTAAAAAAAATTGTTAATATTTTCCCAACAAATACGATGTTTTCGTGGGGGGAAAGCTTATCGGGAAGCAAAAAGAAGCCTTCTCACCCATCCTCCCATCATATATCAAACTAACGCTATTTTATATAATTGAGAGAAAAATATCAAGCAAATTATCGCACTTTTTGTGTTCTTTTCGTCAATTAAGGCCAAATACACCCTTGGCAGGAATCCAGCTTCTTTTCTTTCCCTTCTTACTTTCTCTCTGCGCCCTTCGCGTTCTCCGCGCTTAAACTTTTGTGCCTTTTCGTGGCTATATTTCTACGAACAATGAACTTGTTTTTTAGTCTTTCTTCGTGTTCTTCGTGGTCTAAAAAATGTTTGTGCTTTTTGTACTACTCTGCGTAGTAGCAACGCTACGTAGCACGAGTGCCTTTTCGTGGCCAAACAAAATCCGTGAAATCCGTGAAATCTGTGGCTAATTTTTTTGTACCTTTTCGCGGCCAACAAAAATCCGTGTCAATCCGTTTACCTGATCCCCTAATTCCCTGATACCCTACACCCTGATTCCCTGATATCCTGATAACCACCTATTCTGTGCCTTTTCGCGGCCATTTTTCTACAAACAATGAACTTGTTTTTTAGTCTTTCTTCGTGTTCTTCGTGGTCTAAAAAATGTTTGTACTTTTTGTACTACTCTGCGTAGTAGCAACGCTACGTAGCACGAGTGCCTTTTCATGGCTAAAAAAAATCCGTGAAATCCGTGAAATCTGTGGCTATATTCTTTTGTGACTTTTGTGCCTTTTTGTGGCTATATTTCTCCGCGTCCTCTGTGTGCTCTGTGGCTAATTTTTTTGCATTTTGTTGTTGACTTTTGTGTGAATTTCTGTTAAAATACCCGTATGTTTGCCAGCAGGCAAACGATAATCCGCCCGTAGGCGCCGGATTTAGCGGAGAACCGCACGTCTTAGTATCAGCAGATACACGCTCATAAACCTTTATTTGGTAATCAAGGCAGACTTTTGGACTTAGGTCATTTATATTTTGATATTGTTTCGCCTGTCCCAGAATGTCGTAGGCAGGGAGATTTAGAGCTTAGAATTTCGGATTTTGCCAGTCTTGGCATCTTTACACTTGTAAAGAGTCCTCTACAAATCGCACCTTTTTATGCAAAACAAAGCCAATTTGCTGGATGCTCAAATGAACGTAAATCCATATAATACAACGTATTATGAAAATAAATCCAATTGGACACTTGGGGAAAACAAACCCAAAACAAACCCAATTTGCCAAAGGGTAAAATTGAT
>Ga0209979_1002536_pt1 | contig 17328 bp, 17 predicted proteins | sample AnhtaG_FD_183114 | JGI IMG/M metagenome (GOLD analysis project Ga0209979, IMG submission 183114) | Deep subsurface microbial communities from Anholt, Denmark to uncover new lineages of life (NeLLi) - Anholt_01485 metaG (SPAdes) (version 2) | ecosystem: Environmental > Aquatic > Marine > Oceanic...
ATTTGAAAACTGGCTTCGTGCCTTTACCGAAAGCGGACTTGAACCTAGCTTTTTTACTCATCGTCAGCGAGCTCTAGATGAGCTCCTGCCCTGGGCCCATATTGACGCGGGAATAACGGCAGCTTTCCTGAAACGAGAATACCAGCATGCTATGGAAGGCAGGGAAACTCCTGACTGCCGCTATAATGCTTGTAATGCTTGTGGACTCCAGGGCGGGCATCCAACTTGCCGGCAAAAGCATCAGAGGCTAAAAACATAGAGCCGATAAGTACCAGTCCTTGATGCGAATCAGGCGACACAGTAAAATAGGTTCAGGCCACCAACCAGATTCTCGGCTTCTTTCATAAATAACTACAAGGAGGATTCAAATGCTTTTCGATGAGTTCCCCCTTAAGGGAAAGGTAGCCATTGTCACCGGTGCCGGCCGGGGAATCGGCAAGGCTATCTCGCTTGCCTTAGCCGAAGCAGGGGCTGATATAGTAGCCACGGCACGGACTAAAGAAGAAATCGAAGCAACCTGCAGCGAGGTTAAAGCCTTGGGTAGGCAAAGCCTCGCCATCCCCACTGACGTAACTAACGCCGACCAAGTTGACCGGATGGCGGCGGAAACCATCTCCCACTTCAAGAAGATAGATATCTTGGTCAATAATGCGGGAACAGCTGTATTCAAGGCTTTAGTTAGTCCAGACGGCCAAAAAATGACTGAGGAAGAATGGCACAAAGTCATGGATACCAACCTGACCAGTATCTTTCTCTGCTGTCGTGCGGTTGGTCCGCACATGTTCAAGCAGAAGAAGGGCAAGGTTATCAATATCAGCTCAATCAGTTCCCAGAAAGCCCAGAATGATGACATTCCCTATAACGTCAGCAAGGCAGGAGTGGACATGCTCACCCGCTGTCTGGCTTTGGACTGGGCTCCTTATAACATCAACGTGAACGCGATAGGGCCAGGACAGTTCTACACTAGACTTTCGGCGAAAAGCCATGAAGACCCCAAATTGCGGGAAAGGATGGTAGCGTGCATCCCTCTAGGCAGAGTAGGTAATGTACGTGAACTTGCGCTACTGGCAGTATACCTTGCTTCACCCCCCTCGGACTTCATCACTGGGCAAGTAATCTTTATCGATGGCGGATGCTTGCAATTCAGTCCTTATCAGGTTAAGTAGGCCAAAGGCTAAGCCGTCGATATGCCGCCATCAGCCACCAGAGTATGTCCGGTAACATAACTGGAAACATCAGAGGCTAAAAATAAGGCTACATTGGCCATCTCATTTGCCATAGCCCAGCGCCCCATCGGTATGGTAGCATCAATCTCCCTAAGGGCCTCAGGGTTACTCCACAAAGGCTGGGTTAGTTCGGTCCTGATCCAGCCGGGAGCGATGGCATTAACCCGGATATTGTAGCTGGCTAACTCTAAAGCCAGCACCCGGGTAAACATAATCACGCCTGCCTTGGAAACACTGTAACTAACTCTTCCTGAAGACGCCACGATACCTCTCATTGATGTAATGCTGATAATATTGCCCCTCTTCTGGTCCATCATTATCTTGCCCACTGCCTGAGAGCAAAGGTAGTAGCCTTTGAGGTTGGTATCCATAACCTTGTCCCAATCCTCTTCACGGTGCTCAACCACCGGGGCTCTGATGAGGGTACCCGCGTCATTGACCAGAATATCAATGGCACCAAATTCATCCATCGTCCGCTGTACCAAGTTATCGACCGCCGCCTTCTGCGTGATGTCAGCCGGAACCGCCAGGGAACGCCGACCAAGCTTCCGAATTTCCTCCGCCGTCGGCTCCAGTTTACCATCTGTGTCCCGACTACACACCACCACGTCAGCCCCGGCCTCAGCAAAAGTTAAGGCAATTGCCTTACCTATTCCCCGCGAACCCCCGCTAACAACCGCTACCTTGCCCTCCAAAGATAAACTAGGTAAGCTCATGATTTGCCCTCCTTCTCATCTTTATCACTGCCTTTATCTTTTCCCCCATCAAAGGAAGCCACCGCCACTACCTCGTCGCCAGAATCAAGCCTCATTAGCCTTACTCCCTGAGTACTCCTCCCCTGAACAGTAATACCTTGCCTGGGGTCCTTCTCCTTTACTGGAGTACGGGTAACAATCCCTCCCGCCGATATTATCATCACCTGCTCTGATAGGGAAACCGCTCTGGCGGCGGTCACCTCACCCGTATTCTCCATAATTTTGAAAGTTCTTACCCCACCGCCGGCACGGTGCTGCCGTGGGTATTGCTTGATTGGGGTAAGCTTACCGAAGCCACCGCCGGTCACCACTAACAGGAATGCGTCTACCTCAGCTTTATCCATACTGACCACATGGTCACCAGGCGCTAAACGGATGGCACGAACCCCGCCACTGGTCCTGGAGCTAGCCCTTAAGCTAGAGACTGAAAACCGTATTGACTGCCCCTTTTGCGTTACCAATATGACCTCATCTTGGTCAGTGGCTAAACAGGCTGCCACCAGCTCATCTCTTTCCGCCAAATCCATGGCAATAAGTCCACTGCTCCGCACCGAAGCAAAGTTATCCACCGCCGTTTTCTTTATCTCCCCGCCGGTAGTAGCCATTAGCATATAGGTATCGGGCGTAAAATCGGTCACGGCTACCATAGCGGTGACCCTCTCTTCCTCAGTGACCGGGAACAAATTAACTACCGCCATACCTTTAGCCACCCGGGAGCTATCACCCGGGAGCTCATGACACTTGAGAGAAAAGACCTTGCCCCGGTTGGTAAAGAAAAACAGAATATCGTGGGTATCCGCCACGGTCAGCAGCCTCACCGGGTCACCTTCCCTGGTCACCATACCAATAATCCCCTTACCGCCACGATGCTGCGGCGTGTAGGCACGAGCCAGCACTCTTTTCACATAGCCCCGGTTGCTGAGTGTCACCACCATCCGTTGGTGGGGAATAAGGTCTTCTTCACGAAATTGCACCACCCCATGCTCAACTATCTCGGTTCGGCGTGGGTCACCATACTTGGACTTCAATTCATCCACTTCTCCCTTTACCAGGAGAAGCATTCGCCTCGGGTTAGCCAGAAGGTCTTCCAGATAAGAAATATTTTTTAATACCTCGGTGTACTCATCAAGTATTTTACGCCGCTCAAGGTTGGCCAAGCGGCGTAACTGCATATCAAGAATGGCCTGCACCTGAGTCTGGGATAAACCAAAGTCAGCCATAAGGCTTTGACGAGCTACCTCAACTGTTTCTGATTTTCGGATGGTAGCAATCACCCTGTCGATATTATCCAGAGCGATTTTAAGCCCTTCCAAAATATGGGCTCTCGCCTTAGCCTCTTTCAGCTCAAATCTCGAGCGCCGAGTGATAACCGTATGGCGAAAATCTATATAATATTGAAGCGCTTCTTTTAGGCTAATTACTCTGGGTTGCCCATCAACCAGAGCCAGCATGTTGGCGAAGAAAGCGGACTGCATGGCAGTATATTTATACAGGTTATTGAGCACTTGCTCCGGTTGAGTCTCCCTCCTCAGCTCAATGACAATACGCATACCCTGACGGTCTGACTCATCACGCAACTCACTGATACCCACAATTCTTTTATTCTTGACCCGCTCAGCTATAGTCTCCATCAGGGCTGCCTTATTCGTTTGATAAGGAAGCTCGGTAACCACTATTTGATTAAGTCCGGTCCTGGCGATGCTTTCGACACGAGCCTTCGCCCGAATTATTACTTTGCCATGCCCGGTAGCGTAAGCACTCTTAATGCCTTCCCGCCCCAAGATGATGCCAGCCGTAGGGAAGTCAGGCCCTTTAACAAATTGGGTAAGCTCATCAATTGTAGCGCCAGGATTATCAATGAGATAAGAAATGGCATCGCACACCTCGCCGAGATTGTGGGGGGGAATATTGGTCGCCATCCCCACCGCAATCCCGGAACTGCCATTAAGCAATAAGTTCGGGAGGCGGGTGGGCAAAACTTTAGGCTCTTTGAGACTTTCATCAAAGTTAGGCATAAAAGCCACGGTATCTTTATCGATATCAACCAGCATTTCTTCAGCAATCCTGGCCAGGCGGACCTCGGTATAACGCATCGCGGCTGGGGGATCATTATCCACACTGCCAAAATTACCCTGCCCATCAACCAGCGGATAACGCATCGAGAAGTCCTGTGCCATTCGCACCATGGCATCATACACAGAAGTATCACCATGAGGGTGGTACTTACCTAACACCTCACCAACAATACGGGCACTCTTCCGATGGGGACCGGTATGAGTTAGTCCCATGTCATTCATCGCATAGAGAATGCGCCGATGCACTGGTTTTAACCCATCCCGCACATCGGGCAAGGCACGGGAAACGATGACACTCATCGCATAATCAAGATAAGAGCTCCGCATCTCGTCTTCGATTTTTATCGGTTTAACCGTTCCTAAGACCATATTCGTTGAACCTCCTATTCCTCATCAGTAACCATCTCATCACCAATGCCTGCCTGCTCCTCGGGCAATACCTCTATTTCCTCGCCGCCGATTATAGTATATCCAGAATCCTCCACCACTCCCTCCTCATACTCCGACTCTAGCTTGAACACTCTCTCGTCAACATAAGGGCGGAGTTCCTCCACTCCCTTTGAAGGGAAGGAAAGCCTCCCTGCCTGACTTGGATCCTGATACACTTCCCGAATAATAACGGTCATTGCTTCTTCTGCTGAGCTGACAACGGCAGCCGAATACTTATTACCTCCCCCCATTAACTTGATAAGTCGCTGCCCATGCTTAGGCCCAACTTGCCCCAGATACTCCCCACGATTATCTTCCACGATTAATCTAGAACCGGTTATCTTCAAATGTACCTCATCACCAGCCACCAGCCTGGCCCGTATCTGCGTTGGTGCCAGGTGATAAAGGTTAACTACCCCGGCTTTACCTATTTCTTCGATAAATCGCTGCGGCTCAACTTTACGAAACTCACCCTCGGCGCTAACCGGTGCCTCCCCCAAGTAGCTTAAACGCTGAAGATTCTTTCTGGCGATAGCATTAAAAGGGTCAAGTTCTATAGTTTTGCTGTAAGCTTCCCTTGCCTGCGAATACTCCCCCAGCTCCATATAAGCCCTGCCTAATCGATTATAGGCATCAACATCCCTAGGAAAGTTCTCTAATATGACTTTATTGGCCGCAACTGCCTCCCGCCAGCGACCTTCCATCGCCAAGTCTATAGCTTGCTTGCTGCGCTGTCGTTTTAGCCTTGCCAGCCGTTCTTCCTGATATGTCACCAACTGCTCCAAAACTAAACTTAATTTTGACTATATATTCTACCCTAACCAAAACAACTAAACAAGGGCTTTTAGCAAAGATTTTTGACAACTTGTCCCCCTAAAATCTCTTCCCCTCTCCTTTAAAAGGAGTGGGGGCTAAAGTGGGTGAGGTCAATAAACAATTTCTAAAATACCCGTTTGACGAATCGCCCTATCTAAGGTTAAAATTAAACCAGTGGCTTAATTAACCCGCAAAGGAGAATATGATGCGCGACAAGGTTGAAGAGGTACTAAATAAAATACGACCCCAACTGATGAAAGACGGGGGCGATGTGGAGCTAGTTGAGGTTAATGATGGCACCGTCAAAGTAAAATTAACCGGTGCTTGTGCTGGCTGCCCGATGTCCACCATGACCCTGAAGATGGGGATTGAAAAAATCTTAAAACAGGAAGTCCCTGAAATTAAGGAAGTGGTGGCGGTCTAGCCTAAAGGCAATCAACTATTCTTCCTCAATTTCAAAGGCTCGGTGCAAGGCGCGCACGGCGTCTTTTACCTCAGCTTCATCAATAATGCAGGTTATCCTTATCTCCGAGGTCGTAATTAGCTGGATATTGATATTTTTCTCGCTGAGCGTACTAAACATCCGGGCGGCAAAACCGGGAGTATTTTGCATCCCGGTACCGATAATACTAACCGCGCCCAGCTTATCATCACTGGCACATTCCCGGGCACCAATGGACTTGGCGATAGGTTCCACCACCTCCATTGATTTAGCCAAATCACTTTTCACCACGGTAAAGGTCAGGTCAGTGATACCCTGAATACTAGCGTTCTGAACGATGGTATCAACACTGATTCCCGCCTTGGCCAGAGGGCCAAAGATAGACGCCGCAATGCCGGGACGGTCAGGAACACCGACCACCGTTATCTTGCCCACATCAAGGTTATGAGCGATACTTCTCACCTTATTGCGCACTTCCATAGACACCCCTCCATGAATTAATGTCCCGGGAGTTTCGGTAAAGCTAGAAGCCACCAGGACAGGAATGTTAAACAATTCCCCCAGCTCCACCGCCCGCGGATGCATCACTTTAGCCCCGTAGGTCGCCAGTTCCAGCATTTCTTCATAGTGAATCTCGGCCAAATGATACGCTTCTGGAACCAGGTGCGGGTCAGCACTATAAACACCCTCAACATCACTGTATATCTGACATACCTTGGCGCCGAGGCTAGCTGCCAGCGCCACGGCGGTAGTATCCGAGCCGCCCCGCCCCAAAGTGGTTATGTCCATCTCATCAGTAATCCCCTGGAAGCCGGCAACAATGACAATATTCCCTTTCTCCAGCTCCTTAGTCACTCGCTTGGACTCCACTTTAAGGATGCGGGCTCGACTATACGTTGAATCGGTGCGTATCCCTGCCTGGGCGCCAGTGAGGCTAATCGCCGGGTAACCCATACTGTGAAGCGCCATTGCCAGCAAGGTGCTGGAGACAACCTCACCGGTAGAAAGCAGGACATCAAGTTCCCGGTTATCCGGCTTTTCCGAAATCTGATAGGCCAGCTGAATTAGCTCATCGGTGGTATCTCCCATTGCCGAGACCACCACCACCACCTGATTGCCCTCATCCCTGGTACGGGCAATCCGCTTCGCCACGTTATTGATGCGCTCCGCATTCGCCACCGACGAGCCGCCATATTTCTGGACAATTAGTGCCATTTATTTTTCAACCTTCCCTAGCAGTCTACCCATAATTTTATACCCTTTCTCAATAAAAAGACCAGTAGCTTCTGCCTCGGCTTCGGTGAATCTTTTTGCCCCATTAGCGGTAATCCCGGCTCCCCAGAGTAGAAACGGCACCGGGTCGTCGGTGTGGGTCTGCACCTTAATCGGGGTGGGGTGGTCAGGCATAATCAGCAACCGAATATCTCCCTGCCAAGAGCGAAGTCGGCCGACTACCTCCCTATCTATTCTCTGTATCGCCTCTATTTTATCGTCAATGGCGCGGTCGTGAGCCGCCTCATCTGGCGCTTCAATATGAATCACCACCAGGTCATGCTCTTCAAGTGCCTTTAAGGCACCGATTGCTTGAGCGGCATAGTCATTGTCCAGATTATCCGTCACCCCGGTTATATCCAGTACTTCCATTCCCAGTATTCGGGCCAGGCCATTGAGCAGGTCAACCCCTGAGGTCATCGCCGTATCGAGACCATAAACCTGCTTGAAAGCCGGCATATCTGGCAACTTGCCGCTACCCCAGAAAAGCCAGATCATGCTGGCTGGTACTTCGCCGCGAGCCCTCCGCGCCATGTTTACCGGATGCTCCCGCAGCACCGCTTCCGAGCGTGCCATTAGGTCTCTAAGTAGCTCGCTTCCCGAACCGCGAGGAAGAAAGTCAGCAATGGGTTTATTCGGAATGTCATGCGGTGGGGTACAATCAGCCAGGAGAGTATCTTCATGCCCTTTAAGCTTGCAGATGTGCCGGTAGCTGACGCCCGGGTAAAAGTGCACTGCATCACTACCTAGACCTTCGCTTAAGGCGGCGATAAGGGTTTGCGCTTCTTCGGTGCTGATGTACCCCGAGCTGTAACTCAACATCTTCCCGTCCCGAATCGCCACCAGATTGCAGCGGAAAACGACCTCCCCTTCATCGATAGCAATGTCCATACTCCTGGCCTCGATGCCTGCCCGGCCCCGGTAATAGACCTCTGGGTCATAGCCAAGCACCGACATACAGGCACAGGCACTGCTGGGTTCCATCTTGGGTGGTACAGTGCGGACCAGCCCCAATATGCCTTCCGGTGCCAGCGCATCCAGATTGGGCGTGTGGGCAAGTTCCAAGCAGGTCTTGCCGCCTCGCTCGGGCAGTGGCCAGCCGGAGGCACCGTCAATTATCAGAATGCCGTATTTCATTAAACCACCTTCTTATAACGGCTATTGCCGAAGAGGTTAAATCCGTCTATAATAATGCTGGCGGGGCGTAGCGCAGTCCGGTTAGCGCGCAGCGTTCGGGACGCTGAGGTCGGAGGTTCAAATCCTCTCGCCCCGACCATCTTTAAGCAAATCCGCTTCTAATGCTCATTTTAGATTGCTGCCAGTTCCCTGTCAATCGTATAGATATCGGTATCCTTGAGTGTTTTTGGGGACAACCTAAGAATCAAAGGATATGTTTTTCTGATAAACTTTTATTTAATCCATAAATATTAAGCTAAAAAGTATTGACTTTTGCTATGGTATTTTATATAATTAAAACACTTAATGATATGCTTAACGCATTAGTTTAAACATATTAATTAAGTATGCAAGATACCTCAAGATTGGAGCTATGATGAGTGATAGGACAGATGAAATAAAGGACAAGATAATCCAGCTGCTTAAAAAAGAGCGGCGCGAAATGTTTACCAAGGAGATTGCCGATAACTTATTCCCTAAGATGTCGCCTGCCACTACTTCAAAATATCTGGGTATTCTCGATGCCGAAGGAAAGGTAACAAAGTCCGATGAAAGGAAGCCGTACACATATTGGCACTTAAAAGATAACGGAAAATAAAATAACTGTGGGATTTACAAATATTAGTATATTATGAACAAATTGACACATGGAAGACAAAATATTAAATTATTAAAAGTTCCCATAGACCAATGACATCGGGGATTTTTGTGTGAGGTTAAGGTGGTTAGCGAAAGTACCCCTATTGTAGTTGGCTTGACAGGTCAGTTCGGCGCTGGCTGCACTGAAGTAGTAGGAGAATACTTAAAGGAGGAGGGTTTCCATTATTACTCATTGTCGGACATTGTAAAAGCTTCGGCACAGAAAAATCCAAGTCTGTTTGAATATAAGAAATTGAGTAAGAAACAATTAAGAAGTGTTTTGCAAGATGAAGGAAACAAACTAAGACAGGCAGGTTCTGATGCTATTGCGAGAGAAATATATAAACGAATAACAGCTAATGCCCATGAAAACGAATACATTGTCATAGATAGTATTCGAAATCCTGCTGAAGTAGAATATTTTCGAATGGCATTTCCGCAAAGATTTTTTTTATTAGCACTTGATGCGTCGTCAGCGGTCAGGTGGTTACGTAAGCAAAGTGACTACGAGGACGACGACGAAAAACAGTTCAAACAAGATGATATGAGAGACAAAGGGGATGACGAACCGCCATATGGTCAACACACAGAGGCCTGTGTTTACCTCTCAGATGTAGTAATAGATAACGAGAACCAAATTGCGTACCGACAGGACTGGGACTTATTCTTCTTGAATATAAAGCAATATATAGACCTGATGAAGAACCCTGGACATAGAGAACCCACCTATAAAGAGTTATATATGCATATAGCCTACGCAGTTAGCCTGAAATCATCTTGCAATAAAAGACCAGTAGGTGCAATAATAGTGTCTGCTGGAATACCCGAGACCGGTACCGTGCTCAGACCCAGACATGAGGTTGAAAGCTATGTCTTAGCCAGCGGATTCAACGATGTGCCTATTGGTGAGCGAGTCTGTGGCGAACTAGGTGGCAGAGACAACCCGCGGTTCTGCGCAAAGGATGACTCTGAACAGAAAGCGCTTAGAACTATGAAATACTGCCCAGCGTGTGGGACAGAGCTGAATGTTACATCTGCTGATGTTGTGCCATACAGGTGTCCTGAATGCAAGGCGAAACTACCGAGGGATTTCACGCCGGGAAAATTGCTCGACCTTTGTAGAGCAGTACATGCTGAAGAAGCCGCCATCCTTCAAGCAGCAAAATTGGGAAGCAGTTCACTCAATGGGGCTGAATTATATACCACAACGTTCCCCTGCCTCCTCTGCTGTAAGAGTATTATTAACGCAGGCATCAAGAAGATAGTCTATCGAGAACCATACCCAATGAACGAGTCCATCACTATGTTACGTAACTGTGGTATAGCTCTTGAGAAGTATGAAGGGGTCAATGCCTGGGCATTTGATAAATTGTTCAAGGTAACCATGAAATAAGAGAAAGGAGGTCAATATGTTGAAGCTGTGTCCTCAGTGCAAACGTCTATCTGTTGAATATGATTTCTACCACCACGCGGAAAAATGTCTCAACAAAGAATGCGGATGGGTCAATCGGGGGGACAAGCCCTTGGGAGAACCAATAGACTTTACACCCCCGAGTGTGAAACTCAGCGCCATTTTGGAAGAAAGGAATCACAGGAAGGTCGCAGAACAAGGTTCTGCTTAAAGATTACCTAACCATCCACCACCTTCTTGGCTTCCTCCCACAGGGCGTTCTGCTCGTCAAAGGAGAGCTTACTCAGCTCTACCCCACGCTGGCGGCAGAGCTCTTCCATATATGCGAAGCGACGATAGAATCGCCGGTTAGCCTGCCTCAGCGCCGCCTCTGAGTCAACTCCCAGTCGCCGCGCCATATTAACCAGGGTAAAGAGCAAATCGCCAAACTCCCGTGCCCTTTTCTCCTGACTATCAGCTTGCTGGAATTCGCGAACTTCCTCCGCCAGCTTATCGATAACGCCTTCAATATCTTCCCAGTCAAAGCCAACCCGCGCCACCCGGCTTTGAATATCTTGACTATAACTTAATGCCGGCAACTGTTTAGGCACATTCGCCAGCATAGAGGTACCGGTTTCCCTCTCCTTCTTCTTGAGCGCCTCCCAGTTAATTAGCACCTCACCGGCATCCTTAACCTTCAGTGAGCCAAAGACATGGGGATGGCGCTGGACAAGCTTGGTATTGATGCTACGGATAATGTCTCCCAGCTCAAATTCCCCCGCCTCAGCGGCAATCTGGGCGTGGAGAACAACCTGCATTAAAAGGTCACCTAACTCCTCGCCAAGCCTCTTGGCATCCCCTTCATCGAGGGCCTCCAATACTTCGTAGCACTCCTCAAGCAGGGCTTCGCGGAGCGAGGCATGGGTCTGCTCCCTGTCCCAGGGACAACCACCGGGGCCTCGCAGTCTAGCGACAATATCCACCAAAGTATCAAACTGATTTAGCCTCTCCGGTAAAGACAAAAATTCCTCCTTTAAATAATTCGTTCCACCTCAACCCGATGGGAGTACCGTCCCGATTAACTGCCTCTGCCCTCTTACAAACTCAACGGCTGACATAGCTCGCCTGCCCTCAAGTTGCACCTTTAAGACACCTAATATTCCCTCCTCAGTATTGACGCCAAAGGCAGCTCCCTCCTTGTTCAGGGCAATAACCTGCCCTACTTCAAAGGAACCTTCCCTAGGCAGAGGCACCGCCTCAATAATCTCGAGCCGCCTCCCTCCCCACCTGGTATAACACCCTGGCCAGGGCTGGAAGGCACGCACCCGCCGCCATATGTCCACCGCCGACAAGTGCCAGTCAATCTCACCTTCCTCCTTGGTGATTGGGACAGAATAGGTAGCCTCGGTCTCTTTCTGAGCTTGAGGTGTAATTTCACCTCTTGTCCAGCGAACCAATACTTCCGGGAGCAACTGCGCCGCTACCTGGGACAGCTTAACCGTAAGTGAGCCGGTGGTGTCCTGTGGGATAATAGAAACTTGTTCTCTGACTAATACCGGCCCGGTATCCAGACCACTATCCATCAGCATAAGGCTAACCCCGGTAAACTCATCTCCGGCCAGAATCGCCGACGCCACTGGTGAGGCGCCTCTAAATCTTGGTAGTAGCGAGGGATGAATATTAACACACCCATATCTCGGGATATCCAAAACTGACTGTGGTAAAATTTGGCCAAAAGCAGCCACCACGATAACCTCAGGATGAAATTCAGCCAGTTGCGCCACCACCTCTGCCCTCTTTAAACTGACTGGCTGCACCACCGGTAGCTTCCAGGTTAATGCTGCCTTCTTCACTGGAGAAGGAATCAGGAAGCGACCCCTGCCGGCTGGTTTATCCGGCTGGGTGCAAACTGCAACAACCTGATATTGGTTAAGAATAAGGTGCTCCAGAGGGGTAACCGCAAACTCAGGTGTGCCCATAAAAAGAATGCGCAATTTAGGTCTCCTAGTACTAAATTCTAACATCAAAAATTTTTTGCCACAACTAACCATTTTGAGTCTATCAGCGCAAAATTAAGCAAAAATGAAAGTCTGATAAACTTGGCAAGGGAAAAAAGGGATTGAAAATGCCCAGCGATTACTACTAAAACCCTTGCCAGCAGAGAAAATCAGTATTATTCTAGTGGTATCAGAATTTAACTTTCTCTCTTTAAATTCCTGTTAAATTCGCTGACTTTCCCCAGCGACAAAGAGTGAGAACGTGTTTTATTTGAGGGGGACAATTGTCTCTAAATATGGACAGTTGTCATTAAGCTAGGTCAAACGATAGTAAATATAGACTAAACCGGCGGTAGTAAGAAAGGACTAAATGGGAGACAGGTCAGCACAAGAAATCTGGGACACCGCCTTAGGCGAACTACAAATCCAAGTTAGCAAGCCAAACTACCGGACCTGGCTGGAAAAAACCTTAGGCTTTAATTATCAAGATAAGGAGTTTGTGGTCAGTGTACCCAACACCTTTGTTGCTGAATATCTGGACAAGAACCAGCGTTCTTTAATTGAAAAAACGCTTATCAGCCTCACCTCCTCCCCTGACATCAAGGTCACTTTTCAAGTAGATGGTAGGTATAAAAATTCATCAGGTACCTACGGTACTGAACCGAAAAACCTCCCTACAGCACAAACGTGCTCTCCCCGATTCAACCCAGATTATGTCTTTGATTCCTTCATCGTCGGTAGCTGTAACCGCCTAGCGTATGCCGCTGCCCAAGGGATAGCCCAGAACCCGGGACACATCTATAATCCACTATATATCTATGGAGGCGTAGGATTAGGTAAAACCCATCTCTTGCACGCGATTGGGCATTTGGCCCTAGCTCGACATATTCAGGTGATTTGTGTTAGTGCTGAGCATTTCACCAATGACTTCGTGAAAGCCGTCCGAGAGAGAAAGACTGACGAATTCAACAGTAAATATAGAAATATTGGCATGCTTTTAATTGATGATATCCAATTTATCGGCGGCAAGATACAGACCGAGGAAAGCTTTTTCCATACTTTTAATGCCCTCCACAATGCTAATCGCCAGATTGTTATTACCAGCGACCAACCACCCAAGTCGATACCTTTATTAGACAAACGGTTGCGCTCTCGATTTGAATGGGGGTTAATTGCTGACATTCAACCGCCCGATATTGAAACACGCTTGTCTATTTTGCAGGCCAAAGCCAAGCAAAGAGAAGTAAATATTACTCTAGATGTGCTGGAGTTTATCGCCCAGCAGATTAAGCAAAATATACGGGAGCTGGAAGGTTCTTTGAACCGAGTTGTTGCTTACGCCAAGCTGTTTTTAACGTCACCCACGATTGAGTTAGCTGCTCAAGCGCTTGATAACATAAGCAGTAAGGAGTCTAAAGGTGCTTCGATTACGCCCGGTCTAGTGATAGAAGCTGTAGCTGACAGCTTCCAGCTCGCTCCCGTAGACTTACAGGGCCGGAAAAGAGACAAAGACATTGCTTTAGCACGACGCGTGGCTATGTATCTAATTCGCCAGGAAACCAATAGCTCACTAGCCCAAATTGGTCAGGTGTTGGGAGATAGGGACCCTTCTGCAGTGACAAATGCCTGCAAAAGAATCGCCAGCGATATCAAAACCAGCCACCGTTTAAGGCGCAAAATTCTGGATATTCAAGAAAGCATAAATCCCCAAACTAAGAGCCAGAAGCACTAAAACTCCTGGTTTTTAAGACAAAGCCCCCCTTAATTATATTTATTTACCAATTTTTGCGGGTTATTTGTGTCCTTTTTGTGGAAAAGTTATAAACCTTTTGAGCCCAATTACCTCAAATTTTGGGTTAACCCTTCTCCATACTTAAAGGTTAACCTCTGTATTATTATTACAATTATTAAATAAATATATGAGATAAGTAACAGTTATAATATATAATTAGAATAAGTTGGAGTATTTGTAATTACATTAAACTGAGTCTCAGATTTATGGAAAATGATTGATAGAATAGAAATAACAGTAAGGGCAGGTAAGGGGGGAGATGGTGCCATAAGTTTCCGGAGGGAAAAATTTGTTCCCTTTGGTGGTCCTGATGGGGGAGACGGTGGCGATGGTGGTAATATAGTAATTAAGGCTGACCTGTCAATTAATAGCCTGCGAAAATTCAAGCAAAAAAGGTTTTACCGGGCTGGGAATGGTAGGAATGGGGGTGGCCAAAAAAAGCACGGTAAGAGTGGGGAAGATGTGATATTGACGGTGCCGGTGGGTACTCTGGTCTCACCTAAGATATCAATGCCTGATGATGCTCTTATCGTCGATCTGGCACAGCCAGGCCAGCAGGTAATAGTAGCTAAGGGTGGCAAAGGGGGTTTGGGTAATACCCATTTTAGTTCATCTACGCATCAAGCCCCACGGATTGCGCAGAGAGGAGAGGCTGGGGAAGAAAGCTCCCTGATACTGGAGCTGAGGCTAATTGCTGATGTTGGTATTATTGGTTACCCCAATGTCGGTAAGTCGACCCTATTGGCGGCAGCTTCAGCAGCTAAACCTAAAATAGCTAGTTATCCCTTCACTACGCGAGAGCCTGTCTTGGGTGTGGTTGAGATTGGTCAGCAGAGCTTTGTCTTGGCGGAGATTCCGGGACTGATAGCAGATGCTCATCTTGGCCGTGGACTTGGTCACGATTTTTTGCGCCATATTTTGCGTACCAAGATGCTTATTCACTTAATTGATGGCAGCGCTGATTCCCCGATAAATGACATGATACAGGTGAATGCTGAACTTAGCTTATTTGACTCGGCTCTGGCGCAAAAGCCCCAGCTTGTGGCGGTCAATAAGATTGATTTGCCTCAGGTGCAGGCTCGATTGAGTGAGATAAGAGAAGCTTATAGCAAAACCGAAATCAGTGTCTTTTTTATCTCCGCCGTTACCGGTCAAGGTGTTTCCAAGCTTATGACGGAAACCATAAGAATGCTGAACCAGCTTACAATTGAGACAGAAGCTGGTAAAGAAATTCCGAGGAAGCTATTTCGCCCTCAGCCCAGGGTTAGCCACGCCAGTGTGCATATGGAAGGAGATACCTTTGTCATTGAAGCGCCGGGACTGGAGTGGATTGTCACTGGGACAGGGACAACCAGTCCTGAGGTACGCTTGTTGCTCAAAAGGCAACTCACCAGGCTGGGGTTAAAAAAGACTTTGGAGAAGGCTGGCATTAAACCGGGTGATAAAGTTCGATGTGGGACTTTAGAGTGGGAGTGGTAGCATAATGAATATCGGCGTGCTGGGAGGGACTTTCGACCCAGTCCACAATGGGCACCTTATTGTGGCTGAGGAAGCAATAACTCGGCTAAATCTAGCTGAGGTTATTTTTGTGCCCGCCGGCCAGCCATGGCTAAAGGCAGATATACCTATCTTGCCGGCTGAGCACCGTCTGCAGATGCTGCGCCTTGCCCTTGCCGATAAGCCTCAGTTCAATCTGTCGACGATGGAGATAGAGCGCGCTGGTCCTTCGTATACCGTGGACACGATTACTGAATTGCAGGGTCAGCTTAAGGCTGAGGATGAGTTATTTTTCATTTTGGGTTGGGGTAGTTTAGTCGAACTCCCGCAGTGGCGGGACGTGCCGCGGCTTATTCAGTTGTGTTACTTCGTGGCGGTGCCCCGCCCGGGTGTGACACGCCCGAACCTGAAAACTCTGGAAGCCAGTATCCCCGGCGTATCGCAGCGGGTAATGCTGATGGATAAACCGTATATAGATATCAGCGCCTCAGACATCAGAGACCGGGTGGCACGAGGATTATCCGTTCGCCACCTTGTCCCCGAGCCGGTAAACAGATATATCAAAGAGCATGGCTTGTATGTTACCTAGCACCGGGTAATTTGTTATTTAAAGTCCTTTCTGGACAATTACCTCGCTTTTTTCTAGAATGTAGGTGCTTAAATTTCTGATTTCATAAAAGCACAGTCAGGTGGGCTTTTCCATTCAATAAAAGAAAGGAGTTGTTCAGGTGTTTGATTTATCTCTTTTGGCCAAGGCAATTGATGAGGGCGATCGTGAGAAAACCCTCCAGATAACTAATGAAGCTATCAGTGCTGGCGCTAACCCACAGGACATTATTGTCCACGGATTACAGGCTGGCATGGGTGTGGTCGGGGAAAAATTCTCCAATGGTGAGTATTTCCTGCCCGATATGCTTATGGCAGCACGGGCGATGAAGGCTGCCCTTGAGATACTTGGACCTTCACTCGAGGAAACAGGCATACCAACTATCGGCAAGGTGGTGATTGGCACCGTCGAGGGAGATATGCACGATATCGGGAAAAATGTGGTCGCCACTTTTCTCAGCGGTAATGGCTTTGAGGTCTTTGACCTGGGTCTCAACGTGCCCGTTACAAAATTCGTTGAAGAGGTGAATGAGAAAAAACCGGATATTCTGGGCATGTCGTCGCTGCTGACGACAACGATGCCAGTTATGGGCAAGGTCATAAAAACACTGGAAGAGGCTGGTCTGCGCACTAATGTCAAGGTGATCGTCGGTGGGGCGCCGGTAACGCAGGATTATGCTAATTTTATTGGCGCCGATGCCTACGCCCATGACGGCGGCAAAGCGGTCCCGGTGTGTCGGCAGTTGTTGGGCAAATAGTAAATTTTGCCGGAAGAGGCGTAACTGGGATGGAAATGACGCAGAAACAGAGGACATTGGCAGCGGCAAGAGGGGAACACCTGGAAAAACTTCCCTTCGGGGCACGTATTGATGTTTGGTACAACTATCACTCTGCCCATGGTACCCTCCCGGAAAAGTACCAGGGCTGGAGTCAGACTGATATTCTGCGCGACCAGGGTGCTGGCGCTCAGTATCGCTTCTTTTCCGTGGTCAGGGAAGAATATCAGGATATGGAAGTGGTCGAGAAGCATAATCCGCCATATATAGACACGGAGTATCGAACTCCCCTGGGCACCGTTTCTAAGAAAGAGATATTTGATAGTTCCGAGGGTCCCTGGATTAGATACGAGATGGAGAAGTTATTTAAGAGTGAGAAGGACTACCCAATAATCAAGTATGTCATGGAGCATACCCTCCCGGTGGACAACTTTGAGGCA
>Ga0209979_1002538_pt1 | contig 17317 bp, 7 predicted proteins | sample AnhtaG_FD_183114 | JGI IMG/M metagenome (GOLD analysis project Ga0209979, IMG submission 183114) | Deep subsurface microbial communities from Anholt, Denmark to uncover new lineages of life (NeLLi) - Anholt_01485 metaG (SPAdes) (version 2) | ecosystem: Environmental > Aquatic > Marine > Oceanic >...
GGACGCGACGAGCAAGGTCAGCAACCCTAGCTCTATCATGGGCTAGGCCATACCCAGCCCGCCGAGCCAAGGCTCTCGAAACGCCGATTCAGCACTTCTCAGAACCGCGGCTCGGGCCAGCCAGAGCGCAGCCGATCTGCTAAACCCCCGCAGGGCATGTGCACCACGATCACGGTAGCTCTTTCCTCTGAGAAGCCCCCCGAATTCGTCGCTGTCTTCGCCCCGTTCCTTCGCGCATAGCCGGACAGCACAACGACATTATCGCCTATGCCCTTGGTTCGTCACTGCAGGCCGTCGGCGGGTGCGTGGAAAGCCCCCTTATGCATACGTAGGGGTGCTGGTGCCGTTCGGTGTTACGTGGGGTTTCTCAGTGGAAGAGGGAACCGAGGGGTGTTCAGCATATTGCGATTCACGAGAGAGCGCTTGCTTGGCGATAGAGGCCTGAAATCGCCATAGTTAGCGGCCACCGCCAGATACGAAAACCGGCCGAAGACCGCGGTTTTCCTGTCCAGTTATCGTCTCACTTTCGCTGCGGTGGCCCACTATGGCACTTGCAGGGCGGCAGGGGCAGGCCACCATGCGTCTGGCAATGCCCCTGAGACGCACCAGGAAGCCCACTCCTCAGCGCCCTCGCTCTCTCACTCCAGCAGAGCCGCCACCTTGCGCCAAGCCTTGTCCTCCTCCGGGCCTTCACAGTTTGCTAGGAGAGGCTGGCCGTTCTACACAAGGCCCACTTGACAGAAGCCCCTCTTCTCTAGAATGATTGTCTGCGACTGGACAGGGCGGTTTGCTTGTCGTTCTGGTCTAATCTGCGGAGGACAGGCCAGACCCGTCGGGGGTGTCATGCCTGACTTCTCTGGCATCAAGAGCGCACTCTTAGACTTTGCGGCGAACCCCACATCGTCCGCCGCGTTGCCGGCTGTCCTCGGCCTGAATGCGGTTCCCGCACCCAGCGATGTGCTCCACGACCTGACGCAGCCGATATCGAGCGCACTGTCCGCCGTGGCTGACGGCCTGTACCGAGTCGGTGCTGTCGACACGGACATAGGCTCGGCTGGCCTCTACGTTGTGCCACTCGACGTGAATGGGGAGCCCGCTCGGCCGACCGGGATCGGGCGCGCCGCCGCGTGGCGAAGGCGCTGGTGGAGCATGCACCGTATGGTGACCGCCGCTGGCTCATCGCCTTAGTCGGCGGTCTGGACCACGATGTCGAGCTCGTGCTCCCGCGGGTACGCGAAGAGAAGCGCGGCGTGGCCACGGTCCGGGCCCTGGTTCAAGCTGACGATCCGACCTATTTCCACCTCAAGTTGCTGGAAGACCTGACCCTAGCTCCTGGAATGTCCCTGCAGGAGATCAGCCGGAAGTGGAACGAAGCCTTCAGCGTCGAGCGCGTCACCAAACGCTTCTACCTCGAGTTCCGCGAGCTGCGCAACCGCATTGCCGATGAGCTCGTGCGCCTGAATGGCGACATCCCCGCCATTGCGAGTCCAGATCGGCGCGCCGATGTCGATCGATTCGTCACTAGGCAGCTTGGTCGGCTGCTATTCCTCTGGTTCCTCCAGGCCAAGCGCTGGCTCGATAGGGATCTGCGCTTCTTCCAGAATCTCTTCGAGCGTCACTGTCGAGGTTCTGACGGCCGCAACTTCTTCCGCGACCTGCTAGTGCCGCTGTTCTTCGACGCGCTGGCCTTGCCCGTAGGCTCGAAGGGACGGGCGGTGGCCAACGAACTCTTCGGCGCGGTCCCCTACCTCAACGGTGGTCTCTTCCTGCAGACGCCGTATGAGGTGAAGTTGTTCGGAGAAGACCGCGAGCACGTTGATATCGACGTGTCGAATGAGCTCTTTGACCGCCGGCTCCATCGCGACGGCGCTCCCACCGTACTGGGGGTGCTGAGCACCTATCGCTTTACCACCCGCGAGTCCACACCGGATGACATGTCAGTCGACCCAGACCCCGAACTCCTGGGCAAGGTGTTTGAAAACCTGAACGAAGACCGCGAGCGCCACGACACTGGCACCTACTACACTCCCCGCGAAATCGTGCAGTTCATGTGTCGGGAGGCGCTGGACGGGTACCTCCAGGACGCCGCTGGCCTCGACCGGTCGCTGCTGCAGAGCCTACGCACCGCCGCATTGGAGGACGAGCCACCGGAGGAACGTCTGGGGGACGCCGAGCGCGAACGACTCGAGCAGGCCCTGGATGCGGTCAAGATCTGCGACCCCGCTGTCGGCTCCGGAGCGTTCCTGGTGGGAGCGATGCAGGAGATCGTGCTGCTCAAGAGGGGCATCGCCCACAGCTCTACCCCCTTCCGCGACCCAGAGCCGGCTGAGGTGGCGGGCTGGAAGAGACGCATCATCAGCAACAGCCTCTACGGGGTGGACATCAGCCCGGAGGCGATCGAGATCTGCCAGCTGAGGCTCTGGCTGTCGCTGGTGCTCGAGGAAGAAGAACCGGAGCCGCTCCCCAACCTCGACTTCCGCATCGTCGGCGGCGACAGCCTGATTGACCGGGCGGGCGACATCGCCTTCGAGGACAGCATCCCGCGGCCTGTCGCGCTGCAGTACCCGCTCGACATGCACGAACGCCTCGAACGCCTGCGCAAGAGCATCGCCACCCTCCGGGACGAGTTCGCACAGGAGCTTGATCCCCAACGAGCCCGCAGGCTACGGCGTGATATCCGGGAGCGGCAGCTAAACATCGTGCGCGTCCAGCTAGAGCACCATCTCGAGAAGGCCAAAGCTGAGGTCGCCGCTAAGACCGCCAAGAGGAACGAGGCCGAGCGGCTGGCCGCCTCCGAGCGCACGTTGAAGCAGCACATCAGCGCCGTTAAGCAAGCGTGGGTCAAGGTCACAGAGCTAGAAGCACTGCTTGATGGTCTCAAGGAAGACGCCCCCTACCGCAAGCTTTTCCTTTGGCCAGTGGAGTTTCCGGAGGTGTTCACTGAGGACGGCGGCGGGTTCGATGTTGTGCTGGCCAACCCGCCCTATGTCCGACAGGAGAGACTCCCACCGATGGACCAGCTAGCCTACGAGCGTGCGTTTCCCGAGGTCTACGCTGGGACCGCAGACATACTTGTGTTCTTCTACGGCCGCGCTATCCAAATCCTGCGGGAGGGCGGCCACCTCTCCTTCATCACGAGCAATTCGTTCGTGAAGCGAGCCTACGGTGCTCGCCTGCAAGGTTTTCTTGCCAGCGCTCTGACCATCGCGACGGCCATCGATTTCGGCGAGACGCGAGTGTTTGACTCCGTAGTCGAGCCCTATGTACTCGCAGGAAGGAAGTCACCTCCACCTGAAACCCACAAGGTCAACGGCCACTACCTCTTCGCGGAGGTTGCCCGCAGAACGGGCGGCCGTAGCTCGGTCGCAGCCGTTCGCGAGGAGATTGAGGACCTTCCGGAATTACTCGGCTCAGACCACGTGCGCCTGCCTCAGAGGGCCTTCGCAGACAGCGGGTGGAAATTGGAGTCCCCGGAAGTCCTGGACCTATACCATCGCCTTATGAACCAGGGGACACCTCTCGAGGACTTTGTGCAGGGGCGCATGTATCGCGGCATCGTGACCGGCCTAAACGAGGCCTTCGTCATCGACGAGGCGAAGCGGGGGGAGCTGATAGCCGCCGACCCCCATAGCGCCGAGCTCATCAAGCCCTGGCTGCGCGGCCGCGACATCAAGCGTTGGCGGCCCGAGTGGGCCGGGCTGTACCTCATCTTCACGCGCCGGGGAACGGACATCGACCGCTACAAGGCCGTTCGAGAGCACTTGGAGCAGTTCCGTCACCCGCGCTACGACGCCGCCGGCCGTTTGCTAACAAAGGGCCTTGAGCCCCGCGGCGGTCGGGAGTATCGCAAACCCGGCGACTACCAGTGGTTCGAGATCCAGGACAGCATTGCCTACCATGAGGAGTTCCGGGAGCCGAAGGTGATATGGGCAAGCATATCGCGGGCCGTTCGGTTTGCCTGGGACGATCAGGGGTTCTTGGGCAACGATAAGTGCGTGATTTGGGCCGAAGCTCCAGCGTGGGCCGTTGCTGTCTTCAACAGCCGCTTGGCGAATTTCCTTTTCTGTCAGATGACAAAGTCGATACCCGGAGGCTTCATGGAGTTGAAGCAGGAGTATATTTCTCCGCTACCGGTTATCAAACCTGACGATCATCTTGCCGCCGAAGTCGAAGCGTTGGTACGACAGCAGGCGGCCCAAGCCGTGGCAGGCACTGATAACCAGATAGATGAACTCGTCTTCGATCTGTATGGACTCTCGCGAGCAGAACGGGGCATCATCGACGGCTGGTTTGAGCGCCGTTCGCTGGTCGTCTCTGAGGAAGAAGCCGAGGAACTTGAGGATGAGTGATCCGCGGCTGGCTCACGTCGTGAACGGTCTTGCGGCGACCCGGATGAGCGAACACAATACGGTGACGCCGATTGACGTCGGCCCTGCGGGAGGAGGTTTGTCATGGCCACAACCCTAGCGATAGAGGATCTCATCCGTGACATCACAGGCGGAGGATACATCCTGCCTGAGTTCCAGCGTGGCTACATTTGGACCCCCACCCAGGTACGGGAGTACGTTTCCAGCCTTTACCGGCGCTACCCCACTGGCAGCTTCCTCATCTGGAACACGCCCAACCCCGGCCTTGTCCGAGGCACCCCCGCTGATGACGCGAAGAGCTTTCAACTGATCTTGGACGGCCAGCAACGGCTTACCAGCATCTACGTTATCGTGACCGGCAAATGCCCGCCTTTCTACGAGGGCGAGTCCCTCTACTACAACCTCCACTTCAATGTCAAAACAGGGGAGTTCTCTTACTACAAGAAGAGCATCATGAAGGACAACTGGGAGTGGGTACCGGTGACCCCCTTCATGCAACACGGACTTGGAGCGTATCTAAGGACTGGCGGTCCTCTGCCGGCGGAGCAACGAGACTTCCTGATGAACTTCCTGGACGTGCTGCATCAACTCGACAGCATCAAGTCGTATTCCTACTACCTAGATGTGCTGAACGAGCGGGAAATGGACGAAGCGGTGCGCATCTTCAACCTCGTCAACTCGAAGGGAACGCGGCTGAGCAAGTCTGACCTGGCGCTCTCGCACATTTGCGCCCTCTGGCCGGAAGCGCGTCAGGTCATGCGGGCGGCCCAGGCGGAGTTCAAGGAGGAGGGGTTCGACTTCGGTCTTGACTTCTACATCCGCTGCACGTCGTGCGCGGCCACCGGCGCGGGGCGTTACGAACCGCTCTATCGCACCTCCGTAGAGGACATCAAGTCCGCATGGGGACGAATAAAGAAGGCGCTTGAGTACCTTCTCAACGTCATGCGCTTTGATGCCTTCATCGATTCACGGGCAAATCTGGCAACAGACATGGTGCTGGTGCCCATGGCGGTCCATCTCGCCAACGGCGCCGGGAAGTTCCAGAACGACGTCGAGAAGCAGAGCTTCCTCCACTGGATGTACGCCGCCCTGATGTGGGCACGCTACAGCGGCAGCACTGAAACGAAGCTTCAGGAAGACCTCGAGGCACTAAAGTCAGACGACCCGCTGGCCCGGCTTCGCCAGAACATCATCGCCGAGCGCGGTCGTATCCGAGTTGAGGGCGGTGACCTCGAGTTGGCGACTTCCCGGAGCCCGTTTTTCAGCATGTGCTACGTGGTGGCACGAGCCGCCGGGGCTGTCGACTGGTTCAACGGGCTCCTCTTGTACCACAAGCTGGTCGGGAAGAGCGCCGGGCTGGAAGACCATCATATCTTTCCCCAGAGGCTGCTTTACAAGAAGGGGCCCTACGACAGTACGTCGGGGACCGACCGAAACAAGGTCAACGAAATTGCGAATATCGCTTTCCTGACAAAGCAAGCGAACCTTCGCATTAGGGACGCCGAGCCTGCTAAGTACTTGCCGAAGGTCATGGAGGCGTACCCAGACGCTCTCGCGCAGCAGCAGGTCCCTACCAACACCGCCTTGTGGGAGCTGAAGCGCTATGAGGACTTCCTCGCCGAGCGTCGCCAGCGGTTGGCGGATGCCATCAACCGATTCATGGATAGCTTGCTGGCTGAGCGTAAGGTGCCCCAGTTCACCATCGCCGACTACATTGCAGCTGGGGAGAGTGAAACGGTGGAGTTCAAGAGCTCTCTTCGATGGGACTATCGGCTGAACCAGGTGAACAAGGATCTGGAGAAGATCGTCGCTCGGTGTGTTGCCGGCTTCATGAATCTCAAGGGTGGTACTCTCGTCATAGGCGTGAGCGACGAGGGCCAGATATTGGGCCTGGAAGCTGGCTTCGCCACCCTAGGTACCAGGAAGGACAAGGACGGGTGGGAGCAGGCTCTACGCAACGTGCTCAACACGTACTTGTCGAAGGAGGTAGCCGCACTCGTCGACGTGACATTCGCCGAGGCTGAGGGCAAGACGGTGGCCGTCGTGCATGCTGATCCGGCTCTCAAGCCAGTGTACCTCACTGATAACAACATAGCCGAGCTCTACTTGCGATCGGGTAACACCACGCAGCAGCTGGATGTGAAACAGGCCACCGAGTACATCAAGCAGCGGTTCCCAGCGGTGGCGTAGGAAATGAGCCAGGAAGTGCCACGAAAAGATGAGAGTCTAGAGCCAGGAGCCACGGACTCCGTCGTGCGTCACGTCGCGAACGAGCCCGTCACCGGCTCCATGGAGCGCGAACTGCTGCGCGCTCTCGAGCGTGTCCGACCCCGAGAGGTGCGCATCGCGACCGCCTACCTCACCCCGGACGGCATGCTGGAGCTACGGCGCCCGCTGGAAGAGGCATCTAGCGTGAAGCTCCTCCTCGGCGAGCGGCCGTTCCTGACGCCCCGCGGTCCGAGGGACATTCTCGCCAGCCCGGAGAGCGCTGAGCTAGCGGGGCCTTCAGAGGCTATCGATTGGTATCAGTTCCTTGAGGGTGACTACCCGTGGCTCCTGATGACTCACGAGCAGCGCAAAGAGGCGCTGGAGGCGGGCCTGCAGCCGGATCTCGACAAGGCCTTCAACCTCCAAGCGTGGGAGAAGGTGCGCAAGCTAGTGGACTTCCTTAGCCGGGATGGAGTGGAAGTGCGGCGGTTCCTGGCGGATCAGGCGGGGAAGGTGCCCGAGGGCAAAGTCTTGGCGCACGAGACGGCGTCCCGTGTCCACCTGCACGCCAAGGCCTACCTCTTCTCCGGTGATGGTCGCGGCTATGCGGCGGTCGGGAGCAGCAATCTTACCAAGGGTGGCCTGAACCAGAACGTCGAACTCAACCTGACGACCGAGGACCCCAAGGTTGTAGGCGAACTCGTCGACTGGTTCGAGGAGAAGTGGAGACTAGGCCAGGACTGCAGACAAGAGTTCATCCACCTGCTGGAACAGTGCGTCCTGTTCGGCAGGCGCTTCACCCCCTGGCAGGTCTTTATCAAGGCACTGCATGCGGCCTATGGTCGGTTCTTGGACTTCGGCCTGGGCGGGGAACTGGCCGACCAGCTGGCAATCTTCCAGCAAGAGGCGGTGGCCCGGTGTGTCCAGCTCGTTAATCGCCACTGGGGGGCGATGCTCTGCGACTCGGTCGGTCTGGGCAAGACGCATGAAGGGCTGGGCGTCCTGGCCGAGTTCCAACGTCAACGTCAGGGAAAGACGAAGGCGCTAATCATCTGCCCGGCCCAGCTCGAGAGCAACTGGTCCACGGACAAGTTCCAGAGCTACGGCGTCTTCGGTGAGACCTTCACGATGGAGAAGCTCCGTCCACTGGCAGACATCGACGAACTGGAGGACGGCCTCGAGAAGGCCAGGCGGCAGCGACTGCTCAGGCGCCTGCAGGACTTCGACATTATCCTTGTCGACGAATCCCACAACTTCCGCAATCACGAAGCAAAGCAGTACAGGGCCCTCATGAAAGTCATTCGGGAAGGTGCCAAACCGGACAAGCGGGTTGTCCTTGTCACGGCGACGCCTATTAACAATACCATTTGGGATCTCTACCATCAGTTGCGGCTGATTACCCGAGGAGACGACACTTGGTACGCAGGGCGTGGTCCCATCGCCAATCTGCGCACCGTCTTCCAGCAAGTCGACAAGGGCGGCGGCGGACCTGGGCTACTGGACACGATGATACTGACCCTGGTTCGCCGCACCCGGCACGACATTCGCGCACGCCAAGAGGCAGGCGAGCCTATGACTGTGGGCGACCAGCCTCTCAACTTCCCCATCCACGAGATCCCGGAGGCGATCACCTACAGCCTCGAGCAGCTCTACCGCGGGGTCTATAGGGAAGTCGTTGATGCCATCGAGAACCTCACGTTCGCCGTCTACAAGCTAGAGGAGTACGGCGTCGATACGGGTGAGCGAGACACTGAGAGCCGAATAAGACAGCGGAACGAGACCCTGGTCGGCATTATGCGAAGCATCTTCCTCAAGCGAATGGAGAGTTCAGTCGCCGCGCTGACCAAGACGGTGCGCTCGCAGGTCGACTATCTGACGACCTTCCTTACGCGGCTCGACGAGGGCCGAGTCCTCACACCGAAACTAGCCCAGAAGCTACGCGTGGCTCTCCGTGGCAGCCTCACAGACGACGCCCTTGAGGCCGAAGAGGCCGATTCACAGGCTGGTGAGCTGCTGGCTCGCATGTCAACCGCTCCCCCCGATGCTGAGCAGCTTGCGGAGTTGAGAAAGCATGTCGAGGGGGATCGCGAGACGCTTCGGGGCCTCCTCGACAAGCTTCAGAGACTGGCTGCGGACTCAGGCCCCGAGGGGGCTCCCAAGCTGACGAGACTCCGGGAAGTTCTCGAATCCCTCCCCGCCCAAGATGAACACGGTGTCCCCACCAAGGTCATCGTCTTCTCCAACTACCGAGACACGGCGAACTACATCTTTCGGAGCTTGGGCGGTCCCGAGGATGAGGATTTTGACAAGCTTCGCTGTCGTAGCAACCTCTCCGACCAACGGTGGATGTCGAAGCTCACCGGTAGGGACTCCAAGCCCCGGCGAGCGGAAGTGCTGGCGCACTTCGCACCGTTATCCGCCTGTCGGGACACAGAGCCGTTAGACGACCCTATTCTGCTGGAAAAGGTGGAACCCTATCGCCAGGAGAGTATTGAGCTGCTGATTTGCACAGACATCCTTAGTGAGGGCCAGAACTTGCAGGACGCTCAATACGTGATCAACTACGACCTCCACTGGAACCCGGTACGGATGATCCAGCGTGGCGGTCGCATCGATCGGCTCTTCTCACCCCACGAGCGTGTCTTCTTCTATAACCTCATGCCAGAGAAGGAGCTCGAGGACATCCTCAGGCTAGTCAGACGCCTCCGGGAGAAAATCGAGACCATCGAGGGCTCCGTGGCACTTGACGCGTCCGTACTCGGTGAACAGGTCGAAGCCACGGCTCTCGACCAGCTCATGGCTATCAGGCGCGGCGGAGAGGCGGCGGACAAGATCTACCTGGAGGGAGAGCGCACACAGGGCCTCGACCAAGCATATGCCCAACTGAATCAGTACATCGACTTGGTCCGGAACATAGGCACCGAGGAAGTACGTCAACTCCCAGATGGGATTTATAGCGTGAAGGCAGGGGAGCAGTCCGGTGTCTTCATACAGCTGCGAATGCCCGAAGACGTCAGCGGTGAGGTCTTCTGGCGCTTCTATCCGCTCGAAGAGACGCAGCCGGTCATCCTGCCGGGAGACGTGGCGAAGCTTATCGAGAGTGACAGAGAAGTCCAGCGCGCCGAATTGCCAGAAGAGCTCAACCCCTTCATCTACCTGACCATCCCTCTCACTCTCGCGGTAGGCCAGCTGGGAGCAGATTATAAGGCGCAGGTCGCGGCTCTGCAGCCTGACAAGGATGTTGCTCACCTCCGGCGGCTACTGTCTCGTGACGATCTACTAGAGGAGGACCCAGATCTGTGGCGGAAGCTGAGCGGCTGGTGTGACCAGTATCATCCCGTCGACATGACGCAGCGCGACAGGCTACCCGACGCAATTCGGAAGTTGCGGTTGCTCAAACAGAACGCCAGCGTCGAAGACGCCCTCTCGGTCCTGAGGGAACTCTGGGAGGCTCTCGAAGATGCCGGCCTTGACCGCCCCCTTCCGCGGCCCGAAACCCGCGAGCCGAGCGAGCGGGAACTTCAACTCGTGTGCTGGGAGCTCATCCTTACGAAGGCAGACCTCAAGAAGCTGGCGTCATCAAAACAGCCTGAGTGACGCGAGACAGGCAGCGCGGGTCGCCCAATGGAGGTTGCATGCCGTTCAGCGATCGCCTGCTCCGTCGGCAGGTGGTCGGTCTCCGCAAGGGCGGTGAGGCCCGTAGCGGACAATGGCGTCGTAGGTCAGCACCAGGTGCGTGAGGCTCTTCGCGGAACCCGTGCCCTGGCGAATCCGCCAAGAGCTGCTCCCGCAGATCTCAAAAGCTGCCAACGACTCACAGGTAGTGGCCGGAGGCCAACAGGCCCTCGTTCCAAACTAGTCTGACACCGGCCCCGCATCTTCGGAGACCTTCACCATCTCCTGGAGAACGATCATGTGCTTCTCAGTGAACCGTATCTCGGCGTCCTCGTCACAAAGCCTAATCCTTAGCACTGCCCTGCCGTCGCCACCTTCTTTCAGTGCTCGGAACGCGGTGATCTGGCCAATGATGTCGTCGGCGACGACCGAACCATGCTGGAACTTGGCGCAGCACGTAGCGCACAAGCACAAGACGTTGCCCTCCTTATCAATCCAGGCCGCGTCTGTACGGGAAAGCAAATAGAGTCCCTCGAAATAGGGCTGACCATTCCGCTTGGTGAAGGTGTCGTCGCAGATCTGACACCGGCCTTTGTACTCCTCGCGAAGGAAGATTCGAACCCGATTGTCCTTGGCCTCCCAACGGGTCATGGGTACCTTCTTGAAGCGCTTCTCACGAGGAGGCTCGTCGGCTATTCCCCTGGTGATCTCTTCTCCGATCCGTTGGCGGCGACTGCTTGGGTCGGTAGCAGGGGCCGGCTCCCAGGCCTCATCGGGCTTTGCGCCCTGCGTCTCCCGGGCAAACAGTTCTTCTAATGCGCGAGCGAAATCAAACTCCTCGGGTTCCGGCTCCTCGTCGGGCTTCACGGCGCTAGCTGTCTCATCGCTTTCGGCAAGGCGGCTCTGCCTCCACTTCTCGAACTCCTCCCGGTGGGTTCGCAGGAACTCGATGGCCTCTACACTCACGCCCGCTTCTTCCGCCACTCTGGCCAGAGACGTTGATTTCATGCCTAGCCTTTTCGCGAGATTCTCATCCCGCCTAAACTCGTCCGGCAGGTCGTCCAGGGAAAGATGGGATGGGGGGCAGAAGTTGCTGGATCGGTCCACAAGCCATGGACTGTCGCAGACTGCCCGACCCATGGGAGAGAGCTTCTCTTCTCGCTTCGGATCTTCGTACGTTTGGCGTGTAGAGGACTCGACGATGCCCCGAATGTGCTGCTGGTTTGGCACCAGCAAGGCGTTCCAGATGTACGCTGCCTTCTCTTCTGAGGGTCGGTTCAGTGCATGCCTTAAGCCGTCCATCTCAGTCTGAGGGTCGAAGCCATCCAACCCCCGCCTGTGGAGCCCCCACTCCTTTGCGGTGATGACATGGCCCTGCCAGTCCGCCCGCCTGCAGCTTACCCGCACTTCCTTGTCTACGCCCAGGCCCAATAGCTGGTCCTCCCACTGAGCATATGCGTCGTCAACAAACCAGACGTCGTTGTTGCCCTCGAAGTACAGCTCAAGTTGCGGCGATCTGAAGTACAGATGTGGAGGGCTCACGTATGCTCTGGAGCCTGTGTCGGCATTGATCGCCCAAAGGAACGGAGTTGACTTCAGCCGATCGATGAGATTGGTTTTTCTCTTCGCAGAAGCGGTTCCCAGCGCACGGAAGATCTTCTGAATGTCCCCTTCATGTTCGGCGTCACTGATTGTGCGGGCCTTATCTTCATCTTCATATTTGGGCAGGATCTTCTCTTCTATCTCTGCCACGATGTCAGGTTCCGACAGCCCAAGTTTCTTCAGGAAATCGAGGGCCTCTGTGTCCTCTGCGATTGCCCGCTTGACAATCGGGAAGTCAGTCTCTTCAGCTGGCGGAAGGTAGACGTTCGGTGCGTCGCCCGCCCGGAACGGTGGCACGTGTTCGCCCCCCTGCAACCGGATGAGCGGCTTGCTGAGTAGTATCGGTGTCCGGCGCCAGCCACTGGCCCTCCAGAGAGCTTCCTGTTCAGACAGGAATCCGTAGAAGCGAGCCATCCATTCGTCCGACTGACGTTGCAGGAAGCCGATGTCGAGCCGGCGTGCGAAGTCCTCGGGTGTCACTTCCTCAATTCCTAGCTCTTCTTGCAGATAGCCGTGAAGTTCGTATGTCCTCTCCTGAGTGATCTCCTCGGCGAGCCATTGCACGCACTCCTGTGTCTGGTACAGCGCTGAAAGCTGTTCGGAAGAAAGCAGGTCGCGAAGGGCTGCGCCGCGAGCCAGCTTCGCGTGTCTTGCCGCGACGAAGCCTCCGTCATGTGCGGGGAGAAGCGCTTCTACTTTCAAGGCTTCCCGGACTTCCTCGAAGACAGGGCGGAACATGCCGTCCACGGGAAAGCTCAACGCTTCTATTGGGAGCGCTTCCAGGCAGCTCACAGTCAGCAAGCGCATGTCGCGAATCTGCGGAAGGGCTTCCGCTATCAGACTGGCCGTCGCGTGAAGAATCTGCTGATTCGAGGGATCATCCTTAGGGACATTGTCACGGGCCGGCGTCGTGCGGTAGGGACCCTGGATCAAGAAGCCTAGGTGAGTCTCCTTTTCTGTCGGAAAGAAAACCACGAGGTTTGAGAGAGCGACTGGAACGATTCGCTCCTCGCCTTTCTCCTCGTCACGTTCCAAGAGGAAAGCTGCCTCCACCTTGCGGGGCTCATCGCCCCCTGGACTGACCGGCCGATCAAAGACGAGCCACTCCTCCTCTTCTTCTTCATCCTGGCCCTCGCCGATGACTGTGACACGTCGGGCCGAACCTTGGATGTGCGCCTCTCTCAAGTACGTGCCCTCCCCACCTCCGTCGATCTGCCAGGAGATCTCGTTGATGTGGCGCAGGAATAGCAGAGTGCGAGACCCCAACTTTCTTAGCCGCGCGGCGATCTCTGAGAAGGCTACCTCCGGAGACGCCTCCTCATGGTCAAAGAGAAAGACAAAGAGCGTTGTCCCTTCGGCAACTGTGCGTAGCCCGGTAGCGCGAGGGTGTACATAGTGTTCGACAAGGAAGTGCTCGTCTCCCGAGTGCACCTCCGGCGAGCGCGTATAGGCATGCACCGACTTGAAGCCGATGCCGAACTTCCCAATCCGTGTGAGGTCGTCGGCCCCTGTTCCTTTGACCAGTCCGCAGATGCCTCTGACGTCGTCCTCGTTGAATGGACGTCCGTTATGGGTTAGCTCAAGGCGATCCTCGAACAAGCGGAAGTTCACAGCTGTAGCATGTGCATCCTCTGCATTCTGAAGAAGTTCGTAGATGAAGTGCGTCCGATCGCTGTAGAGGTGGGCAAGAAGCACACGACCATAGCGCTCGATGGCAGTGCCATATTCCCCGATGTTCTCCTCCCTGATGCGAACATAATCAGTTGTCATTTGGCCACCTCTCCCCTAATGACGAGGATTCCCGCCGCGACTCGACGGCTCACGATGTCCGCTACCTGGCGCTCTGCGATTTCCCTCCGCTTGTCCTTGTAGTCGCGCTCGATGCGATCGCGCTCCGCCTCCCTCATGCGAATGATGCGGGTTTCTGTTGCCTTGGCTAACTCCGTGCTGACCCTGTCGAGCCTGTTTCGATAGTAGGCATCCAGGCTCGCTAGTTTCCGCGCCACGAGGGCATCGTTTCGCTCACGCAGTTCATCTAGCGCCGCAAGGCGAGATCGGTAGGCTTCTTCGTCCAGGTGGCGGAAGGCCTCCTCTGCGCTATCTCCGGGGCTGGCGCCGAGGTGATCGGGCGTCTTCGCGTGGCCCAGGAGGCGGACGAGGGCCGACGACACCTCAGGCGCTGGACAAGAGCGGTCTAGATTCCAAGCGAGGCCAACCAGACGGAGCTCCTTCTTCAGGGCAAGAGATTCCCACAGCTCACACACAAAGAGGTATCGTCCGGGCGGTACCGCATCGTTTGCCACCAGAAGATGCGACACCAGCGGCTCGGTCATACTTGTCCAATGGGTAATCGCGCATCTGGCCAGGGCATGGATCGGGGTTACGAACGGGATGTCCCGACGCTCTAGAGCGGTCGTCTGGTCGAAGGTAAGGATCAGATGGGGTTCAGTACCTTCGAGCCACCGCGTGAAGGCCACGGTCGGTCGGTCACGACGGGCGAGAGCTCGCACTCGTTCGAGCAAGGCTGTCCGGCCCTCCTTGTTCAGGCGGAGGCGGTCGATCCCTGGCTGCCGTTCGTCGGCTGTGATCCTTCCTCCAAACTCTGGGCGTTCCACGAACTTAGCGATCATCAATCTCAGGGCGGCAGGCGATATGAACCGCTCCTCCGTCCGGAGAGAATCGACATCCTGTGCAAAAGCCTCGTCGAGGCCCAGCAAGGCGGTGTCCTCATCTTCCATTCGCCTTTGCTCTTCGACAAGCCGGATAGCGTTGTCTGCCACCTGGCTAGCTCTTTCCTCCGCCTGCACTGGGCTCAAGGAGGGATCGAGCGCGGCTCGAGTGATTTCCTCTACTACCTTGCCCAAGACCTCCTCCAGGTCGCCGACGGTGTCTCGGAAAATCCCCAACCGCTCGAAGCACCGGAAGAAGATGCGCTCTTCTACTGTCCCGGGTGTGATGAAGTTGAAGATCAGAACCTTTTCGGCAGCCTGGCCGAAACGGTCTATTCGTCCGATTCGCTGCTCGATCCGCATCGGGTTCCAGGGGATATCGTAGTTCACTAGGTGATCACAGAATTCGTAGTCGAGTCCTTCGCAACCAACCTCGGACGACAAGAGGACGTCAATTGCCTCTGGGGCGTCGCGAGGCAAGCGGAAGCGCTCACGGAGGTGCTCTCGCTCCTCATCCTCCACCCGCCCAGTTATGAGCGCCACACGATATCCCGCAGATTGCAGATTCGTCTCTAGGTATGCCAACGTGTGAAGGAAGAACGAAAACACCAGCACCTTCCCTGGCCCCTCGTCTGCCATGGTACGTCGGATGATTGTAAACAGGCGCTCTAGCTTCGGATCCTCAGGGGGAAGTTGATCGGCGAGCATGCGCAATTCCCGCGCGCGGTGCACAAGATCCCGAGGCAGGTCCGTGTCCAAGTCCTCGTCATCCGCTCCGTCGCTGAGCACCTCCGTCGAGAACCGACCGGTTCGGATGAATCCTTCGAGGGTGCGAACCAGGGCAGGTAGGCAGCTCGCTGCCTGACGCTCTAGAGAATCGGTAACCAGCCTGGCCACTCGTTGATCGTAGTGCAGCGAAAGCACTTCTCGCCGGAAATCGATGAGTGAGTCGTAGAACCGTTGCTGCTCGGGCGTGAAGGGTACCGAGACCGTGTGGGGCTCCCGGATGGTAAACCGTCCAATGTCTCGACGACGGGTACGATTCATGATGTGAGCCAGCGAGTGGAGTTCCTCCAGGTCTCGGACACAGCGGATCCGTTCGGCGTCCGACAGAGCGGCCTCCTGCTGAAGTCTGGTCTTCCACGGTGCGAGTCGAGGATCTCCAGAGAGGACCTCCTGGCCCCAGTCAGTGCGTGTGGCAGTCGTCAGCGCACTGGCGGCGTCCACCCTCCAAGAATGCTGGGGCACACGGCTGCGAACGTGTCGGATGGCCTGCGTTATGTATTTGTTCGGGTCGATCATCTCCTGGAACACCGCTTCGTCGGGGAAGAGATCTGGGCGCAGAAGGTTCAGCAATACGTACAGGTTGGCCGAGCGGAGGTGCACCGGGGTCGCGGAGAGAAACAGCACGGCCTCGCTCACGTCACACAAGAAGCGGGCAAGCTCATGAGAGTTCGTGGCGGGGTTTCGCAGATGGTGAGCCTCGTCGATGATGGTGAGGCTGAAGCTTGGTGGCGGACTCAGGGTTAGCAGGCCGGGACGGGGCCGACGGTTGCCTGCCCCCCAAAGATTCTCGTCCATCCGAAGCAGTTCCAGGGGAGCGATGGCCCTACTGTACTGAGGAGGCCAGACTCCATCGAGGTGGGTCTCTCTTATGCAGTAGCGCAAGGTTTCCCCTGTAAGAGGGCGAAGATCCTCGTCGAAGCGCCGCATCTCGAACCGCCACTTCGATACCAGTGCCTTGGGACAGACCACAAGAACGCTTTCCACGTTCTGGCGAGTCTGGAGTTCTTTCAGGATCAGGCCGGCTTCGATGGTCTTGCCCACACCGACCTCGTCGGCAATCAGGAGTCTCGGGCGGTCGGCGCGAAGAAACCGAAGGAGTGGCTTGAACTGAAACGGGATGTAGTGGATCCTAGCCGCTTGGAGGGCGTAGAGGTTGTCCACTAGTGGATGGGAGAGCCGCGATGCTGTGAGCCGGGCTCGAAAAACGTCTGCGTCTACCCAGCTGCCAGCCGAAATTGCCTCCAGCACCGCGTTAGATGCTGGCGGGATATCAGATGCTGCCAGTTGATCTTCGTGGTACTCGCCGATGTCCGAGGGAGAATGAAAGACGCGGTAGCGCGGCGCCCCGCCCGTGGGCGGCAAGATCTCCATGACCGACCCTGTCCTCGCCGGGTCGGCCCGCAGGTGCACGATCTGACCTACGCTGAACTGTGGCTCCATCGCTGACCTCATCTATCGGGAGCTGAATTGGGACGACAATCCCTTTGGGAGTGCCGCCTTCACTGCGGATTATAGGGTATCGGAGGCGTCCCTTCCACTGGCGACAGGACTCATGACGGTTTGACATCGAATGGAGGTTCTAAGGCTCACGAGGCTCCAGGTGTGGTAGGCTACGACATGCCCCGACCTTCTCGGAGCAGCCTGCCCTCGCGCTCGCCACCGGCTCCCGATCGACGCGTCGACCACGCCGCAAGCGTCCACGATGGTCTTGACTCCGCCCCATCTAGGAGTCATGGTGTGGTGCTGATAATATGTGGTATCAGAACTAGACAGCACGGAGGTAGGGGCGATGGTGATGGAACTGAATGATCCGGTGGCCAACGCCATCGTGCGGTTCGCGGTGGCGATGGGGTGGGCACTCAATTTGTCAGACGATAACTGGACGCGTTTCGCTTGCCCCTTCCCCATTTGACGGCACAGCGCTTAGAGGGTTATGCTTCACACGCAAGAGGTCGCAGGTTCAAACCCTGCACCGCCCACCATGGTGACACGTCGGCACAGCGCCGAAGTGGCGGAATGGCAGACGCGCTACGTTCAGGGCGTAGTGTCCGCAAGGACGTGTGGGTTCAA
>Ga0209979_1002540_pt1 | contig 17306 bp, 18 predicted proteins | sample AnhtaG_FD_183114 | JGI IMG/M metagenome (GOLD analysis project Ga0209979, IMG submission 183114) | Deep subsurface microbial communities from Anholt, Denmark to uncover new lineages of life (NeLLi) - Anholt_01485 metaG (SPAdes) (version 2) | ecosystem: Environmental > Aquatic > Marine > Oceanic...
TGGACAATTGTATAACAGTCAAGTAAAAAGTATAATCAAAGAGGCGGGATGCCACTTGCCCGATTACAGCTGAGGTTGCCACACGGGAGGGGGGAGGAAAATGTGAAAAACCCTCACCTCGGTTTCCCCTGGCAGAGCCCGCCCAAGGAAAATCGTAACGGAGTTACCTCTTGATTCCATACCTATCATAGAAAACAATCTCAGAAGCTCTTTTCTTGGCTTAACGCTCTTAGCATCAAAGAGCCCAACATGCCTAGCCAGCGAGTGAGCACCCGCTGGCACACCTCCAAACCAGCTCCATAACTTCATCGTTATTCTACTTCATCCTCAAGCTCCTCGTATAGCTTTAGATACTCCTCATCGACAAACAAATGGCGCCGACAGCAATGACTCTCCTTAATATCATCGAGCGCATATTTACAAGGACAACTACCCTTCCTACTCGGAACACGGGGACAGCCACCTTCTTTGATTACTAGCTCAGCCCACTTCTTTACATCGTGACTAGGCAGAATATATAAGTTATGCTTGACGCGAAACTTCAGGATATTGCGAGCAATTTTCTCAATCTGTTCATAGCTTTCTCCTTCAGACTCGCTAAACATAGCTTCGCCCCTTTTCACTGGCCACTCCATAAGTATTTTCGTCTATTTAGTAACTTCTTTAGCTTTGCCTGATTGGCGCTTCAGTTTCCCAGATAGCTGCCATCCCCATGCCTCCACCAATACACATAGTTTCCAACCCACGATGTAAATTCCTAGTGTGGTGCATAATAAGATATGTGCCTTGGAACTTCTTAACGAGACTTCTTAAAGGACTATGCCCTAGTCGAAGGGCTCCCCACCTTCAACCATGTCAAAACTAACTGATTCCATCCTTTCTAGTACCATTGCCCCGCCATGGCCGCCGTTACCACAAATGGTGACTATGCCGTAGCGTCTGTCCTTCTCCTCCAGAGCGTAGGCTAGCTCCAGGGCTAGCCGTGTCCCGGACATACCGGTGGGGTGGCCCAGGGCGATGGCACCGCCGTGCACGTTCACCTTGCTCTTATCAAGCTTCAGCTCTTTGATTACGGCGAGCACCTGTGCCGCAAAAGCTTCATTGACCTCGATGAGGTCAATGTCGTCCAGAGTCAGACCGGCTAAATGTAATGCCTTTCTTGCGGCGGGTACGGGGCCGATACCAAAGTACTTGGCTTCCACGGCGGCAGTCGCATAGGAACGGATGAAGGCAAGTGGTTTGAGCTTAAGTTTATCCGCTTGCTCTTTAGACATGACTATCAGAGCACAGGCACCGTCGGTTATGCCTGCAGAGGTACCTGCCGTAATAGTCCCGTCCTTAGTAAAAGCAGGACTAAGTTTGGCCAGACGTTCCAAGGTGGTATCACTGCGGGGATGCTCATCCTCTTGGAACAGGACAGGACCTTCCTTCTGCCTTATTTCAATCGGCACAATCACCTTGGCATAGAAGCCACTCCTTTTCGCGGCATCGGCCTTCTGCTGGCTCTCTAGAGCAAACTGGTCCTGCTCAGCCCGGCTTATCCCGTACTTCTGAGCCAACTCTTCGGTTAGCTCACCCATTAGTTTATCTTCTATGCCACACCGATAGCCGTCTTTAAACATGGCATCTTCTAGTACCATATCGCCCATACGTGCTCCCCACCGAGTATTCAGACTGAGGTAGGGAATGCTGCTATGGTGTTCCATCCCACCAGCCAAGACAACTTCCGAGTGTCCCAGCCTGATGCTGTTCGCGGCCAGCATTACTGCTTGGAGCCCCGAGATACAGGCTTGCTGAACTCCAAAGGCGGGCACACTGCTTGGTATACCAGCCTTGACAGAGACAATGCGAGCGGCGTTAGGCCCGGTTCCTGCCTGGCGGGCATGCCCAATTATCACCTCGTCAATATCTTCTGGCTTGACGCCAGACCTCTCAATAGCTCCTTTTACCGCAGCGACTCCGATATCAACGACGGTAAGGGTTCTGAGTGTTCCGCCAAACGTACCTATGGCTGTTCTGGCTCCATTTATGATGACTACTTCTCTATCTATCATGTTCACCTACTCCGTTACTCTTTTAGCTACATAAGGATGTCGCAAGGCAAATCTCCTAACGGCCTTGAAAATTAGGCCGACGTTTTTCCAGAAAAGCATTCACACCCTCTTGCTTATCCTGACTGCCACACAGGATAGCGAACATCCTATTTTCATACTCGATACCCTCGCCAAGGCTCATGTTGAGCCCGGTGTGGATGGCGTTCTTTGCCAGCTTAATGGCAAGAGGCGATTTGGCCGCCAGTTTCGCCGCTAGTTCCTTTACTTGGTGCATAAGTTCAGCCTGAGGCACCACCCGGTTGACCAAACCGATACGATAGGCTTCCTGGGCGTCAATAAGGTCCCCGGTGAGAATCATCTCCATGGCACGCCCCTCACCCACCAGTTTTGGTAGCCGTTGGGTCCCCCCGTTTCCCGGCATTATGCCCAGATTTATCTCCGGCTGACCAAACTTGGCATTATCAGACGCTATCCTGATAGTGCAGGCCATTGCCAGCTCAAGGCCCGTGCCTACCGCAAATCCATTGATGGCAGCGATGGTGGGTTTGGACATTGTCTCCAGCAGGTTAGCCAGTACCCGTCTCCGCGCCGAGCGCTTGCCCAACTCGGTCAATGTGTTCCGCTCACGTAGTTCCTCTATATCTGCCCCAACCACAAAGGCCTTATCGCCTGCGCCGGTTAAGATGAGAACCTTCACCGAGTCGTCAGCATCAGCGTCACCTGCTGCCTCAAGTGCCTCATCGATAGCAAGATAATTTAAAGCGTTACGCACCTCAGGCCGATTAAAGGTAATGATAGCCAGATCATTCTCTTTCTCATAAATAATTTCTTGATAAGACATGTCTATCCTCCTATTTGGTGTAGTCGTAGAAGCCCCGACCAGTCTTACGTCCCAAGTGGCCAGCTCTGACCATCTTGCGCAAGAGAGCATGGGGGCGGTACTTCAGATCACCCAGCTCTCGCGCTAGAGCATCGGAGTTTATGGTGTGGATGTCCACACCGATGAGGTCGATCAGCTCGAAAGGCCCCATTGGGAAGTTCGCCCCAAGTTTCATAGCGGTATCGATGTCCTCGACAGTGGCCACGCCCTCGGCCAGCACATCAACGGCCACATTAAGATAGCCCCGGAGTATGCGACTCACGATGCCCCCCGGAGCCTCATTTATTCTTACCGGGGTCTTGCCAACCTTTCTGGAAAACTCCATAACAGCCTGGGCAGTTTTCTCAGATGTTTTCACGCCAGCAACCACCTCTATCAGGCGCATCACCGGTGCTGGATTAAACCAGTGCATACCTATTACCTTGTCGGGACGTTTGGTTGCCGAAGCAATTTCAGTAGGTGACAACGTTGTGGTATTGCTAGCTAGGATCGTGTTGGAGGGACACAAGCCATCCAGCTGGGCAAACACCTTCTTCTTCACCTCCATGTTCTCAGTGACAGCTTCGATGACCAGATCTACAGCTGTAACATCTTCTATGTTCGTAGTTGTCTTTATGCGGGAGACTATTTTCTCCGCTTCCTCAGCGGTAATTTTCTCTTTTCTTACCAAAGATTCAAGGTTCTTGCCTGTTCTCTCCAGACCCCTCTCTAGCATTGACCTTTCTAGGTCACAGACCGTGACCTCAAATCCCTGCTGGGCAAGTGCCTGAGCGATGCCCATACCCATTACCCCGGCACCCATAATGCTAACTTCTTTAATAGCCATAGTCCTTCTCCTTTAACTGTAATCTTATAGTCGGTTCCTACTGGCGGTCTTTACTCAGTCTTAATCCCGGCAATATTCTTGGCAGCTTTCTTCTTTGCCTCTATGTCGGCAACCCGCCATAAAGCCTGCCGATGGGCTTCAGGGGAGCCACCACCGTGAATGTGAGAGGTAATATCACCACTGGAAAAACTGAGCTTCTCTATCAGACGGAACATCTTCATTCTGTCCTCAGTAGAGATACCCGCAGTGCCTTTCAGGTACTTCCTGAGTAAATCGCCGGTTTCCGGATTCATTAAATCCTTCTCAGAAGGCATGTTGCTGGCAAGTCCACCAGCAATTTCTATCATCAACCGTATAGACTCTATAAAATCCTTGCCCTCGTACAATTTGGAGGTATTCGCCAGAGATGTATCAACCGCGTACACCCCTGATTCTGTTTGCCTGGCTTCTAGCGAAGCAGCCAGGCTGCAGCCATACATGGTTTCGGTGGTCTTAATCATCTCGATAAGCTTGGCTCTAATGTGTGAAGCGTTGGCTATTCCGTTGTACTCGGCCGCACTAGCTGCGGCACCGACCAGAATATCACCGATACCACTCTTACAGCCGCCGTGAGAATGGCGGTGGTAATCGGCAAAGAGGTTTACCATGGGTGAAGCAAACTCCCACTCGCCACACATAAATACCTTATCCCAAGGCACAAAGACATTGTTAAAGATAGTCATCGGCACAACCTTAGTGTAATCAACATTGCCCTTATCCACTCCCTCAATTTGCCTGTCTTCCAAGCTGGCTCTGCCATAAACGTGGATGATGCCTTCGGCATCAACTGGTGAGGCGAAAGAAACAGCATAATCTTTGTCTGCTTCCTGCAGCCTTCGGGTAGGGCCGACGATTACCCAGTTAACGCACAAGGCCCCTGTCTGGTGTGCTTTAGCTCCTCGAACGACGATTCCCTTGTCATTCTTCTCTACTATATGGACATACATATCGGGGTCCGGCTGCTCTGATGGTGACAGGCTTCTGTCTCCTTTGACATCCGTGACACCGCTGTGAACGGCAATATCGTTCTCTTGAACATATTTAAGGAATTTTACAAAATTATCGTGATAGTGAGTGCCGCATTTCTTATCTATCTCGTAAGTAATAATGAATGAGGCATTTATCATATCCAAGCCGGTACAGCGCACATAGCAACAGCCGGTCTTATTGCTGAGATACCTCATCATCTTGACCTTGGTGATTAAATCCTCCTTGCTCTCATAAAGCTTGGTGAAACGACTAACCTCGCCTTTTACCAATTTGGATTTCCCCACCAGTAAATCCCTATGCTCCCGAGCTAGTGCATATGTCTGGGCTATTGAGGCACACTGTCCCTTGATTAAAGGATGTTCGTAGGGGATCTTTACCTTCTCCCCCATAATATAAGCTGTCGGATGCATCTCTTTCAGTGAGTTGTAGTATTCTTCCACTGTCCTTAAAGCCATCTTTTGCCTCCTAGCCTTATTTCTTAAATGGTCAAGGCTGTCCTAAAGCCTTCATGAATGGCCTCCAGTATTAGGTGTGGCTCTCTACAATCGCCAATCAGATGGATTTCGGGAACTTTGCCTTGCAGAGCTTCGAAAAGCTGAGTGTTTGGTCTAAGCGGTATCGCAGACACAATGGTATCTGCCACAATGGTCTGCCTCTCCCCCTCCTTGGTAATGACGCTCAGTCCTTTATCTGTTATCTCCTCATATTTAACTCCAGTCAACAGAGTACACCCTTTCTTAGCTAGCCAAGGAAGAAGGCGTTCTTTGGTTGACACTCCCAATTCAGCTCCCAACTCACTAGACGTCTCCGTGACTGTCACCTTTCTGCCTCGCTTAACCAGAAACTCGGCTAGCTCGATGCCTTGTATTCCCCCACCTATAATAATAACCCTTTTCCCGATGGGTAGATAAAAATTTGTCAGCCACCTCAAAACCTTTGGCCCAAAGAACCTCATATAAGTCTTCACCATCCGGTGGAAGTGCAATTGACTAGCCACAATATGCCTATTGATTCCGGGTATTTCTGGCGCAGCCGCCATCCCCCCCATGGCTAGGATAACCACATCTGGCTTAATCTTCTCAATTAAAGCCGCATTAACCTCTTTGCCAATTCTGACCTTGACGCCCCGCTTGCTAATTTGGGTTCTGAAGTAACGAATCAAGGCTACGAGGTCTTCAACTTCAAGCCCCTTTACCACGCCATGTATAGGCATTAACCCTCCCATTTTATGCTCTCTCTCATAAAGCGTTACTTGGTGTCCTCTCAGAGCTGCGACTCTTGCTACCTCCATCCCTGCTGGCCCGCTACCGACTACCATAACCCTTTTTTCCCTCTCCGCTGGTCTGACCATGTATTCCCGTTCTCTGCCTAAAGCGGGATTTACCCGACATACCACGGGTCTACCTGCAAGATAGTTATCCAGGCACGTGAGACAGGCTGTGCATGGCGCGATATCCTCTGTTCTTCCCTCCATTACTTTCAGGATAATTTCTGGGTCTGCCATTAGACATCTACCAAAAGCAACAAAATCTGCTCTACCTTGGCGGAGAACCGTCTCTCCGAGGATAGGGTCGAGTCTTCCTACAGTAATAACCGGTATAGAGACAACTTTCTTGATTCCTGCCGCCAAGAGCGTTAGACCTCCCGCCCCCTTCTTGCTTGCATCAAGCCCCTTTCCTAAAGGTTTGGGAGCTTCTGGATAGAATATCTGCTCAGGTTGTGATATGCGATTATAAGGACCGAAACCAAAGGCACTTACATGAATAGCATCAGCACCGCTTGCTTGTATCATTTTAGCCTGTGCCTGGCTTTCTTCAGGAGTCAAGCCCCCCTCCGCTCCATATTCGGCCCCGTTAACCCGGATGCCAACGGCGAAGTCTTGCCCCACGCGTTCCTTGATTGCCCGTATGATTTCACAGGCAAATCGGGCTCTATTCTCCAAACTTCCGCCGTAGCAATCCCGGCGCTTATTCCAAATGCCAGATAAAAAACTATTAATTAGATAGCGATGGGCACCATGTACCTCTACACCGTCAAACCCGGCCTTCTGAGCTCGTTCAGCCCCCCTGGCGAACTTATCCACAAGGTCTTCAATCTCGGGAATGGTTAACCCTATGGTCGGGCGATAGGTTGTTGCTGGTAGTTCATCTCTGCTCGTGCTTGAAGATGACCTCGGCTTAGTGCCTAGGATCGGGTCGTGTGTAGGTCCGGCATGCGTCAGTTGCAGGAATGTTGGAACACCATAACTGTGGATAAGCTTGGTTAATTCTCTAAGGCGCGGAATGAATTTGTCGTCATCAAGACGTAAATTCTTCAGCGAAGGGTAGCCTATAGGATAATCAATGGCAGCCATTTCGACGACGATGAGACCCACACCACTTTTGGCTATTGTTTCGTAATAAGCCAGATTTGTATCGCTAATATAGCCATCGTCGGTGGCGAAGCGCATCGACTGACCGGGCTTTACCATCCGGTTCCTAGTTTTTACTCGTCCTATTTGCCCAGGTTCACATATCTTCTCAAATCTTGTTTTGAACATTTTACCTCTTTCAAGAGACTAGATACTTTGGTCTTCGACCTTTCAGAAAGTCCAGCACTCCATCTACCACATCGATAGCCATCCTTTTGCAGGCGTTTTCCGTAATAGCTGCATTATGCGGGGTTAACAAGAGGTTTTTGCAACTAAAAAAAGGGTGGTCTTGTGGCGGAGGCTCCTGTTCATAAACATCCACTGCTGCCCCAGCTATCACTCCCTTTTCCAAAGCGTCAACCAGAGCTCTTTCATCTACAATACCCCCTCGGGAAGTATTAATCAGAAAAGCCTCCTTTTTCATTAGTCTTAATTCTCTTTCCCCTACGAATCCCCTTGTAGCTGAAGTGAGCGGAAGGTGCAAGGAAACAAAATCTGCCCTTGTAAACAATTCATCTACTTCTTTAACCAGCTCCACTTCAACGGAACCGACATAAGGGTCGTAAGCTAGCACATCCATTTGGAAAGCCAACTTGCATATTTCAGCCACCTTTCTCCCTATGTGGCCTAAGCCTACTATGCCAAGGCATTGACCATAAAGTTCCTGACCTACGAAGCCGTATTTTTCGGCCAAGTGGGCAAGAGACGCTCTTTCTCCGGAAAAAAGACCTTTACGCACCGCTTCGTTTGATTGTATTGCCTTGCGGGCCAGTACTAAAAAACACATTACCGCGTGTTCTGCCACCGATTGAATGTTGGCTTCCGGAGTGTTAACTACTGCTATAGACTTCTTGGTAGCCGTCTCCATATCAATGTTATCAACTCCTGCGCCATGCCGTCCGATTACCTTTAGATTCCGAGCTGCCTCTAGGATATCTCTTCCTACTTTAGAACTCCTTACAATTATAGCCTCTACTCCAGCAACCTCTTCATAAATTTTAGGCACAGAAATATCGGCACATACGCTTACCTCTATATCCGGCTCCTCTTTTAAACGTTCAATTCCTGCCGGATGAATAGGCTCAAAGATTAGCACCTTTTTCATTTTGCTCCTTTATTTGGCTTATTTCGGAGTATGCACCTCCTTGAAACCAGCAAGTGTAGGCGGCGGCGAAGTGACGGCAAGAACCTTCAGCTCTATCTGCCCGGTATTCAGCAGTTGGTGTACTGTCTTGGGAGGGACAAGGATGCAACTGCCTGGAGCAATTTCTTCTTCTTCCCCCCCAACCTTGACACGACCAGTTCCCCCAATTACATACCAAATTTCTTCGGCGTCATCGTGGACATGCGGATTGGACGAAGAACCCTGCCCGATTATTACAACTCCAGCCCAAAGCCTGCGGGCGCCTACCGTCCACGGCGCTATTAGGTGCCTTATCTCTCTGGCATAAGGCGGCGGTAACTGCTCAACCTCCACTTCATGTTCCTTGATATGTTTCATGGCAACCTCCTCTATAAACTTTAGTCGACCTATCCAAGCCGGAGGTAGACGAACTACCCCCGGCTTGTTCTCTACTAGACCAAGACCTTGCCCTTGTCGAGCACCACCTTGCCATCAAACTCGACGATGGCATCCTTGTATGAGATGTCAATGTGACACGGTGCCCGGACCTTGCCACCAATGGCGTAGTTGCTACCTATGCCGTGGTGACCGAAACCAAGCTTCCCACAATCATCTAAGTTGCTGGCATAAGCCCGGCATAAGGGGTTGAGCCCTATGCCAAACTCGGCTAGGTTATAGGCAGTAGGATCATTGAACGCTGCCAATGTCTCCCGTAGGTAATCGGCTGCCTTTCCACCGTTTACTTCGGTGACTCTACCCTCATGGACATGAAAGGTCACTGGCTCGTCTCGAACCACGCCGTACCCCATCAGCCGCACATCGCCCACGATGACGCCCTCGGTCGTCCCTTCGATCGGGGCAATGTTGATTTCGCTATTGGGCAGGGCGGCAAACTGGCCTGGCTCACGGAACAGCCCCGTCTCGTACTGGACCGGACGGCCGGTAACCTCGCCCCGCAGATCCGTGCCCGATGGTGAACTCATTCGGATTGTCTTTGCTCGTGACAGGATGGCGCCCAGCCGACGGCCAACCCTATCATTCTCCTCAAAGTCGGCTAGGATGCCACCAGTACACAGCACGTCTTCGGTTACCTCGCACATGGTGGTTCCCCGTGCCCCACTTTTGATCGCCTCAATCCGAGCATCGGTGTGAGTTATTGACCAACTGGTGGGGAGGAAGAAGACATCTGCTCGAGCACAGGCTCCCACCACTGGCTTAGGCACCTGCCTCCCGTGAGCGCCGGTCGGGGGAAACATAACGATGGTCGGTATGCCACCTACGGCATAAGCGGCTCCTGCCAGTACCTCGGCAATTCGCATCTTGTGGGTATCGCAGGCAATCACAACGTTCTCGCCGGGCTTGACAGCTGCACACTGAGTCATCATCTTGAATGCTCCAGGCATCATCTCAATAATGCTGGACGGTGCTGGGATATAATGGAAATACTCAATTGGCCATGGCATTTGAAATTACCTCCGTTAATTTAATGCTTTTCAACTTCCTTAATAAATTTTCTGCATTTTGAATTACCTCCTTACTTTATCATCATACCGGGCAGCCAGAGGATGAGCTGAGGGAATCCAACGAACAGCCCAAGCCCAACCATTATCAGCCCGATGAATGGCAGTACCCCCCGAATTATGTGGCTGGTGTCTACCCCCATTTCCGGAGTAGTCACACCCTTCAGGAAGAAAATAGCGTAGGCGAAGGGGGGACTCAAGAAGGACATCTGGAGGTTGACGATGATCATCATGGCAAACCAGAGGGGGTCAAAGCCCAGTTCGACACCGATGGGACTAACTATTGGGATCATAATCAGGATGATGCCTATCCAGTCAATGAACATTCCTAGGACAAAGATGACCAGCATGATAACAGCAAAGGCACCCCAGCGCCCGAAGGGTGCCGCCAGGACAATGCTGGCCACTACATTCCCGCAGCCTAGCCCGAGGAAAACACCGGTGAATAGAGACGCGCAGACCACTATGACAAATATCATACTGAAAGTCCTCATCGTTCGGTAGAGGCTTTCTTTCAGGACTTGAAAACTAAGGGCACGGTAAGCGATGACCATAACTATGGCTGCCAGGGCACCTACCGCTGCTGCTTCGGTCGGAGCTGCTATCCCGAAAAAGATGCTCCCTAGCACTGCCATGATGAGGACTACGGGCGGGATCAGAGAGGTAATCAGCAGGAATGTCTTCTTTCTCCAGGATACTGCCCTTTCCTCAGCAGGTATAGCGGGACCCTCTTTAGGCTTGAATAAGCACCAAATCCCGATATAGGCGGAATACAAACCGGAGAGAACCAACCCAGGGATAAAGGCCGCCATGAACAACTTCCCTACTGAGATCATGGCCATGGGCCCGTATAAAATCAGCATAATGCTGGGCGGGATTAGAATACCCAGTGTGCCGCCAGCACAACAGGCTCCGGTAGATAATTCCTTGCTGTAACCCCGATTAATCATAGCTGGAAGAGCTATAAGTGCGAGCATGGTTACCGAAGCGGCAATTACCCCTACACAGGCAGCGAGCATTGTGCCAAGCAACACACTGGCTATTGCCAGCCCGCCCCTGAACCCACCCAGCCACAGGTGTAGTGCACCAAAGAGCTTATCGGCACACCCGGAGCTCTGCACCATTATTCCCATAAAGATGAACAGGGGGACTGCCAGGAAGGTATACTCTGTTACCACCCCGTAGAGACGGCTATAAAACAGCGGAAAGACTGAAGGTCCCCATGCTACAACACCAACCAACAGCGCTATACCCCCCAGCACGAGCCCCAGAGGATAGCCTGTTACAACCCCAACTAGCAACCCAGCCACCATCGCTATAGTGACCATCTCCGGGCTCATGGTAATCACAGCTTCGTCCCCTTTACCAGCAAAAATAAGTCACGGATAAACCAAGCCACCCCAGCGAGAATGAACAGCGAAAGTGCCACCGGTATCATCCATCTGAACGGCCATATGATCGGGTACCAGAAACCGACGTCGGAAAGTTCCTTTATATGCCACGACCACAGTGCTCGGTTGATGGAGCCTGCTAATAGGATGAACAGCAAGGGGAAGAGGAACACAATGTGAAAGAAGAGGTCAATGATTAGCCTCACCTTTTGGGGCAGGTGCATATAGATGACATCCACCCTTACATGCGCTCTGTGGAGGGTGACATACGCCATCCCGGTCAATACCACGGTGCCGCTCAACATGTAGCTAATATCATATGCCCACACTGTGGGTGCCCGGAAAAGATACCTCATGAAGGTATCGTAGGCTAGGGAGAACATGAGGACCAGTATCAGCCAGCTCACCAACTTACCGCTCCACTCGCTGACCAAGTCAATCCCCTTCAGTATAGCCCTCAGGACATTCACAAAGCCTCTCCTTCAGATTTTGAGTGGAATAATCAAGGTCTTAAAGCTAATGGGATTAAGACGCCCCAAGTGGGGGCGTCTTAATCCTGATGTATTACTCTACCTCTCCATTAGGTCTGGATTGGGCTGGGTGAAGGCCTTATACGCCCGGTAACGCTCTGCGAAGTCGCGTTGCGACTCGAGCACCTCGGCAAAGAAGGGGTCCTCAGCTGCTTTCATGTCGTAGTAGTCGTTGGCAATCCTAACGACCTCCCTCTGCACATCCTCGGGAAGAGACACGAACTCGGTGCCGTATGCCTCCAGCTCGTCTATTGCCCCGATGTCACCATAGTCTAAAAAGGCCAAACTCCGAAGGGTGGTCGCCTCCGCAGCGTGGGTTACTATCGCCTTTAGGTCGTCGGGTAGCTCATTCCACTTATCCTTGTTTACCAATAAATCGGCGGCGCACATAGGTGCGTGGATTCCAGGACCGTGGACATAGGCGCCAAGCTCATGGAAGCCAGCGGTTAAGTCTACGCCCGGCGTGCTATATTCAAAAGCGTCGATAACCCCGCGCTCCATGGATGTATAGACCTCCCCACCAGGGATATGAGTCACTGCCGCACCCATGTTACCGACTATTTCTCCCCAGATGCCAGCGGTGCGGAACTTAAGCCCCTTGAAGTCTTCCAGTGACAGCATGGGCTTGTTATACCAACCGAACAACTCGGCGGAGCTCATGCAAGTCGGTCCGACCTCATGAACGTTAATCCCCTTGCGGTCGTACATCTCCTGCCATAGCTCGAGCCCCCCGCCTTCATAAACCCAGGTCAAGAATTCCATAGGGTTAAGACCGGCCGGATACAGAGTGAAAGCGTCTGCAGCCAATCCTAGCTTACCCGTGTGCTTGTGCGGACATTGGACCGCGGCATCCAGCAAACCCTCATGGCAAGTCATCATCTCTTCAAGAGCGGGTACTATGGCACCGGCGGGGAAGACCTCAACCGTCAGTCGCCCACCACTCATCTCGGTGATGTACTTACCGACTTCACGTGGCGCATAGAAAAGAGCAAAGCCTACCGGCCAGTGTACCTGCAGGCGCCATTTAATCACCTCTACCTCTGGTGCTGGTGCTGGCGCTGGAGCGGGAGCCGGAGCTGGCGCTGGTGCCGGGGCTGGAGCTGGAGCCGGAGCCGGGGCTGGTTTAGCACAACCAATAGCCACCAAGCTCATGGCTAACAGCAACGCCAACATACTTAACAAGATTTTCTTTTTCATCGATAAAAACTCCTTCATTTAGATTTTGGTCGGCTAAAGATTTAATTCTACTACCTCATATATCACCCCCCTTCAGCTCTGCTTACTGTTTAAATCTCCTGGTCTGCAAAGAGCGCAAATTTATTATTCCAATACCATCTCGATAGCTCCCCTTGGACATATAAAGGCGCAGATACCGCACCCCTTGCAAAAATCATAATCTATCTCTATGGCACTTATCTTCTCATTTTGTGTTATACATAGGTCAGGGCAAAAAACACGGCAAAGTACACAAATTTTACATTTTTCAATGTCTATTACTGGTTTATGTGTTCTGCCTTCTACTGCCACTAACATCTCATCCTTCCTAGCTTAAAGCCGGTATCAACTGCCTTTAGATTCGAGTCCTTAAACCTTGGTTCCACCGTTTCTTCTATAGCAGCAATGAGAGCATCATTGGTGGTTATCTTGGTTATTCCTACCGTTGCGCCTAAAATGATTATGTTGGCCACCTGCTTGTTATTAAGCTCTTCAATGGCGACATTGGTTGCTGGAATACCTATCTGCTTTAGCCCGATGTCTCTCGGGGAAACCAGTTGCTCATCGTAGATTACTCTGCTATCCCTTTTCATGTCCTCAATATACTTATCATATGCCTCCTGAGACAAAGCGATTAAGATATCCGCCTCAATTAGATGGGGAAAGATTATTGGTTTATCGGAGAGTATAACATCAGCCCGAGAGGGTCCCCCTCTTGCTGCTGCTCCGTAAGAATTCGACCCTGCAACCCATTTACCATCATTGATGCCAGCGTGACCAAGTATCGTCCCTGCTAGAGTAATACCCTGCCCACCAAAACCGCACACTCTAATTTGTTTAATTTCGGCCATCGCAAAACTCCCCCGTCACTATTTTCCCTGCCAGTTCTTTCGGTGATAAACCCTTAGCCTTCTCTTTGGTGATGCACCTATCCAGCAAGAATTTGAGCATATCCGCAGGGCTATCATATCCGTTTCGCCTTCCAAATTGGGTTGGGCAAGGCGACAAGGCTTCAATAAAAGAAAACCCTTGGGTTTGTAATGCCTTGTTGATACTGCGTATCAGTAAGAAAGGTTGAGTGACTGAGTATCTAGCCACATAGGTGGCACCGGCTGCGCTCACAAGCTTACACAGGTCAAAAGGACGATAGGGGTTCCCCAGGGTTGTTGTCTCTGTAAGAGCACCCGTAGGTGTGGTAGAGCAAACTTGACCACCGGTCTGCCCATAAACCATGTTGGTAGCGCATATGACCGTAAGGTCGATATTCCTGCGAGCACCATGAATAAGATGGTTCCCGCCAATATCCGCCAAATCGCCATCACCACTGATAACTAATACTCTCAATTTTGGATTAAACATCTTGGCTCCTGTGGCAGCAGGAATAGCTCTGCCATGCAGGGTATGAAGAGTATCAGCATTAAAGGTGGGGCTTGGTATCCAAGCCCCACAACCTATACCTGAGACAAACAGCATATCGTCGATATTTAATTCGAGCTTATCAATTGCCCTTAAAATCAGCCCCATCAAAATACCGTGACCGCAACCAGGGCAAAATGGTGTGGGTAGGCCTGGCCGTAAATATTGTTGTAGGTCTCTCATTGTAAAAGCGTCTCCAATTCCGCCATAATCACATTCGGCTGTATGATTTGTCCGTTCGTTTGGTTATACGGTATTATGTCACAGGAAGCATATTTCATTACTTCTCCCACAATCTGCCCCTTATTCATTTCGGGAACAAATATCTTCTTGACTTTTGTCCCAATGTCGCTTACTAACCTGTCAGCGAAGGGCCATAGGGTCTTAAGTCTAAGCATTCCAACTTTCTTCCCTTCTTGTTGCATCCTTTGAATAGCAAAGAGTGAACTCCTACTAGTCAAACCATAACAAACCACTGCTATCTCTGCATCTGCTAGGTAATAATCCTCGTATTCAATGATTTCTTCTCTGTTATTCATTATCTTGTTGTGCAACCTCGAAGTCAGTTTTTCATGAACTCGGGGATCGTCTGTTTTTCTGACACCGTAATCATTGTGCGTAGAGCCTGTTACTAGCAGCTTCTGCCCTTCGCCGAAAGAGGGCATGGGAGGAACCCCGTCATCTTCTTCTGTACCAAAAGGAGCTGCCCCTGCTTTTTTGACCCGGTCAAATAGCTGCACTTTTTCCCTCACATCCATTCTCTCCCTCAGGTGCCCTAGCGCGGCTTCACTGAGAACAATAACGGGAACCCTGTATCTTTCGGCAAAATTGAAGCCATTAATGGTCTGCTCATACATCTCTTGCACCGACCATGGGGAAAGGGCAATGACCTGATAATCTCCATGTGAACCCCACTTGGCTTGCATTACATCGCCAGCTGCCACCGTGGTAGCCTGTCCCGTACTGGGTCCCGGCCTTTGAACATCCACAATCACAATGGGCGTTTCGGTCATGGCCGCATATCCAATTCCCTCTTGCATTAGACTAAAACCAGGGCCTGATGTAGCGAGCATGGCTTTTGCTCCGGCCCACACTGCCCCTACAGCTGAACAGATGGACGAAAGCTCATCCTCCATCTGCATAAATACACCCCCAACCTCCTTAAACCTTACGGAAATTCTCTCCGCGATCTCTGTGGATGGAGTGATTGGATAACCGGCATAGTAGCTACACCGCGCTGCAATAGCCCCCTCAGCTGCTGCTTCATTTCCAGACAAATAGTAACTTCCTGGGGGAAGTATACTTTTGGCCTCCCTTAATCCCACTATAATTTTAACCCCATTTTTCCCAGCCTTCTCTTAAGACTGGTTACTTTTAATAGCACGGTTCTAGCTCCAAAAGCGGGATGCCACTTGCCCGATTATGCCCAGGGCTGCCACGGGAGGGGCACCAGCCCCAGCTCACTCATCTCCCTGGTCTCCCCTGGCAGAGCCCGCCTGTTTAACACATTTTCTTCCTTAGCTAGTTTTATTACCTAATTACAGACTTTTTCAGCGTTTTGAGATGTCTTGTGGAGTTGAAACTTTTTGGTTCTGTTCCCACCAAGCACGTATCTCTTCGATGCTACGGGCAGGATTGACCGCATCCCGATAGCCAAGCCGGTAACTGATCAGACTGGCGCCCAGTCTAACAAGTGTGGCTAACTGTTCACGTCTAGCCTGATTCGTCATGAACACTGGCGTGGCAATGGACATAGCTGCAACAGCCGTGCCAGCGACATCACGTATTACACAAGCAACCCCCTCGACACCGTTTCGGTTTTCTTCACTTTGAAAAGCAAGGCCTGTCTTCCTTACTTGCTCCAGCTCTTTTTTCAATTCTGTCCTAGTCGCAACCGTTTTCTGCGTTAGCGACATCAGTCTTTCGTCAGGATAAAGGCTGTCAATTTGAGCATCAGTTAATTCACTCAACAAAGCCTTGCCTGCTGCTACGGAGTAGGCGGGAAAAATAGACCCTACGTGGTAGGCGAATCTAAAGGTATGTTTGGATTCCTCCCTAAGCACTGTCGTTGAGTAGCCCTTGTCACGAATATGCAGATTCGTGACCTCGCTTGTCAGCTCATTCAGTTCCTTGACAATCGGTTCGGCCACTTTGACGATATCTCTAGTAATCAAATACAAGCTTCCCAGATTAAATAGTCCTGAGCCAATCATATATTTGCGTGTCTCGGCATTTTGCTCCAGTAGCCCACCGTAAACCAATGTTGCTAATATACGATTTGTTGTGGGCTTGGATAGCCCGATCCTTTGAGCTATGTCAGAAACACCCAGCTCGCAATTATTTAGATCAAAACTCCTCATCACCGATATAGCTTTGATTAAAGATTTAATGTAATTACGAGCTGTCAATATATGCATCCTATATTCAGATTGCTAATAAGGAGAAATTTCACAATGTGAAATAGTATTACACAATAGTAAATTTACGGGATTATTTTACTTAATTAAAAATAATTTGTCAAGTCCTTGATAGAAAATTTAGCGAATATTCTATACTTTTCGAGAGACCCGGGAGTTTCTAAATGTTAGCCATGACACATCATATAAGCTTATGGAGCAGGGGCTTACTTCTCACAAGATTGGTAGGAAGCGGGTTTTCTTAATAGAAGACCTTATTCGATGGATAAACGAGCACTGACCAATGCCTAGCGTCTCCAGAGGAGGAGGACACAGTGGTGATGAGGTTGATGAACGACCCTTCACCTCCCCTTAATAAGGGAAAGAGAGGCGAAACCCCCCTTAAAATAAAGGTCCCAATAAAAATCCCATTCAGAAGTCCAAACCGCCTAGATTTTGATTACAGGGTGTCACTTATTTAAGGTAGGGGCTTCAAGGCTATTAAACATTTCGCTA
>Ga0209979_1002541_pt1 | contig 17305 bp, 18 predicted proteins | sample AnhtaG_FD_183114 | JGI IMG/M metagenome (GOLD analysis project Ga0209979, IMG submission 183114) | Deep subsurface microbial communities from Anholt, Denmark to uncover new lineages of life (NeLLi) - Anholt_01485 metaG (SPAdes) (version 2) | ecosystem: Environmental > Aquatic > Marine > Oceanic...
CCCGCTGACATTGGTCGTAAACCAAGGCCTGGAGGAGGTTCAACTTCTCCTCATCGCGGGCCACCCATTGGGGAACCTCCAAGCGGACGATCTCCGGCTCCACATTCAAGTAGAAGAAATATATCCCGTGCTCACCGTATCCCACCCGAAGGATCTTCGACGAGCCCTTATAGATATCCGAACGCTCCCCTGGCTTCAAGGAGGCGAAAACCTGGCGGTCTAAGACCCCCGCCAAGTCACTACAGATGGGCCGCTGGCGCTGGGCCACATAAGAGCATTTATCGCAGTTGACTGGCTCGTTATCGCAGACCTCAACTCGCAATGAATTAACCACATCTTTGCTCTGAGGCTGACTGAGGTAACTGGCCACCGGTATGCCCTGGGCCCGCAACTTTTGGAGGGCTCCCAGAAAAGGGTGTAAGAAATGGTCGCGCACCGAGATATCTTCTGGGTCATCGGTGGTAGGCAGCCCCCAGAGGATGAGGCTACCGTCTTGAAGGCCCACCACCGGTTTTATACCTGGAGTGGCAACCTCTACCAAAGCCTCTAACTCTAGGACCGTCCGTCTAGCCCCCAGAAACTCTCTCTCCAGATGGAGCTCTTTGAAGGGGTGAGGGATGCGGAGTTCCTCCTCCCGGAAATAGAAATGGCTCTTCGATTCCAACCGCGCCATAGGGTCCTCGCCATAAGTGAGTAGCGCTGAACCTATATTGATGACCACGAAGCGAGCCGGAATGTGTCGGTCTGGTCTGATATAAGAGCCATCGGTGGCCGCCACGCTGAAGTTCAAAGGAGGCTCTGGGGCTGGATAGGCTCTAGAAAGAGTATTTTCAGGCCAAGCCAGGAGCCAAGAGGTCTTGGCCTTTTCCATCTTGGCTCTCAACTTGTCAGGCTCGGTCTCCCTCAATAAAAGGCGAGCCCGCTCTATCTCTGGGCCCTTCATCCCTCTCAAAGCGCGAGCCATCTCCTCCAACTCTTCACTTATGCGGCCTAACTCGAGGGGCAAGGGCTCCTCCTACCTAAGCACTCTCTCATCCCCCACCCTTCTGGTGATCCCTTGGGCATCCAGATGTTCTAGGAGGGCTTGGGCGTACTTGCGACTGGTGGAGAAGAGATCCCGCACCTGAGCCAAAGTGATGGTGCCCTCTTTCTTCAGATCTTCCACCACCCGCTCCACCATCATCTCATAGGTGCTCGCCAAAAAGAGGGTATTCTCGCTCACCTGAACTAGTCTCCCCTGCTCCAAGAGAGCGTTCAACACCTCCTCTCCTAGCGCAGCCTGGCAATCAGCCCGCGAGGGCGTGGTGTAGGGCTCCTGGGAGAACTTAGCAAGAAGCCTTTCTACCCGCTCCTCCTCGTCTGGAGTGAAGCGCACCTCGTGGCCCGGCAACTTCAGAGCCGCCCCCTCCTGGGCCACGGCTCCCCCTTTGACCGCCTGCCCGATGAGGTCATTGAAGAGCCGGGAGGGGAAGCGCAGTTTGCTCTTCACCTCCTCCCTAGGCATCCCCAAGCGAAGAGGATAGCGACTATGATACTCCTCGATAAGAGCAAACAGGCGGGCCAGAAAGCCCTCCCACCAGGTCGAAGAGACGAGAAGTTGACCCTCGCTGGCTCCTAGGACCAGAATCCGAGAACCTTCGAGAAGACGCTCTAGCGCCTCCTCCACCGCTTCTGGCTCCAGATGGCTATCTTTGACCAGCCTCCCCATCTCCTGGGGGCCCTCTTCCAAGGCCGTTAGAAGCGCCTCCTGAGGCGTGCCCAAGGCCAAGGCCTCTAACCTCTCTATCACCTGGGGACGGAACCTCTTATGGCGGCGACGGGGGCGGGGATCCACCACCGTCCCACCTCCCATGGTGAGGCTGGGTGAGGGTTGGCGGATTATGAAGCGATCGTGAGCCAAAAGCGCCGTGGGCCGGGTCAACACCAACTGGACCCACCCCTCTTCCCCGGGTTCGATCGCCTTAGCCCCCAGAACGCGTGTCTTGGCTAGTATCTGGGCTGCACCGCTGTAAAAATCTACAGAGGTGTTATGTCGCAGGGGCTTGGGGGCACTACCCAGCATACGAAGGCGAACATCTATCAGCCACGTAGGCTCGAGCCATCCGGGGCTAGTCACTACATCCCCCCGCTGGAGTTGATCTTTACCTACCCCTACGAGATTTATGGCCACCCGGCTGCCGGGCACAGCCACCTCTATCTTCTCCTTATGAGTCTGCAAGCCGCGAATCCGACTCTTGAGCCCTTGGGGCAGAATCTCTACCTCCTGACCTACCCGAAATCGGCCGTCCATCAGCGTTCCTGTGATCACGGTGCCGAAGCCGGCCAAGGTGAAGGCTCGGTCGATAGGGAGCCGGGGGCGACCTCTCTCGCGTCGAGGGGGTGTCTGGGAGAGCAAATTATCTAGTTCCTCGATTAAAAAGGGGATCCCCTGCCCTGTCACCGCCGAAAGGGGGAGGATCTTAGAACCGGCCAGAGTCGTCCCCTTAAGCAACCGATCCACATCAGCAGCCACAAGTTCTAGCCACTCCTCATCCTCTACCAGATCCACTTTAGTCAGGACTACCACTCCCTGTCTCACCTCTAGAAGGTCTAAAACGGCTAGATGCTCCACCGTCTGGGGCATCACCCCTTCATCGGCAGCCACCACAAGCAGGGCGGCATCGATCCCCCCCACTCCGGCCAACATGTTCTTGATGAAATCCTCATGCCCTGGCACATCGATGATGCTCACCACCAAGCCCGAAGGTAGGCTGAACCAAGCGAAGCCCAGATCGATGGTCATCTCCCGCTCCTTCTCCTCCTTGAGCCGGTCGGGGTCGATGCCTGTCAGGGCCTTCACCAGGACCGATTTACCGTGGTCAACGTGGCCAGCCGTACCTATTACGCGGGTCCCACGATCTTCGCCCACCACCCTTAAGATCCCTTAATCTGCTCTTCCAACTCCTCGATCCATCGCTCCAACTCAGCCATCTGTCGACGGGCATACTCCCGTTGGATTCGCCATATATCCGCAAGGCGTGCCTGGCGCTTTGCCTCTTCCTCTCTTTGCGCTTCCCAGTCTACGGCACTCTTGGCCCACCGCTTCTCGTTCTCCTTCCGCCACTCCTCGAGCTGCCGCCTAAGACGCTCCTCTCCCACCTGCTGCAGATGCAGCAACTGATCTCGGCGCACCCGCACTTCCCTCTCCAACTTATGCAGGCTGGCCGATAGTTTCGTCGCCTCCTTAATCCGCTCCTCTAAACGGGGCGTCTCCTCCTCTTGCTTGGATAGCTCCTGCTGCCAGGCTGCTCTATCCCGGCGCAACTCCGCTATCTCCTTCTGACGCTCGTCCTTCAACCTCCGCCACTCCTCCAGGAACCCCTCGCGATCTTTCCGTATCTCCTCCCTCATAAGTCCTAACTCTGCGATCCCCTGAGCGCCCTTATCGACCCTGCTCTCCAGATACCCTGTCTTTCTCCCTTGAGCAACGGTCTCCTCTCGGAGGCCGGAGATCTCCTGCCTCAGGCCCGCGATAGCCTCCGACAACCTCTGTAGTTCAGACCTTTGAAAATCCAGGGGCTCCACTTTCTTCTCTAGGAGAAAGATGATCTCCTCTCGCAGTTTCTCCAAAGCCTGGCCCACGCTCTCCCTTTCTCGCTGGCGCAACGCCGCTGCTTGCTCCTCCACCCGGCGTCGCTCCTCTCGAGCCTCGCGCACCACGAGGCTCGCCTCCGCTCTCACCCGAGACAGGGTCTCATCCGGGCTGGGGAGTTGGGCCAACTGACCCTGGAGACGAGCCAATCGCCCCTCTAACTCTCCAAATCGGCTAACCAGATCCACGATGTGAGCCGCGTGGTCATCCGCCTGTTTGCGCAACTCCTCAAGGGCAGCCTTCTCTCTTCGCTGTTCCTCATCAAGCCAACCCAAAAGCTCCTTTGTCTCATCCATGCGGAGCCTCCGTCTGGGGCGGGGGGTTGAGTTCTTCCACCTCGCCCGTTACCATAAAGACCACCCGCTCGCCGATATTGGTGGTGCGGTCTCCTATCCGCTCCAGGTTATGGGCCACCCAGATGAGACAGGTAGCCCGAGTGATGGTCCGAGGGTCGTCCATCATGAAGATCAGCAGTTCCCGGTATACCTGATCGTAGAGGGCGTCCATCTCGTCATCCTGCTTGGCTAAGGACCTGGCTCTCTCTGCATCGTGGGCTAGGAAAGCCTCCAACTGCTCGCGAAGCAACGATCGCCCCTTCTCCGCCATGCGAGGGATATCGATCAAAGGCTTCAGATGGGGCTGGGGAGCCAAACGTTTGGTGAGCTGGGCGATACCTTTGGCGTGGTCCGCCATCCGCTCCAATTCCGTAGCGATGCCGGAGATGGCTAGGATAACTCGTAGATCGCTGGCTAGAGGCTGCTGGGTGGCGATGAGAACGAGACACCTCTCGTCGATCTCCCGTTGAGCCCTGTTGATCTCCTCATCAGCAGCGATCACCTGCCTAGCCAAGCCCTCGTCCCTCTCAGCCAGGGATTTGACCGCTCGCCCTATGGCCTCATCGACCAGATCGGCCATCTTCAAAAGATCGCCCTGAAGCGCCTTAATCCCTTCATCTAACGTCTCTCTAGGCATGCGCGCCTCCCACGGCCTTTCTACCGCTATTCTACCACAACTAGAAAGATTTCCAAAAGAAAGGAGAGCGTTGAAGATATGCCTACAGATGGCGTAGTGGGAAGAAGGTGCGTCCTAATCCATCTCCTGGCCCCCTCTATCATCAGTCGTTTTGACGGACTCGCGGGGCGGAGCATCGGACTGCTTGAAAACTCTGATTTGCCTCCCCAGGTTGGGGAGGTTATAATGATCTTTAGTTGATCTTCAAAGGATGTTCGCCTATGCGCATCGGCATAGATGCCCGGCTGGTCTATTATAGCCAGGCGGGCATCGGCCAATACATCTTGAACCTAGTCAGGGAGTTAGCTCACCTTGACAGGGAGGATGATTTTTTAATCCTCCAAAGCCGCAAGGACCAAACGGTATTAACGGAAGGGGAGAATTTCTCCCGCCGCTCCCTCTGGACCCCCAGCCACCATCGCCTAGAGCAGTGGACTCTACCCCTGGAGATCGGCCCCTTGGGCCTCGATATCCTCCATAGCCCTGACTTCATCCCCCCTTTCCGTCGTAACTGCAAATCGATCATCACTATCCATGATCTGGCCTTCCTCTTATACCCCCACTTCCTTACCGCCGAGAGCGCCCGCTACTACGGGCAGATCGATCAGGCGGTGCGTTATACTGATCACATTATCGCCGTCTCCGAGGTCACCAAACAGGACACCATCCGCCTCCTGGGGGTCCCCCAGAGCAAGATCACCGTGGTCTACGAGGCCGCTAACCCCGCCTATCGCCCTTTGGAAGACAAAAGAAGAGTTCAGAGAGAGTGTGCCCAAAGGTACGGGGTGTCTACCCCTTTCATCCTCTTCGTGAGCACCATCGAGCCGCGAAAAAACCTCCCCACCCTCCTCCGCGCCTACCGCCGACTCTTGGACGAATACAAGCCAGAGGTGAGGTTGGTCGTGGTGGGGGAACGGGGTTGGCTTTACGACCAGATCTTCACCCTCACCGAGGAACTGAACCTGAAGGATGGGGTGCTCTATCTGGGCCGGGTCTCCGTGCGAGATCTCCTCCTCCTTTATAACGCCGCTCAACTCCTCGTCCACCCCGCTCTTTATGAGGGGTTCGGGCTCCCGCCCCTGGAAGCGATGGCCTGTGGCACCCCCACTATCGTGGCCCACGTCTCCTCCCTCCCCGAGGTAGTAGGGAGCGCCGCCCTCCTCGTCGACCCTGAAGATGAGTATGGCTGGACCGTGGCTATGTGGAGGATTCTCACCGATGATTCGCTGCGAGCCGAACTCCGAGAGAAGGGGCTAAAACGCGCTCGCCTTTTCTCCTGGGAGAAGGCCGCTCGAGAGACTTTGGCCCTCTATCGGAGCCTAGGATGAAGATCCTCTTCCTCACCCCGGAACTACCCTATCCGCCTGACCGAGGAGCCAGTATCCGCAGTTTCAACCTCATCAAGAACCTGGCTCCCCGGCATGAGATCCATCTTCTTTCCTTCTCTACCAAGGAAAGCGCTTTAGCGGAGGCTGGGCCTCTCCTAGACCTGTGCTCACAAATCGAGACCCTCCCCACCCCCCATCGCTCCACCCTACAACGCCTCCTCTCCACCTTCCTCTCGCCCCTGCCCGATATGGCCTTGCGGCTCCCTTCATCGGAGTTCGAGATAAAACTAAGGGCCCTCCTTCAAGAGGAAGATTTCGACCTGGTGCAGGTGGAAGCGATAGAGATGGCCAGATACATCCCTACGGTCATCGAATCGCATGGACCCCCTCGATTGATCTTCGATGACATCAACGCCGAGTACCTCTTACAGAAACGGGCCTTTGAAACAGATCTTCGACATCTCCGCTGGCTGGGAGCGGTATACTCCCTCATTCAGTGGCGCAAACTCCGTCGCTACGAAGCGTGGGCTTGTCGCCGAGCAGATCAGGTGGTAGCGGTCTCCGAGGCCGATAAAGAGGCCCTCGGCCGCCTGGTTCCGGGCCTCCCGGTGAGCGTTGTCCCCAACGGTGTTGACACCCGATACTACCAGCCAGCGCAGGGGGAGACCGATGGCAGCCTGGTCTTCACCGGGAAGATGGATTTCCGCCCTAACGTGGATGGCGTTCTTTGGTTCTTCCAGCGGGTTTGGCCTCTGGTGAAAGGGAGGCTTCCCCAGGCCCGACTCTTAGTGGTGGGGAGGAACCCTTCGCCCCGACTCTCTCCTCTCCTCCAAGACCCACGAGTCAGGGTGACTGGCTTCGTCCCCGACGTGCGACCCTACATCGCTCGGGCCAACGTCTATCTGGTTCCTCTCCGCATGGGAGGAGGAACCCGTCTTAAGGTGTTGGAGGCGATGGCCATGGGCAAGGCTATAGTCTCTACCTCCCTGGGTTGTGAGGGGATAAAGACGACGGCCCAGGAGTTGGTCATCGCTGATAACCCTTCGGATTTCGCCCGTCTAGTGATTTATTTGTCGGGCGACGAGCAGCGGAGGAAAAACCTAGGGGTGGCTGCTCGCCGCCTGGCCAAACAATACGATTGGAAGGTTATCACCCCCCTCTTGGAACAGGTGCATGAAGAAGTGGCTTAGACGGATAGCCTTACGAGCCCTCGCCTACTCCTCAGCCCCTTTCCTGCCTCGGGCCCGAAGGCCCTCTCGGATCTCCTACATCCTCCTCATTCGGCCCGATCATATAGGCGACCTCCTTTTCACCACCCCTGCCCTTCGACTCCTCCGCGCCCAGTGGCCCCAGGCCCATATAACCTCTCTGGTGGGGCCTTGGGGCTCGGAATTGATGAAAGGAAACGCCAACGTAGACCAGGTTTTGGCATGCCCCTTCCCCGGTTTCACCCGTCAGCCCAAGCCCTCTTTCTTTCAGCCCTACGCCCTCCTGGGGAGGTATGCTCGCCTCCTGCAGGGGCAGGAGTACGATTTAGCCCTCGTTCTCCGCTTCGACCACTGGTGGGGAGCCCTTCTAGCCCACTGGGCTGGCATCCCCCAGCGGGTAGGCTATGCCCTACCAGAACTGCGCCCTTTCCTCACTCAGCCGGTCCCTTACACGCCAGCCCGCCACGAGGTGGAGCAGAACCTGATCCTCATACGAGCGGCTTGGCAACCAAAGGGCCCCTCTATCGAAGAGGCCGGCCCTTTAGAATTCAACCCCTCGCCGGAGGATAGCGGGTTTGCTACTCGATACCTTGCGGAGCGAGGTATCGAGCCCCAAACCCCACTCATACTCATCCACCCTGGGGCTGGAGCCCGGGTAAAACTTTGGAGGGCTGAGGGGTTCGCCCAGGTAGGGGATCGCTTGGTGGAGAGGTATAGGGCCCGCCTTCTCATCACCGGCTCCTCCCAGGAGGAGGGCTTAGCCCGAAAGATAGCGAACCATATGAGAAGCGAGCCCACAATCGCCGTCGGCCAGACGACCCTGGGGGAGATGGCGGCCCTCATGGCCCGTGCCGATTTGGTCATCGGGGTCGATAGCGGCCCCATGCATCTGGCCGTGGCCCAGGGCGTCCCCACGATACACCTCTACGGCCCCGTCGATCACCGTGCCTTCGGTCCTTGGGGGGATTCAAGACGCCACCGAGTGGTCATCTCTGATCTGGACTGCATCCCCTGCAACCGCCTCGACTACACGCCAGAAGAATTAGAGAAGCACCCCTGCGTGCGCCTCATAACCGTAGAAGAGGTACTGGATGCGGCTTGTTCCCTCCTATCCCTAAGCGCTCCATGAATGGTTGAACCAGAGATCCTGTGCTATAATAACCCCAGTTTGAAGTGTGGGAGGCAGACGATCACAGAGGGGGCCTTTTCTTTAACTCAAGAACAGCTGGAGGAAGATGCACACTGGTGGTTCGGTAGCCGCACCAGGGCTCTCTTCGCCCTGCTGGACCGAGCCCTTCCTCGCCGCGACCTCGAAATCCTGGATGTGGGATGCGGAGCGGGGAACATGATCCACCACCTGGGCCGGTATGGGCGGGTTTTAGGCATCGATAACAACCCCAAACCTCTGAAGATCGCCCACAAAAGAGGGTATGAGGCTAGACTCGCCTCGGCCGAGGAGATGCCCTTCCCGGATCAGAGTTTCGATCTGGTAGCAGCCTTGGATGTGATCGAGCATTGTGAGGACGACCTTTTGGTCCTGCGCCAATGTTACCGTGTCTGTGCTCCCGGGGGGTTCTTGGTGGCTACCCTCCCCGCTTTCGGCTGGCTCTGGAGCGCCAATGACGAGATCAATAAGCACCACCGCCGCTATACCAAAAGTGAACTTCATGAGAAGTTGAAGAGCGTGGGCTTCACCCCCTGGCGCACCACCTATAACAATTTCTTCGTCTTCCCTCTGGCTTTCCTCCGCCTCCTCTGGGAGCGGCTGTCGAGGAGGAAGCCCCAACTCAAAGCGCCGGATACCGATGAGGAGGCCTATCAGGTAGAGATGGAGCCCGCCCCTCCTCTCCTGAACACCGTTCTTACCGGTGTGGGCTGGCTGGAGGCGGCACTCCTCCGCTTCTTAATCCTGCCCTTCGGCACCTCCATCATCTGTATCGCCCAAAAAGCCGGTGTTGTAGACTCTTCAAAGGGTGGCTGATTATGGATAGGTTTATCATCGAAGGTGGATACCCGCTACAAGGGACGGTAACCCCCAGCGGTAATAAAAACGCTGCCTTGCCCATCCTGGCAGCCACCCTCCTCACCGATCAAGAGGTGGTCATCCGTAACCTCCCCCAGATCAAGGACGTGGAAACGATGGTGGAGATCCTGGCCCACCTGGGGGTGGAGATTCACAAATTGGGCGACAAGGAGTTGGCCCTTCGCGCCCGTAACGTGAGGAGTACGGAGATCGATCCCCAACTAACACGGAGCATCCGTGCCTCTATCCTCCTGTCGGGCCCTCTTCTAGCCCGTTGTGGAGGCATCAGTTTGCCTCCGCCTGGCGGGGATGTTATCGGGAGAAGAAGGGTAGATACCCACCTCGTGGCCCTCAGATCCCTGGGCGCTCAGATCGACGTGGGCTCCCGTTATGAGATGAGGACCACTGGACTTGTAGGACGAGAGATATTCTTGGACGAGGCCAGCGTCACGGCGACGGAGAACGCTCTCATGGCCGCCTGTCTGGCCAAAGGAACCACTATCATAAGGAACGCCGCTTCTGAGCCCCATGTCCAAGACCTGGCCCGCTTCCTCAACCGGCTAGGGGGCAAGATCTCGGGGCTGGGGTCCAATGCTTTGGTCGTAGAGGGGGTAGACAGGTTGCACGGTGGCGAGTACGAGATCGAGCCCGATCATATAGAGGTGGGAAGCTTCATCGCCTGCGCCGCCATCACCGGAGGGGAACTCCTCATCAAGAACGGGCAGCCCGAGCATCTGAAGATGATACTCCTGGTCTTCCGAAGGTTGGGCATCGAGGTAGAGATCAGGGGTAACGACCTCTTCGTGCCCCACCACGGCTCCCTTAAGCTGGTGGCCGACGCTCATGGGGCCATCCCCAAGATAGACGATGCCCCCTGGCCCGGCTTCCCCGCTGACCTGATGAGCGTGGCCATTGTGGTGGCCACCCAGGCGGAGGGAACGGTCCTTTTCTTCGAGAAACTCTACGAGAGTAGGATGTTCTTCGTGGATAAACTGATCGCTATGGGAGCCCGCCTCATCCTCTGTGACCCTCACCGGGTAGTGGTAGTGGGGCCGGCTAGGCTTCACGGGCAGGTTATGGAGAGCCCCGACATCCGGGCGGGGATGGCCCTGGTGGTGGCCAGCCTCTGCGCCGAAGGGCAAAGCGTCATCAAGAATATCGGCCAGATAGACCGGGGCTACGAAAGGATTGACGAGAAACTCCGGGCCATAGGAGCCAGGATAGAGAGAGTCGAAGACCAATAGGGACAAGATTCGACTGAGCACTGAACTCTGTACTCGCCTCATCGCGGTGGCGTCAGAGCTTTCCTGATTGGCTCCACAAAGAGATCCTCATTGAATAAATGGCTGGTCCTGGATTCGAGGCTTTCCCTATCCTTACAGGATCCCTGTGGAAAAGGCTCCAATCCAACCAGAGATTGAAAAGAGGTAAGGGCGTCCAGCACACAAAGGAAATCTTGACATTCCCTCGCTCCTAGGGTATAATTGTTCTGAATTTCCGAAAGTTCGCCTGTTGCCGGGAGTCAAAATGGCCAAAAAGAGGGCTTTGATCCAAAGGAAGGGACAACTTACTATCCCCATAGAACTTCGCCGTAAGTACGGCCTGGAAGAGGGCAGCGTCGTCGACATCATCGACGAGGGGGACGGCATCAAGATCGCCCCTCGCGAGGTAGTGGCCCTTGACGCCCTGGAGCGGATTGGAAAGGCGTTAAAGGAACGGGGCATCTCCCTGGAGGAGATGATAGAGGGTGGGCGGAAAATAAGAGAAGAGATTTACAGGGAGAAATATCGCCCTCAAGCCGATGACTCCTAAGGCTTTCCTCGACGCCAGCGTACTATTTGCCGCCGCTTATTCCCCCAGAGGGAGCGCATACCAGGTCCTTCGGCGAGCGCTTGAAGGTGCGATCACTATTTTGGTCAGCGAAGATGTCGTAGTGGAGGCGAGGCGAAATTTAGAAGTGAAAGCCCCAGAAGCGCTCGCCGATTATGAACTCCTCGTAGAAAGGCTACCGTTGACCATTACTGAGGATCCCACCCCGGAAGCCATCAAAGGTGTAAGTCGCTATCTCAATCCCAACGATGCCATTATTTTGGCCGCGGCCATAACAGCCCAGCTGGATTACTTCGTCACTTGGGACCGCAAGCACCTTCTCTCCGATCCGGCCGTTGCAGAGAAGTCTGGCCTGACAATAATAACCCCCGGTGATTTGCTGCCTGCCATCGGCAAGAGGTGATGCCCGACTTGAAATCCACAATCGAGGCTTCAGCCGGTTTTCATCACCGCCTAAAGGCTCCGTTCCCCGTGCTCGAAGAGGATTCGAGCCTTTAGCCGGTCTTAATTACACCGCCCAAAGGCTCCAACCTAACCAGACATATGTAGGGGAGACCTTTGTGGCCTCCCGAATCACCAGGTCGCACATTAGTAGATGGCTACAGCATACCTGAGCCTGGGGTCAAACCTGGGCCACCGAGAAGCAAACATCGCCTCTGCCCTCAAGATGCTGGGGCAGGAGGCGTGGATACTCAAGGTCTCCTCCCTCTATGAGACGGAACCGGTGGGCTACAAAGACCAGCCCTGGTTCCTCAACTGCGTCTGTTCCGTAGAGACCGACCTATCTCCCCAGGCTCTCCTGAAGTTCGTTAAGGCCATAGAAAGAAAACTGGGCCGCAGGGAGGATATCCGCTTCGGCCCCCGACTTATAGATATCGACATCCTCTTCTATAATAGCCTAATCCTCGATTCCCCAGACCTTATCATTCCCCACCCCCGTCTAGTGGAGCGGGCCTTTGTGCTCCTGCCCCTGAGAGAAATTGCTCCGGAATTAGTGCACCCCCTCTTGAGGGCGACCATCGAGGAACTCTGGCAAAAGGCTGAAAACCTAGAAGGAATACGCTTCTACTCCGAGTTCTCCAGCCAGTAGTTCAACCAGCGAGCGAAATCGCGCAGGCTGTAACTCCCCCGCACCCGGATGCGCTGCAACTCGAAGGCGCGATCCGAAGATTGGTGGGCTCCCTGGCCGATAGCGACCGCCCCCCAGTAACTCGTGCTCTCGAGGACCTCCACCACCTGCTGGTCGTACCTTCCCGAAGGGTAGGCGAATAGGCGTACTGGCTCCTTCGTGCGGGCCTCTATCGCCTCCTTGGACCCCAGAACCTGCCAGACGACATAGTCGTAGGGTTGTTCTCTCAGATCTGGATGGGAGTGGGTGTGGCTCCCTATCTCCATGCCCGCAGTGTGAAGGATCTTTATCTCCTCCCAGGAGAGATACCCCTCCCGACCCTCATCAGCAAGCCGGGTGATGATGAAGAAAGTAGCCATGAACCCGTACTTCTTCAAGAGGGGATAGGCGTTGGAGAGGGTGTCATGGTATCCATCGTCAAAGGTGATGACTATCGGCTTGGGGGGGAGACGGCGCCCCATCTGTAGATGCATGACTAGATCGCTCAGGTGGATCGTTTGGTACCCCTCCTCAGATAAGTAGGCCAATTGAGCCTCGAACTCACCAGATGAAACGGTGAGGTCTCGGCGGATGGCATCCGCTCCCGGAGGGGGTTCCCCCACATGATGGTACATCAGTATGGGCACCGTGGCCTCCCGTGGCACGCCATCGGGGAGGAGATCTCTCATCGCTGTGGGCGTAGCGGTTGGGGTGGGGGATGCGGAGGCTCTCAAGCGTCGCCCCATGTCCCGTCGGGCAGGGGTCGAGGGGTTTCCTCGGGGCCTCTCGCTCCCTTCTGAGACGACCGCTAGAGGGATGAAACTCTTATGAACCTCAGGGGTCAAGGTGGGAAAGGGCGTTGCTGTCGGAGGGTTGAACTCGTTGGTGGGCGTCACGGTCACCACCGGTTCCGGCGTCACTCCCCCAAAAGGGGACGCGTTGCAGGCGACTGGGAAAAGAAAAAATAGAAGTACGCTGGCTTTCAAGATAGGTTTGAACAAGGTCAACTCCGCCCTAGGGTCGAAGAAAGGATACCCGTGTCGATTTGAGATGTCAAGTTCCCTACAGGGACGTCAGCGGGGCGGGGGGAGGATCACCATATGGGGAACACCAAGGGTGGGATGTTTCTGGATCTCCACCGAAGCCTCGAAGACCCGGCGAATGTTCGCTTCTTGCAAGACCTCTTCAGGAGTCCCGTGGCTAACTATCTCTCCCTCGTTAAGCAACACCAGGTTATCGAAATAGAGGGCCGCCAAATTGAGATCATGCATGGTGGCCAGCACCGTAAGACCGGACTCCCTGTTGAGCCTCCTTAAGAGTTCCAAGACCTCCACCTGATGGTTTATATCCAGGTGCACCGTGGGCTCGTCCAAGAGGAGGATATCCGGCTCTTGGGCCAGGGCCATGGCCACTATCACCTTCTGTCGCTCGCCCCCAGAGAGTTCCTGGAAGGGCCGCTGAGCCAGGTACTGGATGCCTACCCGCTCCATCACCCGCTCTACCACCTCCCTATCCCCTCGTCTCGCTCCCAGCAGGCGAGGGGCATGGGGCGTCCTCCCCATCATCACCATCTCCCAGACGGAGAAAGAGAAGAGCATCTCCAGTTCCTGGGGCACCACGGCAATGAGGCGGGCGATCTCCCGGCGACTCATCTGTCCCAGATCCCGCCCCGAGAGGCAAACACTTCCTGATTTAGGCGGCAAGAAACCGCTCAGGAGCCTGAGCAAGGTGGTCTTCCCGGAACCGTTGGGACCGATAAGGCCCACGATATCCCCCTTTTTCAAACCCAGACTCACGCTCTTGATAACGAGGCCATCGTAATAGGAAAAATCCACCTCTCGCGCCTCAAGGATATATCGATCTTCTCTCCCTTCAGACATGACCTCCCCCTCAGAAACCATACTCCCTTTTGCTGCGCCGCAAAAGATAGATGAAAAAGGGAGCACCCACCAGAGCGGTGATCACTCCTACTGGCAACTCCGCAGGCGCTAGAAGGAGCCGAGCCAAAAGGTCCGAGAGGACTAAGAAGAGCCCTCCCAGGAGCGCTGCGGCCGGTAAGAGCAGACGATGATCTGGGCCTAAGATTAGCCGCGCCACATGGGGGATCACTAACCCCACAAAGCCCACCAATCCACTTACGGAGACGGCAGCCGCCGTAAGGAGGGAGCCCAGGATCAACAGGGTCAGTTTCCGCCGTTCGACCGGCACCCCCACATAAGCCGCCTGCTCCTCCCCTAAGGCGAGGGCGTTCAGGTCGCCAGCGTAGAGGTAACTCCAGCCCATCCCCAGAAGGATCAAGGGGGTGACGATCATTAGTTGCTCCCACCGCCCCCCTCCCAACCCGCCCATGGTCCAGAGGATTATGCGCCGCATCCCTGTGCCGCTTAACATCATGAGAAAGGACATCACCGCCGCCAGCATGGAACTGACCGCGAAGCCGGCTAGAAGCAGAGTGGTCACCGGTGTTCCGGGACCCACCCGAGCTAGGTTGTAGACCACCAGCACCGCCGCTAGGGCCCCCACGAAAGCGGCCAAAGGCACTAAAGTGAAGCCGTACCAAACGATCTGCACCGGTAAGAGCAGAGCCACGGTGGCCCCTAGTGCAGCCCCTCCAGAGGTGCCGATGATATAAGGGTCGGCCATGGGGTTCCGCAAAAGCCCCTGGAAGATCACCCCTGCCGCCGCCAGGGCGAGACCTACCACCAGGGCAGCAGTCACCCGGGGCAAACGGATCTGTAAGATGATAGCCTCCACCCCCTCCGACCAGGTGGGGGAGATGTCCACCCCTGGCAGGCGGCTGAGAAGCAGCCGCGCTACCTGATCGAAGGGCACCATCACCGCTCCCAGAGAGGCAGCCAATACCACACCTATAATGAGAACCCCGCCTAGAAAGGGAAGGACGGTCAGCGATTTCTTTACCAAAGCCTCTCTCCCAGGGCTAGGGGGTCAAAGACCCCCTAGCCCCAAGCCTCACTTGAAAAGTTCAGGATGTATTATCCTGGCCAACTCCTCCAAACCATCGACGATGCGAGGCCCCGGACGGCTGACCAGGGTATCGTCTATGGGGTAGATCGCTCCCCCCTTGACAGCGGTGATCACCCCCCATCCGGGACGCTCTTCGACCGACTCTGCAGTCACCCCGTAATTAGCGTCGCCAAGGATGATGATCTCCGGATCCTGGGCTATCACCTCCTCGGTGCTGAACTGAGCCCATTCCATCTCTGCGCTCGCTCCAAGGTTGACACCACCAGCCATGGTTATTAGAGCGCCGATGAAGGAACCTGGGCCTGCGGTCCAAGGTCGTGTGGGATCTGTGGCATCCAGTTCGTAGAAGACCAATGGTTGCCTCTTCGCCTGGGCCACTCGTGAGAGCACCTCATCCATCCGGGCCCTCAGTTCGCTCACCAGGTCAGCGGCCTCATCCTCAGTCCCCGTGGTGCGCCCAACTAACTCGATGTCAGCAAAGATGCCCTCGATGTCCGAGGGAGCCAACACCAACACGGTCAAGCCCAGATCCTCCATGGTTTGGGTCTTCTCCAACTGGGCTGTACCCCCTATGTAGAGCACCAAGTCTGGCTCTAAATCCACGATCTTCTCAAGGTTGATCTCGACGAACCCCACCTTCTCTATCTCTTGAGCCTCTTCCGGGTAGTCGCACAAATCGGTGACCCCCACCACTTTATCCCCTAGACCTAGGGCAAAGAGGACCTCCGTATTACTAGGAGCCAGAGATATGATCCGCTCCGGCACTCCCGTGATCTCCACTGCGCGCCCAGCATCATCCACCACACTGATAGTTGGCGCTTCGGTGGGAGTCGGTGTCGACGGCAAGGCTGTGGGCGTCGGTGGCGCAACGGTGGGCGTAGCCTGAGCGCAACCCATAACCAAGGTCAAAACCATCGTCAACCCTACGGAGAAAACTCTATTCTTCACTCTTCCCTCCACGGGCCAAAGCCCCTATAAGTTTCTGCTCCAAAATTTAAGCCCCCTTGCTTACACAAGGGGGCTAACTTTCTCTGGCCAACATATTCCCGCCCCCTTTCTCTCGAAGGTTCTTGGAACTCGGTGGAGGCAGGTATCCTGGCTTAGGAGCAACGCCCCATCACAGTTGCGGGACAGCGCCGGACTCACACCGGACTTCCCCTTTTCAGACCAGCCTTTCGGTCAGGGTCACCTCTACACCGGGTCCTATTATCCGTTATGCGGTTGAAAAACCTCCTCTCAACCTCGTGGCCTCATAATACCATATTTCATCCACTTTGGCAAGCCCAAAATTGAGACTGTTGAAAAAGGTCCTCCAATCTGCCTTTCTAACCTTTGGGCGATTGACTGAGGCTAAGCAACCTTATTGTCCTTACAGGATCCCGTAGGGAGAGGAGAGGACGATGGGCAAAGAGAGGTTCAAGAGAGATTCCAGCGATTCCTTCTATGGACGCTTCCTTTATGAGCAGGTGGTGCCCAAAGACCACTTCTTAGTGAAGCTCAACGAACTCATCCCTTGGCAACGTTTCACCTACAAACTGATCAAGTATTACAAGGGAAAGGCCAAAGAGGGGAGACCTCCCTATGACCCCGCACTAATCCTGAAGATGCTCTTAGTCTCTTATCTCTATGACATCTCCGAGAGACAGACAGAGGAGATGGCTAACCTCTCCCACAGGGATCCTTTACGGAAACCTGGCGGTGAAATATTTCCTGGGCTTAGGGGTGTCCTTACAGGATCCCATGGGAAATGAACACCCTCCTGATCACACCACCCTCACCGCCTTTCCGTCAAGGATCCCTGCGGGACAAGAAGCGCATCTTGGAGAATGGGAGGCCTAAAGCCTATGAGAAGCTCTTAAAGGAAGTCATCGCCATCGCTCTAGAGAAGGGGATCAAATCGGGCTCCATCCAGGTGATAGATAGCGTACATACCATAGCAGATGTGAATGTGGAGAAGGATGAGAGGAGGCAGAGAGATGGCCTGCCTCCCAGGGATGGTAGTGCTCGCTGGGGGGTGTCCTTACAGGATCCCGTGGGAAAGGGCAACAAGGATAGTAAAGGATGAGAGAGGGCAGAGGCGAAAGGAGAGGCTCTACTTCTATGGCTATAAGCAGCATGTGAGCTTCAACGCCCAGACGGGGTTGATCACCAGCCTGAGACCCAGCCCCGGCTCGGCCTACG
>Ga0209979_1002542_pt1 | contig 17303 bp, 17 predicted proteins | sample AnhtaG_FD_183114 | JGI IMG/M metagenome (GOLD analysis project Ga0209979, IMG submission 183114) | Deep subsurface microbial communities from Anholt, Denmark to uncover new lineages of life (NeLLi) - Anholt_01485 metaG (SPAdes) (version 2) | ecosystem: Environmental > Aquatic > Marine > Oceanic...
ATATTCAATGAAGATTTTGGTATTGGTCAAAACCTCGTGGATAGGTTGAAGAAAATCAACCTGCCGGTTGATTTGAACATGGATAGAAGAGAACTCTATGGAAAAGAGCTTGTGCCGTACATAGAGAAGAATGAGAAGATTATTATAATCAATGGGATTGAGATGGGCTACACTCCCGGGGATATCAAGAAATTCTATCATAATTTATTTACAACTGAGCAAATTGAGCTCGAATCTAAACCCGATATCAGAATTAACCAAATTGGTTATCCCGAGGTTGTGCATTGGCTAAATGCTACAGGCATGGACCCTGAATTTGTAGTAATTGGAATACAAACAAACATTAAGGAAAGATTCTCTTTCTCTATGGAACAAAACGGGGAAGTAATCGATGAAGTTCTATCAGAAGTTCAATTATGATTCCAATTGATGAAATATCAGTAATAGAGCCTTCAGAGAACCCTCTTCTGAGGGCTCTTTCTGTTTATACCAACAATTTTTTTAGTCGTTTGAATAAAGTCGTCAAATATGATTTTTTGATTTTTTGAATATTTTCAAATATCATTTGACAATATTAAAGGAATTTATTATAATATAAAATGTGTATAAATATTTAATACATGTTTGACACATATATAAAATTATCCGGTTAGCTATCTTGTTTAGCAATCAGCTTTCAGCAAACAGCTAAACATTTTTAACAGCCACAGAGTGATACATTCTGGAAAAGCTGACAGCTGACAGCTATGTTTTGGTGATAACACCCTTATAGCGCGTGAATATAAGCGTGCTGAACTGAAGAAATAAACGTTTTAGATTGTTATTATAAATAAATTCTTTTCCTTATTGTATTAGAAAAATATACATATTTAAAAACAGGATAGAATATAATGCATAATTTACTCTGGTTAAAAAGCGGATGCTGTGGTGGGGACAGCATTTCTTTATTGAATCTTGACCAGCCTGATTTATATACTGCACTTAAAATGCTTGACATAAAAGTCGACTGGTTTCCGTCTTTGAGTTTCGAGTCTGATAAGGACGTTCATGATATACTCAATAAAATCGTTCGTGGTGAAAAAAAACTGGAATTTTTGATGGTGGAAGGTGCAGTATGCGATGAGGATGATGAGAAAACCAATTATGTTACCTTTTGTGGACATTCAATGAAATACTGGATTGTTGAGCTTGCGAAGAAGTCTTCTTATACAATCGCAGTGGGAACCTGCGCATCTTTTGGTGGTATCATGGCAACAGGTTCTGAAAATATTAATTGGATGGGTCTTCAATATCTTATGAAAAAACATGGGGGGATACTCGGTACAAACTACCGTTCTTCTTCAGGTTTTCCTGTAATAAACATCGCAGGCTGTCCTGCTCATCCGGACTGGATCATAGGAACACTGGATTTTATTACTAAAGGTAAATTCACAGCAGAAAATCTGGATAAATATCAACGCCCTGACCTTTTTTACAGCAAGCTCGCACATCATGCTTGCCCCCGGAATGAGTATTATGAATTTAAGGCTTCTGCAGAAGAATATGGTCAACAGGGATGCCTTTTTGAGAACCTGGGATGCAAAGCGACACAGTGTGAATCCGACTGTAATGAAAGACTATGGTTGGGGCGTACGGGAAGCTGTACACGGGGTGGATTCCCCTGTATTTCCTGTACCTCTCCCGTTTTCCCGGATGGATTCTTGCCCTTTTTTGAAACACAAAAAATTGAAGATATTCCTACTACTCTTCCTCTTGATGTTCCTAAGGCGTGGTATGTTGGAATAAGCGGTATGGCTAAACTTGCATGCCCTAAAAGATTGGCTGTCAATGCAGTATCTTTTAAAAAGGTTGATGTGGAAGAAGGAAAAACAGAATGAATAAAACTATAACAATCAGTCCTTTCAGCCGAATAGAAGGCGATCTTGAAGTGAAGGTAGAATTGGAGAGTGGAAAAATCACTAATGCCTATACTTCAGGGATAATGTTCCGCGGGTTTGAACGAATCCTCAAAGGCAGGGACCCTATGGATTCGCTCGTCTTTACGTGCAGAATCTGCGGACTATGCGGTATTTCACACTCGACTGCCTCCTCCTCAGCGTTAAAGGAAGCATACAAAGCAGAAATGCCCCCAAATGCTTATTTTGTAAGAAATATCCTTTTAGCAATTGAAAATATTGCAAACCATCTTACTCAAATTTACATGTTTTTTATGGTTGATTTTTTAAATAAAAAATATAAAAATGAACCATATTATGATATTATTGTGAGGAGATTTACCCCATTTACGGGTGAATCACAAAAAAAAGTTATACAGGTACGAAAAAAAATATTGGAAATTATGGGAATAATTGGTGGGAAGTGGCCCAATTCTCTGGTAATACAGCCTGGCGGTGTAACTAAAACACTTAACCTTAGTGAAATTGGTTCCTGTTTTGGAATACTCAATGAAATCAGAGATTTTTTTGAAAAAACCTTGCTTGGTTGCCCTATTGAAAGTTGGCTGGAGAACAAAAGCTTCAACGATATTGAAAAATGGATGGATGATGAAGAAAATGCAAAAAGTGATTTGGGAATGTTTATAAATTTTGGATCAAAAATAGGTCTTGCCAAGATAGGAGCCGGGTCAGAAAAATTATTGTCCTGCGGAGCGTATGATGAACCGGATGGAACATTCTGGCTAAAAGGAGGTTTATATAATGGAAGTTGGTTTCCCTTTGAACAAATAAAAGTAGAAGAACATATTTCTTACTCCTGGTATAAGGGATATGACGGAGGTATTCACCCTTCCAAAGGGATAACGGAGCCAGATACACAAAAAGAAAACGCATATAGTTGGTCAAAGTCTCCACGATATAATAATGAAGTTATCGAACTTGGACCTTTAGCGCGGATGATTGTAGGGAATGATCCATTAGCCTTAGATGTTTTTCAAAAAGTTGGATCAAGTGTTTTTACGCGCCAATTAATGAGAATTCATGAGACAATCAAATTAGTAGGTAAAATAAAAGATTGGCTCGATAGTATCGACCCGGAATCTCCTTTTTATATTAAACATCATAAATTGAAAGAGTGTAATGGGATAGGTTTAGTAGAAGCGGCAAGAGGTATGTTGGGTCACTGGATCTGTGTAAAGGATAATAGAATATTCAATTATCAGATAATTACACCAACCACATGGAATTTTTCCCCTCGGGATTCGGCTGGAAACCCCGGTGTTCTGGAAAAATCCCTTACGGGTCTCGAAATAGAAGATTCTGAAAATCCAGTTGAGATGTATCATGTAATACGATCTTTCGATCCCTGTATGGCTTGTACGGTACATGCCGCACGCGGAACAAAAAATGACGCATCCTTCAGCCTCCCAATTTAGATATGATTATAGTAATCGGATATGGAAATCCCCTCAGGGGTGATGATGGAGTCGGAGTTAAGATTGTACAAAAATTGGAAGAGATGAACCTACCGAAACACATAAAAATCATTGATGGTGGAATCAGCGGTTTTGATATGCTTATGGATATTAAGAAGTTCGAAAAGCTCATAATCATTGATTCGATTATCAGCAGCGGGAAAGAGGGCGCTCTCTATCGGATGACTCCTCCGGCATTTCTGAAGATTGAGGATGCGGTTCTGTCCACTCACGGTCCTTCCTGGATTAGTTTTTTGAAATCTAAGATTGAATCCGGTGTGAAAGACTGTTGGTCAAACGTGATTTTTTACTGCATCGAAATAAAAAACACAATGATAGGCACAGAACTAAGTTCAAAGATCGCTCATAAAATTCCTGATTATATAAATTCTATTCTCAAGGAGTTACAATGAATGTAACAAGAGCAGAAAATTTTTTAAAGCATCCCGATAAAGATGTGCTTCAGGAGAAAATGTGGATCGAGATTATCAATCGGATGGAAGAACTTTATGCAAATCTTGCAAACCGGCAGGAAGAAATAGAAAAGAAAAACAGAGAATTATTAAAAACAAAAGAGTTCATCGAAAATGTTATTGACCATATGGTATGTGCACTAACAGTTTTGGATTCTAACGGCAACATAAAAATGGTCAATCATGCCGCACTGAAAATGCTTGGATACAAAGATGAAGAGATTCTTGGGAAACCGATTGAATTGATTTTTGAAAAGACCGACGGTAAAAGCCTCGTTATGGGTGGTTCATATTTAGAAAAACTGTTAAGAGATGGAGTAATTAATAATTTTGAAATCTATTTTCGAAGCAAAAAGGGTGAAAAGATTCCTATGGTTCTGAGTGGGTCTGTAACGAGAAATATACGTGGTGAAGTTGATGACATAATATGTGTGGCAAGGGATCTCCGGGACACAAAACGGATGTTAGCGGAAAGAGCAAGGGCAGAAGCAGAAAAAGCAAAAGCGGATGAGTTAGAAAAGGCATATAATGAACTTCAGGAACTCAAAGCTCAACTCATTCAATCGGAAAAGATGGCATCCCTTGGACAATTGGCTGCCGGTGTTGCCCATGAAATTAATAACCCGCTTACCGGTGTTTTGACTTCCGGACACCTGTTACTTAAGAGATGCAAACCGGATGATTCTAATAGAGAAGACCTCGAGGTTATTGTTAATGAGACGACCCGGTGTCGGGAAATAGTTCGGGGGCTTCTGGATTTTGCCCGCCAATCCAGTCCCCAAATGACCACTGTAGACCTGACACTATTAATCAATGAAACCCTTTCGATTATGGAAAATCAATTTCATATCAAAAATATTAAATTAATTAAAAAGTTGAAAGAAGATATCCCGGAAATTATGTTGGATGTGAATCAGATCGAGCAGGTCTTTGTCAATATTTTATTAAACTCCATAGAAGCAATGCCTGAAGGTGGAACTATGTTCATTGCTTCTGAGTGCGATCAACATTCGGTATATATTACTTTTCGAGACACAGGACATGGTATAACTGAAGAAAATATAGGAAAAATCTTTGATCCATTCTTTACAACGAAGTCCGGAAAAAAAGGTACTGGACTGGGTTTGTCAGTCAGTTATGGGATTATAAGGAGACATAACGGGACAATAGAAGTAAAGAGCAAGATAAATGAAGGAACAATATTTACAATAAAACTTCCGATAAAACAAAATATCCAATGAGTATGCTTGATAAGAAAATCAATGAAAACACCGCTGTTCTGGTTATTGATGATGAGCTGGTGGTAAGAAATTCATGTCGTAAAATTCTGGCTGAAGAAGGCTATAAAGTTATTCTGGCTGAAAATGGCAGAGAAGGTTTGGAAAAGGCTCAAATGGGAATAGGAGATGTTATTCTCGTTGACCTTAAGATGCCGGACATAAGCGGGATGGAGGTTTTGAAAGCGATAAAGTTGAAATTCCCTCATAAACCGGTCATCATAATAACAGGTTATTCCACAGTATCTTCAGCAGTGGAAGCGATGAAATTAGGCGCCTTCGATTATGTCCCAAAACCGTTTACGCCGGACGAACTTTCTCTCACTGTCCACAAAGCTTTAGAAAAGAAAAAGCTGCTCGATGAGGTGGATTTCTTGCGAAAAGAGCTTTACGAAAAATATAAAATAAAAAATATAATTGGGAAAAGCGATGGTATGCAGGAAGTTTTTCGTCTGGTTAACAAGGTTGCAGACACAGATAGCACCGTCCTGATTTATGGTGAAAGCGGCACCGGAAAAGAGATAATAGCAAAGGCTATTCATCTCCAGAGTCACCGGCAGAATAACCGGTTTGTTGCGATTGACTGCAGCGCTTTATCTCCGACGCTCCTTGAAAGTGAATTGTTCGGTCATGTCAAAGGGGCTTTCACCGGCGCACTTTCTACAAAACCGGGCATTTTTGAGATAGCAAACAACGGAACTGTTTTCCTCGATGAAATATCGAATATCAGCCCTGAAATCCAGGCTAAACTCCTGAGGGTCATTGAAGAACGGGAATTTAAACCGGTAGGTAGCTCTGAAATGAAAAGAATTGATATCCGAATAATATCTGCTACAAATAAAGACCTTAAATTGCTTGTCAAAAAAAATGTGTTCAGGGAAGACCTTTTTTATCGTTTGAACGTTTTTCCATTATTCCTCCCCCCTTTGAGAGAAAGAAAGGTAGATATTCCACTTTTAGCCACACACTTTTTGAAACTGTTCAGAAAAGAGTTGAACAAACAAATAGAGGGATTTTCTGACGAAGCTATGAATCTTTTTATGAATTATCATTGGCCAGGAAATGTTAGGGAGTTGAAAAACACAGTGGAAAGGCTGCTAATTACCGTTGAAGGGGATATTATCAAACCGGAACATTTATCCGATATTATTAAGAAGCAAGATATAAAAGAAGACCTATCTATCCCGAAAGATAAGAATGAATTAATTAATCTTAAGAAAAAGATCAAGCATCAGGCAATCGCCGAGATCGAAAATAAATTCCTTATAGAATCACTGAAACGAAATAACTGGAATGTTTCACGGGCAGCCCGGGAAACAGGATTTCAAAGAACAAATTTTCATGCCCTGATGAGAAAATACAAGATTAAGGTATCAGATAAAGAATCTTTCTGAATTAAATCTTTCATTTAATTTGTGTTCATATCCCTCTCTTCCTGGGATTCCACTCGTAAAATTTTCCCTGCACCAGTGATAATGTTTTACATTCACCTCATCAGTTTAATGCGCTCCGTGATATATAGCTGTAATTAGTCGTCTCTGAAAAAGTAGTTTATGATGGATTTTATGAATTATGGTGCTGTTAAAATCCCCCTCAATCCCCCTTTGGAAAAGGGGGAGTTCTATAATTCCCCCCTTTTATAAAGTGGAGCATAACTCCCCCCTTTTGTAAAGGGGGGCAGGGGGGATTTTACTATCACCCTCAATATTCGATTACGTAGTTCAAAAAGATTAATTATGCTTTACTCTCAATAATTACAAGCTCAATTATTTCTAAGAAGGGAATACAAATAAGCACTTTTCTTGCATTTCTACGCCGACAAAATCATCCCGCTTAGCGGGATATGCGCTTTATTATCAATATGTTAGCATATTTTTCAGGGACAACTAATCATTGTTATTATGCCAAGGTGAACAATACAACTAATTTATCAACCAACCGGCAAACCGATTGTTCCAATTCGGGGCTCAACCCTACATTAAACTCAGTTGTTGCCGGCTGAATACCGAGAAGAAAAATTTTAGCGGGAATATATTGGCGGATATAAGATGCGAAAAGGTTAAGTGAAGCATTATGAGTAGAGAATCCATACTCATTACATTCTTCTGGTGTAAAGATTTTCCAGCTGCCGGGTTTGCCTCCAAAGGAGAGAGCATCAATAAGGATAATGGTATCCGGGCGATATTTGATAATATACTTTGTATAATTTTCAGGAACTGTTCCGACGTCCAGTACATTAGTTAAACCCGCTGAAGATAATTTGTCAATAAAAACTGGTCCGACCCCATCATCTCCACGCTGACGGTTACCTATTCCAATGAAAAGCACGCGTCCATCAACAATTTCATAAAGATTCATAGTTACTACTCAGATCATTAAATTGTTTGCATTTTATCCCGCTAAGCGGGATTAATGCTCTCTGTAATAACTATAATAATTTTTTTACCTCCTGGTATAAGGAGCAATCTCTTTCTCACCATATACATTGTCAGACAGAAAGATTTATTCGAATGGGCCCCACTCTTCAGTCAGGATTACGTTTCGGCGGCATTCAGAGCATAAAATCCGGGCATTATCATGCCGTCCGATTTTCCGTTTATCCCGTTCTGTGGTTGGTTCCACCAGTCCCAGTTCATCCAGAGCGGAAAGCATCAGTGTCAAGTTTCCGGCAGCGCGTGAACCTAAGCGGTGGTAAATCCACCGTAAGTGATCCCTTGTAGCAAACGGTCTGCCGCACATTTCACACTTAACCATCTCCTTTTCGACTTTTTCAACTGCATCCGCCCGATCAAAAACGGCAAGATCGAACTCACGACTCTGGATAATCCCCTTTTCAGTAGTACATTTCTCAACGCATATTCCACAATAAACACAATTATCTAAATGAATGGTTAATACACGGTATATCTTATCGTCTCTTTGTTCTTCGGTAATCTCTATTGCATTAGCCGGACATACTTCGCTGCAAGCCCCGCAACCAATGCAGTCTTCTTCCTGATATTCCGGTTTGCCCCGAAATTCTACTGCGATGACTGGAGGAGATTTTGGAAAATCTGTTGTATATGGACCCTTCCACAACGCCGTAACCGCTTCTTTTAATTCCCGCAGCTTGGGTTTCTTCATAATTTTATTCCTTCATCGATACTTCAGGCGCCTTCTTTTTTAACGAACTTTGACGATCTTCAAGATATTGGTCGCACACACTACCTTTCCATAATTTGTAACCGGCTCTATGGGAAGCTCGAGAAATGGCATGTGCTGCAGTAGGGGAAGTCATAAAAATAAACCAAATGCAAAGAACAGCTTTCATACCTACTGCATTTAATCCGGTATAAAAGATTGTCCCCAAGAGAATTAAGCATGTCCCTAAAGTAACACATTTCGTTGCGCTCTGTAGACGGTTGTATACATCAGGGAGCCGTACTAAGCCCAAACAGCCCGAAAAGTCGAAAAAAAGTCCGCAAATGATTAAAACAAGTCCAATTGATTCAGTCATCGTACGATCTCCCTTCCAGATATTTTGATAGAGCAATCGTTCCGATAAAACTTAATAATGCCCAGGACAAAGCAATGTTCATGTATAAATCTTGTTTGCTTACTGCGGAATGTATGGCACAAAATCCAACCACGATAATTCCTAATATATCGATAGCCACAATCCGGTCGGATGGTGTCGGACCTAAGGCAACCCGGTATAGGCACATGAAACAACATATAATTAATACTATAATAAAACCGGTCATTCGAATATCCTCCTGAGAATATTTTCAAATCTTTTTATAATTCTTTCGGTTGCGACTTCCATGTCTTTGGTCGTAACATTAATCCAATGAACGTAGAGATATTCTCCTTCTATATCTACGGTTAAAGTGCCCGGTGTTAACGTGATGGAATTTGCCAGAAATGTCTTTGCAAGATCGGTAGTAAGAGTGGTACGAACCTTTACTATCCCCGGATTAATAGGCAAGTCCGGATGAAGTACACGGTAGACGACATCAAGGTTTGCCTTGAATACATAATAGAAATAATAAGGGATATATACCAAAAGCCAGAAAAAACGGCGTGGGGTAAAAAGTAATGCCATTTCAGGGGGAAATAAGTCCGATAAAAAGAGTACAGTGCCTGCCGCAACAATTACGCCGACAATTAAGGTTAACGGGTCCAGTGTCCATGTAAGCGCACACCAAACAAGAAACGTTAAAAGGAATTCGAAAAGGTGAATTTTGAATTTTGACTGTGTTGAATTTTCTATAGACTCCATACAATACTCCGGGAATTTATTAGCTATTAGCTATTAGCTTTTAGCTTTTAGCTCTCTTTTTGTATACTATATCTTTTTTAGTGTTTATTCTGTATTTGGGGTAATCAGTTAAATGTTGTTAGTTATCAGATGTCAGTTTTTTACCCTTTTGTAAAAAATGAGTGAAATCTCGCTACTATAAATACACTGTATAATTGAGCAGGTTTACGGATACCACAAGGGTCAAAACGCACACTAAAGTGTGCGGCTACCATGTGTAGGTATTGAAACAATTAGAGTGGTAGCCGCCCCGAGTACTCGGGGCGCCCAAGTCGCCCCGACTTTACTTTATACCGAGGACCGAACACGCCACCCCGAGTACTCGGGGTTCCTACAAGATCGATAAAACCAGATAACCCCTGTTTAATGCTAAATATGTTCATGTATAAAAGTTTAAACTAATATTAAAATTTGCGAAAGTCCTGTTAATAACTTAATTATAATAGCTAAAAGCTAAAAGCTAACAGCTAACAGCTAATAGCTAATTATGGAACTCCTGGTAATACCAGTTGAATATACATTTGTTGGTTCATTATGGCGTCACGCGCCATTTCTAACAGGGTATCCCCAAAAAAGGGATACAGAACTCCGCTGCCGAGACATAATAATGCAAGAATGATGAGCGCTGTTCCCATTAAAACCGGAACCTCCTTCACTCCTTTCAATTTTTCAGGAAGGTCCCCGAATATAGAATATCGCTGTACCTTGACGAATGAAATTAGAGTGAGAAAACTGACACCAACGGTAATTACAGCTATAGTATAATACCCCGCCTGAACCAGGGCAATAATAATGATCAATTTACTCCAGAAACCGTTAAACGGCGGTATTCCGGATATAGAAAGTGACGCAATAGAGCAGGAGCTTGAAGTTACCGGCATTCTTTTAAATAGTCCGCCCATTTCCTTAAGATTTCTTGTGCCGGTACTGTATTCGATTGCACCGGAGCATAAAAACAAAAGAGACTTGAAAAAAGCATGATTCATCAAATGGAACACCCCTCCGAGGATACCCAGGGGAGTAGCCAGCCCGATACCTACCATTACGTAACCCATCTGACTTATACTGTGATATGCTAAAAGCCGTTTGAAGTCCCACTGTCCAACTGCAAGCAATACACCCACAACCATCGACAACACGCCCATGGACATCAATATTATATGAACTAGATCGGTCATACCAATAACGTGGTAAACAATACGAATGATAGCGTATATACCACAGGCTTTGATGAGTACGCCTGAGAGCATGGCGGAAATTGGCGCAGGCGCGGATGGGTGGGCGTCCGGCAGCCATGCGTGAAATGGGACCATGGCGGCTTTCAAACCAAAACCCATAATAAAAAGCCCCTCTGCAAATAGAACAGATTTGTTTATTCCATTAGTCGAAATCGAGTTTGCAAGATCAGCCATGTTCAGGGTTCCAAAAGTAGCATATAAAACAGCAACGCCAAGAAGTATTAATATGGATGAAACACTTCCTAAAATCATATATTTGAAAGCAGCTTCCAATTCTTCATGTTCGCAGCCAAATCCAACCAGTGCATAGGAGGAAATAGTAGCAATTTCCAAAAACACAAACAAATTAAACATATCACCTGTAATGACCACACCATTCATCCCCGCTACCATTAACATAAAAAGTGCATAGAACCTTATCTTGGATGTATACATCTCCATATACTTAAATGAATATAAAAGAGATAATAAACCCACGATATTTATTACGAGTAATAATAATGTGCTGATGTTATCAGAAACCAGCGTGATGCCAAATGGGGGTGTCCACTCTCCAACAAAATATGCGAATGGTTCATGACCAATCAGAGCAATAACCATGATAAGTAATATGACTTCTGAAACAGCTACAATTCCTTCAACTACTCTGGTGAGTGATCTCGGGAAAAGGAGAACAAGAAATGCCACACCTAATGGAATAGCGACGAAAAGCGGATACAATTGATGCATAATTAATATTTAATCCTCTTTTAGACAGGATTTACAGGATAAACCGGATACATTATCACGTTTATCCTGTCTAAACAAAACTTTTGTAAATATTATACGCAAACTGAAGTTTGCGGCTACCTTAAATGTTTCATCAATGGGTAGCCGCAGGTTTTAACCTGCGTTTTTGACGATAAAAACATGAATATTGAAAATTTACAAAAGCTTTGCTGTCTAAAAATAAATTTTATGAATAATTAAGGTTAAATGATTTATAACTATCAAACATAAATCTTCAATTATTTTTTTATCCTTTCAATCTGCTTATTTCAGACGTATCGAATGTTTTATATTTTTCGTAAAGACGTAAGGCAATACTGACCATCATGATTAACACGCCCAACCCGATGACAATAGATGTTAACACTAATGCCTGGGGTAATGGGTCAACACTTTGCTGAGAAAACGCAAGCTGATCCATATCCTTAAAAAGGATAGGGGGTATTCCCCCTTCCCTGTAGCCAATCAGAATTAGAAAGAGGTTGATAGCATATTCCAGAATTACTAAGCCAATAATTTTTTTTATGAGATGTTTCTTTGCTATCAAACAATACAATCCCATCAAAAACAGGAAAAAACACATCAAGTAGATGGTCATTGGAAGCTTCTCCTTATAAACTGTTATTTTCTTCTTCTTCTGAATCGTTTAATGATTCGTCAATCAATCGTCCAAAAAGAACAAGAGATACAAATACGATAAAAACAGAGGATAAAATTTTTACGCCGATGGCGATATTTGCAAATATAATAAAACCTGCGCTCTTTAAGTGAAATGCATCACCGGGACCCAGGAAATTTAAAAAGAAGACTCCACCGACATAACCCAACATAGCAATAGCCAAAAATCCCAGGGCTCCACTACTGTCCATAATATGAGCTACATATCTACTCATTTTACCAAGGGCTTTATCTTTGCCAAAAGCCAGCATAACCAAGATAAAACCACAAGCTAAAATAATACCGCCTGGAAACCCCCCTCCAGGGGTTAAATGACCAAACAAAATAATGTAAATTCCAAAAAGGAAAATCAGTCCAATTACAAATTGGGTGACTTTCTTTACAATAAGACTCATGCCCATTTATGTACGCTCCTTCATTTGCCGGTACCTTCTTTTGACTTACAGCCCCTTTTGCGTCCGGTTCTCCGCAGGAGAACTATGGCGCCTAATATTGATACAAAAATAACTGTTGCTTCACCCAGTGTATCATAGGCACGATAGTCCAGTAGTATAGCTGTTACCATATTACTTGCTCCGGTTTCTGCCAGACCATTATCCAGATAATGCTGTGAAGTCTGCAATAAAGACTCCCCAAATTGAGGCATCTCCAGGAATGCATAAGAGGCAAATACAAAAAACAAACCCAAAAAGACTAAACTTGCCACCACAGCAAAGGTATCCCGATGCTTTTCGATAGCAGTGTTATCCGCAGAAATTGTTGCACGAATTAAAACAACGAGTACTAAAATTTCAACAACTACCTGGGTAATTGCAATATCTGGCGCACCCAGCATTAAAAATAGGATACTGAGGATATAACCAACTATTCCAACCGAGATGACCGAAGAAAGCAGATTGCGCGTTTCGATTGCAACAATCGAGCCAAGAATCATAATCCCTAAAAGCATGTAAAAAATAAGCATTAAATCCTCTCATTTAAAAATTTCAGCGGACTAAAATATATAAGAGAACTCCTAATCCTATAATACACCAGGAAAGATATGTCGATAAAATCCCGTTGTGTAAAGCCCGGAGACCCTGAACTATAACATTTCCGATACGACCACCCAGATTGTAAATATCCAGCGTTCCTTTTTCACCATCCACAAATGCGCCCCTTAAACCACCCATATCGGTGATAGTATTATAAAAGTCCGTACCAAGTACAGGCGCCAGTTTGTCCGAGAACTCGCTTCCTCCTACAAATACCTCTGCCTGCCTTTTCGTTAAAAATTTTCCAATGAGAAATATTAACATACCTATTATGAGACCGACCAAAATCAGCAAAGTAGCCAGAGTGGGGTTCCATAGTGCATCACTTGCGGCAGGAGCAGCACCCTGGGGAAAACTACCCTCCACCGCCGGAATCAACAGGTATTTCATCGGCAAGAAGGCAAATACTCCAAATATGATGCACAGCGCTGCCAGGACTACTACAGGCGCAGACATCGAAAAACCTTCTCTTTTCACATTCTCAATGTTAGTTGTAGGAATTCCAAAAAAGACAGAATGGATTACTTTTACAAATGAAGCAAGGGTTAAAGCGCTTCCGAACATGGCAGCGATCAGGAAAACAGGTTGATTAATATCAATCAGACTCTGGTAGATTAACCATTTCGAAAAGAATCCATTTAATGGCGGTATCCCGGAAATGGCGAGCGAGGCTACCGCCATCGACACGAACGTAAACGGCAGTATCCGGGCAAGACCACCCAGTTTATCCAGAGCCGTTGTACCAACACGGTTTTCTACAGTGGCGCCTCCAAGAAACAAACAACTCTTATATATAGCGTTATTTATCATGTGGAAGAGTCCGCCGACAATTCCAACCATCGTTCCCGTTCCAATTCCCAGTACCATATATCCGACCTGGCTTACAGAGTGAAAAGAGAGGAGTTTTTTCAGGTCGTGCTGGACGAGAGCCATCATAACGCTTACGATAATCGTGACGGCGCCGATAATTAACATGAGTAGAGAAAGGCTGTGTGAAACCTTGAAAATAGAGAGATTTATCAATCCTAAAAAGTAAATCCCCAGCAATTTGTCAAGCGCAGCCGGGAAAAATGCCATAACCGGCGTCGGAGCGGACTCGGAGATTGCGGGTATCCATGAATGAAACGGAATGGCGCCGGCTTTTGTCAGGGCCGCTATTAAAAGGAAGATAAATACAGCCGTTGTGAGACCACTCTCAACCGGAATCGTCAGCTCGCTGATCCGGAGGGTATCATATTGAATCCATATAGTAACAACACCTAATAAAAGGAGTACATCGGAAAGACCTAACATTATGAAACTCTTTCCTGCATCAGCATTGGCAGTACCAGTGCCCATATTTATGAGGTAATACAATAGAACTGTAGTTACCTCCCAGCACAATAAAAGCAGAAACAGGTTGTCGGAAATAACGATTCCTGTTGATACCGCAACAGACCACAGGACAAAAGGGAAATAAAAGCGGGAAATTTCACCCCGAGTACTCGGGGCAAAGTATCCTGCTGAGAAAACACTAATAATAACCCCAAAAAACGTAATAAAAAGCATTGCCATCAATCCTAATGGGGTGAGGGCTAAATCAATGGAAAATGTAAAATTGTCTATTGCGAACCATTCCCAACTGGCGGATATGCCGGATTTTCCTATCAGCGCTAATGCGCTGATAAAACCCAGCAGCGCGCCCGTTATGGTTAAAAAATTTGTCAGAAAAGGAATGCGCCTGGGTAAAATGAATAACACTAATCCGAATAAAGCTGTAAAAAAGATTGGATATAATAATGGATTCATGGACTTTTACCTTACTATAACTACTGAATAATTTTTAAACATTCTATTGTATTGCATATAACGTATATCTCAACATGTCATGTCGAGCGAAGTCGAGACATCCCGAAGCTTCGGGATTTCTCCACTCCGTTCCGAATAGCGGTATGTTGTATATGTTTATTCTTACTAAGATTCGGAACTCCGGTCGAAATGACAATTTCCTCTACTCCTAAATTTTATGAATTAGGTCAGGAACTATAAGCTTCTTTATCACACGAATAAATGTATATATACCTTTACACCTGAACTGCTCATATATCTAATTTCAAGGGAAGGTCGGGAGGTCTTCCCAATTCCCTTGCTATTTTTCTTGTTTTTTCCTGTCCCATTCTGACCAGGTCATTGCCGGTATATAATATCTTTTTGGAATCTGGGTCAACAACTGCTGCCATCCGTTCCGTGCAACTGTAGCATGGATCAACGGCGGCAAGGGTTATTGTAACATCACTGATAGATCCCCCGATGCAGGAGGCATGGAAGGATGGGACATTCACATTACTGGGAGCGCGAACCTTCCATCGTTCCGGCATATTAGTTCCATTGGAGCGCACATAATGAATATCTTCTCCCCGGGGAGCTTCGTAGCGCCCTATACCCTCTCCCACAGGGATTTGTTTTATTTCATTTAAGATAGGACCCTTCGGAAACTGTTTCACACACTGTTCAATAATTTTAATAGACTCAAGGAGTTCCAACAATCGTACTGCCGCTTTGGCAAAGACATCTCCTTCTTTCCAGACTATAACTTCCCAGTCCAATTCATCATAAGCGCCGTAAGGTTCATCCCGTCTGATGTCCATATCTATCCCAGAAGCCCGGGCAGTCGGACCAACCACACACCAGTCTGTTGCTGCTTCATAGGTTAATACCCCAACATTTTTAGTACGGGAATGGATAACCGGGTCATCGATTACCGCCCCCAGTAACATTTCTACCTGTCCACGGAGGGTACTCATGAGTTCTAAAACCCGGGGAAAATGTTTTTCATCGAGGTCGCGGCGCACGCCTCCGGGTTTCATGATGCTGGCGTTTTGGCGATTGCCCGTCAGCGCCTCAATTACGTCCAGGACCGGTTCACGGTATTTCCATGCCCACATAAACACCGTATTATATCCAATGAAATGTCCGGCTAACCCCACCCAGAGGAGGTGACTGTGAAGCCGTTCCAGCTCACCGAGGATCGTCCTTATATATTCGGCTCGTTTCGGAACCTGAATCCCCAAAAGGTTTTCCACCGCATGGCAAAAACAGACCGTATGGGTAACCGAGCAAATCCCGCAAATCCGTTCTGTCTGGATAACAATCTGGTCATAAGTTTTACTTTGAGCCAGTAATTCATGACCTTTGTGTATATAACCCATATTGGCTTCTATATCAATAACTTTTTCCCCTTCAACAGTTAACAGAAAGTTTGCCGGTTCATCCTGGAGGGGATGAAATGGGCCAATAGGAATTACGGTGCTCATGCTTCACCTATACTTTCTCTGAATTTTTCCAGGTCAAAGTCTTTTCGTAATGGATATACATCTTCCGGAACATTACGAGCCTTGAACAGCCTTTTCAACTTGGGATGTCCCTTAAAGACCACACCAAAAAAATCGTGAATTTCCCGTTCAATCCAATATGCACCTTTCAGAATATCCTGGACACTATCCAGCTCCGGCATATGCTTCGGGGTTGTTACCCGGATGGTGGTTATCAGAGGGAAGCCATTGAATGAAAAGTGGTACAAAACTTCAATGCCCTCCCGTACTTCCATTCCTGTTGCAGTAGAAAGCCTGGCTTTCCTCTCTTCAAATACATACCTGATAACCTCCCGCAGGTTTTCCGGCTGCACCCGGACATACAGCCTCTTATCTGAAGCGGTTTCAATCTGCACTTTTTCGGGAAAAGTCTCAGAAAGATAGAACGTCATTTCTTTGGCGGTCATTTTGCTTCTCCATCTAAAGATTGCAGAGCTTTCACTATCCCCATAATTATAGCTTCCGGACGGGGTGGACAGCCGGGAATATAAATAATTTTAGCATCCGGATCGATGGCACGAATGACCTTGTCCGGAGGACCCGATACACTGTATGCATCTTTAAAAACACCCATAGAACAGGCACATACACCAACACACGCCACCACACAAGGTTTGGGAGTTTCTTTATATACACGTTCCAGGGGTTCTTTGCAATGGGATGCTACCGGACCGCTCACAAGTAATATATCAGCGTGACGAGGGCTGCCCACAAGTTTTATCCCGAAACGTTCTATATCAAATCGGGGGGTCAGACAATCTAAAATTTCTATATCA
>Ga0209979_1002543_pt1 | contig 17303 bp, 18 predicted proteins | sample AnhtaG_FD_183114 | JGI IMG/M metagenome (GOLD analysis project Ga0209979, IMG submission 183114) | Deep subsurface microbial communities from Anholt, Denmark to uncover new lineages of life (NeLLi) - Anholt_01485 metaG (SPAdes) (version 2) | ecosystem: Environmental > Aquatic > Marine > Oceanic...
TAGGCGAATTGGAGGTGCGAAATGAATGTCTTATGGTGGACCAAGAGAGATGCACGATGCAGTCTGTGCTGAATGTAACCAAAAATGTCAAGTTCCATTCAAACCAGACGGAAGCAGACCTGTATATTGCCGAGAATGTTACGCTAAACGAAGACCCCCGAGAAGAGATAATAGATATTAAGCTACAAGCTAGCATCTATTCTCAACTCAATCTTTTTTTTATAACATTATTTTTTCCGGTTCTATTCGTATGTGAGATAGAACTTTGGGTGAAAAGGCTTAACTGAAGCCCAACGTGTGATGTTATTCTGAGGATATGAATGTCTACTGTTGAAGATTCTATCAGGATCCAAAACGTTGTGGCGGCTGCAACGTTAAATCAAAGGTTTGACTTGAATGCGATTGTTAAGGGGTTTCCTGGAGTTGAGTATAATCCAAAACGGTTTCCAGGTCTAGTTTTCAGATTAAAAAAGCCTAAGACAGCCATCCTAATCTTCAGCACAGGGAAGATGGTTTGCACCGGAGCCAAGTCTGAGAAGAAGGCAAAACAAGCTGTTAAGAAAGTTGTAAAGGAACTAAAGAACAACGGGATAATCATCCCTGGCAAACCCGAAATCAAAATAGTGAACATTGTTTCCTCAGCGGATCTTTTGGGGAGAATAGAGCTGGAAGATTGCGCCTACTCTCTCGGCAAAACCATGTATGACCCAGAACAGTTTCCAGGTCTCATCTACAGAATGGATGACCCAAAAGTTGTGATTCTTATCTTCTCCACCGGAAAACTTGTTTGCACAGGAGCCACCAGGGAAGAAGACGTTTACGAAGCGGTTGCTAAACTTCATAAAAACCTCAAGGAAAAAGAGCTGATATACTACGAGTAAACGTATTTGAAAATGTGTACGCGCATGGTTTAGATTTTCTGTTTATTTTTTATATGGTTTAAATACTTTACTTCTAATACTTTTTACTGCACTGAAATGGAGGTGAAGAAGAAAATGTGTAGGGAATGTTGTTGTGGTCCACCTTATCGTGAGTGGAAGCATGGGCATGGACATCGTAGACGACTCTTTACCAAGGCGGAAAAGGCTGAGAAGTTGAAGAGCTACGCAGAAGAGCTAAGGAAGGAACTCACCGCAGTCGAGGAGCACATCAAGGGGTTACAAAGTTAAGGACATCCTATGATGAGAGTGCTCCCTCTTCTTTCCATCACATCGATTACACAGCGAAGAGCTCTAATTTATCTAGTAAACTAATCTTAGAGAGAGAGGTTAAAATTTAACCCTTGAAAAAAGGGGGGTTTTGAGGGAGAAAACTCATACTTTTATTTGAATTGAAAAGCATTCTGGAGAAATAGATAGAGCCTTCTTTTTAAAATTATTAATACAACTTGATTTTGTATTCTGTTGTAAGAAAGAAAAAAGAGAGATGATGAAGATACCCACTATAGAAAAAGAAGGAATAAAGGCTGAGATTATGAAAGAAAAACCTTTCAAGAATCGTGAAGAAGTAAGGGCTGAGATTCGTGAATGTGATCGGTTTGCTGCTATTACTCAGTTTGCTTGCTTTGGATTCGCTGCGTTAGGAATCATTGGTGATGCCTTGAATATCACTCTTGGCTTGGAGTCAATGTCTTGGTTTTTGCTGGCAATTGTTGCTGGTCTGAATGCCATAATCGGTCATATGCGTGTAGTGGTGGCTAAGCATTTGTTTGGCATAGAAAGTGAAACCTAAAAAGAAATTGACAAAGCTTCTATGCTTTCTGCTCTTTGGTTAGTTAAATATACATTTACCTTTCTTATTAAAGACTCTTCGTGAAAATTTATTTATACTCTTAACTAAAGGTAACGGTAGGTTTACATTTTCTACGAAGTGAAACTGTTTATTATGTTCCACACAGTAATAAAACTACATTTCTTTGGGTTTGGGGTTAAATTTTAACCCTTAATAAAAAAAGGGGAAATGCGGGATAATTTCGGGTGACATCTCCAGTCTGGGTTGAATAAACCTTTTCAGCATACTTGGAAGGTTGGCTTGAGTTTCCATACGATTTTATTGAGAAAATTAAAAATAATAGTAAAGTTGTAACGAGTCTCCAAGAGTTCAGAGAAGCGTGGTTACAATATCCGAAAAGGCATCAAAAACATTCCTTAAATTATTACTTATGTTCCAGAACTAAGGTAACGTGAAATACATGCAGCATGTCTTGGAGATAGGGGGGAATTGGCTTCTAGAGTGGATGGAGCAATTCGCGCATCAGTTTGGTTACCTTGGCGTTTTCATCATAAGCTTCATCGGCTCCGTATCGGTTGTCTTTCCTGTACCCTACACCATCGTAATCTACCTGTTAGGAGCTGTTCTGGACCCATTTTTTGTCGCAGTCAGCGGCGGGTTAGGTGCTGCTCTCGGCGAATTCTCCGGATACGCGCTCGGCTACTATGGAAGAACAGTAGTGAGTGAGGAAAGACGCAGAAAGATGGATTACATGGTGAAAGTCTTTGACAGGTACGGACCCGTTTCAATCTTCCTCTTTGCCCTGACGCCCCTACCCGATGATCTGCTTTTCATTCCGTTGGGCGTCATGCGCTACCCCTTTTGGAAAGCCTTCATACCAGCACTTTTCGGTAAGATGCTGATGACTTTTATTCTGGCTTACAGCGGTCAACAGTCCATCACTATAATTGAAACCCTGTTTGGCGGATCCGGATTGCTGGGAACAGTGATTACATCCGCTCTCCTGATCCTTATAATTGTGGCAATGATCAAGATTGATTGGGAGAAACTTTTTGAGAAGCATGTGGGCACCGAAAAAGTTGACTGAATGCTGAAACTTTCTATGAGAAAGGAGAAACTCAACGAACAGCAGAGCAAAGTATCATCCAAAGTTGGATTTTTAATGTGTAACAGAAATTTGCCTTAAGGTCAAAGTAACGTACCCATAAGCCAACAGGAGCATAAAAAACTTAAATACGTGCGAGCTTTCAGCATTCTTCTTAGTTGGTGGCAACCACGGTTAAGGAAGGAAAAGGACGACTCTTCAAAAGAAAAGATGCTAAATACCTAATTTATGTCCCTGTAGACTTGGCTGAAGACAGCATGTTTCCCTTCCAAACGAACTCTGCAGTTCCAGTGAAAATCAGCTTCTCGATAGGAGACGACAAACTCAAGATAGAGAAGTGGAACGAAGAAAACGAGTGACCTACAGGTAAGCAACAAACAAATCACTTTCTCTTTTTTGAACTCCACATAACCCAGATATTCTTCACAAAGCAACTTCTTCTAAAAATCTTTGACTGCAGGGACTGATAATTATAGCCTGATATAAATAGGGGCAACGCATATATTTATATTTAGGTGGAATTTCAGCAAAGAGAATTGACAAAAGTCTTCCATAACATTTGTCATTTATCTTTCCATTCTACTGAAAACATCAAACAAAAACAAGAAGGCTTATAGCTTGTCCCTCTCCGGGTTTCAATTCAAGATGCATTATAAAATTCTTCATAAACTTAGAAAAGCAGGAGCCATTTCAAGAGACAGCGCTGTGACAATTGGAGAAGCAAATTTTGACTATCAAGAGCAAATGTGGTTAGATTATTTTGCCGGAGTATTTCTCGGCAGAATAAAGAAGACAGAAGACCGTCGATATTACATCCAATGATGAACGTACAAAGGCTAATAAGGTGGACTAGGGGTTAAGGGCTTCAGCAGTTAGCTGCTTTTCGAAAAAGTGGAACGGATAAAACGGTTTCTAGTTTTTCAGGGCAATTCTAGCTGACAAAACAACCGAGGTGATAGAATGTCATACTCGTACAATTCAAACCGCGAATCTGGATTTGACCGTGAAGCATCAGTTGAGCTTGGACAGGAATACGAGGGCGAAATCGAGGACATAAGCAGAAGGGGCGACGGCATTGCAAAAATCGAGGGCTTCGTCATATTTGTGCCAAACGCCAAGAAGTGAGAATGTGTGAAGTTTAAAATAACGAAGGTTGGACGCAGATTTGCAGTTGCAGAGTTAGTGCAAGCCTAACCTAAAACTGTCAATAAACTCTCTTATGCATTTAGTGCATTAATATAAGAAGCAGTTTGATCTTTGAATTTCGTCGATTTTCATCTGATCTGAAGGGTTACTTAGAAGGGAGTTCGATGGTTTTCGTATGGAAACTCAATTCCTGACACGTTTGGCTCTTCAAATACATGGAGAGCCTTGTCTATTTCTTTGACGTTTCGGAGTGCAGTTAGACCTAGGTCTGTAATGGCGTAGACTCTTCTTTTTTGTCTTTTTTTGCTAATTGTTTGTTCTTTAACTAAGTTACGTTGCACTAGAAAACTTAGGCATTCCTTTAAAGCACTACAGTTTACGTTAGCTTTATACGTAATATGGGTTGGCTTTAATCTTCCATGGTAAGCCAGAGCCCGAAGAATGTCGATGTGAATTTCCAATTTTGAACGTCTCATAGGCTGTAAACCAAGCTCTATTATATACAAGAATAGTTTATATCCTTTGAGGAGCCATAATAAGAATCTAGCAATGATTTTTCTAATTAGCATTAACTCATAATACAGTTTCTATTGATCGAAGATAAAGATTATTCATACTAATCCATGTCTCCTAGAGATTTCAAGCTGCAAAACCAGATGCATTGCCGGTTTGAATTGCTTTAAGGCGCCAGAGGATACTTTATGCGCTTCAGCCCATTTAGCATATTATCAGTTACGAATAGTAAACTTTAAGCAGATATCAAAAGGAGTAACTTTGCAGTTTATGGGCAGATAGAATGAAACCCTTGAGGATCAGGGGAGACTGACAGCGAAACAACAGTAAAGTCCAGAAAACCTTAATTCAATGTTATTCATCAAAATAGCAAAGAAAAGCAAAGCCGGGGTAGCCTAGCCTGGTTATGGCGCCAGACTCATGATCTGGAGAGCAAATCTCCTAATTTAGGTGCCCAGAAGTCGCGGGCTCGACTCCCGCCCCCGGCACCAAGCTTCTTTTATTCAAAAAGCCTTATTTCGACAAGATTTAAAATTCTATGTCATTCGCAAATAATGTTAAGTCGAATCTAAATTCTGAAAAAAATTCGCGTTCTACAATTGAACATTGAGTTCTTATGCACAGGCAACAAAATTCACACGCATTACGGTAAATTTGTTGGCAACGCACACTGTTGATTCATTATTGCAAATGTGAAATAGTGTAGATTAAGTCCGAAAAAATAGCAAAAAAAGTGAGGTTTCAAATGTATGAAAGCAAATTCGACTTTAAGAGTCTGATTCTACATCGAATGCACTTCTTTAGCGTGCTTTTGCATTTCCTCTTTGGTCTCGAAAGTCACACCACATTTTGGACATTTAAGAACTCCGCTCATAAACTTCACCCCCCCATGTATATAGTGGGCTGTTGAACTAAAATAACTTGCCATTGTTTCTTGCCCAGTTACTTGTCCTGACTTTGGAAAAGAATTAACAAGCTAATGCCACTATTTTGTTATATGTTGAGGTGATTTTGTGAGACTGGGGGTTATTGGTTTGGGTAAAATGGGGGGCAACATTGCTCTGCAGGCAGTTGAAAAAGGCATAAAGACGATTGGGAAAGCGCGAGGGCCTAAGCCGGAGCTTTCTAAAAAAGGCGTGGTAGTAGTTAAAGATTATAAACAATTTGTCGATTTTCTTGAGCCACCACGACCGATTTTCCTTTCTCTTCCCGCTGGACACACAATTGATTCTGTAATAAACGACCTTCTTCCTTTCCTCGACAATGGGGACGTTATTTTAGACGGAGGTAATTCATATTATAAAGATTCTATTGTGAGAGAGGCTAACCTTTCAAAAAAAGGCATCTATTTTGTGGATTGTGGTACAAGCGGTGGAGTTTATGGAGCCCGACACGGAGCCTGTTTCATGATTGGCGGTAAACCAGAGGCCGTGAAGATCTGTGAACCGATCCTAAAGTTGCTCGCTGTTGAAGGGGGATATTTGCATTGTGGAGAACCCGGTAGCGGCCACTTCGTGAAACTTGTGCACAACGGCATCGAATTCGGAATGTTGCAGGCGATAGGCGAAGGTGTCGAGCTTCTCCAACACGGAGATTTTTCTCTGAATTTGCGGGAAGTTTTCAGAGTTTGGTCTAATGGCTCTGTTATTCGAAGCTGGCTGGTGGAGCTTATGGAAATAGGTTTGAGTGAAGTAACTGATCTTAAGAAAGTACCTGATTATGTGGAAGACACTGGGGAAGTAAATTGGCTTGTTGAAGAAGCAATCGAAAAAGAAATCCCAATTCCAGTTATAACCCAGTCAGTAATAGAACTTTTTAGGTCTAGACGTAGCGAAAGTGACTCTGCAAGGGCAATTGCAATTATGCGGCATGGTTTCGGCGGTCATCCTTATGGCAAAGATGAGTACATAGCGAAAGAGAGAAAAACCAGCAGAATTCACCCGGTGTGATTTTTTATTAAAATTACTCTGGCTGGTGCTCCATCACAATCCATCTTAAGAGGTAAACCTGCAAAAATGTATTTTCCTTCAGGCACTTGGGAAAGATTTAACCCTTCAAAAAGCGTCAAATTGTCGATTAAAACCTGGTGAACTTCGTCGTCTGAACCAAATTTCTTAACGCTCAAGTAATCAAAACCAAGAGTCTTTACACCTAACTCCACCAAGTATTTCGCGGCGTCCAGCTTGACGTGAACAAAGTCTTTCCGAAATTGCCTATAACCTAAAATCGAGTTTTTAGTCTTTAACAGTATTATGTCGCCTTTATGAATGAGGAAATTTTCCAAATCTTTCTTGTGAATCTCTTTCTCCACGCACGTTAGGTCTAAAACTTGGCATTCTCCATAAAAGCTCTCCAGAGGCAGAGATTCTGAACCTTCAGCATCATTTCTAATGTGTCTTTTCGCGTCTACATGTGAACCAGAGTGACTTCCTAAACAGATTAGCGATTCGTTTGTTTTGTTTGCGGGAATTGATGAATACTGACGAATTTCAGGTAGGGGATTACCAGGATAAACAATCATCTCTTCGTATATCGACATAGAGATATCATAAAACTTGAACATAGTCGCTCACCCATTTAGAGGCATTTGACCTTTTCGCTTATAAATAAAAGAGCATATAATATTATTCTAGGGGTTTTCTGTTGCCTAGACAACTTTGTGTTGGAAACGGCAATCTTCTTGCAGCTTTTGATAATAACTTAAACATTAGAGACTTGTACTTCCCGTTTGTTGGGATGGAAAATCATGTTAGTGGCCATTTCTGTAAACTAGGCATATGGGTAGATGGCCGTTTTTCATGGATAGACGACACTTGGAACAAAAAACTTGGCTATAAACAAGATACTTTGGTTACTGAATCTTTGTTGAGAAAACCTGAGCTCCATGTTGAGTTACAGGTGCAGGATTGCGTTCATCACTTTCATGACGTCTTACTTCGGAAAGTCAAAGTTAGGAATCTTTCGGAAAAAGAAAAAGAGGTTAGGTTGTTTTTTTCACATGATTTACACCTTTCTGAGACCGACGAAGGAATAACCGCATATTACCATCCCGATCTTGATGCTGTAGTTCACTACAAGAAAAACAGATACGTCCTGACCGGCGGCACATCCGGAAACCAAGGACTGTATGAGTTCGCAACTGGCGTAATAGAATTTGGAAATTTAGCCGGAACCTGGAAAGACGCAGAAGATGGCACCCTTAGCAACAATCTGGTGGCTCATGGTTCTGTTGATTCTGTGATAAGCCTAAAAACTAGAATTCCAGCAAACGATGAGAAGGTGATTTACTCGTGGATTGCTGTGGGTAAAAGCCTTGAGGAAGTCTCAAAACTTGCTGGCTTAATAAAACAAGTGGGTCCTGACCGTCTTGTTCGTGAGACTGGAGAATATTTTGAAACATGGGTTGAAAAGAGCGAAATTAACTTTGGAACTCTGCCCCCTGAAGTAGTTAGTATGTTCAAAAGAAGCTTGCTAATACTGCGCACCCAGATCGATAATCGAGGGGGCATAATAGCCTCTTGTGATTCAGACATACTGAGATTCAACAAGGACACCTACAGTTACGTGTGGCCCAGAGATGGAGCCTTCGTTTCGATGGGTCTTGACGCGGCAGGATATTTTCATGTAACTCAAAGTTTCTTTAACTTCTGCGTCAAGATAGTGGCTAGGGAAGGTTTTCTATACCAGAAATATCATGCCGACGGCTCATTGGGTAGCACTTGGCATCCTTGGTCTAGTTACTCGCGCAAGTTCCAGTTGCCGATTCAAGAAGACGAGACTGCCCTAGTCATATATTCATTATGGAACCATTATTTGCAGGCTCGGGACATAGAATTCATCAGTCCCCTCTATGAACCGCTGGTGTGTAAAGCAGCAGATTTCATGGTAAGCTACAGGGACACAGAAACTAAGCTTCCTCTCGCCAGTTATGATCTTTGGGAAGAGAATTGGGGAATTTCAACTTTCACTGCTTCAGCCGTTTTTGGGGGACTTAAAGCTGCCTCTAAGTTGGCTAAGCTGTTTGGAGACAGTGAAAGGGCAAAAAAGTATGATACTGCAGCTGTCGAGGTCAAAGAGGCGGTTTTGAAGTATCTTTATGACAGCGAAAGTGAACGGTTTCTAAAATTGCTGCGACCAGATGGAAAAGGGGGTTTAACGAAGGACAATACTGTTGACAGTAGTGTGTATGGAGTGTTTGAGTTTGGAGTTTTGCCGGCTGCTGACCCCAGAGTCGAGAAAACAATGAAAGCTGTTGAGCAAATCTTGACGGTAAAATCGAAGAGCGGCGGAGTTGCCCGTTACCAAAACGATTACTACCAGAGGGTGAGCCAAGACTTTGATCAGGTTCCGGGCAATCCCTGGTTTATTTGCACTTTGTGGCTGGCTGAGTGGTATATCGCCAAGAGCGAGCTGGACAAAGGATTAAGGTTAATGAAGTGGGTTGTTGATCGTGCTTCTGAAACCGGAGTTTTGGCTGAGCAAATTAATCCATATAATAATGAGCCGTTATCGGTTGCGCCATTGACATGGAGTCACTCAACCTTCGTCTTAACTGTTATAGAGTATCTGAATAAACTAAATGAGCTCAAAGTCTGTGAAAAATGTGGATTACCATTATTCAGGAATAGAAAAGGGCGGTTGTGGTAGATCTTGCGAATGTGGAGAGTGTTTTAATGAAAGCGATTGTTGTGGAACCTCACAATGCAGATTCAGTTAGGTTGGCGGATATAGACAAGCCCATTCCCTCGGATAGGCAGGTATTATTGGAGACATTGTGTGTTGGCATCGACGGCACAGACAGGGAAATTAACGAAGGCGTTTACGGTGATGCACCCGAGGGCTCCGATTATCTGGTTCTGGGTCACGAGACCTTAGCTAAAGTCAACGATTTTGGGAAAGAAGTACAGGGCTTTGCAAGGGGCGATCTTGTGGTTCCTATGGTGCGTAGACCTTGCTGGGAGAACTGTTTTAACTGCAGGGTCGGCGAGGTTGATATGTGCCTCACGGGAGATTATTACGAGCATGGGATAATCAAGTTGCATGGTTTCGCTTCAGAGTATGCCTTGTCGGATACTGATTTCTTGGTTAAGGTTCCAGATGAGCTGGAGGACATTGCGGTCTTGCTAGAACCTTTAAGCGTGGCGGAAAAGGCGATTTCCCAAGTTTTCAAAGTTCAACAAAGGATGCGTTGGGAACCACAGAGGGCTTTCGTGTTGGGGGCAGGGCCATTGGGGTTGCTTACAACCCTGGTTTTGCGATTGAAAGGGCTTGAGGTTTATTGTGCGGCCACCAGAGATAAGGAGAGCCTGAAAGCTGATGTCGTACGCATGGTGGGCGCGACTTACGTGAACACTACTGAGACTCCATTTAGTTTGGTGCCGGGTAAGTTTGATTTGGTTGTTGAAGCCACAGGAAATGTGAGTGTGGCCATTGAATCGTTGCATCTTTTGGGTTCCAATGGGGTTTTGTGCTTTCTGGGTGTTTACAGGGATAAAAAGGCTTGTCAAGATTTTGGGAAAGTGTTGACTAACATGGTTTTGGGAAATCGTTTGATGTTTGGTTCGGTTAGTTCAAGTCGGAGTCATTTTGAAGCAGGCATCCGCGATATGGTTGAGATCCGGCGACGTTACGGAGAGGTGTTAAACAAGATGATAACTGCAAAGCTGGAGCTATCAGATTTTAGGAAGGCTTTTTCTCCGGATAGTGACGAAATTAAAATGGTGGTCTACTTTAAGTAAACTAAAGTGGGTATGTGGCAGTATGTCTTTTGTTTGGTTTAGGTTTGGTTTTTGAAGAAGATTTTATCTTCATTCAAGAAGTGGTTGTACTGGTCAGGTGTTTTGAGTGCACTGATGGCTCTTGCGACTACTTCGGGCAACGCATAGATAGCATCCTGGTTCATCTTTGATGCGGATTTCTGCAAATCTCGTCTGCTCCAGTAACTGTATCATCTCAGCTTCTTCGGGCAGCACATCGTTTACTACAGACGATGAAGCGTTGTTGTGGTGTGCTTTTAGTTCTTCGCTGCTGAGGGCGTGAGCAATAACCAGTTTGCCGCAGGGTTTTAGTGCACGATTCATGTTTTGCAAAGCTTTTTCTTTGTTCTCTATATGAGGAAACAAGCCAAAACAGATAACAGCATCAAAAGATTCTTCTGGGAAAGCATCCTCTTCAATGTTCTTAAGTTCTACACTGACGTTCTTGAGGTGTGAATGCTTTGTTTTGCATATCTGGATCATCTTTTCCGAGTAGTCGATTGCAGTAACTGATCCGGCTGCTCCGACTGCTTGGATTAGGTAAGGAATCAACACGCCAGTGCCGGTACCTACGTCCAGAATGTTCTGTCCGGGTTCTAGACCGAACTGGGGAACAAGTTTCTCCAAAAAAGATGAAAGGTTTGGAGTGCAGAACCTCTCGTCCCAGGTGTTTGCCTGTTCGTTGAAGTATGTTTTCCTACTCATTTTTGGCAATCTCTATTTCTTTTTCTTTCTAACGTAGAGCAGCACTGCCTCCACCGCAGCAACTACAACCGCCAACGATGTAGTGATTTGGAATATGGTCACTTGGTTCTTCAAATCTTCTCTTTCAGCCCTAAGAGTGGACGTAGATCGCCACATGATTGTGCCGTTGAAAAGTTGCCCTGCGTTGTAACGGAACATTTGAGATAAGGTTTCGGTTCTTGGAATAGCGCCGGGAAAGTTGGTTAAGACCACATGCTCAGCACCCACTTGAGATGCTATTCCTTCTCCGAACTCAACATCGATTTGAAGGTTGTCTACTATCAAACCTACTCTCTCGCTCTGCGCTGTCTCTGAGAGGCTGGTTATGTCGCCAGCTGATAGTGTCTCTGGCGGATTGTAGGTTGCTACAACTGTGAAGCCAGCCGATTCTATGAAGGCCTTCAACCATTTCATGCAGATAACCTTCACTGTTGACGCCTGCAAGGTTTCAGCCTGACTTGTCATCCAGCTGGAAACATCATCCACATCAGTTAGCATCTCCGAGATCTTCAAATCCAAGTCAACACCCAAAATTTGGCTCAGGTTCCCTCCTACCCAGCTTATGTAGTTTTTCGCTCCTTCAGGCGTGTTGTATGCTCCGGGAATAGCAACCGCTGTTAGGTCTGGGTTTCCTGCAGCTTCAAGCAATCCTTGCAGCCAGAATTCTCCTGGAATGTTTTGTTTAAACAGAATCTTCGCGTTGCTCACGGCGTAGACATCGCTGGGTTTCATGTCGAAATCAGCGGGACACAAACCGGGCTGAACCAGCACCACAACATCAGCTGTGTCCCCTAAAAACTCTTGAACTATGTTGCTAACCGCGCTTGTTGTGCATACTATTATGGGTTTGTCTGTGGCAGCTTGGGTTTCGGTTACTGTTACTGACAGAAACAGTAGAGGAAGCATCATCAAGGCGATGCCAAAAGTTAACAGCTTATTAATTTTCATTTGTTCACTGCACCTACTTTCGTCTTCTTTTTGGTGATAAGAGAAGTGCGATGGCGAAAACAATGGTTGAGACAATAACTATGCAGGAGCCAACTGGCAAATCAAAAAACAAAGAAACAATAAGTCCAGAAACAGTTGTTGTCATCCCAATTAATGGGGAAGCAATCACTATCGCTCGCATGTTCTCAAGAAACTGGAGGGCTGTAGAAGCAGGATTGAAGAGAAGGGCGTAGATGAGTAGCCCTCCCACAAGTTTGAGGGAAAAAGTTACGACAACTCCTGCCAAAAAGATGATTAGGTAGATGAAGGGTTTAGTGTTAATTCCATCTGCTTCAGCCAGTTTCCTGTTAAACATTATGGCGAAAAGCTCCTTCCAGACGAAATAAATTATGGCTATTGTCGCCGCAAACAAGGTAGTGAGATATACCAAGTCACTGTTGGTCATGGAGATTATGCTACCCCAGAGGACATTGGCTACTTGGCTACTGAGCCCCACTTCTGGTGCTAAGGTCAGAAACACGAAAGCCAAAGCCATGTTCAAAGGAAAAACTATGCTGGTTATGGTATCCGCGTGCAATCGTGCCTTGTCTGCGATGGGACCTATTAGAAAGGCGGTGGCTGACGCGAAAAGCAGACCAGTTGCAAGCGGGTTCGTTGCAGTGGCTACACCTAATGCTGCTCCTGCAAAGGCGCCGTGAGACATGGAGTAGCCTATTGCTGAAAGTCTCATCCTCACCACGAAAACGCCTATTAAACCCATCAAGAAACCGGCTAGGAGACAAGCCAGCAGGGCTCTTTGCATGATGGTGAATTCGAGCCAGATCATCGTATTGCCTCCAATGAAGTGGTGTGTGGATGATTTTCTATGAAGGGTATGGCGTTCTCAGGTTTTCCATCAAACACGATTTTGCCGTTGCTTATCGCTACAACCCTGTGGCACTGATCGATCATATGATGGATGTCATGTGTCACAATAAGAGTGGTCAACTCTTTCTCTTCGTGAAGCCGGCTTATCAGAGAGGGAATTTTTGCTCGTGATTCGGGGTCCAAGTTGCTGAAGGGCTCGTCCAAGAGAAGAACCTTTGGTTTCTTTGCTATGGCTCGGGCTAGCATCACCTTTTGTTGTTGACCGCCAGAGAGTTTACCCATAGGTCTGTTGACAAGCTCTTCAACGCCTAGCAGCTTCATGGCTTCTAATGCTTTCTTTCGGTCTTTTTCTTCAGGTTGATGGAGAAATCCTATCTGTCCATAAAGTCCCATTAATACCACATCAAGGGCAGTGTAGGGTTCTCCGGGTTTCACCATGAAGTCTTGAGGGACATATCCGATCTTGCATCTCACCTTTCTTCCATGGGATTGCATGTCTAATCCGAAAACAGAAACTTTCCCCTTGAATGTTGGGAGCAGCCCGTTTATGGTTTCGAGGAGAGTTGTTTTTCCAGAGGCGTTTGGACCTACTACATAAACCAGCTCGTTTCTTTTCAGAGTTAGATTTACGCCCTTGATGGCGGGTCTTCTTTCACCTTCATAGACCGTAGAAACATCCTCAAGCTTAATGACTGCATCCTCACGCATTGTCTTATTGCCTCTTCTGTAAGGTTATCAGTTTTCAACCGACCCGTCAGTATTACTATTTCGATATTTCGTAATACCAGAAGCCGTTATTAAATATTTATCTGCCCGCAATGTTACGAGAGGTACTATGTGTGTAACAAGGCTCTTTGTTTCGGCACCATTCTAAATTCTTGACGAGTTCGATGTAATCGCCAATATGAGTTCTGAACGAACAAAAATCATGATAGTTTGATGTTTTAATTCCAAGAGTTAGAGCTAAACATTTAAACCGCCCATCCATCAAGATTTTAGAAACCTTCAGGAAGCTGAAAAAGACGGCGAAATGTCAACACTGCGGCAACGATGTTGTTCTCCCATTTAAATGCACTTACTGTGGAGGTTACTTCTGTGCTGAGCATCGTATCCCAGAGAGCCACGCATGCCCGGAATCATGGAGGGCGAGGGCTCCAAGAGAAGCGCCGCCAGTGAGCACACGAGGATGGTCTAAGAAGCCTTCATACAGGTATACCGTCTCCTATACGCCTCAATCCTCTAGAATATTTGGGTTCAGCCCAACAGAACTTAAACACCTGACCATTGGAGCGCTTCTAGTCATGGGCGTCGGCTTATCCTACTTTCTCTACATAGGGTTAGGGTCAACACTGTTGATTCTGGTGAGCCTATCAATAGCATTCACCCTGTCATTTCTTCTTCATGAGATTGCCCACAAAATCTCAGCTCAGCACTTCAGGTTGTGGGCAGAATTTCGGTTAACCATGCAAGGAGCCCTCATAACCCTAGTCTCAGTTTTTCTTCCACCGCCATTCAAGATAATTTCTCCAGGAGCAGTGATGATCGTGGGATCGGGGACAAGGGAAACTGTAGGAAAAATAGCTATTTCCGGACCTATAACCAACATTCTGCTTTCAACGGGATGCATCCTGATTGCAACAGTTACACCGGACATCTTTTGGTTTGTAGCCTTTATCAACGCATTTCTAGCAGCCTTCAACCTTATTCCTTTTGGCATAATGGATGGATTGAAAGTTTTCAGGTGGAACAAGGTATTCTGGACAATAGCTTTTGTCGCAGCTATTGCATTAACATTTTACACGTATGTTCCTACAATGAGCGCACTGGGCTATTTTTAGAACCAGAAAAAACTGCCGGAAACAAGAAAACAGGGGCTACAACAATTCTATACTGACGAAAACTTCTTCGGGCACGCGAACCCTCATAATTCTTCGCATAACCCGTTCTTCCGCGTCAACTATGATGAGGCGTTTGTGGATCCGCAGCTCCCACCGGTCCCAAGTTGCAGTTCCTTGACCACATGGGGTTTTGCGTACGGGAACCTTTAGCCTCTTTGTTGGAAGGGGATGTGGCCCTGTGATTTTCACTCCCGTCTTCTCAGCGATGAGCTTCAGTTCGTTGCATACGTCCTCAAGCTTTTTGTAGTCTGTGCTTGTCAGCTTGATTCTCGCCTTTCTTACCATCGCCAAGATACTCCCTTAGATGTTGCCTTATCGTCTTTCCGAGTTTTAAATACTTTTTCCCTTATCCCCTCGGTTTAACAGCAGCATTTTAGAAATATCTTTGGGTTTTAAGGTTTTAGAACGTGTGAGCATGACCCTAGAAGGGAAGGATTAAGCCAGCTAACCCTCCGGATAGCAGATAGCTTGATATCACGTAGCCCAGAATGGCGCCACTGCATAAGTATGGTAGTCCAGCTTGTGGCTTTCCTTTAATTACAACCGACATAAGAACTGCAAACCCTAGAAGGGTGCCAACCATCACTGATAAGGCTATGAGAAAACCGTTGCCGGCAATGTTGTAGAAGGAGGAGACAACAAGAATTCCGGGCATCACTATGTCTCCTAAGCCCATGAAAAAGGCTTCCCGTTCTTCGCCACTTTCGAGTTTTTCTTTTAGCCCCTTTGTTTCTTTGAGCAGCGAATATTTTCGTGTTTTTGGTACAACCAGCATTACGGGTAATTTGAGGTCCATAACTGCGTCCGCAAGATCAATCATGTGTTTGGTCTTGTACACTGAGATGGCGTCGTATATTGACAGACCGATGAGCAGCACGATTACCAGAAAGATGCTGAGGGAGATTCCGAATATTCCAGTGGCGCCTACGCCTACTATTATGCCGCATAAGTTTATGATGTACCATTCGGGATATTTGATGAGCGCCAAAATCAAGATTGCTGCGGCGATTATAGAAAGGAATAATGACAAAATTTCTGGAACCGCAAGGGACAGCAGAGGATAAAAGACGAATAATGATGTGTAGGCTATTGATCCCAGAATGATGACTTGTATGAACTGTTTCTTCCAGAATTTGGCAATCAACAATATGGTAACTGTGACTACTAACATGATTACAAAGAAGACAAGCAGATTAGTTGGATCGTTCGGGTTGTCGAAAACGTTCAAGTCTGCTTCTTCAAAAGGTTTCGTTATCAACATAGACAGAAGATGGATTACAACGAATATGCCACCCATCAGAAACATGGGAAAAACAGCTGCGCGCTTTTCCTTTTTTTCGTTAGTCATTGGTGCTTAACAACACATTTACGCATTTATAAAAGTTTGATTCGAATCATCGAACACTCAGATTTTTCACATACGGTATTTTGATATACGGCGTTAGATGTCTTAGTTGTGGATGATTTCTATGAAGTTGGTTGAGGCTCTGGAGAAACTTTCGAACGCTAACGGAGTAACAGGAAGAGAAGCCGAAGTCCGAGAGTTGATGAAGAAGTACCTGAAACCCTACGTTGACGAAACTAGGGAAGACAGGCTTGGAAACTTGATTGCATTCAAGAAGGGAAACAAAGATGCGCCGACAGTCATGCTTGCAGCCCACATGGACGAAGTTGGGCTCATGATAAAAAACATAAAGAAAAAAGGATTCCTCCAATTCGCTAAGGTCGGGGGAATCGACGACCGTGTTCTCTTAGCACAGAAAGTTATAGTTCACACTGACAAAGGTCCCTTGACTGGAGTTATTGGTTCCAAACCGCCCCACATACAGACTGAGGAAGAACGGAAGAAAGTCATTGATGCGGATAGACTCTTCATCGATGTCGGAGCCAAGGACAAAGAAGAGGCGGAAAAGATGGGTGTTCAGGTTGGTGACGTTGTTAGTTTTGACACAAAATTTGTTCAAATAGGAGAAAATGTTGTTTTAGGAAAAGCTTTAGACGACCGTGTTGGATGCGCCATGATGATCGAAACCCTTAGGAGACTACAGAAAGTTGACTGTAACGTTTACGCCGTAGGAACAATACAGGAGGAGGTTGGGCTGCGAGGAGCAACCATAGCCGCCTTTCAGGTAGAACCGGATGTGGGTATTGCCTTGGATGCAACCGTGGCGGGAGACATGCCCGGAGTGGAAGAAGGAAAAGCGCCAGCAAAGATGGGAGAAGGACCTGTCGTAACTGTGGCAGACGCAGGTTTGATTGCCCATCCGAAAGTCTTAAGGTTGCTTATTGATTCGGCGAAGGAAAACAAGATTCCTTACCAGCTGGAAACTGGAATCAGAGGCTCCACAGATGCCGCTAGAATCTCCTTAAGCAGGGAAGGTGTGCCAAGTGGAGTAATATCTGTCGCAGCTCGTTATATTCACAGTCCAGCGGCTATTCTGAACCTTGATGATGTGGAGAAAACGGTTAAGCTTGCTGTCGCAGCTATAGAAAATGTTTCAAAATATTTTTGAGGTTACTCCCAGAAAAATGGTCTTCGATATGAAGAAACGTTTTAGGTTTCTGGAACACACCGCCGACGCGTATGTTGAGGCT
>Ga0209979_1002544_pt1 | contig 17302 bp, 15 predicted proteins | sample AnhtaG_FD_183114 | JGI IMG/M metagenome (GOLD analysis project Ga0209979, IMG submission 183114) | Deep subsurface microbial communities from Anholt, Denmark to uncover new lineages of life (NeLLi) - Anholt_01485 metaG (SPAdes) (version 2) | ecosystem: Environmental > Aquatic > Marine > Oceanic...
GATAAACCCCCGGGATGCCTCAAAACTGGGCATTGCTGACGGTGAGATGGTGAAGGTCATCTCCCGGCGGGGGGAGGTGGTAGCCAGGGCTAAGCTGACCGAGGTTTCACCGGTGGGGGTGGTGTTTATGACCTTCCACTTTGCCGAGAGTCCGGCTAATCTGCTGACCAACCCCGCCCTTGACCCGGTGGCTAAAATACCGGAATATAAGGTCTGTGCGGTGAGAGTGGAGAAAAAGGAAGCTTAGGCGCATTGGGTACAGTGATAACCTTCTTCCAAGAAATCAGAGCAGGTCAAAAGTGCTTCCGTACTTTACAACAAAAGCAACGGTTTGCCTATAGCTCACCCTGCACCAGGGTAGTGGTATCCTGGACACCCTGAACACTGCGCACTTCGCCGACGATTACCTTGGCTAGCTCAAAGAGGGTTTTGACTTCAGCTATGGCTATTGCGTCCCACTGTCCGAACACCAGGTTTACATCGGCAATTCCGGGAATGGCGCGAATCTGGGACAGAGCACCGGATTCCAACCCTGGGACCAACTTGATGAGAAGATAGCCCTTCACCATTTAGCGGTATTATATTCCCTCTCGGCTTGGTTGACAAGTTCCCCCCTTAATCCACACCGTATTGACAAAAACCACCAACTGAGTTATATTTAGGCATTGTTTAACTGAATAGGGTAAAGGCTGAGAACAAGAGTAGTAGGTTTCGAGCCGGGGTACAGAGAGTCGGGTAAAGTGTGAGCCGATACCTGTGCCGGAGCTGAATGGACTTGGGAGCCGCAAACCGAAAGCTGAGACGAGTAGGCTTTGTCGCCAGGGAAGCGTTATCAAATCCCAGGGTATCAAGTATCCTCTGTACCCGAAAGAGATGGTCAGTCGGCAGCTGACTAAGAAGGGTGGTACCGCGGAAGCAAACCTTTCGCCCCTTGAAGGGGCGAAAGGTTTTTAAATAAACCGGAAACTTAAAATCAAAGGAGGAAAAATGGCCAAAAAATTCGACAGAGCAATGTATTTTCTCGACCAGAAGGACATGCCGACCCACTGGTACAACGTCCAGGCTGATCTGCCCGAGCCACTGCCGCCAACTTTGAACCCGATAACCAAAGAACCGGCGACCCCGGAGTTCATGCATGCCTTGTTTCCTATGGAGTGTATCCTGCAGGAGGTAAATACCACCGACCGCTATATTGAAATCCCTGATGAGGTGCTGGAGATATACCGCACCTGGAGGCCAACGGTGCTGCACCGGGCCTACCGGCTGGAGAAAGCCTTAGACACGCCCGCCAAAATTTTCTATAAGTACGAGGGGACCAACCAGGCGGGTAGCCACAAGCCCAATACCGCCGTCGCCCAGGCTTATTATAACAAGAAGGAAGGGTTCAAGCGTATCGCCACCGAGACCGGTGCCGGGCAGTGGGGCAGTGCCCTGGCCTTCGCTGGCGCCCTCTTTGATATAGAAATTAAGGTCTATATGGTCAGGATAAGCTATGACCAGAAGCCCTATCGGCGTATTGCCATGGAGGTCTGGGGGGCAAAGTGCGTTCCCAGCCCCAGCCCGGATACCAAAGTAGGGAAAGATATGCTGGCCAAGTGGCCTGACTGCCCCGGCAGCCTGGGTCTAGCTATTAGTGAAGCGGTAGAAGATGCCGTCAGCCGGGAGGATACCCACTACTCCCTGGGTAGTGTGGTTAACCACGTCCTGCTTCACCAGACCATCGTCGGCGAGGAGACCCGCAAGCAGATGGAGATGGCCGATGCCTACCCCGATATCATCGTCGGCTGTATCGGCGGTGGCTCCAACTTCGCCGGGCAGTTCCTGCCCTGGATTCGGGATAAGCTCAGCGGCAAGAAGAAAGACCTGCGCATCATCTGCGTCGAGCCGGAGAGCTGTCCTACCGTGACCAAGGGGCTATATGCCTTTGACTACGGGGATGCCTGCGGTCTTGGCCCTATCGTCAAGATGTATACCCTGGGGCATGGTTTTATTCCGCCCCCAATTCACGCCGGCGGGCTGCGCTACCACGGTATGGCCCCCATCATTTGCCACCTTCATCGGCTGGGCTTTATTGAAGCTCAGGCGGTGCCTCAGACCAAGGTCTTTGAGGCCGGGATACAGTTTGCCCGCACCGAGGGCATCATTACCGGCCCTGAGCCGTGCCACGACCTTAAGGTGGCTATTGACGAAGCCCTTAAGTGCAAGGAATCAGGTGAATCAAAGACTATCCTGATTGCCCATAGCGGGCATGGGCACTTTGACCTGGCTGCCTATGAGAAATACCTGTCGGGGCAGCTTGAGGATTTTGCCTATCCTGAAGAGGAAGTAAGGAAGGCACAGCTTGAACTGCCCGAGATATCTGAGGCATATAAATAACCAGACAAAGGGGCTGGGCATTAAAGCCCAGCCCCTTATTTTTACCCCGGTTACACTGCTGACAAACCTCAGCGTATATACGCCAGAGTTGGTAATAGCTTGCACCAATAGGTTCACTATCATATAATTCAACACGATGGCGATAACCGAGGGACAGGCTAAAGTCAAGCAACAAACCAGGCGAATTCTAAACCGGTTTGGCCGAAAAAGAGGCAATCTTATCCCCATCCTGCAAAAGGTTCAGGAAGAGCTGGGCTATCTCCCCCGGGAAGCCATGCTGGAGATTGCCCAATTTCTTGATATACCAGAGATAGATGTCTATGGCGTGGCTACCTTTTATAATCAGTTCCGGTTTAATCCTCCGGGGAAGCACTCAATAAGGGTATGTTTGGGTACTGCCTGCCATATGAAGGGCGGTTATATCGCCCTAGATGCCTGGAAGAGAAGGCTGGAGATTGACCGGGGACAGACCACCCCCGACCGGGAGTTTGACCTGGATACTGTTGCCTGCGTCGGCTGCTGTGTTATGGCACCGGTAACTGTGGTCGATGATAAGCCCGAGGGTAAGGTGGAACCGACCAAGGTAGATGGAATCCTACTCTCGTTTAAGCTGGAAAAAGAAAAGCGGTGAAAGCAACCAGACGTCAAAATGCGGCCTCAACTTTCCGGGAGATAAAGAGCTGGGCTGAATCCCAATGGCGGGAACTCCAGGGCAGCCAGGCGGTAATTATGGTGGGCGCCGCCACCTGCGGGCGGGCCGCCGGGGCTCTGGAAGTACTCCGGGCGATAAAAGACGAGCTTAAAAAGCACAAGCTTGACTGCCCCATAGTCGAGGCCGGCTGCATGGGGCATTGCTACGCTGAACCAATAGTCACCATCATTAAGCCGGGCTATCCTCCTATCTGCTACCAGCAGGTCAATCCGGTGATAGCCGAGAGGCTAGTCAGGGAATTTATCCTCGGCGATGACCCCTGCCTTGAATTTGTCCTTGCTGCTCTGGAAGAAAATGAGCTTGTTCCCAGCCTCTCCGATTTCCCCCGCGCCAGGTTCGAGAAAAAGGTTATCCTGAAAAACTGCGGGCATATTGACCCCAAGCAGATAGACCACTATATCGCTAACGGCGGCTATTCGGCTTTGGTAAAGGCGCTCCAGCTAAAGCCAGAGGAGATTATAAACGAAGTCAAAAAGTCGGGGTTGAGGGGGAGGGGTGGTGCCGGCTTTTCCACCGGGGAGAAGTGGCAAATCTGCCGTAATGCCCCGGGCAAGCCCAAATATGTAATCTGTAACGGGGACGAAGGCGACCCCGGCGCCTTTATGGACCGGGCTATCCTGGAGAGTGACCCCCATTCCGTAATTGAGGGCATGCTCATTGCCGGCTATGCTACCGGTGCCGGCTACGGCTATATCTATGTTCGCGCCGAGTATCCACTGGCGGTCCGTCGAGCCCGTCTTGCCCTTCGCCAGGCAAGGAAACTAAACCTGCTGGGCAAGAATATTCTGGGCAGCAATTTTGACTTTGATATCAAGCTGTTCCAGGGCTCTGGTGCCTTCGTCTGCGGCGAGGAGACTGCCCTTATCGCCTCGCTGGAAGGGAAATCGGGCACCCCCTATCACCGCCCACCCTACCCGGCCATCAGCGGTCTGGAGGGCAAGCCCACCCTTATTAATAATGTCAAGACGCTGGCTTTTATCCGCCACATAGTTGAGAACGGGGCGGAGTGGTTTGCCAGTGTTGGCACTAAAAATAGCCCCGGCACAGCCGTTTTTGCTCTGGCGGGCAAGGTGGTCAACACCGGCCTGACCGAGGTACCCATGGGCACCACCCTGCGCCAGGTCATCTTTGATGTGGGCAGCGGCATTCCCGGGGGTAAGCGTTTCAAGGCAGTACAGATAGGAGGTCCCTCCGGCGGCTGCCTGCCCGAATCGGCGCTGGATTTGCCCATCGACTTCGACTCCCTTACCCAGGCCGGGGCGATGATGGGCTCGGGGGGGATGATAGTGCTTGACGAGGACGACTGCATGGTGGAGATAGCCCGCTATTTTCTGGAGTTCACCCAGCGGGAGTCCTGCGGCAAGTGCACCTTCTGCCGCCTGGGAACAAAGCAGATGCTGGAAGTCCTGGGTGAATTTACTAAGGGCAAGGGGAAGCTCAAAGACCTGGATATGCTTATCGAGCTGGCGGAGGATGTTAAGGCTGGCTCGCTCTGTGGCCTGGGAAGGACGGCGCCCAATCCGATACTCAGCACCCTGCGTTATTTCCGGGACGAATATGAGGCACACATCACGGAGGGGCGTTGCCCGGCACTGATGTGCCAGGAGCTAATCGCCTATTATATCATCCCGGAGAAGTGCGAGCGCACCTGTGATGCCTGCGTTGGCACCTGCACCGTGGAAGCCATATCCAGCCACCCCAGGAAGAGATATAAAATTATCGACCAGGAAAAGTGCGTCAAGTGTGGCACCTGCCTTACCTCCTGCCCTCCGCAGTATAACGCTATAGTCAAGCTATCGCCACCAAGCCTGGTGCCAAAGTAGGAAAATGAAGACGGTATCTTTAACCATTGATGGCAAGAAAATAACCGCCGGTCAGGGGGAGAAAGTCCTGTGGGCGGCGTTGGACAATGGTATTTATATTCCCAATCTCTGTGCCCGTCGTGATGCTTTAGCGCCTGATGCCTCCTGCCGCCTGTGCTGGGTGGAGGTGGAGGGTAAAAGCCAGCCGGTTACCGCCTGCACCGAGACAGTAGAAGCGGGCATGGTGGTAAACACCACGGGTGCAGCGGCTTTAAGGCTGGCGCGCACCGCCCTGGAGTTGCTTCTGGCAAGCAATGTGGTGGATTGCGCTAATTGTGCCAAGAGCGGCTCCTGCGAGCTGCAGAAGATTGCCGCTCACCTGAAGGTTAAGCTTAAGACCAGGCGTTTTAGGAAGCTCTTGCGCAATCTAGCGGTGGACTCCAGCAGCCCGCTATTTATCTATGACCCCAACAAGTGCGTGCTCTGCGGCCAGTGTATCCGGGTCTGCCGGGAGCGTCTGGGCATCGGAACTCTCAGTTTTGCCCACCGCGGCTTTAACCGGAGAATGACCACTTTTGGCGACGAGCCTATCGGCCAGTCCGAATGCGCTGAATGCGGCGATTGCGTGGTTGCCTGTCCCACCGGCGCCCTGTGCTTTAAGGATAAGGCGGGCTCTTAGACCCCGGCCAGTTCCCGGCCCAGTTCCAGCAGCCTTTCCACCCTAGCCAGGCTATCGCTTTCGGCATAGATGCGGAGCACCGGCTCGGTTCCAGAGAACCTGATGAGCAGCCAGGTGGTGTCAGCCAGGGTAAGGTGAAAGCCATCGGCGGTATTTACCTTTACCACCTTAACCCCGTCAATGGACTGGGGCAAATTATCGCTGATACGCTTAGTTATTGTCTGGCGCTTATCCTCGGGGAAGGTAAAATCTCGGCGCTGATAGTAATGAGGGCCGACCTTGCTGTAGAGATAGTCCAGCAGCTGCGATGGGGTTTTACCTGTCTTGAGCATAAGGCCGAGGAAATAAATACCGGAAAGGATGCCATCTCGCTCTGGCATGTGACCGCGGAAGCCATAGCCCCCACTCTCCTCCCCCCCGATGAGGGCATTCTCGGCCATCATTATGGGGGCAACATATTTAAAGCCCACCGGCACCTCATGGACGGGCATGTTATATATTTCGCCCAGGCGGTCAATCATGGTGGTACTGGTGAGCGTCCTGACCATAGCCCCCCGCTCCCCGCGCACCTCCAGCAGGTAAAGACTGAGCAGGGCAAAGACCTGGAGCTGGGTCAAAAACACGCCTTTCTCATCAACGATGCCAATGCGGTCGGCATCGCCGTCAGTAGCTAAGCCAACATCCGCCTTCTGCTCTTTGACGGTAGCCGAGAGCTTGGCCAGGTTAGCCGCAATCGGCTCGGGTTGTTGTATCCCGGGGAACAGAGGGTTGCGCTCACCGTTTATCTCTATTAGCTGGATAGTTCCCCCACCCAAAAGCTGGTTAAAATAGCCAGCGCCAGCCCCATACATGGGGTCAGCAACTACCCTGAGCTTGGCCTGGCGTAGCTCATTCAGGTCAATGAGCTGAGTTAACTGTTGAACATAGATAGGAGCCAGGTCAAGGTATTCTACTATTCCCTGGTCTAACGCCTCAGACAGCGGCACACGGCTTATTTTTCCTGTGGTCAGGGTATGGGATATGCGCTTTTCTATCTCAGCGGTAACCTCGGGTGAGGCACTAGTCCCCTCCTTACTCTTATACTTAAAGCCGTTCCAGATAGCCGGGTTATGGCTAGCGGTGATGATGATAGCCCCGCCCGCCTTTTTGGCTAGAACGCCATAGCTTATCGCTGGCGTGGGGGTAGCCTTGGGGCAGAGGTATACCTTTATCCCGTTGCCAGCAGCTACCTCAGCGGCGGCTGAGGCGAAGTCCTCGGAGGCAAAGCGGGTGTCATAGCCAATAATCAACCCTCGGCTGGCTAAGCCCGCCTGTTTAAGGTAGTCAGCCACCGCCTGAGCGCAAGCCCGCACATTATCAAAGGTGAAGTCCTGGGCGATAATTCCTCGCCAGCCATCAGTGCCAAATTTTATAGGATTTATTCTACCTCACCCCCTGTGTTCCCCTCTCCTTCAAAGGAGATGGGGAGGGTTTTTTATTAAGAGGGGCTTCGCCCCTCTTAAACTTCCCTTTTACTGCTCATCTACCTGTGAGATAAGGGAGGAGAGCCTCCCTTTTAGGGAGGCTCTCCTCATCGGCTAAAGATTAAGATGTCGGGTCGTAATAGGTAATTATCAGTTTGGGACGCTGGCTGGCAGTGCTGTCGGAAGAGTAAAAGCCTACCCAGCCCTCCCAGCCGCTCTCATTGGTAGATTTCAGCATTACACCGAAGTTTACTTGGAAACCGTCCCACCAACTCCTAACCAACTGGGTAATATACCAGTAGCGAAAATCGTTTGTTGGCATAGCAGACAAAGTGAAGGCATCCTCCGGGGTTGTGGCGAACACCGGCTGGTCATCCCAGGTTATACCGGTCTCAGTCCAGGCTCCCAGCACCGGATAAGCTCCAATGCCCGCCGGGTTTCCGGGAACATTGTAGAAGTAATACAATCCCAACCTGGCGCCCGTTATTACGGCATCATCAGGAATTGAAGCGAGGTCGAATTGAAGATATGATCTACAGGTGCCCGCTCCCCTGGCACCAGCATATAGATCATCGTCGTCTCCATAATTCGTGGTCGGGGTAGGGTCATATACATAGGCATCTTTACCGGCAGCGGCGGCGGGCTGTATGGTTAGCGTCAGCTCTGGAGCATAGGTGAGCGACCAGTTGACGTAGGTGGTCTCATCAGCATTGACCGTTACCATCGCCTCCCGATACTTGTAATGATAACTCTCCAGCTTGATAGTATGGGTGCCAGGGGCTACACTGGTTATGACGTAGGGAGTTATATTTCCCGTATCCACCCCATCGAGATAGACCAATGCTCCGATGGGACTAGATTTGATGTCGATGGAGCCGAACTTCATTTCAACGGTTATCTCGCAGCTAGCGCCGGCGGTTCCACCCTGACCGTCGCTGACGGTCACGCTGATGGTGTACATTCCCTCGGTTGCCGGCGCTGTCCAGGTAACCGTGTTACCCTCCCCTGGGATAGTCTCACCGGTGGCTGACCACTCATAGGTAAGGGTGTCGCCATCGTCATCGCTGGCAACGCAACTTATGGTGCAGCTTTCCTCAGGTGCCACGTTGGTGGCACTCGGGGTGAGGCTGGCGATAGCCGGTGGGATATTGGCTACCTGAATAGTACAACTATCGCTGGCTGGTTCACCTTCACCATCACTGACGGTCACGCTGATGGTATAAGTCCCCTCAGTTGCCGGTGCTACCCAGGTAACCGTGCTCCCCGTTCCGGAGATAGCCCCGCCGGTGGCCGACCAGGCATAGGTAAGGATATCGGCATCAGGGTCAGTGGCAACACAACTTATGGTGCAACTCTCCCCACGTGCCACGGTTGTGGCACTCGGGGTAAGGCTGTCAATCACCGGCGGTTTATTGAACATGTCACAACCGCTTCCCATAAGCACAGAGATGATAACCAAACCCACAACTACCCATTTAACACCTTTAGATTTCCACATTTTAGCCTCCTTCGTTAGAGTTAAATCATATGGCGCTGTTTTGCAAAATTTTACGTCATTAAGCTGGTCAAGTCAAACGTCTATCTAAGTCCGATGCCGGGCAGTCATTTATCTGGCTGCCCCTCCTGTACCCGCCACCCATTTTACCGCCTCTCCCGTCCCAGGTCAAAGGTATCGGCTGCCTTAGCCAGAGCACAGATTGAGGGTTGACACCAGACCAAACGAAGGCTTATGCTATCTGACAGCCTCAACTAGCACAACCACTTCTAATCTTTGGAAAACACCCTAGAAATTGATAGGGGTAACAAGCTATGATTCGCCGATGCCAGCCACAGGATATCAGCAGAATATATTTCATCATCAATCAGGCAGCCCAAGCCTATGACGGCGTTATACCGGCTGACTGCTATCATCAGCCCCATATGCCGAGGGAAGAACTGGAGCAGGAAATGAAGCGGATTACCTTCTTCGGCTGGGAGGTAAACGGGGAGCTGGTGGGGATAATGGGGCTGGAACCGATTAAAGATGTTACCCTTATCCGCCATGCCTACGTATTACCCCAGTTGCAGAAAAGGGGAATAGGCAGTAAACTCCTCAATTACCTTGAAGGTGTGGTTACCACCCCCCACCTGCTGGTAGGGACCTGGACTGCTGCCCAGTGGGCAATTGAGTTTTATCAGAAGCACGGCTTTAAGCTTCTGCCCGATAAGGACGAGCTACTGAAGACCTACTGGGACATCCCCCAGCGCCAGATTGAAACCTCGGTGGTGCTGGGAGTGGAAATGCAACAAAGGTAAGCAGTTAATCTACTATCTCCCCCCACACCCCATCCCGATTAAAAAGTTCCGTTAGCTTTACTTGCAATATTTGATTGGTCAAATCCTCACTGCTTCTAGTATACACCCTTATATAGTTATCGGTGAGACCGGACCAGATGCCACCAGTTTGCTTCTCCCACAACACCAACAGCGTTTTATCCAGGAACCGCTGCCTGAAGTTCTGAGCGCTCTCCCCGGCTAGAGCCAGCATACGCTGACTTCGCTCTCGTTTGACCCCATCCCCAACCCGGTCTGTCATAAGGGCAGCTTCGGTTCCCTGGCGTGGTGAATAAGAGAAAACATGAATCCGAGCAAACTGCATCTGACGACAAAACTCAAAGCTCTGCTCGAACTCTTCCTCAGTCTCACCGGGGAAGCCAACAATGATATCGGTGGTGATAGCTACCTGGGGCACCATACCCCTGATTAAGGTTACCGCCTGCTGATATTCACCGACGGTATAGCGCCGCTTCATTCGCTTAAGCACAGCCTCGCTGCCGCTCTGCAGTGACAGGTGAAAATGGCGGCATAGCCGGTTGTCGTGCCAAAGTTCAATAAGCTCGGGAGATATCTCCTGAGGCTGGAGGGAGGACAGCCTCAATCTGGCTACCTCGGTCTCTTTCAGGATGCGCTGCAGCAGTTCCTTCAGACCAGCCCCTTCATAGTTATATGAGCCGAGCTTGGTTCCGGTTAGCACCACCTCGTTATAGCCCTCAGCAACCCGGTGCCTGACCTCAGCCACAACCTGGTCAACGGGAACGCTTTTCTCCCTACCCCGCACCAGAGGCACAATGCAATAGGAGCAAAAGCTATTACATCCATCGTGAACCTTGATGAAGGCGCGAGTCCTGAAACCAGCCGGAGCAGTTGAACCCCTGTGAGCATAGACGGGGCGGCTCAAGCTTCCCGACTCCTCCAGCAGCCGCAGTAGATGCGGTTTTTGGCTATTATCCAAGACAAGGTCAACCCCTTCAATCTGAGCCAGCTCCTGGCGGGCTCGCTCGGCATAGCAGCCCATAGCCACCACCAGGGCATCAGGGTTCAGCCGATGAGCCAGTCTGAGCAAGCGGCGACACTTGCCATCGGCAACATGGGTAACGGTGCAGGTATTGAGTATATAGATATCAGCCCCATCAGCGGCCGATACCAGCTCATACCCCGCCTGAGCAAACTGCTCGGCTAAATGCTGGGTCTCAGCTTGGTTGAGCTTACAGCCCACAGTATCTAGGGCAATCTTTGGCATTTCTGGGCTTTCATTCATAGGCGCTCAGCACTATAATAACTACTACATTTCCCACAGGTCAAACATAAGCCTTACTGAGCTGGTTCAGATAGATTGGCGACACCGATTATCATATTTCGTTTCTCTATGGCGTTGACCCCATCCCCCCCCCGTTTCTTAATTTATCTCTTTCTTCCCACCCTCCCACCCTATAGGGGCTAGCGCCCCTCTTAAACACCCCAATAAAAGCGAGAGGGCATGGATGCAACCTCTCCCCAATAAAACAGGGAATTGGGGGCGCAGCCTCAAATATATTATAGGGAGTCAGAGAGGGGCTTCGCCCCTCTCTATAAATTTTCTTCCCCCTCCCCTTGACAAGGGGAAGGGGATAAAGGGGATAGGGTCACCATATAAATATAAGGGGGTTAGTAAACAATCTTACTGGTCAAATATAAGCCCACCTTGCAGATAAATGGAAATTATGATAAAAATAGGTTGATCAATTTTGGGGAGACAATTTCTAGTTAGCCGGCTAGAGTATTTGTTTTTGAAGTTATGTCAAGTGTAAATAATAGAGTGGTGGTTACTGGCATGGGGATTGTGTGCCCCCTTGGTCTGAATGCCACTACCACCTGGGAAGGTCTTATTGCCGGTAAGTCCGGGATTGACCATATCACCCTGCTTGACCCCGAGCCTTTTGAAACCAAGATTGCTGGTGAGGTAAAGGGCTTTGAGCCTACCGACTACATGAGCCGCAAGGATGCCTACCGCCTGGACCGCTTCGCTCAACTGGCAGTAGCTGCCAGCCTGCAGGCAGTGGAGCAATCGGGAATGAAAATCAACGCCGCAAACCAAGACAATATAGGTGTCATAATTGGTAGTGGTATCGGCGGTCTAACCACCCTGATTGACCAAATCAAAATACTACTGGAGAGGGGGCCAGACAGGGTGAGCCCGTTCCTGATCCCAATGATGATGCCTGATATAGCTGCCGCCCAGGTATCCATCGTGCTAGGAGTGAAAGGGCCAAATCTGTGCACTACTTCAGCTTGCTCCAGCGGCTCAGACGCCATAGGGGTTGCCTCTGAAATTATCAAGCGCGGTGATGCCCAAGTTATGATAGCCGGCGGCAGTGAGGCAATAATCAACGCCGTAGGTCTCAGTGCTTTCAATGCCCTGAAAGCTATATCAACTAGAAACAATGAGCCACAAAAGGCATCCCGTCCCTTTGATGTTGAACATGACGGCTTTGTCATCGGTGAGGGAGCCGGCACCCTTATCCTGGAAAACCTCTCCTTTGCCCGAAAGCGCGGGGCTAATATCCTGGCTGAAATTGCTGCCTACGGAGCCAGCGGTGATGCCTACCATATTACCGCGCCAATTGAGACCGGGGAGGGTGCTGCCAGGGCAATACGGATAGCACTGGATAAAGCCGGAATCAAGCCCAACCAAATTGACTACATTAACGCTCACGGCACGTCCACCCCCCTAAACGACAGGATGGAGACCAAGGCGATAAAGACGGCATGCGGCGACCACGCCTACAAAATTCCGATAAGCTCCACCAAGTCAATGATGGGGCACCTTATAGGTGGTGCCGGAGCCGTTGAGGCAGCGATATGCATTATGGTTATCCGGAATGGACTCATCCCACCAACGATAAACCTTACCCAACCCGACCCTGAGTGCGATTTGGACTATGTGCCCAATGTAGCTCGCCGAGCCAGGGTTAGTACCGCCCTGTCTAACACCTTCGGCTTCGGCGGTCATAACTCAGTATTGGCAATCCGAGAGTACTCTGAGGAATAAGCTTGAATCATTGTCGCTGGAATCTGCTGCCGCCAGCCCCAGACAGGATTCTGGACAATAGTTCCGGTTTCCCACCTCTCATAGCTCAGCTACTATATAATCGTGGTCTTACCGAGCCTTCTCAGCTAGAACCATTCGTCACCGGTGATAAGCGCCTCTCGGGCGACCCATTCCAGCTACCCGATATCCAGCCGGCGGCAGCCAGGATTTACCAAGCCCTGCTCTCAGGAGAAAACATCGCTGTCTATGGCGACTTTGATGCTGATGGCATCACCGGCACTGCCCTGCTGGTCCAGGGGCTATCTGCCCTTGGCGGCAAGGTCATCCCCTACATACCCCACCGCCTTACCGAGGGCTACGGACTTAAGACCACCGCCCTGGAAAATCTCCACCGACAGGGCGTCAGCCTGGTTATTAGCGTTGATTGCGGAATTACCGCCTTAGCCGAGGTTAAGCGGGCAAGAAGGCTGGGTCTGGATATAATTATCACCGACCACCATACCCCCCTGCCCGAAATCCCACCCGCCGTTGCCGTCGTCAATCCCAGGCGGGCTGATTCAACCTACCCCTTCTCCGAACTGACCGGCGCCGGGGTAGCCATCAAGCTGCTTCAGGCTCTATTCCAGGGCGTCGGTAAAGAAGAGCAACTGGACGGGCTTTTTGACCTGGCAGCCCTGGGGACTGTCGCCGATATGGCACCTCTTTGGGGGGAGAACCGATACCTGGTTAAGCAGGGGTTAAGGCTAATTAATGCCACCCCCCGCCTCGGAATCAGGGAGATTATTTCCCAGGCGGGATTGAGCGCTGGCAGCCTTGACGCCGAGAGCATCTCCTGGGTTATTGCCCCACGGCTAAATGCTGCCGGCAGACTGGCCCATGCCATGACCAGCTATAGGCTGTTGATGACCAACTCCCCCTCGGAGGCACAGGGGTTAGCTATCTGGCTGGAGCAGAAAAATGCCGAGCGGCAAAGATTAACCACCAAGACTTTGACCAGGGCTAGAGAGCAGATACTGGCTCAGGGAATCTCACCATTGCTAATAGCCAGCGATAAGGACTATCCGTTGGGAATCGCCGGGCTGGTAGCTAATAGGCTAGTTGAGGAATTCTACCGCCCGTCTATTGTTATCAGAACCGGAGAGAGGCTGAGCAGCGGAAGCTGCCGCAGCATCCCCGAGTTTAATATCATCCAGGCCCTGAACCAGTGTAGCGGCCTGCTATCCCAGTTTGGTGGTCACTCCCAGGCAGCCGGCTTTACCCTGCCAACCAAGAACCTGGCTCGCCTCGAGCAATACCTATCTCAGCTAGCCACCACCGAGCTTGCCGAAGCTGACCTCCGCCCCCAGCTGGATATTGATGCCGAGGTGACGCTGCCTGACTTGAGCGGGAATACCTTTAACACCATCCAGCAACTGGCCCCCTTCGGCCGGGGTAACCCGGCGCCTACTTTCTTGAGCCGCCGGGCGGAGGTGGTTGACTGCCGCACCATGGGTAACGGCAGGGAGCACCTGAGGCTGAAACTGAAGCAGGGGGGCACGGTATGGGATGGGGTGGGCTTCAGGCTGGGTAACTACCTGGCTGAGATATCCCCCCACCTTGACATCGTGTATAACCTGGAGATAGATAGGTGGGGCGGGAAGGAGAGGCTGAGGCTCAACATCACGGACTTTGCGCCAAGCGGGTAAAGCGGCACTTGCCAAGGGAGTCCCTTTAGTGTATAATGTCTTCAGTGGTTTTTAGTTTAGGTTATCGCATACTTAGTTAAACCAGTTTAGATTTACCCAAGTGTTGGATGACCGCAACTCTAACCAACTATTTAGAAGAGAGGAGGTCATCCAATGAGTTTTGAGGATAAACAACTCCAGTGTTCCGATTGTGGGGCTGACTTCACCTTTAGTGTTGAGGAACAAGAGTTCTTCCAATCTAGAGGCTATACTAACGAGCCCAAGCGCTGTTCCCCATGCCGCGAAGCCAGGAAGACACAGCGTTACGGAAATGGCAGCTACGGCTCCCGACGCCAAATGTTCCCGGCAACATGCGCCGAGTGCGGTAAGGATACCGAGGTACCGTTCGAGCCCCGTGAGGGTAGACCGGTGTATTGTAGCGAGTGCTACAATAAAGTCAGACTGAACCAATAAGGCTAGTTTGACCTTAAGGACATACATAGGCTGGGGAATACCTGGCCTATGTATGTCACTAGAATTTGTTGGTGTGTTATGTCATTGGAAGTTTCCAGACGTGAAGGTGAAACCCAAGACTCCCTGTTGAGACGCTTTCAAAGGATGATACAGATGGATGGCGTCCTGCGCGAGGCGAAATCCCATCGTTATTTCCTATCCAAGAGAGAAGCGGCACGCCTGAAAGCAAAAAAGAACGCCAGACGGAGACGACTCGGCAGGTAAGGCTGGGATGAGTTAGAAAGTACTTATCAACGAAAGGGGGGGGGCTAAGATGAATATCTACGTGGGTAATTTATCTCGCGAGGTAACCGAAGAGGAGCTGCGGCAGGAATTCGCCGCTTTTGGAGAGGTGACATCGGTAAATATTATCAAGGATAAGTATGGCGGGCAACCGAGGGGATTTGCCTTCGTTGAAATGGCTTCAAAGTCTGAAGCCGAAGCGGCAATTGCTGGCCTCAAAGGAAAGACACTAAAGGAGCGAACGCTTGATGTTAATGAGGCTCGCCCCCGTCCCGACAGCCGAGGCGGTTCGTCCTACGGTGGCAGGAGAGGCGGCGGATTTGGTGGAGGAGGAAGACAGAGAAGATACTAAATCGCCTGGTCTGCATTTATATGCTTAAGGCATATAGCTGCGCTACTTATCATCATTCAGCCTTACTTTCCACCCCCACCCACCGTGTCCTCAAAGCCAATACGGTGATGACAATGAGTAATACGATTATGCTTATCACCTGAGCCTGATGTAGGCCAAAGAGGAAGGGTGTCCCGTCCCGCAGGAAATCAATGCCCAGCCGCCACATTGCATACAGGCCCAGGTAGATGAGAAATAGAGAGCCATCAGGCTGGAAGCGCTTCCTTAGCCAGAATAATACCCCGAAAACGATGAGCAGGAATATAATCTCATAAACCTGCGTGGGGTGAAGGGCTACCCCCAGAGGAGCATAGCACGCAGTGTTGGTATAGACTATGCCCCAGGGTAGTGAAGTCGCTGTTCCATAGCAGCAGCCGTTTATAGTGCAGCCCACCCTGCCTATAGCCTGAGCCAGTATGAGACCCGGCGTCAGCAGGTCAGCAAAGTAGCCAAAGCGGAACTTGCTAAACCGGCTGCAAATCCAGATGCCCAGGGCAGCACCCAGAATAGCGCCGTAGATAGTCAGACCCTCAAAGCCCCAGATCCGTCCCGGATTGGCGATATAATAATCCCACCTATCAACAACATGAAGCAACCTTGAGAATATTATCCCGGAGGGAATAGCTACCAGGGCGGCGGTAAGGATAGTGTCATAGGAAAGGTTAGCCCCCCGTCTTACCTCCCGCAGCATCCACAAGACTACCACCACCACCCCCAGGGCAACCATAATCCCGTACCATCTAACATTTAAAAAGGCTATCGGGTCTATACCTATGGTTATCAATATTCACCCCCAGAAATCAGGAGCATAGCGCCTGGACAAAGGTCTTGGCATCAAAAGGAGCCATATCATCTAAGCCGTCACCAACACCGATGAACTGGATGGGTATCCCAAGTTCATCACAGATAGCCAGCACTATACCCCCTTTAGCCGTGCCATCCAGCTTAGCCAGAAAAATGCCGGTTACCCCTACCGCCTCAGTAAAATATCTGGCCTGGGTTAAGCCATTCTGACCGGTGGTGGCATCAAGCACCAAGAGAACCTCATGGGGAGCAGTAGCGTCATCCTTGGCTGCCACCCGCCTAATCTTTTTAAGCTCCTCCATCAGGTTATACTTGGTGTGCAGCCTGCCGGCAGTGTCAATAATCACCTCATCCGCTTCCCGATTGCGTGCTGCCTCAAGGGCGTCAAAGACCACCGCCCCGGCATCAGCCCCGGGCTGATGAGCGATAACATCAACACCAATCTTCTCGCCCAGATTTTTTAGCTGGTCAATAGCTGCTGCCCTGAAGGTATCAGCCGCCACCAGTATCACCCGCTTCCCCTCATTTTTGGCGCTATAGGCAAGCTTGGCAATAGAGGTAGTCTTACCACCGCCATTAACGCCTACCGCCAGAATAACCTTGGGTAACAATAGGGGAATAGACGGCGCCTGAACTTCAATTTTGAGCATTTTAACCATCTCTTGCTTAAGGGCATTGCGCACCGAAGGGCCCTGGCTGAGCTTCTTCTCTTTGACTCTTCGCCTTACCCGTTCCAGGAGCTTTTCCGTGGTCTTAACCCCGACATCGGCCGAAATAAGCAGCTCCTCCAGCTCTGTCCATACCGCCTCACCTACGCTGGGGTGGTCAAAGAGGCGCATCGCCCACTTAAACCAGGTATCACGGCTGGGTTTCAAGGCTTTCTCTGTTTTGAGATTATCTAACAACTCCATCCCCTTCACCTCCTTGCCCTTTAAGGGTGGGTGGGGCAAAACCTCTCTTGCTATTCCCTACCCTTCCTCTTAAGGGCGGCGGGTGGGAATAGATTATAAAATGGGGGAGGGGCTTCACTCCCTCAAACTCCTTATTTCGTTTGCCTTACTCCTTAGCTATCTCCCCGTCCAGGAGAGTTCTAGAGAGGCGAAGCCTCTATCAGGAGAGTTCTAGAGAGGCACAGCCTCTACAGGGCGGGTGGGTGGGAAAACTAACCTATTCTTTTAGTAACCCTTCCAGCAAGAGCTGGGCTGCCTTCTTATCCAGCGGCTTATTATTATTGCCACACTTGGGCGACTGGACACAACTGGGGCAGCCCTCCTCACAGGGGCATTCGGTAATTGCTTTCAGTGTAGT
>Ga0209979_1002545_pt1 | contig 17298 bp, 16 predicted proteins | sample AnhtaG_FD_183114 | JGI IMG/M metagenome (GOLD analysis project Ga0209979, IMG submission 183114) | Deep subsurface microbial communities from Anholt, Denmark to uncover new lineages of life (NeLLi) - Anholt_01485 metaG (SPAdes) (version 2) | ecosystem: Environmental > Aquatic > Marine > Oceanic...
GAAGCGTCCGAGACGATGCTTGAGTATGTCGCTTCGCCGGCAGGGAAAGGTAACGGAGAAGGAAGCCAAAGACTCCGGCACGAAATCATGACCGCGCGTCTAAAGGGGTACGAGGGGGATATGTGCGCCGAGTGCGGGCAATTCACGATGGTCCGCAACGGCACCTGTCTCAAGTGTGATACTTGCGGCGCCACCAGCGGCTGTAGTTAGCCAGTCAGGTCCGGCCTTGACGGGCTGGGGCGTCGTCATGACTCCCTTCACGGACGAAGGAGAAAAGGGCCTCGGGTGCAACATTGCCCCGGGGCCCAATATTGTGTCGCGGATAGCGAGAGACTTTGTAGAATAGCTGGACGCTTTTGCCTTGAAGAGGATTGAGTAACCGAAACAGAATTACACTAATAGAATTCGCTCTATGGACTGGAAACTACTGGACAAGGTAAAGGTGCTTGCAATCCAAGGTCTTGTCTCTGACGACGATCTGATGGAGAAACTCGTGCTTAAGGGCGGCAATGCCATCGACTTAATTCACAATGCTTACCAACGGGGGTCACTGGACCTTGACTTTTCAATTGAAGATGACTTTCAAGGCATAGAACTGTCAGATCTTGAGAAGAAAGTGAGGGAACTACTTGAAAGGTCGTTTCAAGAAGCACATCTCGTAGCCCACGATGTTCGCCTGATGCGGCGTCCTAGTCAGGTGCCTACTGAATTGGCTTCGTTCTGGGGTGGATACAGAATCGAATTCAAGGCAATTCCAGAAGGACTATTCAATGAGTTATCTGGAGATGTTGAAGCAATTCGTCGCAACTCTCTTGCTATAGGGCGGTCCAGCAGCACTGTTTTCAGAATTGAAATATCGACATTTGAATACTGCCGGGAGAAAAGGGCACTTGATGTCGGCGGTTTCACCGTATTCGTTTACAGTCCCGTTCTTATAGTTGTTGAAAAACTTCGGGCCATTTGTCAGCAGATGGAACAGTACAGGCAGATTGTTCCCAGTATGCATCCCGCGGCTCGAGCCAGAGATTTCTTCGATATCCATTCCGTTGTTAAACAGTTCGGCATCGATTTGTCGGATTCAGAAAACATTCGGTTACTGAAAGCAGTATTTGATGCGAAGAGAGTGCCGACTAAGTACTTAAGCCAAATCCCTGAATACCGTGAATTTCATAGACCGGATTTTGTTGCCGTTAAGGATACCGTTAAGCCGGGAGTGACTATTAGGGATTACGACTTCTATTTTGATTATGTAATTTCGATCTGCCCACAACTATAGTCCTTTCGGATAGTAGAGCCTCCAGCGTGGCGAGTATTCAGTTTCTTTCATCTGATGAGTCAGGTAGAAATCAAAATTCATCTCAATTCTCTCCAGTAGTGTTACCTGTGCATCTCTGTATGAACCTGCCCTCTCCAAATAGAAGCCAATTGCCTGATGGTAAGGGTAGATATAGCCAAGCTTTGATAACAGTGCAGTAAGTCGATTGACCGACACTCTATCTGCTGCCGAGCGATATGCGTGCAAAACTTCATGCACCCCCCCGGAGTATATTGGACGAACCGTAATGTCAATAAGTGTTCTCTCAATGTCTGTTGTGCGGAGCTTTTCGCCTCGATCACCTTCGAGTTCAATAACTCCCTTCTGGCCGGTGTACATTCCGTTCAAAACGAGAACTCTGAGATACTTGAATCTCGTGCCGGCCTTTGATACCCTGCAGGACCTTGAGAAGGCAAGGTCTATCCTTTCCTGGGTCAATTCTGCGTCACCGGTTCTTTTAGGAGTCTGTTCCGAATTGAGGTAGACCGTCTTAGGAACTTGAAGTGTAAGATTGTGCAAAAACACAGCCGTGTAATGGCTGAAATAACCATCCGGCCGCAAAGACTGGATTACTTCGAAATCAGATGCTTTCTTCCAGACATATCGGACTTCTTTGCGTCCGGGAAATGTGAAAGTTACTCGACGTAGTTTTCGGCTCTTGATGAGGAATTCGATAAACTCATTTGTAGGGGTACCTTCTGTGACCCGCCACGAGGCGCGGTTCGCAGCCAGTATCTGTTCCATCTCCTTTTTTCTGAATACCCTTACTGGAAGATTCTCAAAGATGTCGAGAATGTCCTTCCGGGCTATTTGAAGGCGTGTTGGACTCATTCCTTGATTCCTTGTTCGTTCACACTTTGTATATATACTATGTGTGAAGATACAAAGTTAGCAAGCTTTTTTGAACATTTGTCCATATTTTTGTTGTCTTGTAAGATGTTGATAGTTATAGGCATACAGATTAATACCTGATCAGCAACTCGGCCCTTTGTGGACAGCGCCTTGTTTTTGTGCTTTGCTAACAAGCTACAGGATGTAGTATATATACTACATCCTGTCCCTACATCAAAATCATCAACGGCACCTCTTCGACCTATGTGCATGTCCTATAAGCAGAAAAGTAGTTTGAAGACATGTTTGGGCTGTCCTCATGTAGTATATATACTACATGATGATCCCATCCTAACCGACGGGTGGCAACCACAAACTTGTTTGGGGTTGAGTTTGTAGCCTACCTATCAGTGTATATGGCAGGTCTGTTCCAGACCTTCCCTACTCAAACTAAATTTCTGGTGGTTGATAGAGTACTTGGGTCCTTTCACCGCCAACCGAATCCGCGAAATGATACATGTTCACCAAGATATCATCATCTCTGTGATATACTTGTCGGTGACGAATGATCATCGGACGCAGGCTGAATGCAAGATCTCGCGTGATAAGGGCATCGCATTGATCATTATAGGAATAATGGCGCAGGAAGAAGGCAACCTGGACGGGATATGATTCAAAGAAGGTGTCCGGGCTCATGAATAGCCAGAAGTAGTGGTTTTGACAGCCTCCACCATACGTGACCCTCAGGAAAATCACATCACCCTGAATCCACACACTATCAAGCTGGAACTCCTGAATCATTATTGTTGATGGCTCGAGGTTCGACCGGGTGACCTCGCCCTCAAGGGTATAGATCGACTGAGGTGACAATATTAAAACGGTAGCAACATAGTCAGAGTCGTTGGTTGGCGCAGGGTAGGGATCCAACTGGAGCAACGTAATATGAAAACCAAGAGTGTCTATCTGAATGTGGGAGTCAGAGTCATTCTTATGAACGCCGAGTAGAATTGGAAGGATTACATAGTGAGTATCAACCGGCAGCTTGATTAATCGGAGCCGGATTTCTGCCATTCCGCCCCAGATACAATAAGCATTGGGTGGGCATCGGGAGTCATGTATGATCGAATCAAGCTTAAGCTCAACGTTCTCCGACTGTATGATGGCCGACTGACCGTATTTGAGAGTGACTGGAGAAAATACAGGGGCAACAACCGACGTGTCGTCGTCGCAGGAAATGCTCACTACAGATAGGCCGGTCAGACAGGTCATCAAAAAGACTTTAATCTTCATATTAACTCTCCTATGAATTATAACGATTCAGCCAGCTTTTTGTTTAATCCCGTAGTGAAAAAAAATAGAAAAAAGGGCGATGGGTTCCAACCTCAAACTTGTTTGGGGTTGAGTTCAGCGTTCACATTCTCGTCATTTTCCCCACAAATCCTATGCTGTTTCCAACATGCCTCCCATTGAGTGAAGGCGTATTATATACCGGCCATGCAAACAGCGATAGAACAGCTTGATCAAACGAAAAGACCGTCGCTCGGCAGACCAACCATACTGTCGAACATCAGGGACCAGTATTGGGGCGGCGACGGCTTGAGGCAATGCTGCCTGCGTATAACACGGCCGGAGAGAAAAAAAGTTTTTTTGCGAAACAAACCCGTTTTGCCGCAACTGACTGGGCTGTAAACAATTATAGGAAATCCGACCTTCCTCTCCAGGGGGACAGGGTTTATTGTCGGGTTTCTCATCCGCCTCTGGCGGATTCGGAACCCGACCTACGGTTCTTGCCTATAGCGATGTCAGTCAAGTGTCCGAACCCGAGGGGTATCGATCTACGGAACTGTCAGGTGAGCGGTGAGCCACCCAGCTCACAGAGCAAAGCATATGCGAAAAATCACTTGCGTTCCTGTGAGCAGTATGTTATATTCTACTACGAACTCACGGTGTTCACGCAAACGTTTTTTACAGGACGTAGTACATAGCAGACGTTCGCTAACGAGAATTTAAACTGAATCAAGCACCAACCAGTTACCTCACGGAGGAGTAACATGAAATCCGCCATTCACTTGGTAGCGACGTCAGCCATCGTGCTTTTCGTGTGCGTATCTCTGGGCCTGGCTGACCAGTCGTCCCGTGATAACGTGCAGCCGGTTGCGGAAGTCGAGCCCGTCAAATCGTTACCTTCTCTCAGCCTTGTCGGCGAGAACGAGAACGGCCCGTCTGTGACACGGTCCAATGCCACGCCTGTTTATGACGCGGCACAGGGTGCGTCCGAAAACGGGGGAGATATTAACCTAAATGGTGTCCCCAACGAAGTTGCCGATGCGGTTCTGTACACAAAATACTTCATTTACGGTCTGCAAGTGTTCTGCATAGACCAACAAGCCCAGATTATGGAGACCGACACTAATGCTGACGGTCTGATGCTGACTGTGGGTGACCTGGTCTATCAGATTCGCATAATCGAAGAATAGGCGGGTGCTCTATCTCTTGGAGCTAAGTAGGTTTCCGTGGTCGGCGTACGTCCTCGTGCGCCGACTTCATGTGGGACAAGGCGTCCGCCGCGCACGAATTGTCGAAACCACGGGGGTTTAGACCTACAGTTATCTACGGCGATGTCAGTATCACGTTCCCCGCGCCGACGATCACAAAGCGGTCTTGCGCCCAGATCACACTGGACAGGCGGACCGTCACCCCAGAGGCTGCAGCCGTCCAGTCTTCGCCGTCAGATGAAGTCATAATCATTCCCAGCGTACCCACTGCGACAAACCGCTCGCCGGACCAGACGACAGCCTCAAAATCCTCTATTGTCGGTAGTGTTTGCTTCGTCCACGAGACACCGCTGTCCGCGGACATCAGCACAGTGCCAACATCGCCCACGGCAACAAGTCGGCTATCCGAGGCGGCAATGCCGGAAAGACGAACTGTATCACCAGATGCTCTTGGCGTCCAGTCCTCTCCGTCGGGTGAGGTGATTATAGTGCCTTCGTCACCGACGGCGACAAATTCTGAGTCTGCCCAAATCACACCATACAATGTCACGTCCACGCCAGAGGTGGTGTCCGTCCAGTTTTCACCATCGGGAGAAGCGATAATCGTGCCCTCGGTGCCCACAGCTAAAAACTGCGCCCCCGACCAGGTTATGCCCTCCATCTGATTAGTCGTTGGGGAGGTAAGTATTGTCCAGTCCATGCCGTCGGTAGAAGTGATAATCGTATCTCCAGCGCCCACTGCAGCGAAGAGCTCGCCGGAGTATGCTGTCCCCTTCAGGGGGGTTGACGTCCCTGACGGTCGCAGTGTCCAGGTGGTAGCGTCGGACGACGTTAGCACCGTCCCGGCGTCGCCGACGGCAACGAATAGCGAGTCATCGGCAGCGACGTCGTACAGAGAAGTAACCGGCCCAGATGCTTGGAGCGCCCAGGTGGCGCCATGATCCGATGTCAGTATCGTTCCGTTCAGGCCTACGGCAAGGAACCGGTCATCCGCCCAGATGACGCTTCGCAGTTGGTCATCATAATCGGAATCGCTGAACGTCCAAATATCGCCGTCAGGCGACGTCACAATTACGCCATTATCTCCAATGGCAACGAACAGTGACTCCGACCACGCCACACTGCGAAAGTAGATGCGCAGTCCGGACAGTTGCGTGTCCCACCTGGTAGAATCGGGTTGGGTGAGGTCGGGTGAGGTGAGTATGGTGCCGTCCTGCCCAACCGCGACATACTGCGTTCCCGACCAGATTATATCATATAGGTACAAGCCCAGGTTGGAATTGATGACAGTCCAGCTCGTCCCATCCGGCGACTTGAGCACCACCCCTCCGCCGACCACAATGAATTCACCGTCTGCCCAGGTCACCCCGTACAGGTGCACTGTGATTGCCGTTACTAATATGAGATCGCCTGCTATTACGGTATCCATGACCGTTACTTTGTCCCATGTCACGCCGTTGCCCGAAGTGACTATGGTGCCGTTTTGGCCGACGGCGACAAATTGTGTACCTGACGAGGCTATGCCGTACAGCCAGTTTGATGTCGCCGAAGAATCCATGACAGTCCAAGTGAGACCATCGGGTGATGCGATGATAGTACCCGCGTCGCCAACCGCTACAAACTGCTCCCCGGACCACGTCACACCATATAGATCCCTGCTTGTCGGCGACGGCTGAGTGGTCCAGATGATACCATCGGGTGAAGTGAGAATCACCCCTTCTTCTCCGACGGACACATACCGTTGCTGTTGCCCTGACCAGGCTACGTCGAACAGGTAATTGCTCGTGCCGGTCGGCCTCAGGGTCCAGTAGTCTCCAACCTGTGGAGGAGGCGGTTCAGTCGGGTTGTCACCATCGCAAGAAATCAGAACAACAAGTACAAACAACACCGCCGGGAACAGCATTAGCTGCTTTATAGAGGGCATGAACATCTCCTTTTTAATAATGTCAATTCACATCAGACGTTACAACAACCTTACATCTATACTACGTCCGATTAATGCGCCCAATATAGTGCAAAGCAAACGCTCGTTCAATAGAAATTCCAGCGCCGCAGGGGAGAACTGGCTGTGGTTCTGCCAACTTGTGGTTTGGCACCATCCCCTAATACGACGTGATTATGATCCCGTTTTCACCGACGGCTACGAACCTGGCGCCGGACCAGGCGACGTCATTGAGATCAGCGGTTGTGGGGGAGCTTCTTGCTGTCCAGTGGATACCATCGAGAGAGGTGAGAATGGCTCCGCCTACCCCAACCGCCACTAATCGGGCTCCCACAGGTATTACGCCCCACGTTACGTCGCCAAGGTGATTGGACATCCCGGTCTGCCGTGAGATCCAGGTTTCGCCGTTCGTGGAAGTGAGAATCGTGCCGGAATACCCCACCACTACTAATTGTTCCTGCGTTGCCGTTATGCCCAGCAGAGGCTCTACTGTCTCCGAAGTGCGTACACTCCAGTAGACGCCGTCGGTGGAAGTGAGAATCGTTCCCCAATGTCCGCAGACGACCAGAAGATCGCCAAAGGCGGCTACACCGAACAGCCAATGGTTTGTTGGGGAGTTCCTTGATCTCCAGCTCGTGCCGTCAGGCGAGGTGAGAAGGCAGCCGTCAGCGCCGACGGCAACAAAAAGGCTCCCCGACCAGGCCACCGCAAACAGCGACTTGGTCGTTTCTGACAACTCCACCTCCCAGTTTATGCCGTTGGACGAGGTTACCACAGCGCCGCCGGTGCCGACCGCTACAATCTGTCTTCCCGACCAGGCGAGGCCGTTAAGCCGGTTTGTGGTTCCGGAGGTTCTCGGCGTCCAGGCAAGGCCGTCAGGCGAGGTGAGTATGGTACCCGTCGCGCCAACGGCCACGAATTGTGTTCCCAGCCATGTTACGCTTGCCAGCGAGTTGCCAGTTCCCGACTCGGTTACCTCCCAGAATCTGCCGGGGTGGATTACCCTGAAGTCTCCCGGCGACAAAGCCTGTCCGCCAGCGGTGGTAACGGTGATAGAACCGGTCGTAGCGCCCATGGGAACTTTGGTCTGTATCCTAGTGGGAGTCGCGACAACGACGTTTGCTGAGACACCATTGAATCTGACGCTGTTTGAGGCCGGGTTCGACATGAAATTGGCGCCGGTGATGGTTACCTCTGTTCCAAGCCTGCCGCTGTCCGGGCTGAGTCCGGTTATGATTGGCGGCGGCGGTTTTGTTGTGAATGACCAGAAGTAAGCAGCCTCCAGAGCGCTCCCATCCTTGTCCCGGACGCCGGTCGTGATTGTGGCCGTGTAGGTGGTGCTGTACGTGAGACTGCGAGAGGGGGTGAATTCGGCCGTTGTACCGGTATAGCTGACAGTCCCTTCGACGCCGTTGTCGATCAAGAACGTCTCAGTTGTAATTGTCAAGGGGTCCATCATTCTGGAGAAGCCGGCTCCAATGGCGCTGGTAGTGGCCACGTTCGTGACACCGTTTTCCGGCTCGGTCCATATCACCGCCGGTGTGGTTGATACGTTGATGTCCTTGGAACAGGAGTTCCAGCACAGCAGCAACCCCAGATACCCAAAGAACCAGACTACACGTTTCACATGCCGCATAAGAAGCTCCTCGGTCGTTTCCGCTGAGTAACAGGCGCAGCGTGGGGATTTCGCTTACAAAGATAACGAGAATGACTTCGGCGTTCAACCACTATCAGTCCGCGACGCCTCTTGACCGGTCTTAACGCTGTCTTTTCAAAGACCGCATGTCGATTACCCGCTATACACTTCCAAAGCATTTTTCTCTTGTTGCCTGTCTACGGGGCCAAAGCCACACACAGCGCCTATCTATAGACGGATCAGCACCGCCGGTTGATTAATTCGCTGATAAAAAGTTCAGACAAGGGCTTCCGGCGCCGGGCTGACGGACGTCGGCTGTCGGCATACCGGCCTTTCCAGTTTCCCTTTGCCGCCACGGCTACAAATTCACACTTGTATTGTCTAATCCGTTATCCTATTCTTAAGAAACGACCTTTTGGTAAAGGAGGTTTCCAATGAAAAATCTGTTGCGAAGCCTGAGGCTACTCATTTTCACCCTAATCATGAACGGCGGGCTTAGCGCCGGGACACTCCCGGCCAGTTATCCGCAGGAAGTAGAACAAGCGCTGGCAAAAGCGGGAGAAAATCGTGGGGAGCTGGAAAATGTTCTGGCATATTTTGAGCAGCGCCATGATACGTTGGGGCTGAGCGCAGCGCAATATCTCATCAGCAACCTCGAGGAGCATCGCTACACCATCTATGGCCTTTATGACACCAGTCAATCAGAGGTAGATTTTGATGTTCTGGCCTATCCCGACTACAAGACGCTGATACAGGCATGGGATGAAATCGAAGCTGAAAGGGGCGAGCTCGACTTCAAGAAGAAAGACAGCGTAAAGGACATCGATGTCATCAACGCCGATTATCTCATAGAAAATATCACCTGGGCCATCAGGGCGTGGGGTGAAAAGCCGTGGTGTCGTAACCTTTCGTTCGAGGACTTCTGTGCGTACGTCCTTCCCTACCGTGGGAGCGGCGAGCCGCTGGAGTCGTGGCGGCAGGCTTTCTGGCAGCGCTATCGGGACCTCGAACAAAAAATGGAGAACCCCGAAGACCCTATTGAAGCCGCTCGCCTCATCAACAGCGATATCAAGTCGTGGTTTTCTTTTGACTCGCGTTTCTACCGCCACCCGACCGATCAGGGCTTAAGCGAAATGCTGACCAACCGGATGGGCCGTTGCGAAGACATGACCAACCTGACCATTTACGCCATGCGCGCCAACGGCCTGGCCGTCACCAGTGACTATACCCCCCACTGGGCCAATACCGGCAACAATCACGCCTGGAACGCGATAGTCACACCGGATGGCCGGGCCATTCCGTTCATGGGAGCCGAAGCAAACCCAGGGGAATACAGACTAGCCAATCGCGCGGCCAAAATCTACCGGAAAACATTCGCACAACAAAAGGGCAACCTTGCCTTTCAGAAAGAAGAGCATCAAAAGGTTCCGCCCTGGCTCGGGGGCAAGAGCTACAAAGATGTAACCTCAGATTACATCGACGTCTGCGACGTGACAATCACTTTCAGTGACACTGTTCCGGACAGCATTCACTACGCCTATCTGTGCGTGTTCAATTGGGGAGAATGGAAAGCGATTCACTGGGGGAAAATTGAGAGCCAGAAGGCGCTATTTACAGATATGGGAAAAGATATCGCATACCTTCCCATGTTCTACATTAATGAAGAGCTGGTTCCCGCAGCGGCTCCGTTCATTCTCGAAAAGGATAGTCGGATGACGGAGCTTACTGGTAAAGAAGATCAAGAGACTACCGTCAACTTGGTGGCGACCAGTCGCCCGGCGAGCAAGGATACAACACAGGCACCACAGAAATCATTCCTGACTTTGGGGAAAGAGTACGAGTTGTTCTATTGGGACGACGATTGGGTTTCTGTGGGAAAGGCGACTGCGACAGATCAACCGTTAGAGCTTGGCAACGTGCCGGAAGGATTCCTTTACTGGCTGGTTGTCATCGATTCACGCAAGGAGGAGCGGATCTTTACTGTCGAGAAAGGCGTCCAGATTTGGTGGTGAACGGACCGGCCTGACGGCCTTTGCACTGGGCGTCAACAGCAGGTAGAACTAGTGTTGTGTCCCAGAAGTACGTTAACATAGATCTGCGCCCAGCGGGTCTTCAGTAGACGTAGAGCAGGTCTCTCCGAGACCTGCCTATTAATGCGGAGCATATTCAAGCGCAGTCAGGAATCCCTTCCTGACGGCTATACTGGTCCAGCCAGGAAAGGATTCCTGGCTGCGCATAATTCCTGCGAAAGCCGCTAGGTCCGACCCTGACGGACAGGAATCCATTATTCACATTCTCCCACATACATCATGGTGAGCGGAGTCGAACCACGACCTTCTGGATTCCCGCTTTCGCGGGAATGACACCTCCGAAGGTGGGCGGCAGATGTCCACATCTGCCGCTCTGTGCTCTGCGTACGTCCTCGTGCACCGCTCTTTTGTGTCGAAACCACAGGGGTTCCGACCTACAAGCCTGCGAACCAGTGCCGGTATTGACATCGCCCAAAAGATTTCCGCTGAAATCCGCCCAGTCCCAGCTGACGACGCTCGTCAGTAAAGAAACGACTTTCTCTTGGATACTGAGCGACTCAGATTGAATCTCAATGTATCATGCACCTTTTTGCCAGCTTCTATGGAATAATAGGGGATACTTACCTGAACAGTCTCGATTGAATCCGGAATAATCAGTCCTCGATAGGTGCTATTAGAACCACGCATATACGGCTCACCAAACGACTGCAATCTCCACAGCTCTCGATGATTGTATTGTTGTCGGATCAATCTCAGGTCATGGGCATCAGTCTCTTTTTCAAATCTGACGAAGGCGGAATCTATATTGAATAATCTGTCAAGCTCATTGAATTCTGACATTTGAGTTTTCCCCTCTTGGTACAATAGGGCGACTTTCAAATAAAACATGAATCTCCGCTGCTCCATTTCCTTGCCTAGGTTTCCATAGCCGGAAGCCTGGGCGGAAACCTTAACCATATATTTCTCGAATACTACGGGGCTTCCGTTCTCATTCATAACAAACATATGGCCATAATACGCGCAGCTGGCAACTGCCAACAGCAAACATGAGAACAGTGTGATCTGAAACCTCACAGCATCACGCTCCATGGTCAGTACACCGACGGGTGGCGCCCTCAAACTCGTTTGGGGGCGCTACTGCTATTCCCTCATCCCCAAACAAGTTTGGAGATGCCACCCAATCGTCAACAGAGCCTACGATCCAATCCTCCTGAACAAATCAAGCAGCCGGTCGAGGTCCTGGTCGCCGTAGTACTCAATCTCTATCCGGCCCTTTTTGGCTCCGGGACGGATTGTGACGGACGTTCCCAGCAGTTGTTTCAAGAACGTTTCCACGTCAGATAGGGCAGGACTCATTCGACGATGTGCCCGCAGTTTCCGTTTGCCGCGGCCTGCTTCCCGCTCGACGTCGCGTACCGACAAGGCATCCCTGAGTGCTCTCTGGGCAAGGGCCAGCATCTGTTCTTCACTGCCAGCGGCCAGGATAGCGCGGGCGTGTCCCTCGCTGAGTTTCCCTTCGCGGATCATCTGCTTGATCGGCTCCGGCAGGCCCAACAGCCGAAGGATATTGGCTACAGCGGTTCGGCTCTTGCCGACTTTCGCCGCAAGTTCGTTCTGCGTCAGATTACAGCGTTCGATAAGTGTGCGATAGCCTTCGGCGGCTTCCAATGGATTGAGATCTTCACGCTGAAGATTTTCAACCAGGGCCAGTTCCAACATCCGCGGTTCGTCGACCTCATCCATAAGTACGACGGGTACTTCTTTAAGTCCCGCGATGCGGGCGGCACGCAGGCGGCGCTCTCCGGCAATAATGGTAAACCCGGAATCGCTCTGCTTTACCACCAGTGGCTGTATCATACCGTTGCGCTTAAGGGAGTCGGCCAACTGCTGCAGGCTATCCTGATCAAAGTCATGGCGCGGCTGCAAGGGGTTGGGGCCTATAAGGTCGGGCGGCACCAACCGGTACTTCCCCTCCTCGCGAGCCTGCTTGCTGTCACCCGGAATCAGCGCCTCGATTCCTCTTCCTAAAACGACCTTGCTCATTGTGACACCACCTCCTGTGTGAAGGACAGATAGTTCTCAGCGCCGGCGGACAAGATGTCATACAGGATGATTGGCTTGCCGAACGACGGCGCCTCGGACAGCCGCACGTTGCGGGGGATGACCGTGTTGTACACTTTGCTGCTGAAATGCCGGCGCACTTCTTCGGAGACCTGTCGGGAAAGATTCAACCGACTGTCGTACATAGTCAAAAGGACTCCTTCGATTTTTAACTGTGGGTTGAGATGCTCCTGAACCAGCCTGATTGTATTCGTGAGCTGCCCCAGGCCTTCGAGGGCGTAATACTCGCACTGAATAGGGATGATAACCGAATCGGCCGCCGTCAGGGCGTTGATGGTCAACAGGCCCAGCGAGGGCGGGCAGTCGACGATGATGTAGACGTAGTCATCGGTAATCTCAGTCAGCGCCGATCTCAAGCGGGTCTCGCGCGAAAGCATACTCACCAGTTCGACCTCGGCGCCTACAAGAGAGATTGACGAGGGGGCTAAACTCAGGTACTCCTGGCCAGTAGCCATAATGATTTCCTGCAGCGACACCGCCCCAATCAGGACTTCATAGATCGATGATTCTACCTTGTCCTTTTCAATCCCGATCCCGCTGGTGGAGTTGGCCTGCGGATCCATGTCGACCAGGCAGGTTTTGTACTCGGCGGCGGCTAAGCAGGAAGCTAAGTTAACGGCGGTGGTGGTTTTACCGACACCGCCTTTCTGATTGGCGATGGCTATGATCTTACCCAATAAACACTCCTTGTTTAAGTGACATCCAATTTTAACTGAATTCTAAATGACCGGGCATACCGGCGCAACTAAAATGTTTGGTGGCTAAATTTTTTGCGAAATATAGTAAAACGGCCGGTCGCCTCTCCGAAACTGATTGAATGGTGGTAGGTTACGCTGTCAGTGCTTTTGCCAGTGAGATCGAAATCAGGGGCAGCGTAGTACACAAAATAACCACCTGGCCTGAGGAGGAAAAAGATTCTGTTGAACAACTTCGGGGTGAGCTTAACGAGCCTAAGAGTGATTAAGTCAAACGCCGGCTCCAAGGAAGTTTCCTCAAAGGGTTGGCTTATGATTGTGGCCCTAATATCAAGCGCCAGAAGCATTCGGCGAAGAGCCGCTGCTTTCTTCCTCGTCCTCTCAACCAGGCAAGCCTGTTTTATCCTTTTAGTGAGAAGAATAGGGATTGCGGGGAAACCGCCGCCGGAGCCGATATCGAGGTAGTTGTCAATTTCACCGGGGTCGACCTTTTCAAGAGGTAATAGTGATTGCGCCGCTAGCTTCCTGAGATCAATAAGACCGGATGTGCCAGTTTCACGTGAAACAAGGTTGACACGTTTGTTCTCTTCTAGCAGAAATCGGTAGTATAGTTCAAGCTTGCTTGCAGGATCGAGGCGTTTGAGGAGTTCGACGGGGTCGTAGGTGATCATTGGTTGCAAGCTATTCACCCAGCCACCGCCTTATGCCTTCTCAAATAAACAGACAAAACCGCCACGTCACCAGGCGTAACGCCCTCGATTCGCCCCGCCTGTCCCAGCGAGGTCGGCCGGAAACGAATGAATTTCTCTAAAGCCTCATGCTTCAGACCACGAAGCGACTCGAATGTGAAGTCCTGGGGGATCTTTTCATTTTCCAGTTTTCGGAACTTGTCGATCTCACGCCGCTGCTTGTCTATATACCCGCTGTAACGAATGACAATAGCCGCCCTCTCTAATGCTTCCCGGTTATCGGTAATGGCGCCGTCGAATTTCGCTAACAGAGGCGCGGCTTCATTAAACGTGAGGCCGGGCTGTTTTAGCAGATGCTCTAAGCTGATCGTTTCGACCTTCTTGAAACGCGACGCCAATGTACCCAGCTCGGAGACCCTTATTCTGGTTTTTCGCAGATGGGTAATGGCTTTGTCTGTCTCCTGTCGCAGTTGCTGGAAATGCTCAAACTCGTCAGCCGGAATAAGGCTGTATTTTATTGCATATTCCGCAAGTCGATCGCGGGCGTTGTCTTCCCGAAGAGCTAGGCGGTACTCGGCACGAGAAGTAAACATACGGTACGGCTCGGTGGTGGAGCGAGTGGTCAAATCATCGATCATGACTCCGATGTAGGCCTCGGACCTGTCAAGAATGAAAGGCGGCTCCTGTCCGAGGTACAGAACGGCGTTTATGCCGGCCATAAAGCCTTGACCCGCTGCTTCTTCATAGCCTGAAGTACCATTGATCTGCCCTGCCAGAAACAGGCCCTGCACACGCTTTGTCTCCAGCGACGGCTTGATCTGGTAGGCTGGACAGTAGTCGTACTCTATGGCGTAGCCGGGCCTGGTAATCCTCACCTCTTCAAGTCCTTCAACCGTCCTGATTGCCTTGATTTGAATCTCCTCCGGAAGCGCCGTCGAAAAGCCGTTGGGATATATTTCGCTGGTGGCGTTACCTTCCGGCTCAAGGAAAATCTGGTGGCGCTCTTTATCTGTGAATCGGTGGTACTTGGCCTCTATGGAGGGGCAGTAGCGCGGTCCGGTCGATTGAATCTGGCCAGAAAAAATGGGGGAGCGCTGGAAGTTAGCCGATATGATCTCCTTCGTTTTCCTGGTGGTATGAGTCAGGTGGCAACAGACCTGCTCAAATGATCTTCTGGGCGAACGATAGGAGAAAAAGGGGATCGGCTTCTCTCCGGGCTGCTTCTCGCACTTTGACCAATCAATGGTGTCCCCGTCCAGCCGGGGGGGAGTGCCGGTTTTGAGCCTACCAACTTCAAATCCGAGGCTTAGGAAAGATTGAGTGAGCTTATAAGCTCCTGGTTCGCCGAGCCGTCCCTCCTTGATCTTTTTCTCTCCGATGTGAATCAGCCCCCCAAGGAACGTGCCCGAAGCCACTACCACGGCTCGCGAGAGAATCATCCGGCCATCTTCGGTCTTCACTCCAGCCACCCTGCCGCCTTCAGTAAGAATCTCTCCGGCAATTGCTTCGATTATCGTTACATTCTTCTGACTGGCTACGTAGTTGACGACAAACTGGTTGTATTTGATGCGGTCTGCCTGTGCTCGGGTCGACCATACAGCCGGTCCCCGCGACAGGTTGAGCCTTCTAAACTGTATGCCGGTGGCATCGATAGCTTCTCCCATCATTCCGCCCAGGGCGTCTATCTCTTTGACTAAGTGTGACTTACCAATGCCGCCGACGGCCGGATTGCAGGACATAAGGGCCAGCTTGGAGGCATCCATTGTCACAATGGCAGCCGTCTTACCCATTCTGGCAGCCACCAGAGCTGCCTCGACGCCAGCGTTCCCGCCGCCGATGACTATTATGTCGAAGTCTTTATATTCCATTGTCAGGTACAGTTAGTAGTTAGCAGGTCGCCCACAGCTCTGCTGTGGGTTCTTTCATAATGACACACAAACGTTATGCAAAGTATACCCACCAGTTAGTGATCTATTGTTAGGTTCCCACAGTAGAACTGTGGGGTACCCGGTATAACGGCGTGTAGCGTGTGTGGCCGCGATCTGCGATCGCGGTTCACAAACCCTCAATCTGCGTGTATCAATTCCCATTTGACCTCATCAATTCGTAGTTGGACATCATCGTGTCTCAATCGGGCTCTGGCACTCGACCACACCCACTGTGCGGGATTAGCTACAAGTCCGTTCCGCACCGGATTATACTCAATATAATCAATTGCTTGGCGAATCAAATCATGAGAATAGAGATTTCGGTCAAACCCGCCGCCGCGCTGCCATACTCGGTGGCCAATCCCGGTCGGGGTCCGGATTTCCAGCCGTTTGAGTCGCCCCGGATAACGTAATTTCCAATCGGACAAAAGCCACTTGGAAAACGGCCCCTTAATCGCTTTGAGAATCTGCGATATGGAATACTGTGGGTGAAGCGGGCGGATGAGCAGGTGGACATGGTCGGGCATGAATACGTATGACCATAGCTCAAACACATGCAGGTCACGTGCCCGGTCGATTGAGCGAGCCATAAGCCGACAAGCGCCGTCATCCGTAAACAACTGGCAACGGCGAAAGCAACTGAACGTTAAAAAATGCGCATGTCCGGGGTCATTGAAGCTCATGCGTCGCATGGTGTTCATTGTTCGCTAAAGGTGAACCGCGATCAGAGATCGCGGCCACACCAGCCTACCGAACTGTGGGGTACCCGGCGCGTTCTCTTTAACCTGCTGACCAGTCTCGAATACGACGCCATACCTTAACGAAATAGGCACCTGGGATTGGTGCGAACAACCCAAACAGAAATGCAGCGAGTGCAGCGGACCATATGTTTTCAGCATATACAATGACAAAGCCAATAAAAATAAAGCCCAGAACTGTACCGGATATTGCTGCAGTAGGTTGTGAAACTCCAAGAATTTCATTTCGAGGCACCCGAAACTTTAACTTAACGCCTTTGTGTAAAACATCGAGCCAAATCGAAGGTTGAGCTTCCGTATGGGCTGCGTTAAGAAACTGAAAACGCACAACTTGACCTCTATTCATCGTCGGAATGATGTAATCTCTTTGACGACCGTAAAGGCTCTGTTGGTCCATTGTTGGTCGCTGCCCTTCCGGCACAGTTAGCTTAGCCGCATAATCATCAGACCAACTAAGAAAATGGGTTGTGCCGACTATTTCGGTTCTTTCAATAAGAAGAATCGTGTCATTTGTAAAAACACGCACTATCACCGATTCGTAATCTTTCATGCTTTGATTAATTAGCTCAACCGTGGACGTGTATAGGTGAGCTACCGGATTATCATTCCATGTAACTCGAACTGACCCAAAGATTGCATCATCAGCTGATACGCCAATTCGGCTGTGCTGCACAAAATAAGTGTACAAGCCTCTCTTATTGAGAATTTGTTGAGTTACGAGTGTAAGAATTTGTACTGCTCCCCATTAGTCAAGCCGTTTCTAAGAGAGTCCTGCAGCTGAGGTTATAGGTTTCTTCGGCCTGATTCGGCGAACGATATCCCAGCGCCGAATGCAAGTAGTTTTTGTTGTACTCCTTG
>Ga0209979_1002546_pt1 | contig 17288 bp, 26 predicted proteins | sample AnhtaG_FD_183114 | JGI IMG/M metagenome (GOLD analysis project Ga0209979, IMG submission 183114) | Deep subsurface microbial communities from Anholt, Denmark to uncover new lineages of life (NeLLi) - Anholt_01485 metaG (SPAdes) (version 2) | ecosystem: Environmental > Aquatic > Marine > Oceanic...
TTTTCTGTTCGTAGGTAACCCGAGCCCAATTCGGGCCTTCACCACATTCAGTAAAACGATGAGTTCTTGACACGCGTTTCTGGTCTCCAAACAGAAGAAGAGGAGAAGAAGAAGATTAAAATTTAATTGTGTGTGTATTAAAAACTTATAGTGAGACTAATAAAACAAAAAGGGGATTAGAACAGCGTGTTCTAACATGTCTTACTTTGGGCTCGTTTCCGCTTCCGTCGCGCTCTTATGATCCCAAACCACAACGGATATTGGTATAAACGCCACGGCAAAAGATAACAGCAATTCCCAGAATGGTTGCGGAAACGGTGCAGGCGCAGTTGGAGCATAATATGCCGCGATGCCATTAACAGCCGTTGTCATGCCTGTTACGAACGTGAAAGTTACGCCGAACAGAATCAACGCGACAAATATCCCAAGCGTTAACCTTTCCATGAATGAAATTTTCATTTTAACACGTTCACCTCCTCTCACCCTTTCGGATGATACGAGCGAGTATGCCCAGTTTCATTATCCAGTTTCTCCAGATTCAACCCCTTCAGATTCCTGTTCCCACAGCTCCCAACCAAACTTAACAGCGTTCTTACGGAACTCTTCGGAACGAATAAGCCCCAGTTCCGCAGCCTTTACAATGTCTGCAAAAACTATTTCAGGAATGTCAGGAGTGCCCCAGTTAAGACGAACCTGAGCCTCCGCGGGTTCAAATCCCGCCTGACGTAAAACAGGACTGAAGATATCTCTTTCAACTTGACGCTTAACGTAACGTTGAATGGGCTTAATCAACATGTCCTGCAAGTCTAAGGCTGCATTTGCCGAAGCTTCCGTAAAGCCAGGCGTACTAAAAAGACGTGGTAATGGCGTCTCACATCCAAGGTAAAACTGATTGAGAATGTGATCGATGTAATATTCAAAACGTGCCCTAGGGTCTATTGTAACAGGTTTAATGTCGCCTTTACTGGCGCCTTTGCCGCCATAGAAAAGCCAAGCTCCCTCTTCAGGACGATTTTTAATCACCCGCTCGAACTTTTTTATTGTCTCTTCTTTCGCTCCTTCCAACAAAGCCAAAACATCAGGACCAGCATACTTCTCAAAAATTTTAGGCAAAATCTTCTCAATCTTACTCTTCATCCACGCATACGCTGGCCGCTTATCAGAATTAATCGTTAACGTATGAAGCAAAACCTGCAAAACACCTATGCCGAAACCTTCAGAACCAAGATAGTTTATCCGCCAATGAATCACAGCTTCAGGGTCAAGTTCGCCACCACCATAAGGGCTCGCGCGAAGCTTATACGATTCAATCTTATACGGAACTTTGAGATCTTCACTAATAACGCCTTGCTGTATCTTGTCAACCGCGTCTATCGGAAGCCTATGCAGATCCACAAGTTTTTCAGGAGTAAGTTTAAGCCAAAAATCGTTCCCACAGGCAATGAGCGGACGCGCCATATCACAGAGCAAACCGTCCAAATTCACGTCTGCATTAAACTTGTCCACAACTTCCTTAGCTTCATCAGCCATCTCATACTCTTCGTTGGCTGTCGTGTAGAAGCCTATGCCAACAGTTGCAGCAGCTAACAAGTCAACACTTGCCTTACACGTAGGATCCCGCTCATACAACTTCATAACATCAACAAGCGAAATATCCGGCTTAGTCTCAAAAACCGTTAACCCCTTAGGACTCGCACTACCCGAAACACTCCGCCTAACAATAGCTTCATGAAGCTTATGGAAAAAACTTGACATTACAATCCCTCTAAAAACCGCATGCCTTTCTCAGTAATCCGATAAGGCGCAGTGTGCCTAGTTGACGTCTTTTCAATATGCCCTTGCTGTTTCAGATAATTGAGAATGCTAGTGAAAGTCGCGGAGGTCCCACGTCGCCTTAACGTTCTCGTATGCAAGTCTCGCCTACGAAGAGGCCCTTTACTGAGCTCCGCTAACACAACCTTCGCAAGACCCGGGTCAATCCTCTTCGTCCTACGCTTCAACCATCTCAACCTCAACCGGTTTTAAAGTACTAAAAAAGGGAGGAGAACAATTATTGCAAACCATCAGAATCTTCAAGTCACGCTTGCCATCCATACCATACGTCTTAGGCGCTAAATCAGGAGTATACGGCTCCATCTCAGCCCCACATGTCGGACAGTATTTCCAGCAATCACAGACAACAATGTCGCCCTTGCGATGTGAATAGTGTGTTTTTCCGCAGACTGGACATTTTCCTTCAAATTTTGGCAATACACTTCTAACCTTGGACAGCCTACAACGTTGTCTTTATACCGGTCATTTTCGCAACTGCATTCGCCCTTAGAACGCCTAAGCCAAACCGTGTTGTAGCTCGAACGCCGAATTTGCCTGACCTCACTTCTTCCCAGTCTTCAACCGTAACGTCTCTACGAAGTAGCATTGTTGCTGCTATGCGGGTGTCTATAGCGTAAGCGGTTCCATTAGTCACTAAAGTGCTAGCTTGAACGTTCATGCCTAAAACCCGTGTAACAATTCCCTGCTCGATATTTGTCTGTGAACTAGGAAGATATTGGGCATGTATAAACTTGTCATCGTTTAGCAACTGATGTAGTTGTGTTTCATGAACCACAAGTACTGTGGGTCGCCAGTTCTCGCCGCGAACAGCATTGTGAAGCTTAAGTATAGCGGCCCAATCCATAACCGCATCAGCCTGAGCAATTACTGCACCACCAGCCAAATCAGCAGCAAGTATCGCCCCGTAAAGATCCAGTATGTCCGTTGTTTCTTCTTCGCCTAAGGCTCTGCCAACTTTTTCAACCATATTATCCATAACGTTCCACGTAGCATCTTCAACAAACTCACGGGTCCATTCCTCGCTAGATTCAGCTAAAATGTCAGTATGAATGTCTTCTGTACTATGTTTCTTGCCGCTAAGCCTCGTAGCACCGCCTTCAGCATAAAGGTAACCCACACCTTTAACGTCAAGCGGAAACCTTTCCATAGTCTCGGTCGTTGGTCTAACGTTGATTATGTTCCTACCGATCAGCTCTGGAAATGCAGCTTCCACTAAAGTATCGTGCATACGCCCCAAGGCGCCTACCATGTCACTGAACAAGCCTTCTCTAACGCCGATCTCCGCGTAACGCTTGAAAAACGGATGCGCAACAGCTTTTTCCTTTAAGCTCTCGTAGAACTGCTTGTGCTCATTGTCTTTCTCCATCAAACTTTCAAAAAGTTTAGGCTTCAAAGTTATCACTTCCCAACCAAAATGAACAGTAGATCATCCGCAGCCGTTGTGGTTTCCAATGCTGTTCCAAGCTTGCGGTTGTAATAAATCGTATATCCGCTTGTGCCACTTTCGTCAACCGCTTGATCCGTCAGTTCAAGAACTCGTTTGCTTGCGTCTGCACCCTTAACAGCTTTTCCACGTGCAATAGCTCCTCCAGCCTTCACTTTAACTCGCCCACGGATTAGAACCGGACAAGGTTCAGTATCTGAGACAGTTTTTGTAGCTATACCGACGCAGTCCTGAGCAGCAACGGCAGGTGTAACTTGGTCATCTGCCGATAAATAAACAGGATCTCCCTTAGTTATGTCAGCATCAGCCGTGAAAGTTTCAATGACAGCGTTCGGATCGTCAGTTTCACCAATAGCCATCCAGTCTTTGCCAGTTTTATCAGCCATAAATATCACTCCAAAATTTTTTATACAGAACGAGAGTTCATCCTCTGGTTCTGGTCATACGAGATGACTTTGATTTTCTCTTAAGCTCAGCTTTCAACGGCTTCTCAGTTTTGCTCCATTCAGCCACTACAGCTTCAGCGATCTCATCCATCTGCACTGGGCTTAAAGGCGGACTATACTTCGCCAAAATGCCTTTAACCGTGTCTTTATCCACTTTTCAGCATCTCCTTGTATTCAAAAATAGCTTTACGAATTTGCTGATGATGTAATTGTTCTCCCATGCTACTGCGTTCAACCACAGGGCTTAGCAAAAGACCTTCGAGGGTTTCTATGACTCTTCGTACAGGAACCATAGGCTCTTTCGAATTTTTCAGAAGACTCTCACTAAGATTGCCTTGTCCCTGGCCTTTCTCAAGCTTGTCAACACGGGCTAACAGCTCTGTAACTTTCGCTTCCAGCAGCTGTTCTTGATTTGACGGTTCAACGCCACAAACATCACTTGTAATCTGATCGTCCGAATGCGCCTCATTCCACGTTTTAACAGCTGCACACAACTTCTTTTTCGCAGCAGCCTTAGCCTCATCACTCAAATCCGTTTGAGCCAGCCTACCCAAAGCATTATTCAAATGTGCCTTGTTGATGTTCCCCTCAGCATCTTTGAAAGGCAAATGACGCAAACTACGAGGCTTCGTTTTACCTTCCTCATCTTTCTCTCCGCCCTCTTCAATGAAAGCAAAACTGCTGTCCGGAAGATTATTAATGAAGTCCTGAGTCCACTCAGCCTCTTTCAATTTCACTTCAAGAGCTACTTGGTATCCTTCGCCCAGCGTTGCCCCAACTTGCGCAATAATCGCTGCAGCCAAAGCCTTTTCAAAAGCGTTTATCTCCGCCCAAATAGTTTCTGATTCCGCATTCAATGTTGCCCTTTGCTCGTCTGTCAATTCAGCTTCCGGATAAAGCTGCGCCATAATGTCCGCATTTTTCTTACTCAGATCTGCAATTTTCGCTTTTATCTGATCAACAGTTAAGTTTCCTTCGCCATTTCCGTTGTTGCTTCCTTCTCCATCCTGCGCTTTTACTTTCTTCTTCATATTTCCACGCTCTATCAGCGGCGCCTTGCCAACAGCAGAATCGCCTGCTGGAGCAAACTTCTCCAAGATCTCTTTTTTCTTGCTTTCACTGAGAGGAAGTTTCTTGAAACAGTCAAAACAACAAGCAACCCATATTTCCGCCGGCTCTCCACAAAAAACACAACGTTCATCCTGCTCTTTGACTCTCTTTCGAGCCTTAAGCTTCTCCAAAACTTGAACGTTTGTCTCTGGAATACCAGGAACAGCTACAAGGCTTAACTCAGCATTATGCAAACCATGAGGAACCTGTCCATCCACAATATCTAGTGTCTCGTAATCTGCGCCTACGCTAACGTGTTGAATCAAGCCCTTACGAATCTTCGCTGCTGTATCCTCGTCGTAAATTTCAGCTTCATAAAAAAGATTCGAGCCATCCCATTCAGTCTTGGTAACTTTGCCAACTGCGTTCGGAACAGCAACATGCTCAACATAAACCGGTGCAGCAACAAGCTTACTAGCAAAAGCCTGCAGCTCCTCAGGCGTGTAAATGTTAAAGTTACGACTCATCCCCGCCGTTATAGCCAAACCTAGAATCTTTAACGGCTTGTCAACAATCTTCTCCAAAATCGTGAAAGGCAAGATAGCTGAAACATGCTCTCTCACTTTTTCCTTAGGCATAGGTTTCGTGTAATCCAAGCCCTTTTCTTTACACGTAGCATAAAAAACGCTCAAAGCTTTCTTACACGTCTTATTCGCGTAACCCTCAACATCTTGATCTTTCTTTGTATCATCCGTCTCCCCGTCACAATACTGTCCAGTCATCGAATCAAGCATCGAATGAAAGTCCTTGTGAACAGGCAAACAGAGCCAGACCTTAAATTTTGGTCAGCCGAGAAAAACAGCAAGCCCAAGCAGCTGAGGAGGGAAGGAGCCTACTATTTTCCTCAGCTGCCACTGCAATATAGTATTACGTAAGAAACAGCATAAAAGATTTACGATGACTAGAGCGCGCGCTGGCGTCCGAGATTGTATATATCAGAAGATCTTCTCTATAATAATTGGGTTAACGGCGATATTGGATGTCTTTGAATATATGAAATAGGGTTTAGAGGTGTCAAGATATTTCTCGGAGTATAGTAACCAAGGGTTGTTGTATTCGTCAATACATTCTGCGTACCTTTTACCATACTCGTCTCCTACGCTTCTACTTATTCTTATAACAAGTGGGTAGATTTTTTTCAAACTAATCTCCTCGATAAGATTTTCTACCCGTTTCACAATCTCGTCGCATTTCTCATCTCCAGGGTAATCTTTGGTATGAGTGAAACTAGCGCGATAAGGAGAGATTTTGTCCAGCACTCTTATTTCCTTTTTTTCAAGAATATGAGATCTGCCGAGTGACCTCGTCATTTTCGTCTTGCAAGATCTTGTGTCTTGGACCCTATTGTCTATGGTCTTTATTAAACTAATAAAATCCCCAAAACCTAGTCTTCCAAAAGGTTTCTTGATTCGGAATTTTTTCTGTATGAACATATCCAATGCCTTCAACTTAACCTGACGAGACGTTAATTCCGGCATCTCTTCTTCCAGGTCGGATTCCAAGTCTTCCAGCTGCTCATCCCAAAGGAACGAAATATAGAAGTGGGCAAGATCTCGCAGAAGTTTTTCCATTTCCACGAATATTTGTGACATTATTCCCGATCTCCCACCGACATCTCGAGACTCCCACAAAACCCTCTTGTGTTTTTGAATGTTGCGGCGATAAATCGAGACTCCTGTAAGAGTCGGAGGCACATCAAAACCAAGTCCAAGTAGTATTAATGAAATGACTTCACTGGTATTGTCATTTTTGCTGGTTACAAACCCCAACTTCTTTCCAATTCTTCTCAAAGCCGGAAGACCAAACATTTTTTGCAGAATACTTTCAGGGCTTTCCATTATACAGTATCCAAGAAGCCTTGCTGTAAAGTCTCCTGAATACGTTCTTAACTCAGGGATAAGATCTTCCTCTTTATAATGCCGTCTTAGGAGGTTTGCCAGATTATTTATAGGCTCTTCTTCAGGTTTGAGGGCCAAGCCGTAGCGAGTAACGATCCAGTCATATTCGACATTCTCATAAAGACCAGTTATGTTCATCTTGACCTCTTCTCGGTCTAGAAGTTCGTTTAGAAGGTCGCAGATCTTCTCATCACTGAAATAAACTAAGATCAGCTGCAGCAAAGCTGAGTCATAGAAAGGACCTTTTTTGTTCGTAGCGGATGTCAGAATTTCTTTAGGGATTTTGTCTTGGGCTTTTTCAACTAGTTTTTCAAGGAAATTTTCACCTTTGACGTATTTGGTTAATGTATCACTAACGACTTCTGCATCATAACGACTTCTTTGCTCAATAGACTTCAGAGGTCCAAGGGGTCCAAAAACCATCTTTTTGGACTGAAGAGCTTTGGGAAAAGTGTCACCTGAGGGCATTTCCTTTCCCCAGCTTTCGTCAAGTAGTCGGTTCAACTCCTCTTCCTTTACATTTTGAGTAATAGCCCTTTTTACACTGCTTTTTCTACGCTTGTCGTATCCCCATTTCTTCCTGTTTTGACTTAAGTTGTCAGCGATGTAATTGAGTTCAAAGAGATAAAGAAATCTCAGAATTTGAAAGGCTTGTGGACTTAATTTTATCATAGTCAACTCGACACAACATATAATTGCCAGAGGTAATTAAAAAAGATTAAACAAGATGCGTAAATGTTCAAAATCGGTTTTTATGTGTTTGACAGACTGTTATTAGACCTAGCGCGCATTATCTTAGCTTTAGACGCCGACAATACTTGCAGTTCCCTTCAAGTATCCCACCAAGTTCGATAACGCCTATTAACGTGTTTAATTGTCCTCTAAAGTCATCTAAATATCGAACAATTTCTCGAGCTGTTTCCAGCAACTTATTCGCTTCTTTAACTATTTTTGGATCTTTTATCAAGTCGGTGATTGCTTGCTCTATGACGACGCATTCGGTTTTATTTTTAGTCATTGCTATTGTAGTGCCATGTGGCCATCCCATCTCATAACGACCCGATTTGTGGGTTTCAATTTTTGGTGGATTATCTTTGAGATAATACTTAGCTTCAATTGCCGCAGTCAGCACAGAGTAAGCTATTTCTGCACATCTAAGCGAATTGAACCATTCTTCTGGCTGTCTACCTTTAAAGGAATATGTGGGCAAACGGACCCTTCTCTTCATTTCGTTCTCGAGCATACGGAAAAAATTCTTCGAGTTCTCTCTATGATCTTTAAATTCGCGTTCAAGTCTTTCCCAGGTCTCCGCATCTTTCTTATATCCTGCTTTCATATGTTCCCAAAGAGCCGCAAAGTATTTGTGGGAAGGCTTTGCAAGTGTACTGAATACAGGATTTCCATATCTTATCTTCAATTCGCCTGGAGACGCGGGTGCTGTTTTTTCTATCCATTCAAGCAAAATAGCCTTCAATTCTTCAGAATGCACTCTGAGCCTGTCCCATGTCTGACTTTCTCTGAAGGCTTTGAGTTGCCCCCAAGTCGCGATCCCTTGAAGTATAGTAAAAACTGCAAGTATTATGGTAAAAATAGCCATTACCCACGTTGCCGCAACGAGATGATTTCTTTCACAAAGTTCGAATAACATAGGCCATCCTAGCCAAAGGAGACAACCTACTACAATAGTCAACACAACTGTCAACATAAATTTCAAGAGAATTGAAAATAGTGGTTTCATGATTCATCCCTCAGTTTATTCAAATGTAGTTGTCCAATGAAGCAAATTTAACTTTTTTCTATCAATATCCTTTTGATTTTTTCCTCAAATTTCATAGCCTCAAACTTGTTAAAGGACCCAATGTCTACATTTCATTTTCAATCTCCTCCTTCTTTAGACTCCAATTGTGAAGCATAAAATCACTCAAAGCCCAATTACGGCCAACCTTATCAGCAAGACACTCACCAATCTCATTCAACATCCGCTTATTCATACGCTTAATCCTGCGAGTAATATGATGATATTTCAAGCCGTAACGCCGCACCTTCAAAAAGATCTCTTTGGGAGACAACCCGGCGGGCCCGCACTCATGCAGCACATCTAAAATCATCTCATCTCGACTGTCGCGACAAATCATCTTAACCAAATAATCACTAGGATAATCCATGAGATGGCTGAGACCTAAACTTAAACCCCTCAGCATACGTTTGATCTCACGAAGCTCCCTACTGTTACGGTCAATAAGGATGCGCTGCCACTTGTATTTACCATACTTTTCCTCAGGACTACGCCGCTTCTTAACATTATCCGCATCAGCAACTGTCAAAACTTCAAAAAACCCCCCACAAACAATGTATAGAACGTAGCAAACGTAGAGCCATTAGCCTAGACCAAACATCACCACAAATATGCAGTCTTAAGAAACGCCTAAAAAACAACGCTTTCAACAAAACAACCATAAAACAAGCATCCCCAAACAACATTCAAAACCGCTTTTAACAACCAAACATTCCAAAACACGAAGAGCCTCTTCGTAAAAGCCAGCTACTTCGTAAACCCTAAGCAACATAATCCACATCCCTCTTCAGATTGTTCGGCGCAACAGGCTGTAAGGCTCGTTTCAAAGTTTCATTTAACTGTTCCAGCATCCGCTCATTACGTTCAGCCCAATCAGGATAACAAGCAATAACTTCCACAGCATTCGGATGCGACTGATCTCCAACCTTAATGATAACGCCGTTGCTCTTAGCAAACAAGTCTATCGTAAGTCTTGGTAACCACTGCTCCGCAGGAAACACATAATGCGCCCCTTTAAACCGCACAGACGCTAAAACATTTTCCAAAACCTTAATGTCAGTAATAAGCCCTGTGAAGCTAAAACCGTTACAAATCAACTGATAGGCTTTACCCAAGTTAGCCGGCTTACGCACAAACAAATTAACTCTGCCAGTCTCAAACCACTGAAGCCTACCCAGTCTATCCTTCCACAACAACCAACGATTACGAGCCCTAGTCTTAACCCAACCAACATCAACAGCTACCGCATGTATAACCGTATGTACAGCTATAGGTATATACGCATACCCACGCCAAGCATGAATTGAACACTTTGAACCCCGTTCATTTTCATAGTTACGTTTCCATTGGAGCCGTAGGTTCTTGACATAATTGCCGTGAGTTTCGTAGTTGAGATTAAGTAGTTTACATAATGGTTTCGATGTTAGAAGTGGATTTTTATCGAGAATTATAAATACTTCTTGTCTGATGCTGCGACTGTAACTATTAGAACTGTTACGCCTACGAGCCCCAGCCAAAAAATTCACCCAGAAAGCCCAGTTGAAACAGATCTCACGGCCACCTTCCCTCTAGTAACTTACCGATCAGACAGTCCACTGCGTAACGTTTCGGACAATCTTTGCGTTCACAATCAAGAATTTCCAATAAATCAGCTTGACGTTTACCAACAATCCTGCCTTTCACTTGCACCTGTCTCTGCGCCGCATAACACCAACAGCTAACCTCACTCACAGTCATGCTTTTCCAGCTCCCGCAAACGTTTCTCATGATCCAAAACAACAACACACAACTCGTCAAGAACAATTGCCAGCCTACACATCACGTCTCGCAAATCCTCAACCAACAACCTGACAGTTTCCTCAACCACCGACAACCACCTTCCCAACCTCCTTCAAACATCTAATCAACCAATACAGAAAAAAAGGGGATTTGCGGGAGACATCGCCACCACATCGAGATTATAAGTTTATGATGAACCAAACACCACAAGATCTGAACCAAACTCAAACTTTGACAGCATTCTAAAGGTTGCCTGATTGACCCTTGTTTGAGATGTTGAGAGGAATTTCCGAAGTCTATATGCTTAAGAAATTTAGAATACAGGATGAAAGCCGATGATGCAAACATGATTCTTCATCCATAGAGTCACCCCATGAAAAGTTTCTTCTCTAAGACTGCAGAGAGATTTGATCAAGGTATAGGTTCTACGGACGCGTTGTGGGGCTGGCTTGCCAGTTTGAGATGGTTTAACGAGTTGGGAAAAGAGGACATTCAAAAAAGGGTTGTTAGGCTTGGGGGATATCTTATCGACGGCCTTCTCGATATAGGGTGCAAGGTCAACACACCTATGGACCCGAAGCAGAGACACGGATTGATAAACTACACTACGGGTTCCTATGGTAACGATTTGAAGTGCTACGAAGCAATGGGGACTAGGGTTCCTGAGCCGATAACAGGTCCTACAATAAGGTATCAGGGTGGAGTTGGAGGAATGAGGGGTTGCACACATTTCTACAACACCGAGGAAGACGTTGACAAATTTATTGATTTCCAAAAAGATTTAATGCCTAAATAATTAATTTAATGCGCGTTGCGACATGGATGAAGCTAAAATGTTTAGAAGCCATGGGTAAAAGCAAAAGTGGTCGTTTAGCCTCTCCAATTACTTGTTTATGGCTTCTAACAGATTACAGTGGCGATGTCTCCCGCAATTCCAACATAAAACCACACAAGAGTCATCAGTCTGGCAACTATAGCCTTCAAATATTGGGCATATTGTGATTTAATGTGACCTATATATAAGGGGGGTCTAGCCGCACAGAGAAAGCTCTCGCTTCAAACCCCTTCTTGAGCTGCAAATGAACCCCCATATAAAAAGAAAAACCCGTCTAGTTGCCAATTTTTGCCTTAATCTTTGGAAGAAAATCCTTCTGCATCTGCACCATGCCAAAAGTCGTAATTCTATATTTATCATCATCAGTCTTCACAATCATATCACTCTTAACAAGCTCCCCAAGACGCGTACTCACAATCTTCCCACTCTTCGCAAGCCTAACCTGCAGCTCCTCCTTAGAAACGCTATCACCCCCAACCAAACCCAACTGAAAACCCACATTACCAGCCAAAAGCCACAACAGCAAAGTCTCATTATCCGTAAGCTTATCCTTACTCACCAGCAAATTCGCGCCTTCCTTTGAAAAAGCAATAAGCCCCTCGCATTCCTTCACAAGCATCTGCAAATCAACACTCAAAACAAGCCTCCTCGCAACACCAAAAGACGGAACAAACTCGCCAAAAAACCTGCTAAGGCTCAACCAAACGTCTTCTAAACTGCCACTAAATGTCTTCTCAACATCCCCATACTTGACATTCACAGTTATCTTATCGCTCAAGCCATTTTGCCCCTAAGCCTAGCCAAAACCCCATCCTCAATCCACCTCTCACCCTGCACAGTCAACTTAAACGCAGGCCTGCTCGGATCAGGCTTAAAAACCTGCCCCCTCTTAGTCATCTCATTCAACCTAGCCGGAACCATACTTCTAATCCCACTTGACTCCAAAAGCCTCTTCACATGCGCCGACGTATTCTTCCTACCCTCAGAAGCATACAAAATCAAGCCCACAGCCTCATAATGCGTAAGCCTCTCACCAGTCACTAATACAGGGCCTTCAGTGGTAAATTCAATCACACCCTTCAACTGAATCGCAGCGGTCGACATCAACTTTGTTGAAACGAGATCTGAAGTTTTTTCCATGAAATTCTCAGGAAAATTCTCAAGCATTTTGAGTATTTCCTCTGGGTTTTCTCCTTCAACAACAATCTCACCGAAAGACGTCTTTATCTTCGCCTTAACCTTTCCCATTTCACCTTTCTCCTTTTCAAGTCAAAAGCTCTTCTTCAGCAAGAATATAAACGCAACCAGCATCAGTCTTCCAACGTCTAACCTTCCCCTTCCTCACAAGCCCCAACAAAACCCCAGACAAAGTACGCCCCGGATAACGCAACCCATTAGCCTTCAAAGCCGCTTTCAACTCGCCAACAGTACGCGGCCGCCACTTCCCCCAATCAGTCTCAAGAACCTTCAACACCGCCTCACCACAACTCTTAACACGCAAAATCTTAGGAAACTTCTCAACAGCAGCCTCTCCTTTTGCAGCCGCCGTCTTAACAGTAAGCGTAGCCGACGTTTTAGGCTTAGAAACCTCAAAAGCCCTACAAACATCAACCATCAAACCCGGCAACTCCTTAACAGTCCTCAAAACCTCCTCACGACCCCCACTAATCTCCACCTCAAAATCACCCAATTTCACACGAAAAACGAAAACCCCCTTCAACGCACCCTTAACCACCCTATTCACCAACCATATCCCGAAATATAAGAAGCACTAACCCCTTTTAGAATTTACGTATAACGGTAGTTTTTCATTGATTCTGAAATATTTCATGGTGTTTACTTCCTCTTTCGGTAGATTGGCACTTGTTCTTTATCGTCAAATCTAACGTATTCAAAACAGGCTTTGATAAGCTCATCCTCTTCTTTTGCTGTGCTTGGTCTTTTAACTATGTATTCGTTAGCCTCAAAATTCACTAATGTCGTGTAAATAAGTGTGCTTTGAATCTGCTTGTGCCCCAACAGTTGCCTAACGTGTAAGATATCTTTGGTTTTTGCGTATTCCATAGTGGCTTTCCAATGTCTGAAAGTGTGAAAGTGAATCTGTAGAAATCTTGGGTTCTGAAGGTTTCTTGCTAAACGTTTTCTAACAAGCTGGAAAGACTCTTTTATTGACGCTGCTGGTGGCGGTCTAGTATTGAACAGGTATTCTCCATATTTCTTTGGCAAAGCGTTTATCATGGCTATTGTTTTGGGTGAAACCTTTATTGTGCGTGTGTTTGAACCCTTCTCTGGATCGTTAATGCTGATAGTGTTATTTTCAAAGTTTACGTCTGTCCATTTTAGTTTGACAGCTTCTCCAGATCTTGCTCCAGTGTCCTTTAAGGTTTGAAGGAAACAAGCTGTTATTTTTCCACTTGCAGCTATGAGTTGGTTAAGCTCCGATTCAAGTGGAATGAAAGGCTGTTTAGGTTGATATTTAGTTTTGATGGGTATCCATTGAAATCCCATAGTTTTAGCATATGAAGAGTAAGCCGCAACTCTCCCTTTTTTCTGGCAAGCTGTTAACTTTTCAGTTGCTAAAACTGTTTCTACACTGTCAGAATTGTCAAGGTCTGCTCCTTTCTTTACCAATTGGCTTAACTGATAGATTCTAGTTTTAATAGTGCTTTCAGATAATCCACGTTTCTTAAGTTTCCAAGCGTACTCCAAGATTTTTCCTTTGACTTCTGCTGTCTGCTTTGTACCCTCCCGCTGGGCCTTTTCTTTTCGGGCTTCCACTTCGGCCAAGTTTTTCGTGCCTTCTGTCAAGGCTACGCATACTTGACGAGGGTTAGGTAAGGCAGCATGCCTTTTTAATTTCTTCGTCAGAACATTCTGAACATGTTGAAACATGTCTGAACCATTAAAAGCGTGTTGAAAGTTGGGGTCAGAAAAACGGTATCCGCAATTGCGGCAGATATAACGTTGCATAGGACCTAGGTTTGTGTAGCGGAAGCCGTCCTTCCAGATTTTTTGGCTGCTACATTCGGGACATTTTATGGGTGGCTGTGCGGACCGCTTGGACACAGCGGACTTCCCACTTCCCGCTTTTTTGTCAAGTATGCTGCGAGTAGCGGACAGCATTGTGGAAGCAGCCATTACCCAAAGCTCCTTCTAGCCTTTTCTGAAGAGTACGCGGTTTCTATAGTGAATGTGGACTGCTGAAGCTTTCGGGATGGTTTTGTTCATTAAGTTTCACCATACACGTTTTATGGCGTCGCCTTTATTGGTTATTTGAAGAAGAACTCGTCTCTGACGTTTTCGCTTATTTTGATGAATTCTCGGGATTTGCAGAAAGTTAGGATGCGGTTGAGCAATATGTCGCCTTTATTGTCGAATTCCTTCTTGAAGCCAAGTCTGCCGGTGGCTACACGGATTTCCACAGCTTCAGCATCGCTTAAAATTTGATAGAAACCCTGTTTGTCCCCGGCATAATCCTCTAGAGCTTCCCAATTTTCAACTAGATTGACCAAACGTTTTCACCTCTTAACTTCCGTTACACGTTCACCCGTCTTCTGCTGTTTCTCCAACGCTTCAATTCTCAAGCGCACAGCCTCCTTGACAAACTCGGCGACCGTTCTGTATGTTCCAAGCTTCTCAATGAGTTGCTTCACCCGGTCAACGAGGTCTTCAGGGAGGGATACGCCTCGGTAGTTGCGCATTTACAACACCTAAAGATTGCTTGTGTCATATGCATATAGTACATTTACACTTAAGGCTTGTCAAGCTGAAAAAGTAAAAATCAGCCGCAGAGCAGTGCAAAATTTTATTAAGGTTGATTAATGTATCCATACTATACCAATACAACACAAGGCGGAAACCATGCCCAGAGCAAAATATAGAGGATTAACCTTCCAAAGAGAACTCGTAGACACGATCGAAGAATACATCAAAACACACCCGGAAAGAGGCTACAAAAGCTTGGCTGATTTCGTGACAGAAGCCGTACGCAAAAGATGCGAAGAACTCAAGATACTAGTGCCGAAACCAGAGCCGCCGCCGCTTGAACACTTCAACATAAACGAAGACCATGTAACGGTAATCGACCACAGAGCACGCATGCTTGCAGACGTCTACTTCAAAGGCAACAGAGTATTCTGTGAGTTGTGCAAGGCTGAAAACTGCGAACACGTAAAATACGCATTAAACATACCGAAAGTGCAGCAGCTGCTACTCAAGAAAGGATGGATAATAGAGGAAGGAGAAATAACACAAAGACCATACTGAACTATGATGCATGGATTTGGTGGTTGGTGTGAGCAGAGCCGTTTATGAAATGCAATTCGAGATAAGTCTTGCATCTACTACATGAGATGCGCGCGCTCTAATTTTCTAACTCTTTGCGATCCACAGTTGAGAACATTTTGTCTATTAAAGCGGCGACTTCCTTAATACTTCTAAAAGCCATTCCTGGAAAATCGATCGGCGAAGAAGTTGGATGAGACAGAAGATTCCTCTGCCTTAGTCCACGCTTACACAGTCGCTTTTCCCACATCGTAATTATGTTATTCTGCACAAGATAATCCAATAGCTCCTCTTTTTTGAAGGCGAACTTTTTGCCATCAACATAAACCTTACGCCAATCCCATCCATCTTTTCGATTTCTGTTGCAGAAGTCTATCACTTTTTGGTGGTCGATTCTTCCGAACGTGACAGTCAGTGTACCCTTTCTGTCTGTTAGGATTACTTCGCTACCCAGGGATTGATAGTATCGGTTTTTGATTGCCGACTCTAATGCGAGGTATGCGTAATGACGCGAGATAGTGAAGAAATCATATCGGAAATATCCGAAAATATAGAGTTCCTTAGCTCTATCAAAGACTCGCTTCACATCTTCTGGGACTGTGGGGATGAGTTGGATCGAAGCGACGTCAGCTTGCAAATCCTCAACCGTTAGCGGTCTCGAATCTCCATTAAATCTTGTAAAGGACCTTATTCTCTGATCTTGTTCTAAAAGTTCCTGCGCCGGGTGGATAGTATCAGGTTTAAGATCGAAAACGCTGTTGTAGTCTATAGCCTCTTCATATCTCTTTGCAACAGTTCCACCGAAAAAGGTTTCGAAGTGGAGTACAAAGTCCCTAACGAATTTGTCCAACTCTTTTCTTGGATCATAGAACAAGAAGTGTATGACAGCATCTGGAAGTTCCGGCTCATAAAATCCTATAACTCGCAAATCTTCACAAAAGTCTTCAACAATTGCCTCTAAGTTTTCTAATGGGAAATGTTCAGTAAGAATATCTTTGAGTTTTTCCCTATCATCGGCGTCAACCAGTCCCAAATAATCCACTATAAGTTTGGTAAGCCTCGAGAAATCATAGATGAAGAGCGGACAGTTATCATCTTCCAAGTGCGGAAACTTTTTTCGGTCTGTCTTCAGCATAACAATTTTGACCGCGCATGGAAGTCTACCTATAAGCTCTTTGACCGCGACGATATCCGGAGGTCCGCTGTCATCATCTTCAACTCTATAATGTTCATTCAGCTGCTTTTTGATCTCAGTAAATGCTGTTCCGAAGAAATCTTCCCAGCTCATGCGAAACTCCACCATAGAATGCTTATTCCTTTTTATTCATAATTTGAGGCTTTAATTAAGGGTTTCATTTTGGCTAATGCGCGCGCTATGTTGTAGGATTTGTTCCTGTCATCGAAATAACCACCAAAAATATTAATGAAATAAGTAAAATTATAAATAGTTGTTTTGAAGTTATAAAGTGAGGAGGTATTAGAATGAAATTAGATGCTATTAATCTTGGATCAATTTTTGTAGGACTGATATTAATACTCGTAGCAGCATATGTTTTCATATATGGGGGCAGTGAATCCGACAGGTTTTTTGGTGGAGGGATTGTGCTCATAGTAGGGATAGTCCTGTTTATAATACCTGCATTTATTAGGAAAGAAAAGAAGTAACTTCCTAAAACGAGATTTGCATGCATGCATACACGATAACAACGGGGCTGAGTGAAGCCAGTGTGCTAGCGCGCGCGGGGGAATTAAATAATTGATGTGGAACGTTTTTGTTCCTTCTTTTTAGGGATGGTTGTGCTGTCTGTGGATGGCGTTACTGTTAGTTTCAGGCTTCTTTCTGGATGGTGAAGGCTTGTGCACC
>Ga0209979_1002547_pt1 | contig 17268 bp, 19 predicted proteins | sample AnhtaG_FD_183114 | JGI IMG/M metagenome (GOLD analysis project Ga0209979, IMG submission 183114) | Deep subsurface microbial communities from Anholt, Denmark to uncover new lineages of life (NeLLi) - Anholt_01485 metaG (SPAdes) (version 2) | ecosystem: Environmental > Aquatic > Marine > Oceanic...
CTGCAATTCGCAGCTACATCTCGACCACCCGCAAGCACGGGCTGAACGTGATCGATGCCGTTCATGGCGCTTTGACTGGCTCCCCTTTTATCCCGTGCGCTCTTGGAGGGGTGGCCTGAGTAGTAACGGAAAAAGTTCCTTATCTCATTTCAGCCCAGCCATCTGGAGTGCTTGCAGAGGCGCCAAGCCGGCAAAGAACTGATGGGCTGCCTGCTTGAGCATGTCGGTAGTCTTCCCCCTAACGGTTAGCAAGAGCCGAGGCACGACGACAGTCGTGAAAAGCCTGGGTTTCTGTCGCTCTGTTCCGAGTTCGCAGCCTCATCCTATGGGGTGAAGTCCGCCATCTGGGTATCCTGGGGTGAGGGATGGCTCAAAGCCTAATTGGTTATGAGCTCGAGGCCCAGCCCGATTCACCCTGGCCCACAGCTCAGTTCCTGTCCACCATGCAGGGCCTCCAAGAGGAACTCGATGTGCCGGCTACCCTCTTCATCGTTGGGCGGACGCTGGAAGCCAACGTGGAAGCCCTAAAGCCTCTTGTGGATCATCCATTGTTTGACCTGCAATAGCATACCTATTCCCATCTGCTGCTCAAGACGGTGGTCATGGACAGCGGCATAGGAGTGGAGGTGGTGGAGGGGGGCAGTTTGGCTCAGATCGCCGAGGAGGTGACCAGGACCCAGTGGCTGTTCCGGGAGCTTCTGGATGTGGAGTGCATCGGTCTCACCGGTCCCTGCGGCTACTATCGTGGCCTGCAGGATCGGCCTGACATCCTGCGCGTACTCTACGCCGCTGGCATCCGCTTCACCCGCACCGACGCCCGAAATGAGCGTGATTGGCAGCCGGTGCCCCGGGAGAGGCAGCCCTACTGAGATACGAGCTGCAGGGGATGGAGATCTTGGAGTTCCCCATCCAGGGCTACCCAGACGTCTACCGGCGGCGGGGCTGCGGCTGGGAGGATCTGGATTGCTATTCCCAGGGCTTGCGGGCTGAGATTGACGAGGCTGCCGAGCGCAATCTCACCCTGGACTACTGCCAGCATGACTGGTCCAGCACCCGGGAGGACCCGGAGATGTCCCGCACCAGGCGCATCATCCGCTACGCCCAGGAGCAGGGGGGCCAGTTCGGCCTATAGCGTGGAGTATGGGAGGAGACGTGGGCCCATCGTGCATGGTTATCCGAAGGGAAGCCATTGAAGGGTGGTTGAAGGAGAAGGATAGACCCTGTGGCTAGATCAGATACGCCTTTGTCCACTCCCATTCAGGAGCAACGTCGTGCTATCCGCTCCCTGCTCGTACCCCACGACCCAGGTGACGCCCGCACGGCCTACTACGCCCTCCAGCATGATCCCCAACGAACCAGCCTCACCCTGCATCGCACGGACGCCGGACACGTGAATGGCTTCCTGGCCACCTGCATCACCGGGGCCAATCCCTTTCAGCCACTGGTCGTGTTGCGGGCCTTCGGTCCGGGCACGCTGGAGGCGCTGATCCGCGAGGCGCTGACTCCTGGCCGATCCTATCTCTTCAGCGTGCCAGTACACATAGGTGCGGCCCTGGAGGGGATGCTCACTCTATCGGAAGCAATCATCTGGCGTATCCTGCGCACTGACGCCTCTCGCTTCGTGCCCCTTATCAACGTGTTGGTCACTCAGGAGCGAGGGACAGAGGGACGGCCTCGCTGGCAGATGCGCGCCCAGGAGCGGGTCATCGCTGCTGCGGGGGTCAACTGGCGGAGCAGCCATTGGGCGGAGGTATACGTGGCCGCCGAATCCGCCGCCTCTGCGCGCCGTTGGGACGAGTCGGTGTTGGCTGCTGCCACCTCCGCTCTGTTGGCCGAGGGGGTGACGCCGCTCTACCTCGTCGCCCAGGAGGACAGCCGGGCCCAGCAGGTGGCTGAGGCTCGGGGCTACTACGACAGCGGAGCCCGGGAGTTCACCTGTGTAGGGCTGGTGCCGCCAGTGGCGGATGAGCGGAGTAAGAAGGCATAATGCAAAGGATCCACATCCGAGCCTTTCCGCCCTATCGGAGCTGGCTTGATGGTCAGTCACAGCTTGTGTTGGAAGTCGAGGGGCCCATTGGGGTCCGGGAAATGTGGGCCCGGCTGGCGCGGGCCTATCCCCGCTTCGGCGAACTCGTGGCCCAGGGAACTGATGAGGAACTGTCGCGAGCTATCGTTGTCCTTCAGGATGGCCGGCTATTGGGGCCTGCTGATCTGGTCAAGCCCGGCGCACCAGTCGAGCTGTTGCCCTCCATTGCAGGGGGATAGCTGCTAAATAAGTGGAATGTCGGAATTACTTGACAAATTCCTGAAATTGTGGCATACTAATCCCGAGTAACTTCTCGGAATTAGGAGACCGTCCATGCGTTTCTCGGCCAAGGAGCAGTATGGCTTACGGGCCTTGGTGGAACTGGCCCGCCATCACGGCCAAGGGCCGATCCCTCTCAGCCAGGTGGCAGCAGCACAGGACATCTCCCTGGCCTACCTGGAGCATATTGTGGCTCCGCTACGAGACGCAGGGCTCCTGGATAGCAGGCGGGGGGTCTACGGTGGCTACAGCCTGGCCCGGATGCCGGCTCAGATCACCGTGGGCGATGTCCTGCGTGTGCTGGAGGGAGCTATCGTGCCTGTGCCCTGCGTATCTGATGAAGGATCCTGTGCTCGTGAGGCGGACTGTGCCACCCGACTGGTGTGGGAGCGGGTACGCAATAGTTTGGTTGAGACGCTGGATAGCATAACCCTGGCTGACCTGATTGAGCAGGCGAAGGTCCCGGCCTAGTTTGGGGCCAGGAGTAAGGAGAAGAAACGGGCAAAAGAGAATGGAAAGACCAAGACCGACAGTCTATTTGGACCACGCGGCTACTACTGCGGTGGACCCTCGCGTGGTGGAGGCGATGTTGCCCTATTTCACTGAGAAATACGGCAATGCCTCCAGTATCTATAGATTGGGACGAGAAGCGGCCAGCGCCATGGATGAGGCACGCCGGACGGTAGGTGGCATCCTGAACTGCGAGCCCCGGGAGGTGATTTTCACCAGTTGCGGCACCGAGAGCGACAATCTGGCCCTTCGAGGTGTGGCCTTTGTCCGGCGCAAGCGGCGAAGGGATCAGATTATCACCTCGCCCATTGAGCATCACGCGGTGAGCCACACAGTAGAGCAATTGACTCGGGAGTTCGGCTTTGAGATGGTCACCCTGCCCGTGGATGGTTATGGGATGGTGGACCCGGCGGATGTGGAGGCGGCCATCACTGACCGGACAACGCTCATCTCCATCACGTACGCCAACAACGAGGTGGGCACAATCGAGCCCGTTGCTGAGATCGGAGCCATCGCCCGCGAGCACGGCGTGCCCTTCCACACCGACGCGGTGCAGGCGGGTGGCAGCCTCTCCCTCGACGTCGAGGAACTGAAGGTGGATTTTCTCTCCCTCTCGGCCCACAAGTTCTATGGCCCCAAGGGGGTGGGGGTCCTCTACGCCCGACGGGGCGTCCCCTTCCTGCCCATGCAGACTGGGGGGGCGCACGAGGGGAAGCAGAGGGCTGGCACGGAGAATATACCCTATATCGTGGGACTGGCCACGGCGCTGAAGCTGGCCTACCAGATGCAGCCCCGGGAGAATGAGCGCATTAGCGCGCTCCGTGATCGCCTCATCGAGGGCATCCTGGATCATATCCCTCACGCCCAACTCACCGGCCACCCCACCCAGAGGCTACCCAATAGCGCCAGCTTCGTGTTCCAATTCATTGAGGGAGAGTCCATCCTGCTCAATCTGGACCTCAAGGGCGTGGCAGCCTCCAGCGGATCGGCCTGTACTTCTGCCTCCCTGGAGCCCTCCCACGTCCTGCTGGCCATGGGCATCCCCGTCGAAGTGGCCCACGGCAGCCTGCGCCTGACTTTGGGTCGGGAGAACACTGTGGAGGACGTGGACTATGTGCTGGAGATCCTGCCTCCCATTGTGGAAAAGCTGCGGGCCATGAGCCCTCTGTATGCGGGCTAGGCTGAGTGAAAACTCCTGGTTCACTCATTGCAATTTACAACTTTCCATACTTAAGGAGGATACATCGTGCCCAAATTCGCCTTCTTCCAGGGACAGATCGTGCCCTTCGAACAGGCCAAGATCAGCATCATGACCCATGCCTTCAACTACGGCACTGGCTGTTTTGAGGGCATCCGCGCCTACTGGAACACCGATGAAGAACAGCTCTACATCCTCAAGATGCGAGAGCACTACCAGCGCTTCATGCACAACTGGCGTGTGCTGTGCATTGACCTGGACTACAGCATCGAGGATCTGGAGAGCTGGACTGTGGAACTGCTACATCGGGAGGGATACGAGCAGGACACCTACATCCGCCCCCTGGCCTACAAGAGCAGCTTGGTCATAGGTGTCCGCCTCCACGATCTGGAGGATGACCTGGCCATCTTCGCCGAGCCCTTCGGGAAATACATCGAGAAAGAGGAGGGGGCCAGTGTTTGTGTCTCCTCCTGGCGTCGCATCAGCGACACGGCCATACCCGCCCGGGGCAAGATCACCGGGGCCTACATAAACTCCGCTTTCGCCAAGACCGAGGCCATCCTCAATGGCTTCGACGAGGCCATCGTCCTCAACCAGGACGGACATATCTCCGAAGGGAGCGCGGAGAACCTGTTCATCGTCCGAGACAGGGTGCTGATTACCCCGCCACTCTCGGACAACATCTTGGAGGGGATTACCCGAGCGGTGGTGATCCAGTTGGCTCGGGATGAGCTGGGGCTGGAGGCTATCGAACGGCCCATTGACCGCACGGAGTTGTACGTGGCCGACGAGGCATTCTTCTGCGGGACAGGGGTTCAAATAGCGGCCATTGCTTTCGTGGACCATCGGCCGGTGGGCACAGGCAAGTTGGGGCCGGTGGTGCGCCAGTTGCGCGAGGTGTACTTCGCCGCCGTGCGGGGGCAACTGCCTCAATATCGCTCCTGGCTCACACCCGTCTATTAGTCCTTAGTCCTCAGTCCTCAGTCCCGACTGTGGACTATGGACTATCAGACTCTGGACTATGCAGAGGTTTCAGGGATGCGCTTTCGCCCCCGACGTTGGCCCGGCGCCCTGACAGGCGCTGGGTTTCTCTTACTCCTCCTGACCATGGATATATGGCTGGCCCTGCGCATTGCCCAACGGACGCCGGACCTGGTCTCCTTCCTGCTAGGGCTGATGGGCCTGCTCACCCTGCCGCTGCTGGCCGCCCTCGGCTATGGGCTATACGGTCTCCTCAACCTCACCTACGACGTGAATCGCAATCGCGTGCTCATCCGCTGGGCGGCATCGGAACAGGTCATCCCTCTGGAGCGAATTACCCGAATCGTCGAGGGAAGTCAATTACCTGATCCAGTGCGCTGGCGCGGGGTGAAGTGGCCGGGATACGCCATCGGCCGCGGGGAAGCGGAGGGATGGGGCCCCTTCCTCTCCTTCGCCACCGAACCCCTGAGACATCAACTCCTGCTGGTCACTCCCTCGCTGAGCTACTTCATTTCCCCCCCCGACCGGGACGGGTTCCTCGCCGCCCTAGAAGTCCGTCGCCAGTTGGGTGCGTTGGAGTCTGTGGTGCAGGAGGCGCGCCATGCGCCTTTCCTAACCTGGCCTCTGTGGCGTGACCGGACCCTTTGGTGGCTGGCTCTGGCTGGAGCACTGGCCAACGGTGCACTTTTCGCGTATCTCTGCTGGCGGTATACCAGCTTGCCCCTTTTCCTTCCCCTGCACTTTGATCCCCTGGGCCATGCGGATCGCATCGGAACGCGGGCTGAGCTGTTCCGCCTGCCCCTGATTGGGCTTCTAGCACTGTTGGTCAATGGTGTGCTCGGCGGAGTGCTCCACCCCCGTCAGCGTTTAGCGGGTTATCTCCTGCTCGGGGGGGCGCTCCTGGTGCAAGTCCTGCTGGGCATGGGGCTGTGGGCACTGATGAGCTAAGAAACCCGCCCCCGCCTCGAAGGGCAGGAGCAGGAGGTGCCCTGAGTTTACCGAAGGGTGGCTGCCTGGCTAACTCTGAGTTGTTAGGGATAGATTCCCCTGATGAGGATTGCCCGACCCACCCGGTTGACGGCCAGGATGAGTCCAGCGGTGCGCATGGTTACTCCCTTCTCCTGGGCCATGTGCAGCACCTCTTGGAAACTCTGCACCATGACCCGATGTAACTGCTCATTGATCTGCTCCTCCGTCCAGAACAAGCGCTGTAGTCCCTGCACCCATTCAAAGTAGGAAACTGTCACACCGCCGGCGTTGGCCAGGATGTCCGGGACGAGGAAGACCCCCTTCTCGCCCAGGATCCTATCCGCTTCAGGCGTGGTCGGCCCATTCGCCCCCTCGACGATCAGCTTCGTACGCACATGGGAGGCATTGTCCCTGGTCAGCACTTCCTCCACCGCTGCCGGAACGAGGATGTCCACCGGCAGGGCCAGGAGCTCCTGATTGGTGATGAAGTCCGCACCAGCGTACCCCACGACTGTGCCAGCCTCACGAGTGTGAGCCAGCACGTCCTTGGGATCCAGACCATCGGCACTGTAGATACCTCCCTCGATATCGCTGATCCCCACCACCCGGCAGCCAGCCTCCTGCAGCATAAGCGCGCTGGCACTGCCCACGTTCCCAAACCCTTGCACTGCAACTGTGGCCCCATCCGCTTCCATTCCCAGGTGCTTCAGTGCTTCCAGCACTATGAAGCTCACGCCTCTCCCTGTCGCCTGGTAGCGGCCCAGTGACCCCCCGACCTCCACTGGCTTCCCCGTGACCACAGCCGGGGTGGTGTAGCCCCGGTGCATGGAGTAGGTGTCCATGATCCAGGCCATGATCTGGGGGTTGGTGCCCATGTCAGGGGCAGGGATGTCCCCCTCAGGGCTCATGAGGATGGCGATCTCGGTGGCGTAGCGGCGGGTGAGGTTCTCCAACTCCGTCAGGGAGAGCTTCTTGGGGTCGCAGACGACACCGCCTTTGGCCCCGCCGTAGGGGACGTTGACCACGGCGCACTTCCAGGTCATCCACATAGCCATGGCCCGCATCGAGTCGAGGGTCACATCAGGGTGATAGCGGATGCCCCCTTTGGTGGGGCCGCGCACGGTGCTGTGGTGGATGCGGTAGCCGGTGAAGATCTTGACCGAGCCGTCATCCATCTTGACCGGGAAGTTGACGATCAGCTCCCGTTTGGGATAGCGGAGCATATCGTGAATGCCCGGATCGAGGTCGAGATAGCTGGCCGCAATGTCGAGCTGCTGCAGGGCTATCTGATAGGGGTTTGGGCTACCTGAGGGCAATTTCATCCATCTTCTCCATAGCAGCTTTAAGCCAGACACGGCTTACGCTATTCGAGCTCATATTTTGCTGCTGTTTCTCTGGGATCTGCCCCTCGCTTGACCACGTCGCACAGGGCGAGCACGAATCTGGCTGGATCTTTGGCCTGCAGCACGTTCCGCCCAAAGACCACACCCCGTGCCCCGTCGTCAATGGCCTGTCGGGCCAGCTCCAGTGCCTGACTCTCTTTCGGACGCTTGGAGGCGCCCAGGGCCAGGATGGGCACGGGTACCGCTTCAGCTACGCGGGTGAACTCCGGGGTGTGGAAGGTCTTGATCAGATCGGCCCCCAGTTCGCTGATGATGCGGCAGCCGGTGTAGACCTGTTCCTGCAACTGCTCTGGATCCAGCTCTTCAGCCTGAGGGGGAAAGAACTCACCGATGACCGGGAGGCCCAGGTGCTGGGCCTCCTCAGCCAGTTCGCAGAAGACCTCGACGTTCCTGGCATCGGTGGCCTCGCTCCCGGTCTTCAGCGTCAGGGAGACGAGGACAATCTCAGCCCCATGGGCCACAGCCTCGGCCGCCCGCAGGGCAGGCACGCTAACAGCCTCTTTGTACCCCCAGTGGAAACAGTAGACTGAGTTCCAGTTGAGCCGGACAATAGGCAATGGCGCGCCCTTGTAGCTGAAGACATGTCCGCAGTGGGGAAGCATCCCCGGGCTCAGCAGCACCCCATCCACCTGAGAGGGCACGGCTTTGAGCACTTCCGGCAGGTTGATCATCCCTGGCAGCGGGCCGTCGAACTCGCCGTGGTCAGCAGCGACGACGACGGCGTTTTCCCCACCAGAGAACAGCTTACTCAATCGGATTTCCTTGCCTGTCATCGTTATCCCCTTGCTACGAGCAGTCCCCAGTCCAAAGTCCATAGTCCCCAGTCAACGGCCGAGGACTACGGACTAAGGACTCAGGACTAAAGACTAAGGACTAGTTGTAGCACCTCTTCGAATACCTCCATCACCTTTTCCGCCTGGGCATCGGTGATCACGGCCGGGGGCTTGATCTTGACCACGTTGCCCATCCCTGAGTACTTGGCCGTGCCGAACAGCACCCCCCGCTTCAATCCCTCTTTCTCGAAGCGATAGGACTCCTCCCGCGCCGGCTCCTTGGTCTTGCGGTCGCGCACCAGTTCTACCCCAATCATCAGCCCCGGCCCGCGCACATCCCCGATGAGCTCGTACTTGTCTTTAAGCTCCAAAAGCCGGCTGGTGAAGAACTCATTCAGCCTCTCCGCCCGCTCCAGCAGCTTCTCCTCCTCCAGAACCCTCAGCGTGGCCAGGGCTGCGACCATGGAGATGGGGAAGTGGGCGAAAGTGAAGGAGTGGTCAGCGGGTTTGAAGCCAGCTACATGCTCCCGCGACATGCTTCCTGCGAGCGGGAAGCCGCCACCCAGCGCCTTGCCGAAGACCAGGATGTCCGGAACCACCTCATACAGCTCGCTGGCGAACATGCGCCCCACCCGCCCGAAGCCGGTCTGCATCTCGTCGAAGATGAGGAGCATGTCGTAGCGGTCACACAGTTCACGGACGGCCTGGTAGTAGGGCTTGGGGAAGTCAATCATCCCTCCGCTGCCCTGGATGGGCTCCATCAACAACGCCAGAGGCTTCCCGTCCACAGCGTTCTCGATGAACTTGCCCATCATCTTCACACAGAATAGCTCGCAGGCCGGGTATTCCAGCTCGTAGGCGCAACGGTAACAGTACCCCTGGGGCACCCGCACCGTGCGGCCGGCGTAGTCCAGGAAGGGATCGGGATGGGGGTAGCATAGCCCTATTCCCGCCAGGGTCCGCCCCGAGAAGTTGTCCCAGGGGGTGAGGAAGAAGCGCCGGTCCGGGTAGTGGCGCATGGCCAGCTTCATCGCCCCCTCAATGGCCGTGGAGCCGTGGAGACAGTAGGCCACCCGGTTGAGATCGCCGGGGGCCAGCTCAGACAGCTTCTTGCAGAGTAAGAGCTTGGGCAATGTCTCGAAGCTGGTGCGCACGTGGGTGAAGTACTCCAGTTGCTCCCTCACCGCAGCCATAACCTTGGGATGACAGGCCCCTATGGTCAGGGTCCAGGCCTGAGAGGTGCAGTCAATGTACTCCTTGCCTGTGCTGTCCCACAGGGATGCCCCCCGTGCCTTGACCACCATCAGCGGCAGCGCGCCCCCGACCGAGCCGCTGAGCAGTGCCCGCCGCCCAGCCTCTATCTCCTCAGGCTCTGTTTTCTCATACATCTCGCGAACCCATGACACGTCAGTCATTCTCAAATCTCCTCCTGGTAATCATAGTATTATCCACAATACTTGCGCTATTCGCTACAATCATCAACCACCAAGGCACAAAGTCACTAAGCTTTTTTGTCTTTGTGCCCTTGTGTCTTCGTGGTTGAGCTTCTTGTCACGGCTCCACCAGCACTTTCACCGCCCCTGGCTCCCGCGTCGCGCGGAAGGCTTCCACCGTCTCCGCGAGGGGGAAGGAGTCTGTTATCAGCTTGCCCATCTCCAGTTGAGGCAGCAACTCCGCCGCATTGCGGAAGTCGCGGATGGTGCAGTCAATGGAGCCATGAATGTGCAGCTCCCGGTAGTGCACCTCGTTCACCGCCAGGGACAGGGTCGAGCCGGGGAGATAGCCGGCGAAAAGGAGCACTGTGCCACCCGGGCGCACAACGGAGAGCGCATCCGCGGTGGCCTCCAGGCTGCTGGCGGCGACGACAGCCAGGTCAGGAGTGAAATTGTGCTCCCTGGCGTAAGTGGAGATCTCGACGGCGGTCCCGTCCAGCGCCTCATCTGCCCCCAACTCCGCCGCCAGCTCTCGCCGTCGGGGACGGTGCCCCGCGGTCACTACACGCCCTGCCCCCATCAACCTTGCCAGTTGCAGGAATGTCAACCCCACCGGGCCATCCCCCAGGATCAGAATCTGAGAGCCGGTCCTCACCCCACCCGCCTGTCGGAGGCCGTGGAGGCAGCAGGCGAGGATCTCGGTGACAGCCCCAGCCCGATGGCCGACTTCAGCCGACAGTTTGACCACGCCGCCTACCTGCACCATCCGGCCCGGCACGTGCACTAACTCCGCGAACCCCCCGGCGAGGTGCACGCCGAAGAGCTTCGCCTCCTGGCAGAGGTTGTCCTGGCCGTGGGAACAGGCTGGACACCTCATACAGGGTACCAGGGGGGCCACGGTCACCCAATCTCCGATCTCGTAGCCCTGCACCTCTTTGCCTTTGTCCACCACCTCCCCTGTGAACTCGTGCCCCAGCACGATGGGTAGATCGTAGCGCGAGGTAGGCCCGTGGAAATACATGCGCGCATCTGATCCGCACACCCCGCAGCCCAGGACTTTGAGCAGCAAGCCCTGCTCCCCCAGCGGCGGCACTTCCACCCCCCCTGGCCGCATGTCCTCTTTACCGTACAGCGCGAACGCCTTCACCGCCCTGCCTTTCCACCGTGGAGCTCTTTCCCCACCGCGCCCCCTGGATGGGTCCGCCTGAACTCCTCCAGGGTATGTCCTCTCAACTCCCAGACCACTGCCGCCAGCGCATCGCACATGGCACAGAAGGCCACTGTGCTGGTTGTGGCCAGCACCTCTTGCAGCTCATACTCCTGCCTGCTGCGGATGGGCAGCACCGCCTGGCAGGAGCGGGCGAGGGTTGAATCCGTGTCGTGAACGAAGGCCATGGTGCTTACGTTAAGCTGGTCGGCAATAGCGACCAACTGGTTCACTTCGGAACTCTCTCCGCCGCGCGACATGCCGATGAGGAGGTCCCCTGGCCTCAGCGCGCCCGAGTGGCCGTGCAGGCTGTCGGAGGGGTGGAGGAACATGGAGCGTCGGCCGCAGCAGTTGAGGATGTGGGCGAACCGCGCCGCCACTGCCGCGGAGGTACCCACCCCCGTCGTCCAGACCATCCCTGGGCACTCACTGATCCGCTGGGCGCACTTCCAGAAGACCCCCTCCAGCCCCTCCGCCAACTCGCGCAGGGTCTCCACCTCCTGGTTGATGATCCGGCGGGCCAGGCTCAGGGCTGTTGTTTCGTCCAGCGGAGCAGTCTTTGCCTGCGGGTTACCCTCTCCCATGGCTCGCACCCGCGACCAACCGCTTGGCGTTGTGATACATGATATCCCCCACATCGTCGCTTGATAGGCCCACTTTCTCCGCCGCCCTCTTGAGGGCCCGGAGCTGCTCATACTGATAGAAGGTGTATCCCGCCTCCTTCTCTGCGGATTCCCTCTCCGCATTCCAGACGTAATCAGCGTTGGTGAAGAACTTCCGCTCTCCCCTGAGTGCGCCCAATCGTCCTCGCATGTAGGTAAAAGGGGAGTCGGTACCGAAGAGCAGCCGTTTGGGCCCCAGATCCCCGATCGCTCTGGCCAAAACCTCGCTCTCGCAGATGGGGGAGATGTCGAACCAGATGTTCTGCGCCCGTGTATACTCCTCCGGGATGCCGGCGACGATCATGGAGGGGATGTAGGCGCGTCCGACATGGGCGATGATGATGTTGGCCTGGGGGTAGCGAACGGAAGCAGCCGAGAGGTCCTTGATGTCCAAATAGTCGTACAGCCGGCCAGGTCGGTTGGGGTGGATGAGGATGATGAGCCCGCGTTCGTGGGCCACCTCCCACACCACTGGCGAGATGTAGTCAGCAATCCGCATATCGGGCCGCGTCTTCCCGTAGACCAGATCAGGGTAGGGTTTGAAGCCCACAAAACCCTCCTCTTCGATTGCCCACTCCAACTCCTCTCGCTCAGCATCGGGCTGGGCCATGTACAGCGCAGCGATGCTGTGCTCCTGGATCAGCTTGGCCAGATAAGTGTTATTGGCCTCCAAGTCCACCTCTCGTAGCGGATAACCAAAGTGAAGTGCCTCTACCTCCTGCTCAGGGTAGAGCCGTTGGTAGACCTGTCGGCTGAACTCGTAGGGGTTGTAACCAAAGGACTCGCAGACGTCCAGAAAGAAGGCTACTCCCTTCCTCCGATCGGGCGTCAATGGGCCGATGTGATGCTCCAGCCCCATGTGGACATGGCTATCGAAGATCCTCGTTGGCAGGAAATCCTTCAGTTCCTTCTCATAGATGGAACGGTCTATCTCCTCCCGATAGTCCAGCATACTCACCCCCGAATCAGGCTTTGGGATATGGGCAAGATCGCCTCGTAAGCCTCCCGATAGAGTTCAAAGCGCTCCTGATACAGGTTGAGCTTCTCCGGCCGGGGTTCCAGCACAGTCCGCAACTCAAGCCTCGCAGCAACGGTCTCCAGATCTTCGATGATCCCCGTGCCCAGGCCTGCCAGAATCGCTGCCCCTCTACAAGCTGCCTCACTTACCACGGGCAGGTATACGTCTACCCCAGTGGCATCGGCGACCATCTGGGCCCAGGCTCGGCTCTTGGCCGCCCCACCGATCATCCTCACACTCCTCACCTCTATCCCCACTTGTGGAAAGGCGCTGAGAACCCAGCAACTTTCAAGTACAACTGCCTCCAAGATGGCTCGCACGAGGTCTTCCCGCTGATGGTGATATGTCAGGCCGATGATCACCCCTGTGGCCTCATGATGCCAGGCTGGTGTCTGAGAGCCCATAAAGTGAGGCAGGATCAGCACACGGCTGTCCCCCGGCACCCGCTCCACATCCGCCCTTTCGATCAGCAGGTCATATATGTCCTTCCCTTGTTCAGCGGCTTGCTGCACCTCGGCCTCACAGAAGTGATTCTTGAACCACTGCAGGGGAGCGCCTCCGTTGGATAGCACTCCCATGAACGCCCATCGGTCCCGCAGTACATGGCAGTACACGTCCAGCCCGCTTCTTGGATCGAGAACCCACCGCGAGGAGGAGGTCAGGAACACCCAGGCGGTACCGCAGGAGAGAAGGACATCGCCGTCGTGGACGATCCCCGCCCCAACCGCAGCACAGGTCTGATCGTGGCCGCCCATCACCACTGGGATCCCAGCAGGCAGTCCCAGGGCACGTGCTGCATCAACACTGAGATGGCCCACCACATCCTGCGCGTGGCATACCTCAGGTAGTTGATCCTCGGAGATGCCGATGATGTCCAGTAGCTCCTCATCCCACTGCCTCTCAGCGGTGTTGAAGAGGTTACTCTTGGAGGCCATGGACTCGTCTATGTAGAAGTTACCGGTCATCTTGTAGGCCAGATAATCGCCCACGTGCAGGAATTTGTAGGCCCCAAAGAGATCGGGGCGATGTCTGCGGAGCCAGAGCAACTTGCACGCGGGAACGCCTGGCCAGGGGAAACGGCCTGTCTTCTGGTACCAGAACTCTGGGCCATACCGATTGGCCAGGTAGTCGGTTTCTCTCCTGGCGCGTTGATCCACCCAACTGATGCCCTTGTACAGAGGTTGTCCCTGCTCATCTACCGGAACCAGAGTCTCCCCCTGGCAGGAGAAACCCAGGCCGCCCACATGGGGTGAGGTGACCGGACCAATGAGCTCTCTGATCACCTCAATGGCTCCGTGCCACCACTCTTCCGCATCCTGCTCGGCCCAGCCCTCCTGGGGGCGCGACAGTTCGTAGCTTTTGCGGGCCAGGGCTAACACATTTCCTCGCTCGTCAATGAGCGCGCCTTTGATCGCCGAGGTGCCAATGTCAATACCGATTAGGTGGGCCATCCTCACTTCTCCACCCTCCGCACCCATGTTTCGCTTATTTCTGAAGCACTTTTCTAAATTGCTGTTTCCCACGATTAGTGGTATCAAGCGGCTTGACCACTATCAGTAGGTGGGAGAACCCACTGAAGTGCGCTGGAGTGCGGACGCAAGTCCGCCCCTTGAGCCCACAGCAGGCTTGCGCCTGCACTCCAGACCCAAATCCGGGCAGAAACTTGACCATAACTCGCCTTTTGAGGGCAAATCTCGGATTCGCCCTCAAAAATGAGCGAAAGATAAGTCCGCACACTGCAAAACCCACTCAGGGCTGCTATACCAACGCGTACTCCACTCCCATTATCTCAGCGACCTTCTCGATCTTGTCCGCCACATGACCATAGGATAGCGCCACGTGGTGCGAAGCACGTTCCCTGCTCCAATGATTGAGGAACTCGCCGATAGGGCGGTTCAACTCAATCTTGAAGTTGGGCGTCGCCAATCGCGCCAGAGAGGGGAAGTCGGACACCCTCACTTCAGTTGCAATCAGTTTTATCTTGCCGCCAGGGGCGGTGGTCAGGCAAAGCAGGGTGACATCGCCGGGTTCAAGCGCGAAGACCAATGAGGCCCCTGCTCCATGAGCTCCCTTCCAGAAGGGCTGCAGCCGTAGATTGATGGGAGCGTCTCTGTCAGCCATGCGCCAGTTCCCCTGGCCACAGTGGCTCATCAGGATGGCGTCGTGGGTGAAATCCATAGTGAACATCTCGGTAAAGTTGGCCGCGCCATTCAGCTCCCGCATCAGAATCAGCGCCGCCGCAGCGGTCACATCTCCCTCGCAGGACACCATGATCCCTTCGCCCAAGAAAGTGGAAGCCGCCAAACAGGGGACGATGCCGATGCGGGGGTCCTCGGCCAGCACAGGACAGTAGGTGGCAAAGCCATCCAGCTTGAGTTCCTCCACGATCTCGCGCAGTGCCAACTCCAACCTGACCGAGCGACGATGCTGCTCGTCGGATAGGGACTCGTCCATGGTGAACAGCTCCCTATCCTCCTGCACCAGGGTCTCCACACGGTCGTCAGCGACCTCCTGGAAGGCCCGGGCGATGGCATCCACGGGAGCCCTGATGATCCTGGGGCCGATCTGAGCCAGGAGCATCGTCTCATCCACGCCGAAATCTCCCATCTCGGGGAACTGATGGCCGATGATGCCAATGCGAGCCCGGCGCAGCACATGGGCCGTCCTGGCGGCCTGGGCGTAGTCCCGGAGCTGGGCCAAGGTCGCCTGGTCTTTCCAGTGACCGGTGACCAGCCCGAACTGAACCCCGCTCCGGCCCAGGACATTGGCCAGGTCCTGGACGCCATGCATACCGTGATTCTCCAACAGGTCCTGATAGGTGAACTCCAGGGACACAGAGGGTATCTTCTGGGTATTCCAGATGACCAGGGGGATATTGGAGCGCAGCAAGACGGGCAATGTGGTCAGGCTGGTATTGTAGGTGAGATGAGCCAAGACCACCAGGTCTACTCCCTCGGTTGCGAATTGGCGATAGGCCCGCTCAGCGCTCTCCCTTGTGTCCACCATGCCGGGGAAGACCACCTCGGCGAACCCCTCCAGTTCCTGGGCCAGCGCCTTGGCGAACTCCGTCCGCTCTGCCCTGAGCTTAGGAAAAGTGTCGTCATACATCTTGAGGAACAGAGGCAATAACCCGATCTTCGGCTTGTCCACTTTTTCTTTCATCCTCCTCCTACAAGCATGGCTGAAGGCCTCTTCTCAGTCCGATCCACCCTCCAGGTACCGAGCGACCGCTGCCAGCAGCACACGCGCCTGCCGTTCCAGCTCCGACAGGGCCACATATTCCGGCGTGGCATGTGCCCGGTCGGAGCCGCAGCCGTAGTAGACGGCCGGCACGCCTCCCTCATTCACGAAGCTCGAGACATCTGCCACAACGGTCACGCCACCGAGCGGCAATGGCCGGTCCGTCACTTCCTGATGGGCCTGTTGTAACACGCGCACGATCCGCTCATCCTCCCTCACGCGGAAGCCGTCCCGTGCCTTCACCAGGTCAAGCTGGATGGTCGCTGGGGTACGCCGTTGGATCGGCTCCAAACGCGCCTGAAACTCCGCTTCCACCTCTGGAAAGCGCTTCTCCGGCGCATAGCGACGGGTACCGACGATGCGGCAGCGGTTCGGCACCCGGTTGTAGAAGTCGCCGCTTTGGAACTGACCGATGAAGAGGGACTCCGGGCCGATGTAGGGGAGCAATTCCCCCTGGCTCAGTTCCTCGGCCCATGATCGCAATGCATTCGCTACCTCCAGACCAATCAGTAGGGGATGGGCCACATCACCTGGAGCCGCCACCTCATGCACAGGCGGTCCCTCTCGTTCGACGGTGATCTCAAAGGTGCTCATCCCCTTACCGATCACGGCCACCACGTCCGATGGTCCCTCGACGTCTATGACCGCGTCGCCAATGATGCCGCGCTCGATCAAGCGTTCCACGCTCTGCCCTCGCCCCAGGGGGGCTTCATGAAGCCCAAAGGCGCAGACCATGAGTCGGCCCTGCAGCCCCTGGGCCGCCTCCGCCAGCACCCGTGCCACCTCCATTACAGCAGCCATGCTGCCCTTCATATCGGCGGCGCCACGCCCGTAGAGGACCCCATCGCGAATCACTGGTGGGTCGTGGGGCACGGGTATAGTGTCCAGATGGCCGGCCAGCTCCAGGGTGGGACCTGGCTGGTCACCATTCAGGTAGGCGATCACGCTGGGTGAGTCGGGGAACTCATCATCGAACTCGACGAACAGGCCCAATTTGTCCAGGAGGTCAGCATAGAACACGGCGACCTGCTTTGAGTCGCCGGTGGGACTGGGGATGCGCATCAGATCGATAGCAAGTTGATGCACGCGGGTCGGATCGAGCTGTCGCTGTAGTTGATGGATAATGTCGCTCATCAAGACACCTCCATCAAAGGCGTTCCAGCACCGCACTGATGCTGGATCCCAGAATGGCCATCATCTCGTCCAGTTCCTCCTGGGTAACCACCAATGGCGGCGCCAGCGCGAACCAATGGGAGTCATAACGGATGATCAACCCCTGGCGTAGTGCCTCCTGGCCGATCTGCACGCCGATACGAAGGTTATCAGGGAAAGGCTCTCTGGTGGCCGGGTCCTTCACTAACTCCACGCCGTAACTACTCAGGCTACCCCTCAGAAGTACAAGGGATGAAGGGGTTGCCAGTCAAGGCATCATAGATGGCGTCTATGACGTTCCGACCATGTTTGCGGGTTGTGGAGATGTAGCTGCGAATGGCGCAGAATGTCTCGGCGCCGGTACGTGTTCGGAAAGCACCGGACACTTTCTGTTTGACCTTTACCATCCGCACATCG
>Ga0209979_1002548_pt1 | contig 17262 bp, 13 predicted proteins | sample AnhtaG_FD_183114 | JGI IMG/M metagenome (GOLD analysis project Ga0209979, IMG submission 183114) | Deep subsurface microbial communities from Anholt, Denmark to uncover new lineages of life (NeLLi) - Anholt_01485 metaG (SPAdes) (version 2) | ecosystem: Environmental > Aquatic > Marine > Oceanic...
GAGCCACGGGAGAATGCCAACATGATAATCGAATCCGCACGCTGCGGGCAAGGGAGGACCTGTGCGGGGCGGAGCCACCCGGCATCGTCGAAGGAACACTCTGCCGTGTGGGGGAACATGCGAGCGATGCTTTGCCGCACCGATCGAACGGGCTGACAAAGGAGTGCTGTTTCGGTGTTACCGACGACGCACATTCGCGACCTGGAAGTTACCCGCCTCATCGTAGGCGGCAATCCCTTCTCCGGCCACTCGCATATCTCCGCCGAGCTGAACCAGGAGATGATGGACTACTACACGGTGGACAGAATCAAGCGGACCCTGCGCGAGGCAGACCAGGCCGGGATAAACGCCTTCGTCGGCCGAGCGGACAACCACATCATGCGCCTGCTCAAGGAGTACCGGCAGGAGGGAGGCACCATCTCCTGGATCGCTCAGACGGCTCCGGAGCGAGCGTCGGTGGCGGCGAACGTCGATCAGCTCTGCTCCATGGGCGCCGAAGCCTGCTTCCTACACGGCGGGATGATCGACAACATGTACCGCGCTGGGCGACTGCCTGAGGCGCGCGAGTGGATTCAGCACATTAAGGACAAGGGACTGCCGGCCGGCCTGGCGAGCCACGATCCTGAGATCTTGCACGCGGCCGAAGAGATGGAGCTCGGGGCCGAGTTCTACATGACGTGCTTCTACAACGTATACCTGCACGGCGAGGTGTACGCGAAAGAGGACCGAGACGCCATGACGGAGGCAATCCGCCGGCTCGACAAAGTCTGCCTCGCCTACAAGATCATGGCAGCGGGTCGGAACGACCCCGAGGAAGCCTTCGAATACGCATATGCCAACATCAAGCCATCGGACGCCGTCGTCATCGGGATCTACACGAAGCAGCAGCCAACGCAGGTGGCGGATGACGCGGGGCTGGCGCTCAGGTTCACGTCTTCGACGTCGGCAGCGCCCGGCGGGGAGTGATCCGTTGACACGAATGGCGCCGTGCCGGCGTTGGTGGAGCCGTACGCGTCACTGCATGGTGAACTGCGCGATGTCGCACCAATAGCCGGACCCAAGCACGTAATCCAGCTCCCACTGCAGCAGCTTTCGGTGCTGCTCCTCCATAGCAGCAAGCTCCTGGTACACTTGCCGCGTTTGCTCCTGGGGCGCCTCCTGCGCCATTCGGCGGTAGAAGGCGAAGCCCTTCTCTTCAGAGGCCAGCGCCACACGCAGTGCCTCGGCATCGCCGGCGCCCCAGCCGATCTTCCACGCCTCGTTCAGTGCGGGAAAAATGCCGGCTGCGGCCGTGGCCGGCTCCCGTGCGGACACGGCTGGTGCCACTGTGGTACAATACTTAAGGCCCATCGCACGAGTGGATGGCGGCGATCTGAAACATTCGGCCGGGCGAAGTGTCCAATACGTTGACATGGCGTGGCTGCTATGCTATGCTGCCGCGTCGAGAACCAGGGAGGGCAGACTAGTCGCGGAAGCATTGGCATTCTCCTCTTGCTTTATCGTCCCCCAATTGGCCAGACCTGGCACGGAAGGGAGGACCTCCTGCACGCCGCGCCGATGGGGCAAGTGATAAAGCTGGGCGAAGCGTGCTGCGGTGAGGGGAAGTCTCGCGAGGAAACATAGGACACTCACGAGCGCCCTTCTCCGCGTCAACCAACGCCCAGGGAGGGCATTTCTGCTGGTCGGCGCTTTGTGAAAGCGCTGCGAGGCGTAAGCTGCTGTTGGCCGGCCGTATAGTTGCCGCAGTGCAGAGATGCGCTCCGCCACTCTGAATAGGAGGGTACATAAGTGAGAACGATTGCAGTTGTGATTGGCGTCGCTGTGGTATTGAGCCTGGCGACGTCACCGGTCGCATCAGATCCGGAGCCAACCAGAGACGTGCCGTTCACTCACTGGGCGTATGATGCGGTCCAGAAGCTCGTAGACCTGGGGATCATCCAGGGGTATCCGGATGACACCTTCAAGGGCGACCGGGCGATGACTCGGTACGAGTTCGCCATGGCCGTTGACCGCCTGTGGGACAAAATCCCGACGGTCGAGGGCATCGCGGGCAAGGACGGCGCACCTGGCGAGGACGGCGCACCTGGCGAGGACGGCGCACCTGGCAAGGATGGCGCACCTGGCAAGGATGGCGCGCCCGGGCGCGACGCCGCGGAGGGCCAAGCGCCGAGCGAGGACGAGATCCGCCGCATCTGCCAGAGGCTCATCGACGAGTTCAAGGACGACATCCAGCAGATCAAGGATCACTTGGACGAGAAGAACAAAGAGATCGATGAGCTTGATGCTCGGGTCACGGCTCTGGAGGAGCATCCGGACAGCCCGCATGCCTACGGCTACCTGAAGTATCGGATGGGGCTCGTGGGCGACGCGCTGTTCACCGCTGAGAGCAGCCTGTTCGGCGGCGACTTTGATGTGCTGACGGCTGCCCTCGGGATCGAGGGCGAGATTCTGGATGGCGTCGCGGGCCGGGTCACGGTGAAGCTGCACGATGCGGCTTCGCCGGATTCGCTGACTGAGGTGCGGGCGAGCGACGAGACCCTGTGGCTCGACGAGGCCTGGCTGGCCTTCGACACCAACGTGATGCATCCGACCAACTGGTCGGTGGGTCGCCAGTTCTACGGCCAGGGTCCTGTTGGCTTGCTGGTGGACGCCTCCCGGTTGGCGGTGCAGGGCGCCGCGCTGTCGCAGCAGCATGGCGACGTTGGGTTACAGGCCATCTTCGGAATGGCTCTGTACGACTCGTTCGACCTGCTCGCGAGCGGCGGGTTAGTCGAGCGCCATCTGGCACACAACGATGGCCTCGCCGCCGCCCGACTCCAGTGGGACGTGGCCGATGACTGGTGCGTCGGCGGCAACTACCTCATCACCGGTCTCGGTGAGGAGAACGGCTGGAGCGTGGACGTCGAGGGCATGCTCTTCGACCGCAGGCTCGTGGCCGAGTACGCCCGGCTCACCGAGGATGCCTTCGGCTACCGCGAGGGCGACGATTGGACGGCTCACTGGAGCCGAGCCGGAAGCCCGCGCGAGCCGGATGCGCTCCACGTCAGCTACGAGCTGTGGAACACGGGCTGCTTCAACTTCACCGGCTACTGGTCCAAGGTGGACTTCGGATTCAACCCCTTCTACAGCGGCGTGAATCCGTACTACGAGCTGCTCTCGCCACGGTCGCAGAACGCCGGCTACGCGTGGGAGCGGTGGTTGGACAATCCACTGATGGCCCACAACCTCGAGGCGATCGGCGGCATCGTGACCTTCGACATCAGTGGCTGCCCGCTCGAGCTGGGCTACCACCAGCTTCTAAACCGCGACCTGCCGCAGAGCGCGCTGCTGCCCGTCGGTGGCGGTCCGCAGAACTCCATCTACGAGGCGACATATGACAAGCTCTGGTCCGCGCGGCTGACCACCGAGATCAGGGACGGCGTGAACGTAGTGTTCACCTACGCCCACCAGGAGCCGAACGACGACTTCGGCGGCACGGGCGCGGTCCCGGAGACCCTCGGCGGCTTCCCCAGCGGCCAGGGCGTTGTCCTTGACTCCCTGGTATTCGGGCCGCCAGGTCCGGCGCCGACGCTCGTGGACCTCGACGAGTTGGATCTGTTCATGGCCACGCTGGAGATCGCCTTCTAAGCGTGCCCTGAACCACGGTCTTGGTTAGACATCGAAGCGCCCTCGGCATGTGCCGAGGGCGCTTCCTTTGACTGCTCTGGTGCTGAGTGTGTCGCCCGGCTCAGGCACGCTCTACCACTGGGCTTGCAAGCCTGCCGTCACCATCCGCTCAATATCCTCGCCCAGCCCGGCGGCAATGTACAGCGGGCCCAGGTCCAGCCCAGCCCCGACCGTGGGGTCCCCGTCGTAGAGCCCAACCTGAACGGAGAGCACCGCCGGGAACTGGTAACGCGCACCCAGGTGAAGGCTCGGGTCCGGCCTCGGCGAGAAGCCCAGCAGGTTGTGCAGATCCGCCGCCAGCGTCAGCCCGCCACGCCTGTAGGCGGCCCCCACGTCGAGCGTCGTTGCCAGCTTCGTCTTGGCGCCTTTGCCGAAGAAGGTTGGATTGGTGATGTTGCGCAGCGTCGCTCCGTACGTCACGTGCTCGTTGGCCTCGTAGAGGGCGCCGGCGTCGAAGGTGACCATCCGCTTGTTGGGCTCGAGGGTCGGGTCGGTCCTCTCCACGATGTTCCCCTGGCTATCTCCCACGTAGTTGGCAGCCACGGCCCTGCCGTAGATGTAGCGGAGCGAGGCGCCGAGTCGTAACTTCTCATTCGCCTTCCAGCCGTGCGAGAGCGCCCCGCTGGCGAAGACCGCCGCCTTCCCTTGAATGCGCACCTGGTCCGCAGCCGGCTCGGTCAGACGCGCGCGCGCCAGGCCGAACGGCGTCACCGATAGGGCCCATCCGTGGCTGTAGAGGGCGAACTGCGGCACCATCGTGGCCCCGTACGTGCCCTTCATCTTGTCAACCAGGCGCTTGGCGTCCTCGTAGTCGAAGTCGTCGGGATCGATCAGGTCGATCAGATCGCCGGCGTCTCGCGCCTTATCCAGGTTCTGGCCGGCAAACGTTATGTGGAATGCCAGCGCCGAGTTGCCAACGCGCGAAAGCCCCGCCGGATTCCAGTACACCGTACTGACATCGTCCGCCACGGCCACGAAGGCCCCGCCCATGGTCGTCGGCTCAATTCCCGGAGACACGTCCGAAAGCTGGTCCTCAAGTCCCATCCGGTCCGCCCACACCGCCGGCCACGCGATGAACAGCAGAACTGCGATTGTGATGAAACTGCAAAGCCTGCACTGCATTTGCCTTCCCCCTTGTAGGATTGTGCTTGCGATCCGGCCACGCGCGCCGGGCCGCTTCGGACTCTTCGCCGCCTCACGCTCTTCACCTCCCCGGGGTGCCAGCGGGAGAAGTGGACTCAGGTGCTTGCCAATCGCGGCAATAATGAGTAAGGTGCTGGCGTCGGCGGCATATTCGCCATCGCCGCCCCCGCAAGATATCTGGGACGTCACCAGCCATGACATTGCCGCTGAAGATCGAGGTGGGGGATCGGGTGCGTCTCAAGAAGCCGCACGCGTGTGGCAGTTACCACTGGGAGGTAGTGCGCACCGGCGCCGACATCCGGGCCAAGTGCCTTGGCTGCGGACGCCTGGTCATGCGGTCCCGCGCCTACTTCGAGCGGCGGATTCGGGAGTTCCTGGCCCCGGATGAGCCGGTGCCTCCGCCGATCTTGCCAAAGCGCAAACGCCGCAGGCAGTCTCACCAGCCTCAGAAGCCGTGAGCGGCGACGCGTGCTCTGAGGCCCTTTGCCATACGACTGTGACCGCCGATCGACGCTCAGTGGGCTGCTTCGATGGCACCGACACCGATGCAGATGAGTCCTGAGGACAGCGCTCGCCTGCGGCGTCTGTGGGACGAGCTGCCGAACGAGGAGTGCGACGGCTGCGATGCGTGCGGGGAGAAGTGCGCCGGCGACATAGCCATGACGCACTGGGAATTCGAGCAGGCGCGATCGTTCCTCGCCCTCCGCGGCGGGCCGGCGCGCTCGCCGGAGACGCCGGCGCGGGGAGCATTCGGCCCACCGTGTCGTTTTCGAGACGACATCGCCGGCCGCTGTCACATCTACCCGGTGCGGCCACTGATCTGCCGGCTCTTCGGACTCGTCGAATGGCTGCCGTGCCCGCTGGGGCGCTGGGGCGTGCGCGTGCCGGACGGTACCGAGATAATGCGCTGGTATGCAGAGCTTGGCCCGGGGACCTACGAGCATTGGCTGAGCGCATCTGTGAAGAACGTTCACACGGAGGCCTGAGTTTATGCCCACGGTGGAAAGCCAACTCACGATCAACGACAGCCCAGATGTGGTGTATGAAGCAGCACGCGACAAAATCGAGACTCTGGCCGACTTCCTCGCGAACGTGGACAGCATCGAGGTGCTGGAGCGGGACGAGGGCCGATCGGTCAGCAAGTGGGTGGGCCAGATACAGACGCCCTTTGGCGCCCCGCTGCGGTTCTCGTGGACGGAAGAGGACATCTGGGACGATGCGGCGCGGACGTGCACGTTCAAGCAAACGGAGGGCGATTTTGACCAGTACGATGGTGTGTGGCGATTCGGCTCCGCGGGTGATGGGTGCGAGACACATTTGACCATCAACTACGCCAAGGAGATCCCCGGGCTGGGCCCGCTGATTCAGAACCTGCTGCACTCCAAAGTGCAGGAGATGTGCGACGACACCCTCAACGGGCTCAAGCGGATGGTCGAAGGCGGGTAGGGAGTTGTGCAGCGGCAGTACGACGTGGTGATCGTGGGCGCCGGTCCGGCGGGGATATTCAGTGCGCTCACGCTTGCCGAAAGCAGCGACCTCGCGGTAGCCATTGTCGAGCGCGGGCCCGATTCCGGACAGCGATACTGCGCGATGCGCCAGGGCGCCACGCGCTGCCTGAAGGAGGAGCCCTGCGCGCTGCTCTCCGGTTGGGGTGGAGCGGGCGCGTTCTGCGACGGAAAGCTGAATCTCTCCCTCGAGATCGGCGGTCGCCTCGCCGACTATATCGGCAAGAAAGCCGCCGCCGCCCTCATCGAGCACGTGGACGCAACCTATCGCCGTTTTGGCGCCCCCGATCGCATATTCGCCCCCGACAGCGATATGCTTCGGGAGGCGCGTGACAAGGCCGTCCGCGCGGAGATGCAGCTCCTCTCTGCCAGGGTGCGCCACCTCGGCACCGACAACTGCCCCCAGATCATGCAGCGCATGCGCGAGGCGGTGGACGGCCGCGTCGCGGTTTACGCCGGCACCGATGTCGAGCACATCGTCACGGATGCCGGCACCACGACCGGTGTGAGACTCCGCAGCGGCGACCAGTTGGCAGCTCGCTATGTGGTGCTGGCACCAGGTCGCAGCGGCGCCGCGTGGTTGGCGACGGAGGCCGAACGGCTTGGTCTTGATACCCTCCGCAGCCCCGTTGACGTCGGCGTGCGGGTCGAGGTGCCTGCCGCCCTCATGGATCATCTCACCAGCGAGTTCTATGAGGTCAAGCTCCTGTACCACTCCAAGTCATTCGACACCCTCGTGCGCACCTTCTGCATGTGCCCGCACGGCGAGGTGACGATGGAGCACACGGCCGGCATCATCAGCGTGAACGGCCATAGCTGGGCCGACAAGCCGACGCGCAACACCAACTTCGCCCTGCTGTGCAGCAATACGTTCACCGAGCCCTTCAAGCAGCCCATCGAATACGGGCAGAACATCGCGCGCCTCGCCAACATGCTCGGCGACGGCGTGCTCGTGCAGCGCCTCGGCGACCTGCGGCGCGGCCGCCGCTCAACCCATGCCCGGCTGCGCCACAGCCCACTGCGGCCTACGCTGCCCCAGGCCACACCGGGCGATCTGAGCTTCGTGTTGCCGCACCGTCACCTGAGCAGCATCCTGGAGATGCTGGACGCCCTTGAAGCACTCGCCCCTGGCGTCGCCGGTCGCCATACGCTGTTGTACGGTGTGGAGGTCAAGTTCTACTCGTCGCGCCTGAAGCTGTCGGACTGCCTCGAGACACAGGTGCAGAACCTCTTCGCCATCGGAGATGGGGCCGGGGTCAGCCGCGGCCTAGTGCAAGCCTCCGCCTGCGGCGTCGTTGCCGCCCGGGAGATCATCCGCCGGGCGCACTGAGACATCCTCGGCACCGTTGCCGCCCCGGCTCGGCCTCTCTACACCTGTGCACCACGAGGGACGCCCCCGTCAGCACTGCACGCTCGTGCCACAGAGCGCAACCGTCGGCATTTGTGTCAACCGAATCGCCCACTCGAATGTAATAATAGATGAGAGCGCACAGCAGAGACGCGGGGAGACGACCGGATGATGGTACGCGCCCAGCGGGCTTTGGTCAGCCTGGCTCAGGACGGCGAGGCTGAGGCTCGGGACGAGAAGGGCCTTGTCGCTCGCGCTCAGGCGGGCGATGAGGAGGCCTTCGCGGCTCTCATCAAGATCCACATGGCGCGAGTGTACCGCATCGCCTACCGCCTCTGCTGGGACCACGATGACGCCGACGACATCACGCAGGACACTTTCGTCCAGGCGTTCAAACACCTACGGAACTTCCGGCTCGGCGCCAACTTCGCGCCGTGGCTGTATCGGATTGCCGTGAACCGGTGCCTGTCACACCGGGCACAGAGACAGCGCGCAAGGCCGTCACAGCCTCCCATCGAGCTCCCAGTACACCTCTGCGACGACCCCGAGATACATGTGGCCGCAAGCGAAACGTCCTCCCGCGTGCGCGAGGAAATCCGCCGGCTTCCCAGGCGCCAACAGGCAGCCATTGTGCTCTTTGGACTCGAGGGGTGGAGTGTCGCGGAGACCGCATCCATCATGGGATGCTCTCCCGGCACAGTGAAGCGGCATCTGCACCGCGCGAAGGCCACGCTCCGCGAGCGACTGGAGGACCTCCAGGAGAATGCGGGCGGAGAGGGGTGCTGACCATGGACGGCAAAACGGCCGATCGCATGACGAGTCTGCTGACCGACAAAGACCTGCCCCGGGACGAGGCAGACAGGCTCCTGCGGTGCCTTGAAGTGCCCGATCCGGGCGACGCGTACTGGAAGCAACTGCCGAGCGCCGTGCAGGGACGCCTGCGACGGGACCGGGCGAGCAGCAGTGCCTGGGCCCTCTACCGGTGGCTGCCCCGAGTCGTCACGACACGGCGGGCACTGGCCGCAGCCAGCGCGCTTGTGGCCGTCGTGTTGTGCGCTGTTCTGCTCACCATGGGACGTCGAGACGTCGTGGCCGACACTCTGGCCGCCATGGCGGAGGTGCAAACAGCTCACGTGAGAGTAGACGGCGAGCAGCTCTGGGTCTCCGCGGACTACGGCGTCCGGCGGGAGACCCGGCAGGGGTTCGTCATCGCCACCGAGGAGGGCACGTGGCAATACGACCGGCAGCAGAATACGATGGTGGTGTCGGACCCGGCGCCCGTCCCGGCCCGAAGCCATCTGATGGAGCTCTCCGGCGCAGCGTGGGTGGAGAGGCTGCAGCACGGGAGGTCGGAGTGCGACTATACGGTCTCAGATGATTCGCTGGACGGAACGCCGACGAAGCGCATCGACATTGGCCCGGGTCCGGACGGCGACGGGGCGACCATCTGGGTTGACAGCAAGAGCATGCGCGTGGCCGCGCTCGAGGAGTGGCGCTTCCGCAAAGGCGTGAGGGAAACCACCCACCCACGAGTCAGAGTCACGTACGACATTCCCACCGACCAGCAAATGTTCGTGCCGAAGCCGCCGGAGGGCGCACTGGTCATCGATCTCCGGGCCGCCGCCGACGGTGGTGCGATGGCGCCGCCCCTGCAGGCCCTCGGGGGCGATGGCGCCACCGGAGACGATGTCGCAGGCGCACCTGCGGCTGACCTCCGTAGGCCGACTGCCGGTGGCGCCGCGGGAGTGGCGCCTCAACTCACCGAGCACAGTACGCTGACGGTCTTGGTCATCGGCCCCGAGGGCAAGCCCGTGCCTGACGCCCAGGCCTCCGTGTGGAAGCGCACCTGGGTCATAACCGGCTTCACGCACCATGCGACCACCGGGCGAACAGACGCGCAAGGCCGTGTCCGCTTTGAGCATCTCGTGAACGGCACGTACGCCGTGACTGTCAAGGCTTCGGCGGCGGCTCCCGCAAGCCAGGCGGGTATTGAGGTGAGAGCGGGAGAGGCACTTCCCGAAGTCCGAGTTCGCCTCACGAAGGGCGCCACCATCCGGGCGCGTGTCCTGGACGAGGACGGGAACCCAATCCCTGCGGCAGAGGTATGGAGCCGTTGCGACCTGCCGCGGCCGATGCCCATAGGGGGCTGGCAGCACGAGGCGGCCCTGCGCAGCGATGATGAGGGACGCTTCGTCGTGCGGAATGCAGTGCCCACTACCTGGCGGTTCTTCGCCGTCAAGGCACGGGGGCACGCGGGCGAGTGGACCACCGTGGAGGTCGCCGACGGGGGCGACTACGAGATCGAGCTGGTCATGTCGAAGGCGTGGTCGGGGATCCTCGAAGGACGCCTCTTCATGCCGGATGGACAGACGCCTGTGGCCAATACGCAGGTGGCAGTGCGACTCCTCAAGCGCAGGTACGGCAGGCTTCGGCGCGCTGATGACTTGCGCATCTACACCGATGCGGCGGGCCTATTCCGTCTTGCCGCAGAGGAGGGCATCCACGCAGCCACGCTCATGGTCAAGGACCAGACCCCGGTAACCATCATGATCGAGCCCTCGAACCGCCAGACCATCTCGGTCCGCGCGCAGCTGCCTCCACTGAGCGGCATACGAGGGACGGTGGACCTCGGCGGAGCTGAGATGCCGCCGGAGGGCCTCTGGGTACTGGCTGGGCAGCCAGGGTTCCCCGTCACTGCTCCCGAGCGACTGTACGGAAAACCGAGGCCGCGGGAGGGTTCCGCGAAAGTCATGCCCGGGCAAAGGCAGTGGGAGATTCTGGGGCTGGAGCCGGGCAGATACGACGTGTTCACCTATGCGCCGGGCTTGGCGTCGTCGGTGTCGTCCCGGGTGGAGGTGGTGGAGGGGGAGATGACCGAGACGACCGTGGACGTCGCCTTGCCCGGCGGATCGGTGACCGGCCATGTGACCACAGCTCATGGCGAGCCATTGGCGGGCCTGCGCATCAACGTGCGAACAAGCGGTGGACGGATCACATCCATTAAGCGGTACGCCCGGACGGACGAACAGGGCCGGTACCGCTTGGAGAGCCTCACGCCGGGCCCGGTGAGCCTGGACGTGTCCGCGACGGGCCACGACTATGCGAGGCCGCCCGCGCAGCAGACGCTGGTGATCCCCGGGGAGACCATTGAGAACGTTGACTTTGAGATGTTCGTCGGCGGCGAGGTGAGCGGGTCGGTCAAACGGCGCGACGGCGAGCCCCTGACGGGCGAGTACCGCGTCGAGCTCGACATGGGCCCGGTGCCGCACCGCGTGGCGTACGTGGCCGCGGATGGGACGTTCAAGTTCGAGCACGTCTATCCGGGCTCCTACGACCTCTACCTCGAGCCACGGGACTTCGCCGAGTTCGAGCTCATCGCCCGACAGGAGGGGCTCACGGTGGCCGAGGGGCAGACGGTCGGCGACATCCGGTTCGTTATCGAGGAGTAGCGGGCCGCGAAGCACGACACAAGCCGCGGACCTGAAAGAGGTGACGGTGATGGGAACGTTGACCACGTGGCGAGTTGCAGCTCCTACCATCGCGGTCGTTGCTCTACTTGTGTGCTCGGCGGCGGCGGCGTTCGAGAATGAGATCACGGGCACGGTCACCGACGACCTTGGCCACCCGGTCGCCGGAGCCACCATTCGGCTGTGGGCGGAGGGAAACATCGTCGAGGACGTGACCAATGCAGCCGGAGCCTTTGCGATCCGCGATATCCAGCCCATGAAGCTCGTTTTCGTTGTGGAAGCTGATGGCTACCACAGACATACCCGCACGATAACGGTGTCGGCAGACTCGCGCCTGCGGCTCGACGTACAGCTCAAGCGCGGGGCCTGGATCAGCGGCAAGATTGTGCTCGCGTCAGGCGAACCGGTGGCGAATGCGAATGTCAAGCTGTGTTTTCCGCGCGATAGGCGCACAGTGGATGTGGAGACGGGGCCGGATGGGACGTACCGGGCCCGCTGCCCGAAGCCTGGCGTGCATGATGTCCTGGCGAAAGCACCCGGCTACGCCAGCGTCGTCGTGCCTGGGGTCCACGCGCCGCCCGGGCAGGAGGTCGAGGGCATCAACTTCTCGCTGCAGGACCCCTCGGGCAGCATCAGCGGCGTCGTGTACGACTCGGACGGGAAGACGGCGATGGCGAATGCTGATGTCTGGGCGTGGCAGGAGGGGGAGCCGCGATCGCTCCTTGCCGGGAGTTGGAGTCACCATCGCTCATGGCTGGGGATCCCGCCTCTGCTCGCAGGTTCCCATTCACCCCCTTCCACGAAGGCCGGCCCAGACGGAAGCTTCGTCCTGCCGGACCTCGATGGCGGGACATATCGCGTCTACGCCCACGCGGCGGGGCGCATTGCGTCGGGAGCGGCGGCCGAAACTGTCGTAGGGCGTTCGCAGAACGTCGCCGACGTCACGGTGGTGCTTCAGCCGGGCGGCTTCATCAGCGGCGCCATCTATGACAGGGACGGCCGGCCACTGACATATGTGAATCTTCTGGCCCGCCTTAGCACATCCCGGGGAGGTTTATCCGCCAGGCGAGACACCACGATAGTCACCGACGACCAGGGACGATACTCGATAGGCCCATTCGTCGCCGGCAGCTACAAGGTGGAGATACGACCGGCCCGCAAGATGCTCGCAGCGCAGGAGGGCGAGGTCCCAACCGAGGGTCGGATCACAGGAGTTGACTTCCGACTCCCCATAACGTTCGAAGAGGGCCCCATCCTCAAGGGGCGCGTCGTAGACCAGGAGGGCAAGCCCATCCCGGGAGCGGAGGTGGATGCCTACGCTATGCGGCGCGAGGAACGGCCGAGGCCCTCCGTGGGCTTCGTGACGGCGGCCAACGACCTGACCACCGATGCCGAGGGCCGCTTCGTGGTGGGGCGGGCGGTGGCGACCGACTGGCGTTTCAGGGTGAAGGCACCCGGGTATCTCAGCAGCTATACGTTCTTGGAGGTGGGTGAGAGAGGCGAATATCAGGCGGAGATAGTTCTGGGCAAGGTGTGGTCCGGGACTCTCGAGGGCCAGATCCTCCTTCCCGATGGCAAGACGCCCGCGGCCGACACAGAGCTCGCCGTGCAGCTCCGCAGGCGCCATGGAGACTTCCCGGTGCCAGTGCGCACGGAGCGGATCCGGACGGACGCGGAGGGGCGGTTCTCATTCCGAGTGGACAGGGGGATCGTCACGGCGAAGTATGTCGCGGGCGATCTCACCTCGACGCTCGTCGAAGTGGACCCCTTCGGGGCCTCGACGGTGTCTCAGACCGTGAGGCTTCGAGCCCCCGGGGGCGTTCGCGGCCGCATCGACCCAGATGCCCCCCTTCCCGCCGATGGCGCCTGGGTATTCGCGGTGTATCGGGGAGACCCAGCCGTCTTGCCCGACCAAGCCGAGCACCTGCCGCCCGCAAGACAGGGCGCAGTGAAGGTCACGCCAGAGCACAGGGAGTGGCAGATTCCAGGGCTGCAGCCGGGCATCTACAACGTGTTCACCTACGCTCCCGGCCTTGCCCCGTCGGAGCTGGTGCAAGTCGCGATCGCGGAGGCAGAGACGCAGGAGGTGGCGGTGACCATTGCCCTGCCGGGGACTGTTACGGGCCGGGTGACAACGGGCCAAGGCGAGCCCGTGGCCGACGTGGTCGTGCGTGCCACGACGACTGGCGGCTATGTGAGATCCGCGTCCGTGGGAGCGAAGACGGACGCGCTCGGGCGCTACCGTCTGGAGGGCCTGACCCCCGGCCCGGCGATGATCTACGTCTACGCCGAGGGCTACGCCAGGTGTCCGCAGCAGAGAGTCACGGTGGTTGTGGGAGAGACAATGGCGGCTGCTGACTTCAAGCTGTTCGTCGGCGGAGAGGTCAGTGGAACTGTCAGGCGGCGCGACGGCGAGCCGCTCACGCGCCGGTACTGCGTCGCGCTTCTCGATGGGCCGATGCTTCGCATTCGCGTCGTGAGGAGGGACGGAGCGTTCCGTATTGAGAACGTCTACCCGGGCTCCTACAGCATCGGGCTGGCAGGCGACAACGCGAAGGAGTCCGTCCCGCTGGCGGACGCCGTCGTCATCAGCTACACGGTGGACAGCCACGAGTTCCGCGGGGTGGTCTTCGCCAAGCAGGACGGCATCACGGTGGCGGAAGCGCAGACGACGGCGGGCATCGAATTTGTGATCGACGAGTAGCGCCTCGCTGGCGTGCCAGCACAGCGGCCGCCAGGATCGCCCGGCGGCCGCCACTTCAGCTCGGATGTTGGCGGTGGCTACGCCATTCTCGTCTCGATCTTGGCCCCAGCCTCGAGCGTGTTGCCCACCTTGCACATCTTCGTCGCCGCCTCGACGGCGCCGCGGCCAGCCTCATCGAGCTCCTCGGGCAGATGCACCGTCACTACGAAGTTGTCCAGCCGCCGGGCGTCATCGACGCTTTCTGCCGTCACCTCGACCCACATACCCTCATACGGGATACACTTGTTGCGGCAGGCGAGTGCGATGACGGCGCCCGTGCCGCGCTGCCTGCCCCCCTTGGCGGATGGTGGCCGCGCGTGTATATTGGTCCTGCTGCCGGATGGCGGCGGCAGGATCATTTGTATGAATGCCTCGGAGTTTCTCGACGAGCTTCGGCAATCGGACTCGTACCGCGGGCAGATGGTGCACGTGGAGGACATCCCGGCGCGCGCTGCCCGGTACGCTGAGCTTTCGGAGCCGCTTCCTGCCGTCGTGCAGCAGATGCTGGAGGCGAAAGGCTACCAGCGCCTGTACACGCATCAGGCGCAGGCAGTCGAGGCCGCGCGGCGCGGCGAGAACGTGGTCATCGTCACCGGCACGGCCAGCGGCAAGACGCTGTGCTATACCATCCCCATCCTCGAGAGCGCCATCCGCGAGCCCGAGGCGACGGCCATCTATCTGTTCCCCACCAAGGCGCTGGCCCAGGATCAACTACGGCGGCTGCGCGAGTATGAGCAGATGTGCGAGGCCCTCCCGCCCATCGCCACCTACGATGGCGACACGGGGCGCGCGGCGCGCAAGAGGGTGCGGGACACCTGCAACATCATCCTCACCAACCCGGACATGCTCCACGTCAATGTCCTCCCCGCCCACACTCAGTGGCAGCGGCTCCTGTCGAACTTGAAGTTCATCGTCGTTGACGAAGTGCATGCCATGCGGGGCATCTTCGGCTCCCACTGTGCCCATCTATTCCGGCGCCTGAATCGCCTCTGCGAGCGGTACGGCTCTGAGCCCATCTACATCTGCTGCTCGGCGACGATAGCAAACCCGAAGGAACACGCGGAGCGCCTCACGGAGCACACCATGACGCTCATCGACGACGACGGGGCGCCACGAGGGCCCAAGCGGTTCGTCTTCTGGAACCCACCGATCGTCGATCGGCTTACGCAGCGTCGCCGCAGCGGCAACGTCGAGGCGGCCGAGCTGATGGCGCAGCTCATCGCGCGCGACGTGCGCAGCATCGGCTTCGCCAAGAACTGGTCCGCCACGGAGCTGCTGGCGCGCTACGTGCGCGAGATGCTGGAACGCATCTCCCCGGCGCGGGCCGACAAGGTGGCCAGCTATCGCGGCGGCTACCTGCCCGGCGAGCGCCGCCAGATCGAGCAGCGCCTGTTCAACGGAGACCTCCTCGGGATAACCAGCACGACCGCTCTGGAGCTGGGCATTGACATCGGCGGCCTCGACGCCGCCGTTATCGTCGGCTATCCGGGGACGATATCCAGCACGTGGCAGCAAGCGGGCCGGGCGGGCCGCGGTGAGGAGGAATCGCTCACCTTCCTGGTCGCCTATGATACGTCCATCAATCAGTACCTCATGCATCATCCCGACTACTTCTTCGGGAAGCCGCATGAGCTGGCCCTCATCGCGCCGGAGAACCGCAACATCCTCGCCAGCCAGCTCGTCTGCGCCGCGCACGAGTTGCCGATTGCGGAGGAGGAGTTGGCGAGGTTCGGCGATCTGGCGGAGCCGGTGCTCCGGATCATGGAGGAGGAGCAGATGGCACGCCGGCTCAACAACCGGTGGTACTACACTTCGCCAGGCAAGCCCGCGTACAAGGTCTCCCTGCGGAACATCACCGCCGACAGCTACACTATCGTTGACGTGACTGATCCCTCGAACGAGGCGATCGTCGGCACGATCGATCAGATCAGCGTCTATCCGCTGCTGCATCCCGGCGCCATCTACATGCACCTTGGCGAGACGTACTTCGTCGAGGAGCTCGACCTGGAGCAGAAGCGGGCCCTCATCCGCAAGGTGGACGTTGACTACTACACCTCGCCCCTCGGCGGCCGGGGCGTTGCCGTCATCCACACGGTCGAGGCCAAGAAGCAGTTGCCGGGCGGCGAGGTGTGGTTCGGGGAAGTGGACGCACACTTCAACACGGCGTGCTTCGACAAGATCAAGTTCTGGACGCGGGAGAGCTTCGAGCGGACGCCGCTCGATTTGCCGCCCCAGGTGCTTAACACGTATGGGTACTGGATCATCCCGCAGCAGGCGACTGTGAAACGCCTCCACGACCTGCAGCGCCAATGGCGCGAGGCCGATTACGGCCTCGGGCAGGCGCTCATGCTCATCACAGCAGTCTTCGCCCACTGCTATCCGCTGGATGTGCGCTATAGCGAGTCGCCAGGAGCGGGCGAGACTCTGAAGCACGGGTTCGACCCCCACGCCACGTTCATCTTCGACAACTACGATGGCGGCATGGGGTACGCCGAAAAGGCTTTCGAGCAGATCGAGGATGTCCTCACCGCCGCGACCTCTATGATTGAGGAGTGCGAATGCGAGGACGGCTGCCCGCTGTGTGTGGGCTTCTACCTGCGTCCGTTCATCCGACACGATGCGGAGAACATGGAGGGGTGGATTCCGGACAAGGAGGCGGCGCTCCTGATCCTGCACGACCTGCTCGGCCTGGCCCCGTACGTGCCCCGGCCGCCGTCGGAGCGTCTGCGCACGTGGCGCGAGCGGGTGCGACCGCTGGAGGCGAGCGTGCAGCCGGCGACCGCGCAGCAGCAATCGCCGCGGAACCCGCCGCTGCCCGATGGGATCCGAGGGCGGATACTGGAGCGACTGGGGAAGGACGACAAGCTGTGAGAGGTAGTGGTCAGTGTGCAGTGAACACTGGCCAGTGATGCGATGAGCTGCCGAGTGATCGCCGGCGCCTATGCCGGCCCCCTCGGGGAAGGAGCAGACCGATGATTCGCGACGATGGCTGCACGCAGTGCGAAAAGACTCCTTGCCGGCACGGCTGTGCACAGAGCTGTGAAGCGACGCCACCTCTCGATCGGCGTCGATTCATTATCGACCTCTCGCGGTACACTCTGGCCACGGCCGCGGCGGCCGCCGGCATCGGTAGCATGACAGTGGTCCGGCGAGCGCACGCGGTCGAGGCGGGTGCGCCGGAGCCGGTTGTGAACTCGCTCGGCATGCAGCTCGTGCGTATTCCGGCGGGGAGCTTCCTGATGGGCAGCGAGGACAACGACGACGAGAAGCCGGTGCATGAGGTGACGATCTCGAAAGCCTTCTGGCTCGCAGCGTGCGAGGCCAGTAACGCCAACTACAGGGCGTTCGTGGCGGCGACGGGCCACGCGGAGCCGGGGGTGGCCGTGGAAT
>Ga0209979_1002549_pt1 | contig 17255 bp, 14 predicted proteins | sample AnhtaG_FD_183114 | JGI IMG/M metagenome (GOLD analysis project Ga0209979, IMG submission 183114) | Deep subsurface microbial communities from Anholt, Denmark to uncover new lineages of life (NeLLi) - Anholt_01485 metaG (SPAdes) (version 2) | ecosystem: Environmental > Aquatic > Marine > Oceanic...
GAGTACCGAGAGAATGAAAATCGCCTCGTCTGCAACGTGTGCCGTCTGGCGTACAAGATTGCCGATAACATTCCGGTGCTTCTGCTGGATGAGGCGGAGAAGCTTTAGGAAAAGGTGTGCGCGATGAAACTATCTAAGTTCTGTGATGAAACTCTGGTCACGTTCAATCTAAAAGCGGCAACCAAAGATGAGGTAATTGAAGAGCTTGTCGACCTTGTATCCACCTCCAACATGGTCAAGGATCGCGATGAGCTTCTGGCGGATATCAAAGAGCGTGAAAACCTGGTGACTACCGGCGTTGGGTATGGGGTTGCTTTTCCCCATGCCAAAACAAAGGCGACAAAAGGTATTGTCATTGCTTTCGGGCGAAGTTCATCCGGCGTCAGTTTTGACGCCATGGACCACAAGCCGGTCTACCTGTTCTTTTTGATCGCCGCCCCGGAAGATGCCATTGGGGCCCACCTCAATGTGATGGCTCGCCTTTCCTACCTGATGAAATCAGAACAGAACCGGGAAACATTGATGAAAGCAACGTCGCCGGGGGATGTTATGGCCTTGATGGATAACGTGAACTGAGGCGGTTGTCCAGCAGGGATACTGTCGACGTATGAGTTGGTTATTCGATCTCTTTTCCAAGCGCTTGCGCAACATCCACTTTGGCCTCGTGGTGGTGCTTTCCCTGGTTTTGATCCTGGGACACACGAAGGTAAATAGCTTTGTCAGCCAATTCCTTCTAAGCAGCCTGTACTATCCGTTTTTTAAGATCAGAAGCAGCGTTGAGAATGCCGGGGTGCGCACTTCGGATTTGGATCGTCTGCAAAAAGCTCTGGTTGAAGCTTCGGTAAAGCTTTCGATGTGCGAGGAAGCCCAGCGTGAGAATGACAGGCTCCGCGCCGCTCTGGGATTTGAGCACCCGCCGGGCTACCGGCTGACGCCGGCCAAAGTCGTCTCCATATCTGGATTCGGGCGCCACCTACCCAACTCAGCTACTATTAACAGAGGTGCGAAGGATTCAATCTTCGCCGACTTGCCGATAATCAATCAAGACGGCTTGATTGGTCGGGTAGCTTCCGTAACGGACGACTATGCCACCATACAACTGCTGACCGACCCGTCCCACCGCATTGCGGCGCGCCTTGCCGGCAGCCGTGAAATGGGGATTGTCAAGTATCCGGCTCATGGCGGGATGATGCTGGACAACTTCCCCGTCCAGGGAGATATTAGTGTTGGCGACACCGTATTATCATCTGGCCTGGGCGGCGTGTACCCGGCCGGGCTGAAGATTGGAACCGTTGTCGAGGTGTCCCGACCGAAAAATAATCCTTTTTGCCGGATAAAGCTTAAACCGGCGGCCAATGTCCGCTCGTTGGAAGAGCTCTTTGTTTTAAGGCCTGAACAACAATGACCAGAGTTATTCCGTTCATCCTGTATCTTCTGCTGATCGCCATGCACGAAGTCATTGTCAGGGACGCAACCACGATCTACAGCGCGGCAATCGATCTGCCCGGGCTTCTGGTGCTGGTAGTGGCGATTTACAAGCCGGAAATCGTTTGCACCTGGTTTGGATTCGCGGCCGGTCTGGTGCTGGCCGCAGGGAGACCCGATCTCTTCGGATGGTATGCCCTGACGATGGCCGCCCTGGGTTTGGCAACGTACCACTTTCGCGAACGGTTGAATCTTGAGTCACTTTATTCCAAAGTAGTGCTGATCTTCGGCGGTGTGCTTCTTCATGGCACCCTTGTGTTAGCTATCAATGGGGGAGCTGGGTTTTGGTACCTCTGGTTGGTCAGCGCCCTGCCCAGCGCCGTGTACACGACCGCCGTGGGGTGGGTGTTCTTTCTTTTCAAAGAGAAAAGGATAACCTTCCAAAAAGTAAAAGCTGTCTTTTGATTGACTTATGCAACGATATGGGATACCGCTCGAGAGAAGAGAAAAAATCAGCCTGACGGTTGTTTTCATTCTCTTTCTGGTCGTAGCCGGTGGTCTGGCCAGGCTGCAGATTCTTCAGCATCCGGAGTTGGCGAGGCAGTCGGAGAACAACCGGATCCGAGTGGTCCCTATTGTCCCGCAGCGCGGGCTGGTGACTGACCGTGAAGGGCGCATCATAATCGACAATCGTCCCTCCTATACTGTCGCCGTGGTCCCCGCTGAAGTGTCACCCAATATCACGCTGCCCAATCTCTCCGTCCTTCTGGGTCTTGACACAACGGAGATAAGAAAGCGGATCAAGAAGAATATGGTGAGTCGGTATCAACCGACTCCGGTCAAGCGTGACGTTAAGTTTGAGACGGTGGCGATACTGGAAGAGCAGATGACGCGTTTTCCCGGGGTGACGTATCAGATGGAGCAGGTGCGTCAGTACCGTGAAGGGCTGATCGCTGAGTCGTTCACCGGCTATGTGGGTGAGGTTTCCCAGCAGGATTTGAAAAGGGCGGGAGTGACCGATCTTCGCTTAGGGAGCATGATCGGGAAAAAAGGTCTTGAAAAGCAGGGCGATCATCTTTTACGGGGATGGGAGGGGACTGCCTATCTTGAAGTTGCCGCCTCGGGGCAGGTGCTCGGGCCACTGGAGGAAAAGGAGATAAGAGCAGCCATAGCAGGGGCAAACATAACCCTCACTATCGACATCGATTTGCAGCAGGCATGCGCCGCAGCTCTTGACACATTCTGCTGCGGAGCGGTGGTGGCTCTTGACCCCCGCAACGGTGAGGTACTCGCAATGGCTTCATATCCGGGTTACGATGCCAACATATTCTCGTCCGTTGTACCGGAGAGTCTCTGGCAAGCAATGTCCGGCGACACGACCCATCCCCTTCTCAACCGCCCGCTCAACGGCAAGTATCCTCCCGGCTCCACGGTCAAATTTGTGACCGTTGGCGCCGCTCTTGAAGAGGGTATCATCAATGAGAACACAACTCAGAAGCCGTGCACCGGTGGCTTCAGGTTCGGCAACCGGGTGTTTCACTGCTGGCAGCCGGGAGGGCATGGTAGTCTGACGGCCGTTCACTCTCTGGAACAATCATGCGATATATTCATGTACCAGCTCGGTCTGAAGCTGGGTATCGACAAGCTCAGCCACTATTACGCCCGGTGTGGTTTTGGACATCCTACCGGTATCGATTTACCCGGTGAGTCGCCGGGGCTGAATCCCAACAGCGTATACTACGACAAACGCTATGGAGAAAACCAATGGACCCGCGGGCTGGTTTTGAACAACGCCATCGGGCAGGGTGAAATTTTGATCACGCCCTTGCAACTGGCTCAATTCTTCTGCGGCTTGGCCAACAACGGTGTCGTTTACCGACCACGTATCGTCAAGATGATTTCGTACCCGGAGGGACAAGAGCGTACGCTGTCGCCTCAGGTTTCTTTTACTCTGCCGTTTTCGACGAAAACGATGAGAATCCTGAGGGATGGCATACGCCTGACCGTCGAGGGGGAGCACGGTTCCGCCCGTGGCCTCAAAAACAAGCGCTATTCGATAGGCGGTAAGACCGGCACGGCTCAGAATCCTCACGGTGAGAACCACTCCTGGTTTGTCGGGATTGCTCCTCTGGAAGCGCCTGAAATCGTGGTGTGCGCCATTGTCGAGAATGCCGGCCACGGCTCGGAAGTGGCGGCGCCGGTGGTGGGCAAGATCATAGCCCGATATATGGAAAAGAGGTCAGCACCGTCCGGTCTGTCCATGACGGATGAAGAGGACAAACAGTGACGCTCAACTACCGCGATCTGGATTGGAAACTGATCAGCGCGGTGTTGCTGCTGTCATTGATCGGGATAATGCTGATTATGTCGGCTCAACATTATGCCGACTCGGTTTTTGAGCGAGCCTATTTTCTGCGTCAACTCATCTGGCTGGCCGTGGCCCTGATGGTGTTCGCCGTGGTGATACACCTGCCGCTGCGTCTCTTTGATTTCAGTGCTTACTTGTTTTATGCCGTTTCGCTTGGTTTGCTGGTCCTGGTTTTGTTCGTGGGGGCCACACGTCTGGGAGCCTCGCGGTGGTTCTCCTTCGGTCCGATCAATCTTGCTCCGTCGGATATCGTCAAACTAACTCTGGTGCTGGCTCTGGCTCGGTTTTTCGCCTACACGAAACTGCCACTGGCTTCAAAGCGACGCCTCGCTCTTTCGGGCATCCTGACTTTGATACCGGTAGCGCTCATTTTGAAACAGCCTGACCTCGGGACCTCGCTGGTCTTTTTCGTCATTCTGTTTGTGCTCTGGTTTTGGTCTGGCTTGCAACCATTATACATGGTTTTGATCCTGTCCCCGATAGTCTCGCTGATAGCCGCCTTTCCCTCGGTAGTTTCGCCGGTAGCCACATCACCTCTGGTAGTCTCGCCGGTGGCCACTTCCCACTGGCTTCCCTGGACCCTGTACCTGGTGGCGCTGCTCGTTTTTCTTTTTCTTTTCAGACCGGGTTTACTTTTTAGCATCGTTACCGTTGTGGCCAACCTTGCTTTCGGCATAATCCCACCGTTCATCTGGAGCCGGCTGGCCGACTACCAGAAGCTTCGCATCCTGACGTTTCTGGACCCGGGGCTTGACCCGCGCGGCGCCGGCTACCAGATTATCCAGTCAAAAATCGCCATCGGTTCTGGCGGCATCTGGGGGAAGGGGCTGCTGCACGGCTCACAGACGCGGCTGGATTTCCTCCCGGAGCGGCACACCGACTTTGTTTTCTCCGTCCTGGGGGAGGAGTTTGGGTTGTGGGGCACTCTGCTTGTGCTGTTGTTGTTTATGTTTGTTTTCTACCGGGCGGTGCGAATCGCCACCCGCTGCCGGTCACGCTTTGCCTCCAACGTAGTCATGGGAGCGGCAGCCATTCTCCTCTTTCAATTCTTCATCAACGTCGGCATGGCTTTGGGCTTCATGCCGGTCACCGGTCTGGCCCTGCCGTTCGTCAGCTACGGTGGCACCTCACTTGTTCTCTGCTGGGCTCTGATCGGATTGATCGTTTCGGTCGACTACCACTGGCAGGAGTACTGATACAAAGCTACATCTAATATCATTTTCTAATTGTGATGCAACAAATCATAGGGCTGGAGTCCCTGACTCCTGCCGATTAGTGGCTGCCAAACGGGTGCTCAATTGACGCAATTCGGTTGAATGAGTATGTTAAGACCGATGACTAAGACTTTCAATTTGCCATCCTTGGCGTTGTTACTAACTCTCGGCCTGTTTGGATTAGCCTCGTTTTATCCGATTGCAGGTATGTGGGGGCTGAACCATCTAGCGTTTCTGCCCGATGCTTTTACCTACCTATTCTGGGCTGTCGCTATTGCTGTCCTGGCGTTGATGATTATCCCCAATTCCACTGCCTCGCTGGACAGGGTTCCGAATGGGATTGCCCGTTTCGTTTGGGAGAAGGGCTTATGGCCCAAATTGCTGATTGTTGCAATATTTACTTTTGCATTCACTGCGTTTAGGGCTGAGACTCATTTCCTTGGGGATGGCTACACTTTGCTCTCAATATTCGGTCAGGGGGAATTGATTGTCCGACGATGGCCTGAGCCGGGCTCGATTTTCATAATCCGAAAGCTCCAGTGGTTACTCGGCGGGTATACGCGACAGACGATGTTGTGGGCGTGTCAGATGCTTTCGGTCGTTTCCGGGGCCGTGGTCGTGCTCAACTTCATCTCCATTGCGGGCAGAATAGATAAAGACGCCAGGAGCAGATTGGTGGCACTGATTTCGTTACTTTTCTCTGGTGTCATTCTGCTGTTTTTCGGTTATGTGGAGTATTACCCCCTGCTGTGGGCATCTGCTACAACGTTCGTAAGGCTCGGACTTGACTTCCTGGAGGATAGACGGCGGCTTTGGCTGGTCCTCCTTGTGTTTGTTCTGACAGTCCTTATACACCTTGAGGCAATATTCCTGCTTGCTGGAGTTACATATCTTGTCGTCATCAAGTTTTCACGGCAAACGCCCACATTCTCTCTGGGCCGGCGCAAGTTATTGATGATCGGCGGTGTTACGCTAACGGGCGTTCTGTTTTTTATTTGGTTACTTAAAGATCAAGTCAGCTTAGCGGCGGTGTTTCTTCCGATCTTTACCGGTCCTCCACAAGCGCCTGAGTACACGCTGTTCAGCACCAAGCATACTGTGGACCTGCTGAATCAAGCGCTGGTGATGTTCCCCGGTCTACTCGTTGTTGTAGCTTCTTTGATGCGTCAGAGGGAGAAACGGACCAAAGATACTACCACTGTGTTCCTTGGGCTGCTGTCGGTTGGCTCGCTTCTATTTCTGTTTCTTATCGACCCGGTATTCGGAATGGCCCGCGACTGGGACTTGATGTCCCTTACCTTGCTGGCGCCTGTGTTGCTGCTGTTGTGGTCGCTTGGCGGAAAGCCCGGCAGAATGTCAGCGAAGGTGATAGTTACTTACTTGATCTTGTGTGCTTTGTGCTCGATCTCTTATGTCGCTGCCAACACGAGGGCCTCAGCTTCGGAGGAACGATTCCATTCGCTGTTACGGTATTATAGCACCAAAGATAACACCGGCTGGGCCATCTACGCCTATTACTATCTCAATGGGGGGGAGTACAGCCGGGCGATGGAACTGGCGCGGTTCATGGAGAAAGCCGGTATTCGGCTCGACAAGACCTATCACATTCTGGCAGTGCTGCATAACAAAGCCGGGCGATTGCCGGAGTCAGAAAAGTACTATCATCTGGCTCTTGGTCTCAGACCGCGTCATCCGTTACTGAAAAATGAGCTCGGTCAATTGTATATGAAGCAAGGCAAATACGACAAGGCACTCGTCACGCTGAAGGAGGCTCGCCGGATCAACCCGACACTTACCTTTGTCGCCGAGGGCGTCGGATTGGCTTATTATTATCTGGATCATCTTGATTCGGCCACCGGCATAGCTGACACTCTCTTTATGGGCGACCAAAACTCCCCCGGCGGCCATCTGCTGAGAATGGTGATAGCTATCACGCGGGGCGACATGAGCACCGCAAGATACCATTTTAAAGAGTACCTGAAGTACGGTTCCGAGCGATCTGACTTTTATGATATTTCAGAGTATTACGGTTATCTTCTCGAACATTAAACAGTCTTGTAGGTCGGGTTCCGAATCCGCCAGAAGCGGGGAGAAACCCGACATGTGCTGCTTTACCTTAAAACAACTTAACCAGCCTCACAAAATATACCGGCTTAAGTCCTCGTTTTCGACTATCGCCGACAGGCTTTTGTCGACTATTTTCGCCGTGATGGTGACTTTCTTCTTTTTGACCGGCGGCTCAAAAAGGATGTCTTCCAGCAGAGTGGTTAACACAGTGTGCAGCCGCCGCGCGCCGATGTTTTCGGATTCGGTATTGACCCGCTCGGCGTAGTGGGCAATTCTGGTGATCGCAGCCGGGGCAAATTCAAGATCAATCCCTTCTGTTTTTAGCAGGGCTTTGTACTGTTTCACCAGGGCTGCCTTTGGCTCCGTAAGAATCCTTTCAAGGTCACCGGCCGTCAATGAATCCAGCTCAACTCGTATAGGGAAGCGCCCTTGCAATTCAGGAACCAGGTCGGACGGTTTGGCGGCATGGAAGGCGCCGGCGGCAATAAAAAGAATATGGTCGGTGCGGATCATCCCATACTTGGTCGTAACCCCGCATCCTTCCACGATCGGCAGGATATCCCGCTGGACACCCTCACGGCTGATATCGGGGCCCGTCTTGCTGTCTGCTCCGACGATCTTGTCGATCTCATCGATGAATATGATCCCCGACTCCTGCACTCGCTCAAGAGCCTCGGCAATGGCTTCATCCATATTGACCAGTTTATTCAGCTCCTCGTTGACAAGAAACCTGCGAGCCTCTTTGACCATCATCTTACTCCGCTTGGTCTTCTTGGGAAGAAGCCCGGAAAACATCTCCTGAAAGTTCACCCCCAGCTCTTCCATGCCCATCGGAGAGAAGATTTCGATGACCGGAAACTGGCTTTGAGGCGCCTCTAATTCAACCTCCCGGTCATCCAGTTCGCCGTCAAGCAGCATACGGCGAAACTTCGCACGCGTGCGAGCAAGAGAATCCTTTTGGTCTTCTTCAGCGACCGGTCCCGTTATGGCCTTCGGGGTAGGCATCAAAAGCAGGTCCAACAGTCGTTCGATCGTATTGATTTCAGCCTTGCCCTGCAAGTCCCGGGATTTTTCTATCTTGACCATGTTCACCGAGATATCGACCAGGTCACGCGCCATCGACTCGACATCACGACCCACGTAGCCGACCTCGGTGAATTTCGAAGCCTCCACTTTAATGAAGGGGGCTCCGGCCATGTCTGCAAGCCGCCGGGCTATCTCGGTCTTACCCACGCCGGTGGGGCCGATCATTATGATGTTATTGGGCATGATTTCCTGACGCATCTCTTCCGGCGCCTGCCGACGGCGCCAGCGATTGCGTAGAGCGATAGCTACGGATTTTTTGGCATTGGCCTGGCCAATGATGTGTTTGTCAAGGTGGGCGACGATTTCTTTTGGGGTGGGATAGTCGTTTTTCATTTGAGGGTTTCCACGGTGATATGTTTGTTGGTGTAAACGCAGATGTCGGCGGCGATTTCTAACGCCGTCCGGGCCACCTTCTCGGCCGACAGCCGGGGATTAGCAAAGAGAAGACCGCGCGCGGCTGCCAGCGCGTAAGAACCGCCCGAACCGACGCCGATGATGCCGTCATCCGGTTCGACAACGTCGCCGGTTCCACTAACCAAAAAGATGTGTTCTTTATCAGTGACGGCGATCAAAGCTTCAAGCTTCTGCAGGGTCTTGTCAGTGCGCCAGTCCTTGGCCAGCTCAACGGTAGCCCTGGTGAGATTACCGGAATGCTCTTCGATCTTTTTCTCCAGCAACTCATACAAGGCCAACGCGTCGGCTGCCGCCCCGGCAAATCCGGCCAGTATCTTGCCGTCACGCATCGTTCGAATTTTGGAGGACTTAGCCTTCAGGATGGTGTCATCCAGCGTGATTTGTCCGTCGCCCGCCATGGCCGCCTTTCCCTTGTGGATAAGACCGAGTATTGTGGTTGCACGTACTTGCATCTTCTTCTCCTTACTGCTTGGCGCCTGAGCGCGGGTGCGCCCTTTTGTATGCTTTCTTCATCGTCTCGGCTGTCACGTGGGTGTACTTCTGAGTGGTAGAGAGCGATGAGTGCCCTAAAATCTCCTTAATTAACATCAGGTCCGCTCCGTTTTCCAGCAAATGCGTGGCAAAAGAGTGGCGCAGGGCGTGAGGTGTGAGGTCGAGTCCCTCGCCGCGGCCATATTTCTTCACCAGCCGATCAATGGACCGCACCGTAAGCGGCTTGCCATACCTGTTGAGAAGCAGCGCCGGGGACTCAGGGAACTCAATCCCTTTTTCAGAGACAAATCCTTCGCGAAGCGTCAAATAGTTCTTCAAATCCTCAACTGTTCGTTCACCGACAGGCACCACCCGCACCTTGTTGCCCTTACCGATCACGGTAATCAAACCCCTTTTGAGATCAAGGTCACCGAGCTTGATATTGGCCAGCTCTTCCCGACGAATTCCAGTAGCGTACAGCAAGGCAATCATAATGAAATCACGCCAATAGAAATAGCTCCCCTTGTCAGAGCGGGCATTGCCGTGCTCGAAAAGATGGGCGGCTTCGCTCTGGGGAACAAAGGTCGGGATACCGGTGCTGAATTTCATCCGGGGAAGCTTGAAAAGGTACGGTTTGTATTGGGACTTTCTGCTCAGATAGCGCTGGAATCCGGAGAGAGCCGACAAAAACCGGGCCAGCGAGCGGTTGGACAGACCCTTCTCCGAACGGAGGCGAAGATAGAGACGCAACAATAGCGGGTCATTCCGGTCGGCAGAGGGCAGCTCGGTGTACTTTTCCTGGAGAAAGGCAACCCAGGGGGTCAGGTCCCGACCGTAGCTCTCGATTGTTTTTGCAGAGTGCCTTCCCCCGGAGGCCAGAGACTTCAGATAATCTGTCAACGCCTTGTGCAACATGAGCACAGTATAATATCGGAAAAATTAAGGCAGGTCAAACAATTTGAAGACACCCTCCTTAGAACAATTGCTCGGTACCTGCGCAATGATAACCGGTACAGAGCGCTATCGGGGTATTCTGCGTCATGATGGATATCTCTGAGAAAACCTTGACAAATCAAGTGTCATGTACTAAATGACGAAGATCGGGGGTTCATAGTGTATGCTATGCATCGGAGGCATAGCTCTTGGTAGCAGGTCAACAGGGCTGATCGTTCGATACTGCACCGGGCATGATTGTTGTATGGTACTCGCATGATGAGGTTGACATTGTCCATTGCATTGTGGGCGGCAGATGTCCAGAGGCTGTCCCATAAGTCAGTTATAGCAAACACATTCATGCGGCATCTGCCCCACCATCGAGGGAGCCGGCGCACGGGGACGTACGCCGGCCTCAGGAGTTAGTAATTCCCGCACTTATCCTGTCATTCCCGCGCAGGCGGGAATCCAGTATAGTGAGGAAAACACACGGTATCGAGGGTCCGCCTCTGGCGGACGAAGCAATCTCATCTGTTGAATGCCAACGAGATAGCCACGTCGCCCGCCAAAGGCGGACTCCTCGCTATGACGCCTTCTATGTTTTTCAACACACCCTTCAGAATAGCGGCGAAGGCTTCCAAAAACCGACGCGTGCGGTCTGTGACATCATATTCCTCGACATGGTAGCGTACGGCCAGTCTTTGCTTTTCAATAACCTCAGGCTTTTTCGTGGGGCAAAAGCTTTTTTCGCTCTTCAGGGGTGATAACGGTTGTTCTCATGTATTCTCTATCTCGTCACGTTTCAAAAGCTCGTCTCCTTGACACTCTGTATTGTAATACGTCAGAAGGTTTTGGACAATTTAAGTGAGAAATTAAGGGACACTCGCTCTGCTAACAAGCCCTTTTTTGCATTGCCGTCGTATCTTCAGGCAGACCTGCTTTCGCAGTTTTGGCGGAGAAGTCGCAGCCTATTAGGATGTTCCTTACCTCAAAACTGGTATTGCCGTCGCTTATTCCCCGCCCCGCGCACTACTTCTATAACTCATCGAGAAAACAATCCGAGGTGATGTTCAAGGAATTTGATAAGTGAGCGGCATCTTCTTTTGGCAACCCCAGTGAGCCTCCGCCAACCGGGCCCGCTAATGGCCTTGACATGTGGTGAGTATTGGCATACCTTCGCAATGTGTTTGCGGCAGCTGACATGAAACCAAACACAGCTAATACTTAGCGATATTCAGTTGAATCTCTTAGCGGAGCCGCAATATGATGCCACAGAAATTTTCGTCATTAGTCATCCTCTCCGTACTGCCGGTTACCTTTTTTGTAGCAGTAGTGTTTGCCGCCATGTCACCTGTTGAAAAGCAGGGGAGAAGTCCCATTATGAACGGGTCGCTGCGGTACGGTATTCCTGGCAAGAATAGCAGTGTGCCTGTGTCGGGCAAGGTTATTCGAAAACATGCCCTGGGTAGAGCCGTCCCAACGCAGTCTCCCGGAACGGTTATTGGGGCTACCTGGTATGACTGCCAGCATTTAGGGTCAATGGGACGCATGATTGACTGGAGCCGGCATGGCAGCCCGGACACTATGATTGTCCATTTCAGTTGGATGTCTATGCCTGGTCCGGTCTTTTTTGGACGTCAGTACCGCTATGACAGCTGGAACGCGGTGACAGGTAGTTTCGGCGTTGACACTTTTCTGCAGTCTGCCGATGATTACGCCGGTTTTGTTGGCGTTGACGCCACCAAGGACGGCCGGGCTGTTGTCGGCGGCCACAACAGAGAAGGGTCTGATGGTTTTTCAGATTGTCATTTTTACTGGGATTCCGGCCCGGGTTTGTCGGACTTCAACGCCCAAGCGCAAGTTCCACGGGAAGTGGCTGAATATGGCGGCGACCCCGGTCAGCGAGTGAAATGGCCGAAATTCCGTTACCAGGAAGGCCCGAGCGACACCGCCCTGCACGTTTTTGCTCTGGAAGTCAGTTTAGGCGCTGATCCTCGGGCACTGTACTATTTTCGTAAAGTGGGTGTAGACGCGACGGGAACTTGGGACTACCCGCCCTATGTTGTCGACACGGTGTATACGCTGGCGCATGATATAGCCGCCAATAACGACGGAAAGGTGGCCCTGGTCTGGGCTGCCAATCTGCCCTGTCCGGGAGACCCGTGTGATACCTGCTCCGGCTATGAGTGCTGGAACTTTGTCCAGTGGGACAACGATGTTTACTATCAGGTTTCACACGATTATGGCGTTAGCTGGGATCCACGGGTGAATGTCAGCCAGAACGTCGACGGCGAAGAAGGGTATCGTCCGTACACGGACATGTCGGCTTTGATTACCTCCGATAACAACCTTCATGTTGTCTGGGGAGCTCGGTTCTGGCCGGCTGACGCTAACTCGGGTGGTCAGGCCGGACTGTTGAGAGGCTGTATTTTCCACTGGTCGGAGGATAACCCCTACCTTCGGACGGTCCACAACTTCGAGTGGGATCAGACCGATTGCAGCGGCGGTGCCTGGGAGTTGCAGGCTTCGAAGATGAGCCTTTCCGAGTGCGATGGTAAACTGTATGTATTGTTTGTGCAGTTTAACGACCTTCCGCACGGTGTTTATGATGACTGCGCGGCTGAGGGCAATCCCGGCTTTCCGGTGGGCGCCGCCAACGGTGATTTATACCTGACCATTTCCAGTGACTGGGGTTTGACCTGGGATGAGGCTCGCAACCTGACCAACTCCCGCACTCCCGGCTGTGATTCGACGGGCGGTGCCGGGGGGCCCTGCGATAACGACCACTGGCCGTCGATGACAAGGTTTGGCACGAATTATGTCGGTAATTTCAGCGCTGCTGAGATAGTTGTTCCCGCTGGCAGCAGCGATCCAGGCAGCTACTACCTTGACGTTTCATATATCAATGACCATAGCGCCGGTGCTGTTGGGCAGGGAGAGGGATTCTGGGAGGAGGCCGACGTGAGATGGTTCCGGCTGCCGTGCGTGGGGCCAATAACGAATCCGCTGTTCAGTGTCTCACCGGGTGAGATTAGTTACCCCTCCTGGTCCAAGCATGGTGCGCAGCATGATATGCAGGCAACGATTGAGAACGCAGGGAATGCTACTTTGAATTACAGTATCACTCAGGAGGAAGAGCCCGGCCCGACCGGTTGGCTTTCTTACGCTGATTTCAGCGGCTCCGTTTCATTCGGTATTGACAACAGTGAGACCGGCACGATCTCTTTGAATTACGGTGGCGTTATCAACGATCCCGGAACCATTGTCAGTCTGGTGGGTCGGTTGATCTTCACATCTAATGCCGCTACTTCTCCCGACACCTTACCGATCAGTCACGTTGTGGCCGATACGCTGTATGTGCCGATATGGGATACGATCCAGAGTTCGTGTCTTGCTCTGACCGTAGCCAACATGGGTAACTTTGGCAACCGGGGTATAGGTGGAGTTAATATGGACTATGTCGCTTTTGGCGACTGCGACAGCACTGCTGTTGTCTATGTGAATGGCGGCTCACCCGTCGTCGGCTACGTGAAGGGTTCTGATACCGTGGTTAACTTCTCCATATTCAACACGACTTACATAGACGAAAGCGGGTTTGTGCCGCTTGGTGATCATAGCCCCACAAACGACACGGGCGATTACGAGGTCTTCCAAAGCGGCAAGTTTATCACCCACGATTCGCTCATCGCTGTTGAAAAGGCCTGGTATGCTCCCAAGCCCTCTGATAGCTGCTGTTTCGTGATCGGGCGGATGATGATCTACCTCAACCGTGATACATCCGTCACTGGCCTGCGGGTGGGGGAAGCGATCGACTGGGATATCCCGTCCGACTCCGGCTTTGACAACGGCTGCGGTTTCGATTCCGATCGTAACCTTATTTATCAGTTCGGCGGCGAGTATAATCAGGATGACTCCACTGAGTGTCAGGACAATGACCGTCGCTTTGGCGGCATTGCTTTTCTTGATCGTTATATGAACAGTATTCAGGTGCTGGGTGCGCCGCATGGCGCCTACACTGCCGATAACGCCACCTATGTCTACCCGAACCAGGCCTTCGTCCCAGAAGAACTTTATGCCAGTATGCAGGACAGTGGATATTCCCTCTTTTCGTCAGCTCACCCTGACTCTCAGTTCGTTGACTTGCACACGGTCATGACGTTTGATACCGGCCTTGCTCTCACATCGGCTGACACCTATGTATACTATGTCGAGTTTGTTACCATTCAAGATGGAACGTTGTCTGATCTTCAGAACGCCGCCGATGCGGGCAAACAATGGTACTTGAACCATTTCAGCAGCGGCTGCTGCCAGGACCGGGGTAATGTGGACGGCATGGGTGCGATCAATGTTGGTGATTTGATCTACTTGGTTGACTTCGTGTTCTTTGGTGGTCTGGCGCCGCCGTGTGAAGAAGAGGGTAACGTCGACGGCACAGGTGGGATTAATGTCGGCGACCTGATCTATCTGGTTGACTACATATTCTTTGGCGGCTCGTCACCACCTCCGTGTTGATCGCGCTGAGAGGAGACCGCGCCGCTTATCATTAAGAGCTGTGAGCGGGAAAAAACGATTGTTGCGTTGAGCCGCTGCTCCTATATTGTCCCCATGGATCTGGAGAGGCGCCAACAATTCATGCGACTCGCCTTTGATGAAGCCCGGCAAGCCTTTGAGAAAGCTGAGACGCCGGTCGGCGCCGTTGTTGTCTTTGAGAATAGGGTGATCGGGAGAGGGCACAATCAGACGGAAAGTCTCCACGACGCTACCGCTCACGCGGAGATGATAGCCCTCTCCGCCGCCTACAACCATTTCGGGGACTGGCGCCTTCAAGACTGCACCCTCTTCTCAACGTTGGAACCGTGTCCGATGTGTGCCGGAGCGGCCGTGTTGTCACGGATAAAGACAATTGTCTACGGTGTCGCCGATCCCAAATTCGGAGCCTGCGGATCGATTTTGGATATTCCGTCGGAAAAAAGACTTAACCACCATATCGAGGTTATTGGCGGGGTGATGGAAACCGAGGTGTCGGAGTTAATGAAGCTGTTTTTCCAGCAGGTGCGAAAAAACAAGGCCTGCATCAATTGACTGAACCAAACCGGAACTACGCCAGGGAATTCAAAAAGAGCCAGGCTCTCGCCGTTGCCCTTCTGGTAGTGGCGCCCGCCGTCTACTTGCTCGTTGCCTGCGTGATTCAGATCGACCCAAGAACCGGCGGCGAGGTTGACATGCTGTTCTATATTCTATTGATCGTGGCCATGGTTGAGCCGGCGGCGGCGCCTTTAATTAGACGTTTCCATCTGAACAGGTACCGCACCAGCGGGACTTCCCGTATGAGTCCGGGGCAGCTTTTCACAAGCATCAGTGTTATTAAGTTTGTCCTTGTTGGGTCAATATATATTTATGGGCTGGTAGTATATATCATTACCGGTGACATGATGAGAATGTTGTCCTTCTACCCGGTGGCGATGATCTGGACGGTGGTTTACTGGCCGCGACGATCGGCATGGGATAAATTTAGTCGGGCTATAGAGGTGAAATGACGCGTAACGAGGAAAACAACAACTACGATCTGAGCCAGCTCATCATAAAACCGCTCTACTTCGGTCTGGTCATTAACATTCTCATACCCGCTGCCGGGCTTCTGATCTGCCACTACATCGACAGCAACTATAGGCGGGACAACGTCATCGGTGATCTGGCCAACCCTCTGTTTTACATCTTCGTGGTGCTGGCGCTGCTGCAAGCTGTTTTTGCCCTGTGGTGGCGTGCGAAAAGGCTTCGCCGCCCGATGGTCAGAACAAAAGAGACGTTTGAACAGGAAATAGTCACGGGCTTGATGCGTGCCTGCCGACCGGTGTTTGTTGTCATTGCCGCCTTATCAGCCTACGGGTACCTGTACTTTTTCCTCACCGGCCGCTTCACTGAGACGGTTGTTTTCATCTTTTTCTCTTTTATCGTCTTTCAACTGGTACGCCCCCGGCATGGGTTCGCGCGTAAGCTTATCACTCGGCAAAAAAGGCTGCTCGAGCAGGGGATATTAGCGGATCGAGGATAGGAGTGGCCTGCTGCTGTCGTGATGAGTGTATAGGTCAAGGCTCCTGTGAGGTTGTGCTGGTGGCGAAACGCAGGATTTCGCGATGCAGATCTTCTTCCGAGGCTGGAATCGTCTTGCACTCCAGCAACTCCGGTGGCGACAGCTCTTTAATACGCTGGACTTCATCGTCCCGGGCGGCCTTCGGCGTGGTTAAAAGCAGCGTGCGGCAGGCGACTGGTTCTATGTCATCGATGTCGCGATAGGGGGCAGCGTAGCTCGAACGGATGTCGTACCACCACCACATGATCGTCCGAAAGAAGGGAAACCAGAGCATGTCGTACTGCTTTTTCAAAGCGTCTTGCATCCGCCGCGTGCTCAGGTAGGGATTTACGGCGACCACACCGTTTATTCGTTTCTCCTCCAGCGCCGCCAGCAAGCCGCCATCGGCCCCAAGGGAGTAGCCGACCGTAATCAAGGGGTGAATGATGCGCTCCCGCAGGTCCAGATAACGGATAACTTCGTCAAGGTCGCTCGCTTCGTACCGTCCCTCGCCGCGGTATTCGCCGGTTGAGCGTCCGGAGGCCCGCTGGTCAAAGGCCACCACGGCAAATCCCGAATCGACAAACAAGCGTGCCAGCGGTGCCATGGCATCGCGATCGGTGCCGTCCTCGTGGACCAGGAAGACAGTTCCTTTTATTTGGCCAAGGCTGTCAAGGTTGGGTGCGACATAAAGGCACGCCAGGGTGGTCAGACCATCGGACTCGACACGGAAGGTATCGGGATTCAGGCCGATCTCGATATAGGCAGTGGCGTCGTTAACGGCGAGAGAGTCGGCGTTGTAGTCGTCGAGATTAGTTCGACCCATTGAGGTCTTGACCCTGTTGAGGGGGTAGATGATGTAGCAAACCACCAACACGGCCACAACCAACAGAAAGGTGATAGTTTTGATGATTTCTTTCATTTGTCGTGAGATGCGCGGCATCCTTTTTGACTCCTCAACGTTTATTCCACAAACTGTAAAGGTGTTATTAAAAGCACACGAAGGGATAAGTCAACAGTAAAATCGAGTGGACTTTCCCAAAAAATAGTCCACTGGTATAGCGCAATTGTAGCAGGGATTGTACTGCTCCCCATTAGTCAAGCCGTTTCTAAGAGAGTCCTGCAGCTGAGGTTATAGGTTTCTTCGGCCTGATTCGGCGAACGATATCCCAGCGCCGAATGCAAGTAGTTTTTGTTGTACTCCTTG